>Ga0247840_10000224_pt1 | contig 116805 bp, 81 predicted proteins | sample LaCruzMarch2015__FD_192404 | JGI IMG/M metagenome (GOLD analysis project Ga0247840, IMG submission 192404) | Freshwater microbial communities from meromictic Lake La Cruz, Castile-La Mancha, Spain - LaCruzMarch2015_17m | ecosystem: Environmental > Aquatic > Freshwater > Lake | place: Spain... | reverse complement strand
ACCAGTGGTGTTGAAGATTCTTCTCATTTGGTAAAGATACGCCTTTTTGGTGTGGGGTGTACGATCAAGTTGAGGCGGTGGTTAGAGATTGAGTGCGCAGCAGCGTATGGTTTTTGAATCAGGATTTACAGGATTTCGTATGATGAGATGTAGGTCCTAGCGGTGGAGTGTTACGAAGATGGCGGGGCTCTGCCCATAAGTGATGTAGTACACAACGAGAAAGTTGACTTACTACGAATAAACATTGCGCTAAACCCGAAGACGTCCTCTGTAATCCTGAAAATCCTGATTCAGAATTAGTTAAAGGAAACATTCCACAAAAGCAAGCAACTCCTCTAATCTTCGGTTGAAATTATGCGCGCAGCAGCCAGTTGTTTGAATCACGGATTTAAGGGATTTCAGGATTTTACTGTTAAACCATAACGTCTCCGATTTGAGTGGGGAGGTTGTTATTAATTGGTGCTTTCATTTCCAAACCCTTCGCCGATGCGTTACGCATCGGCGAAAAGAAGGGTATAAAGTAATACTCTACGAATAAACATCATACAAGAAACGAAGACGTCCTCTCCTATCATCCGTGAAATCCAGTAATCCTTAAAATTCGTGATTCAAGACCATGCGTTAGGGGTAAATTTACATTGAAACCTGATGAGATGAATGACCTAACGGCAACTCATTCCATTGTTCCGCAAACAGGGAAATGTATATGTATCATGAGAAGGCGAATGCCACTCGCCCCTAAAATAATGGAATACTATCCATCCGTGAAATCCTATAATCCTTAAAATCCGTGATTCAGAACTAGGTTGTAGGGATAAATTTTACCTATAAAACCCATATTAAAGAGGCTACCTTTTTAGATAGCCTCTTTAACAAAATATAACTTATTTGATTAATTCAAGTCAAAGCGATCCAGGTTCATCACTTTTGCCCAAACTTTGACAAAATCGTTAACAAACTTAGATTTTGCACTTTCAAAGCCATAGACTTCAGCATAAGCACGAAGTTCTGAATTGGAACCAAAAATTAAATCTACTCTGGTACCGGTCCATTTCAAATCACCTGTTTTTCTATCGCGACCTTCAAAAATATTCTGATCGTCTGACGTTGCTTTCCAAGTTGTATTCAGATCAAGTAAATTGATAAAAAAGTCGTTAGAAAGCACGCCTGGGTTCTTGGTAAATACCCCATGGTGTGAGTGATCGAAATTGGTATTCAAAGACCTCATTCCACCTATCAGCACGGTCAATTCAGGAGCTGATAACTTCAGCAATTGAGCTTTATCAATTAACAACTCCTCGGCAGACATATTTTTAGCTAAGGATTTTTGATAGTTTCTGAATCCATCTGCCATAGGCTCAAGAACAGCAAATGAATCAACATCAGTGTGTTCCTGGGTAGCATCACCACGACCAGGAGTAAAAGGAACATTCACACTTTCACCAGCCAAAGAAGCTGCTTTTTCAATGGCAGCACCACCAGCTAATACAATCAGATCGGCCAGGGAAATACCTTTTCCATCTTTTTGAGACTGGTTAAAATCAGCCTGAATTTTTTCAAGAGCATCAAGTACTTTTGTCAACTGAGCTGGATTATTTACCTTCCAGTATTTCTGTGGAGATAATCTTACTCTGGCACCATTTGCCCCACCTCTTTTATCTGAACCTCTAAAAGTAGAAGCAGAAGCCCAGGCAGTTGACACCAATTCTGACACAGAAAGTCCACTTTGAAGCACTTTTTCCTTTAGTGCATCGATATCCTTTTGATCTGCTAATTTATGAGTAACGGCAGGGATTGGATCTTGCCAGATCAGCACTTCAGCTGGAACTTCAGACCCAAGATATCTGGCACGTGGGCCCATATCACGGTGGGTTAATTTGAACCAGGCTCTGGCGAAAGCGTCAGCAAAAAGATCTGGATTTTCATAAAATTTCCTGGATACTTTTTCATAAGCTGGATCAGCTTTTAGGGCAATATCCGTAGTAAGCATGGTTGGGGCATGGCTTAATGCAGGATCATGAGCGTCAGGAACTGTACCTGCACCTGCGCCACCTTTTGGTTTCCACTGATGGGCACCTGCTGGACTTTTTGTCAACTCCCAATCGAAACCGAATAGGTTTTCAAAATAATTATTGCTCCATTTAGTAGGCGTAGTCGTCCAGGCACCTTCTAAACCACTGGTAATAGTATGAACACCATGTCCTGTACCAAAAGAATTTTTCCATCCTAAAACTTGCTCTTCAATACCTGCTGCTGCAGGTTCAGGACCAACATATTTAGAAGGATCTGCCGCACCATGTGTCTTACCAAACGTATGACCACCCGCTATCAAAGCTACTGTTTCTTCGTCATTCATAGCCATACGGCCAAAAGTTTCACGAATATCGCGCGCAGAAGCCACTGGATCAGGATTACCATTTGGGCCTTCCGGATTAACATAAATTAATCCCATTTGCACGGCAGCCAGAGGATTTTCCAACTCACGGTCGCCTGAATAACGATTATCAGCTAACCATTCTTTTTCAGCACCCCAATAAACATCCTCTTCAGGTTCCCAAACATCCGCTCTTCCCCCTGCAAAACCAAAAGTTTTGAAACCCATTGATTCCATGGCACAATTACCAGCGAGAATCATTAGATCTGCCCAGGATAGTTTATTTCCATATTTCTGTTTGATAGGCCAAAGTAATAATCTGGCTTTATCTAAATTAGCATTGTCAGGCCAGCTATTTAGGGGAGCAAAACGCTGGGTTCCCGTTCCACCACCACCGCGACCGTCTGTTATTCTATACGTTCCTGCACTATGCCAGGCCATACGGACAAAAAATGGGCCGTAATGACCATAATCGGCAGGCCACCAATCTTGTGAGGTAGTCATTAAATCATACAGGTCATTTTTAACCGCTGCCAAATCAAGAGTTTTAAATTCTTCAGCATAATTAAAATCTTCACCCATTGGATTGGACAAGGAAGAGTGCTGGCGTAAAATATTCAGTTTTAACTGATTTGGCCACCAATCACGATTTCCTGTTCCGCCTCCTGCCGCTTTCTTAGGTGCAATACTACCTGTAAAAGGGCATTTTGCTTCTCCATTTGAACCCGACGGATTCTGATGTTCGTTGTTTCCCATTGGTTTAATATAAAGTTTAAGCTTAAAAAATACAATTTGTTATGATAACAATCTTAAAAATGAATGGTTGAAAATAACTATAAGGAATAATAATTAAATATTTTTCCATTCAAAAAAAACCAAATTGACATAAAATAAAAATAGATTTGTGGCTCAATTGGTTTCCGTTCAAGCGGAATTAAAAGGGAATCCTGTTCAAATCAGGAGCTATCCCCGTAGCTGTAAATTTTGATATGCTGTAACAAGTATATAAGAAATAGACGATACACCACTGTTTTTCAAATGGGAAGGTGTCTATTTTAAAATGAGCCAGAAGACCTGCCTTTTGAAAAAGCGTTCAAGCTTTCGGGAGAAAGGCTGCTGGTGTTGTTTACCTCTGAAGGGAGGTTTATTTCATTTGTTGTATTATCCGGGAGCTCATTGTGTTATCTTAAATTTCATTACAATGAGTAAAAAAATGTTTGGTTTTTTAACCGCCTTATCTATTCCTTTTGTTGTCTTTTCACAACTTGACTCGCTCACCTCTGTCCTTTTTGACCCCGTTATCGTAACGGCTAATAAAACGGAACAAAAACAAAGTACGACGGGGAAAATAATAACTATAATTTCAAAAGAACAGCTGGAAAAATATGCTGGTAAAACCGTAATGCAAATTTTAAATGAGCAGGCAGGTCTCATTGTTAACGGTGCCCTCAATAATCCTGGCAGTGCGCAAACCGTTTTTCTCCGAGGTGCATCGAGCGGAAGAACATTGATTCTCATAGACGGAATTCCTATGAATGACCCATCCATGATTAACAATGAATTTAATCTTAATCTTCTCTCTGTGAATGAAATAGAGCGAATTGAAATTTGTAAGGGAGCTCAGGGTACACTCTATGGAAGTGATGCTTTGGGCGGTGTAATTAATCTAATCACTACCAAAAATGATATAGATAAACTCGTTCACCTGAATGCAAATATGACAGCAGGTAATTATGGCATTTTTAAAAGCAATGTAAATGCGTCGGGTAAGCTTGGAAAATTTAAATACACTGCCCGTTTTAACCATCAAAGTAGTGCAGGATTCTCCTCGGCATTTGACAGTACGGGCACCTCAGGTTTTGATACCGATGCCCTATTTGGAAATAATTTTGGCGCATCCCTGGTCTATCAAGCCAACAAAACATTAACTTTTAACTCCTTTATCCAACACAGATATTACAAGACTGACTTAGATAACGGACCTTTTTCTGACGCTACACATTTTTTCTCTGAAGACCAGGCGCTCTTTGCAGGCGCTGGATTTACCTATAAAAAAAGTAAGTTTTCCCTAACTGGAAATTATCAAAAGGTAAATAATAATAGATATTACGATAAAGATTTTAGTGCAGGAAGTCCCCTGTTTTCTACTCATTCTCTGAACGGATATTCGGATTATACGGAGTTGTTTGGTAACGTCAAAATTTCAAAAAACGTAACCGCCATAATGGGTGGTGAACTGCGTACTTCTTCTATTAACAGTTTATACCTGTCTGTCAGCACTTTTGGTCCGTTCGAAAATGAATTTAAAGATTCACGTATTTCCCAATATTCCGTTTACGGTTCTATCCTTTACTCCTCTGATAAAAATCCGTTTCAACTTGAATTAGGGAGTAGATTTAATAAACATTCCATTTATGGCGTAAATTCTACTTTTACGCTCAATCCTTCCTTTCGATATAATGATTATTGGATGATTATGGGAAGTATTTCCTCAGCTTACAAAGTACCCAGTATCTATCAATTATATGATTTTTACGCTGGAAATCTGGATTTAAAACCAGAGGAAGCTATAAATGTCGAGGTGGGCGTTCAATATAAATCTGCCAGATCGTATTTTAGAGGCGTCTTTTTTTCAAGACAGATAACTTCTGGAATAGACTATAATTTCGTGGACTTTAAGTATTTCAATTTTGTGGAACAACGAGTAAATGGTCTTGAACTTGAATCGAATCTTGATGTAACTAAATCACTTCATTTAAATATGAATTACACCTATTTAAGCGGACAGGAATTGACCCAAAACAGGGAAACAAACAAAGAATCCATTACTTATCCGTATTTATTGCGCAGACCGGCACATACGTTGAATTTAACCTTAAATTATGAGATATCCACTAAGCTATTTGCCAGCATAAGCAGCAAAACTTTGAGTGCACGATATGACATAGGAGGTTATGAACAGGCAGATGTAGTGCTACAGCCATACACAATATTCAATGGATATGGGTCATATAAAATGAGTGATAAAGTTTCCTTTTTCATTGATGCTCAAAATTTATTCAATAAAAAATTCTTTGATATTTACGGATACCAAAGTATTCCGTTCATGATTTCTGGAGGAATAAATCTAAAGTTTTAGTATTTTTATATTCAAACCAAGAAAATTATGGCATACAAGATCAGCCCTTATTTATCTGCCCAAAATCTACTATTTTTATTAATAATGTTGGCAGGGTGTCAACCTTCGGCCAAAGAAAATGAAGGTAAAACTGACCTGTCTAACGAGGTAAAATTTAAGTTAATAACTACTGATACTTTTCATTTCAATAATTTTGTTGACTGCAATATGGCGGAAGCCTGGATTGGCGATACGCTTAGGATTTTTCCCGGAAAATATGGAGAGGATCCAGTTTGGGGGTATGCCAAAGATTTGAAATTTGCGTCTGGATTCAATGCAGATGAGGTTTTTAGCACTCCGGCAGATAAATATATAGCCCCTTCCCTACCGCTAAATGCTCCTCTGGGACAAAAAGGCTTACATGGTGCCATTTGGTTTGAAACGGTTTATCAAGCCCAAAATGATACCTCTGGTCGCACCTTGTACGCCATTTATCATAATGAAAACTATCCGGAAACCCTGCCTTTTAATCCGGAAACAAAGGAAGGATATCAAGATAAAGATTGGCCACTAGGCTTGACTGACAGGATTACTCCCGCAGCTGTTCCCAGAATTGGAGTGATGAAATCGACTGACGGAGGTTGGCACTGGGAAAATAAAGGTCTTTTTCTCGAGGATAAACAACCTCGGATGATTTTAAATAAACATAATATATCTAAAACTTTTGCTGGGGGAATCGGTGATCCTTCTGCTGTTGCCGTGGGTGATTATTTATATCTTTTTTATGGAGAATATGGCTATCCGGGAATATATGACCCTGCTACCTATGCGCCTGAGAAAGAACATTCCGGACAATGCATTAGTGTGGCAAGAATACTCATTTCAGATCTCGATCAACCGCAGGGAAAAGCAAAGCGTTGGGACGGAACTGGATTTAATGCTCCCTGGGACGGTATTGGTGAACCTATCAAATCTTTACAGATCCCTATAGAAAAAGGCGGAGGTCCCGCTTCATCTAAGTCAGGTGGATTTCATTGGGGTCCTTCCGTAAGTTGGAACACCTATTTAAATTGCTGGGTCATGCTGATGGGTCATGTGGAAGGACAATCATGGATAGGCGATAAACTATATATTTCCTTTAATTATAATAAGGATTTAGGAATAAATGATCATTCTCAAAAATGGACTAAACCACAGGTTCTGGTTCAAAAACCTGGTCATGTTCTTTGGTACCCTTCCCTTCAACCTATGAATACTAAAGAAGATATTGCAGCAAAAAATACCAGCTTGAAACTTGGTAAAAAAGCGCGACTTTTCTTCAAATATTCTAATCTTGGCAAATATTTTTCTGAATACATCATTAATTTTGAAAAATAAAATACCTGTGACTCACTATTCGGGGTATTTATAAAACACCCCGAATAGCGGTTACCAGTTTTTCTGCCCATCTGGCATAATCATAACCTGAAGGATGAAGATTATCATCGCAAATTAAGGACGGATTATTTTCTGCCTCCCTGGTAAATGGGGTAATATCGACAAATGGACAACCATATTCTTCCGACACCTCATAAATAATCTGGTTAAACTGATTAATCTGAAGGGCAATTTCCTTAGCATCGAGAAAACGGGCATAGGGGGTTACGCTATAATCTGGAATGGATAAAACAAAGACATGATTTGGTTTATTATTTGCCAGCACAATAGACCGTTTCATAAGAACGGACAATCTCTCCCTAAACCCTACCGTGTCCCATTCTATGTATTGGTCATTCACACCTATCAATAAACTTACGATAGTATGAGATTTTGGTTTGTAATAATCTAATCCAACCATTAAATCATTTGTGGTCCAGCCGGTTACCGCAACATAATTCAACTCATTAACAAAAAAGTTTCTTTCATCTAATAATTTAACGGCTTGTGCTGGAAATCTTTCCTGTTCTTTTACCCCCTGACCAATGGTATAAGAATCACCTAATGCCAACCAGGTCAATGGCTTAACTACCTCTCCATTAAAAACATCCGTTTCCTTTGGAGATACTCCTTCGTCGTCTTTCTTGCAAGAGAGCAAAAAAACAAGGAAAAACAACCCGACAACTGACTTAAAAGAGATTAAAGTAGGCATTTCTCGTAATAATATGGTTCAAACAAGCTGAAAATCAATTTGTTTATTTATTTGTAAGTTACTACATATAAAGCTAATGTCCTACTTAAACAAATAATAAAACCTTGTTTATTTAAAGTATAAAAAGATAAAAATACCCTCATAATCAGCTATCTTAAAGTCACTAAAACCTGAAAAAAGATGTACAATAAAAAAATAGTATGGAGCATGTTGCTGGCTGGCATGGCACTGGGAACAGCTTGGGCCATTCGAGGCCAATTTGGACATGAACAAGGAGCTGCCTGGGCGGGAGCTATTGGTTCCCTCTCGGTTTTAATTCTGGCAAAAAGGAAAGACTGGATAGCAAAAGGACTCATTGCCACTTTTGCCGGCGCTGCTGGCTGGGGACTTGGTGGCATGATTAGCTACGGGATATTGGTCGGTCACGGCAAATCTGATGATTTTTACACCGCGTATTATAGTTTTACTACCTTGTTTTTAGTGGGTGGCTTACATGGATTTATGGGCGGTGGATTATTGGGTGCTGTGTTATCTGATACTAAAAATAAACCAATACAATGGAGCTTACTTCTTCTTGAAATGACTGCTGGAGGAATTATATTCTACTTCTTTATCGTTGAACAACTTGGTATCTTTTTGAATCCACCGAGGTCTGAAGTATGGGCCGTTTGCCTTGGTATTTGCACCTCATTGTATTGGCATCTTTACAGAAATAATCATCATGCAGCGCTTAGAGTTGCTCTTTATGCGGGTTTAGGCGCTGGCTTCGGCTTTGGATTTGGAAATTTCCTACAGGTGGTAGGCTGGGTTTCAAAAATTCATTTCAATTTTTGGAACGTCATGGAATATTCTGTTGGATTTTTTGGCGGAGCGGGTCTATGTTACGGCGTTTTAAGTGGCCAATGGGAAAAAGAGGAAGAAACCAGACTTCCCGCAAAACAACTATTCCATCTAAGTATGGTTGCCTTGATTATTCCATTCATTATTTGGCAGCAGAGTTTCGTATGGAAAAAAATTGAAGAAACATATAGACCTCTTTTACAGGGTGATATATCATTTATCAACGATTCTATCCGTTGGTTTACCTTGATTCTTATCGTAGGAATTGCAGCATACTGGATAAACAAATATCGACAAAAAGGAATGACTGAGCCTTTGGAAATCCAAAAATTTTTCTATTCTCATTGGCTTTTATACACCGTTCTCAGCTTAATTATTACCGGAGCATTTATCAGTACTTACAGAATAGAGCAATATCTCTATTTGGTAAATTACCTTATTGTTATTGCATTTATAGGAAAATTGACCCCTGATTTTCAACCAACTGAATTAAAAGTGAGCTATTCGGTAAAATTATTAGGTGTCATAATTGGCATATTGGGCATTTCTGCCTGGATAGCTATACAAATTCATTGATCAAGGAAAAAAAGAGGGTGTCTGGAAAATCTTGAGAGCATATACAAATTTCTTTTCATGCCTGACCTCTGTGGGGTCACATGTTTATTGTGGAATTTATGCCCCTGGCGGCATAAATTCCATAATATACCCTTTGGCCCCTGGCGGCACCATTCTAGAAACATGCGACCCCTCTGGGGTCGGTTTTTACAATTAACATAAAAAAAAGGCTATCTATTTAGACAGCCTCTTTTTTTTTATTTTGTTGGAGCACTTATCACCCCAAGGAATCGGCCCATCCAATAGGGTAAAAGCCAGATATCGCCAGCGCTGTGTTCTGAAACACCGTTACCTCCCTTTCTATCGAGATTAAACATATTGGCATTATGACGTTGAACCGGACGTTCATCAGGTGGAAGTACCTCCTTGATGGTTTGATTTCTAAAATTAGGCGCTATTTTCTCAATATCTGCCCTATGACTATTTGCAATGGCCCAATCGATAAGATCTAAGGGATGTTCCTTCAAATACCAAACCCCTTCATTTAAATCGAAATCAGGCGTACCCGTTACGGCAGTAAAAATATTCCAAAGACCTTCTTTTTCCGGACGTTCCGCTTGAAAATGGTCAATAATAGATTTTTTAAAACTCGTTTTCAGTGTATCATTAAAAGCATATCTATAAAGCCCCCAATAGCCCATATAATACATTTCATCATCGGAATGATTCCACGATTCGGAAAGATATTTGGAATAATCATCGGCATTTGCGGGTGCCATGCTTATGAAAGCCATAGGTCTCATTAAATTTTCATAATATTTATGTTTATTCATGAGTTCAAAAGCCTTCTCCTTATAGATTGGTTTATTGGTAAAGCGATAAGCGGTTTGAAGCATAGCAACGATATTACTGGAATTCAATTTCCGGTCACCTACATTGGTAGGAAAACCATTCACATAAGAAGGATTCCATTTACCCCAAAGGGTAGGTTTTCCGTCGTAATCTATGAGATACCAGTCATTTTTAATGATATGCGACATCACGGTATCTATAAGTTGAATAGCGCGGGATTTCACATCCGGAACCTGCACTAATTCAGCTAGGGCACCAAAAGCAAAAATATGGCCAATCACCTCGTCTGAAGAAGTAGTCGCTTTCCAATCCCATTCTGGGTCAGGAGAATGTTGCCAACGTTCCGGATCACTTAATTTTTCGATAAATCCGCGACGTTCAAAAGACCGCGATGGAAAGCCTGGTATAGGATTAATCGTATATAAACGCTCCATAGCATCAAGGCATTCCCTGATATTTGCCAAGGCATCAGCCTCTTTAGTCACCGCGTATCGAAAAATTTCGGCACCGAAATACATAGATGTCCAAAGTCCATCATTATCGGAGTCCGCTAAAAATCCACTGCTTAGATTTCCCTTTTCCATGCCTGACAGCGAAGCATTAAAGCCATTTCTAATGTGACGTTGACGCACTTGTTGCTGGAAAAACTGAGCCTTTTCATGTAAGGTCATCGATTTAAAACAAATCTGACCTAAGCCGGCATCAGTAACAATAAGGACACTATTATTGGGACCTGGATTAATATTTTTAACGACGTTTCCCGGAAGCCAGCGTTCCCCCTGATAATAATCATACTTTCCATCTTTCCGCGATGCAAACGCCCCATTGGTTGAACCGAACCAGATTCTATCACCAATCACGCAAACAGCCGTTATATCTGTAACAGGTAATTTTTGATTTAAGCTGGAAGCTTTTCCTGTAGTTAAATCTACCACAAAATACCCCTTCTTACTTCCGACCACGGCATTGTTACCCTGAATATCAAATGAGGTTAGTTCTGCACCGCCATAAACCAGGAGATTAGTATTCGTTGCAGGATTAAATTTATAGAGGCCCTTCGCACTAAGTAACCAGAATAAATTGGTACCCGGCTGATATCGAAGGTTTAGTATTTTATCATCTAATGCCGATGTAAACTTTGTTTTAGATTCACTTACGTAATGAAAATCATTTTCGTAAGCAATCAAAAAATCAAAATTTTTACCCCCAACACCTTTATTTGCCTTTGGAAGCTCATGATGACAATAGACAGAACCAGCCCAGGCGTTACTAAAAACGGCTTTATCATCGATTAACACAAATTGGTCTTTATAAGCAAAAGCCCCTTGTATCGTTTTGTTGCCAATAGTCCGATATTTTTTATCGGCTTGAAAAGTACCTGGGTACAAAAACTGGCCATTATGAGGAATGAGCAAACCATTGGAAGAAAAAACACTAATATTTCCATTTCTGTCACTATGCGAAGATTCAAGTTGAACCTCAGTACTTTGAGTATAATATTTTACACTATAGTCTTGTAGGTAAGGTTTGTCCTGATAGACAGGTTGAACCATTTTCGTCTGAGCGAAGACGGCATTCGTTAAAAAAAAGGCGCCAAGAAAGGCGCCAAAAAGATATTTTTTCATACTTGTTTATTAGACATTTTTTAGGAAAAAGAAAGAACTGGACTACAAGATAGCGTAGTCCAGTTCAAAAATATCATTTACCAAGGTTTTCCTGTACCTTGAAGAAGCCAGGATTTACCCCATTGGTTATTATTACCTCTGGTTTTTCCGTAAGACACTTCTAATTTATCTATTGCCTTTTTAGTCTGCTCAGCATTGAAATTAATTTCGTTATTGCCATAAGTAAATCTTACAGCCACGACAGGTTCAGGAGAACCAGGACCCACCTTCAGTTCAGGGAAACCTGTTCTTCTGTAATCGAACCAAGCCTCAGTAGCTGTGGTCCAGGATGCCACCCATTTTTGTTCAATGATCTGTTTTAGGGTACCATTATAAGCTACCGACGGATTGGCGATAAATGCAGTATAACCACTTCCCACGCCCCATGTATCCAGGGACAACTTTATAGCCTGATCATAATTTGACTTAGCTGCACCAGCTGACCATCCTCTTAAAGCAGCTTCTGCCAAAATAAAGTGTACTTCCGATGCAGAAATAATCCTTGCGCGCAAAATTCCACCTGATTTATTTCTATAAACGTCGGCTAATTGGGAAACGTGTTGATTTTCAACTTGTTGACCAGGCGTTGGGTTTAAATTATACTCACTTGGTTCAAGTTCAGCTGGTGGCACACCCACATAATTTCCTGTATCTAACTTTTTACCTAACAAAGTAGGATTATAATGCCTGGTAAATTTCCCACCTGCAGCAATTTCTGTTAAATATCTTGCATCGGAATAGGATTTTACTCCATTAACAATAACGCCATTTCTTCTAATGAACGGATCGACGGCAGTATTAAGGGTAACATCCTCTACCCATCTGCAATGAACCGGCCTGGTCCATATTGGAAGACGAGGATCGTTATCAGCTACTAATTTGTTAATCAACGTAGTAGCAGGTTTTAGTCTTCTAAAGTTAGAACCTGCATCAAAATCGGCGGCTGTTGGCCAGGAATCGGCAGATGAAGCACCAATATAATTAATGGCTACATCATCGGCTGCAGATTTGATATAAACACCTGAAGAATAAACAGATTCAATAGTAGATTTTGCCAGATCGGGTAATTTAGACGATATTCTCATGGCATATCTTAACAACAAAGAATTGGTAAATTGATGCCATTTTGTTGCATTTCCTGCAAAGAACAAGTCATAATTTGGAATAATACCTACGTTTTTGCCAGTAGCAAAAATTTTAGATGCAGATTGAAGGTCAGCAATTACCCCTCTATAAATAACCTCCTGACTATCATAAGCGGGATATTCAAAATCTGCCCCAATCTGATCACCTTTTAGAGCATTGGTGTATGGAGCATCACCCCAAAGATCGGTAATAGTACCAAAAATCAAGGCACGCATAGCCAAATGAATACCGTTGTGAAATTCCAGATTTTCCTTAGTGGCACGTTCGCCCAAAAATCTATTTGTCCTAAGCAAGCCATACCAGCCATTCCAGTCAACGAGGCCCCATTCATATTGATTGTGACCCGTCCACCAACCGTCTTTCTGCGTATGTTGCACCGTACCACCAATTTCCTGGTACCCCAGATTTAACAAACTTGTGGCGATACCCCTTTGGATACCTGGTAATAAAAGATTGGCATTTGCCTCAGAAGTAGGCACGCCATTGGGATTAACATTAATCTCATCCAGACTTTCACAAGAGGCAATCAGAAATACGCCTGCGATGAGTGAAACTTTTGTTAAAGATTTAAATATATTCATAACCGATAATTTTAAAAATTAATCTAGAAATTAATTAGAATGTTACGTTAAGTTTTGCTCCAAAAGACAAGGTCCACGGTTCTACATTCTGCAATTCTATCCCTTGCCTGAAGATATTTTGAGTATCCCCTTGTTTTGAACCTGTAAGTTGGAAAGCCCTTTCCGGATCAATCCCATTTTTGCCTTTAGTCCAAAGAATTAAATTTCTGGTAAATAAAGATACGGTTGCCGCTTTGACTCCCTTCATTTTAGGTAGATCATATCCAATAGCTAATTCACGCATTTTCAAGAAATCAGCGTCAAAAGTTACTTGTTGATTATAACTCCAGGCGAATTGATTTGAAGCAGGTCTAATATTAGTTCCAGGTCCGCCTAAATGTTCTTTATAAACACCTGGAGCTGTCTGGATAACACCAGGAATAAACACACCATCGTAAATAGTTCCTGTACCTAATGGATTTGGTAAACCTCCGGTAGCTTGTGTATAACCACCCACACGAGGAAAATTACCATTTTGAGGGATAATATATTTTTCTGGATCTGCTTTCAACATAGCAATTAGCTGATCAGGCGTATAAAGTCCACCTGGAATCAGTTTGTCAATTTGCAACTGAGATTTCCAGTCAGAACCACCATATCTGTAAGTAAAGGATTGATACTGGCCTCCGATTCTCCAATCAAAACTTGTTGAAAGATTCCATCTTTTATAACGTAACATTGATTGTACACCAATCATGGCATCAGGATTAAAATTTCCAACTTTCACCCTTCCTTCTCTGGAATTATCTGGAATCCATGCGCCTTGTGGGGTAAGGATTGGCCAATTATGATAAGGTGAGCTTGGATCATTTACTTTAGAATATCCACGGCTGTAAAGGTTACCTATATCTTCTCCTACGTAAGTTTGGGCCCCACCATTATTATCATCCCAAAGCGTGATAAAATTCATACCAGGCGTAAGACTTTCAAGACGGGTTCTCATCCTGGTAACATTCACATTAATATCCCAGGTTAGCCCATTATCACCTTGAATTGGGGTACCTCCAATCATTAATTCCCATCCACGGCTTGAAATAACACCAGCATTGATTTGTTTAGCATTAAATCCAGTTGAAGAAGGAGACTGAATGTTCAAAATCTGGTTTGTATTTTCCTGATAGAAATAAGTTCCTTCAAAGCGTAGCCTGTTTTTAAACAAGTTGAAATCAACACCAAATTCACGGGATGTATTTATTTCAGGTTTCAAATTTGGGTTTAGGAGTGTTCCCGGGTAGGTATTATAGACGAGTGTTCCCCATGTTTCAGTCCCAAGTGTAGGTTCAAGGGCATAAGGATTTGTATCATTACCAACTTGAGCAATACCAGCCCGAACTTTAAACAAGGAAATAAAATCTGGTAAATTGAAAGTGGTATTTGCTAACCAACTAATTGATGCTGACGGATAAAAATATGATCTGTTTGCTGCAGGTAATGTACTGGACCAATCGTTTCTTGCCGACAAATCGACATAAAACTGATCTTTAAATCCAAGAGAAGCGGTAGAAAACAAACTATAAATCATTTTCCTTGAAGAACCATTTGAATAACGAATACCTACTGCTGAAATATTGCTGATTCTGTATAGATTAGGAACGATAAGACCAACACCACCAGCACTTCCTACATAATTATTGGAAAAACTTTGCTGCATAATATTACCGCCTGCCGTTGCTGTTAGACTAAAATTAGCCATTTTTTTCTTATAGGTAGTAAGGAATTCAATATTTGACTCTTGATTGGCCAAATTTTGAAGATGATACGCCCCATTTCTTTCTTGTGTATAAGAATAGGGAATCTTTGTTTCTCTTTCTTCTGTGTAAGTATCAAAACTAGCTCTGATTTGAGAGCTTAAATTTGGATTAAAGTTATATTCTGCTTTAACACTTCCGAAAGCCCTGTCTCTTAAAAAACCGTTTAGCATGTGATTTGCAATAAAGTAAGGATTATCCATATTATTGCTTGGAGAAAGTTGCTGAATACCTTCCTGACCTGGCACCCAGGTAGGTTTAAGGTCAAGTATATTCACATGTGACCAATTATAAACGGCTTCCAAAGGATTTGCTCCACGGTTACCCGTAGATGGCCTGCTATTTGAGTTAGACCTGGAAAGATTTACGTCAGTACTTAATCTTAATTTTTTGGTCAAGTCATAGGTAGTTGAAAGGGCAAGGTTGTGCCTAAAAAGATCCGCATTTGGGATCATACTTCTATGAGACATATTCGTATAAGACAAACGGTAAGTTGTTTTGTCTGAAGAACCTGCGATAGCTAATGAATTAGTAGCAGTAATACCCGTTTGCAAGAAATTCTTCATATTATCAGGGTAAGATTTCATCTCGGTAGGTACTTTTGCTCCATTGGCATCTAAAGGAGAATTCCATTGAACGGCAGTAATACCTTTGTCTAATTCTGTTCCTGCCCAATAGGCAGATCTTTCATCAAGAAGGCCTACTCTGTTTCCATTAGCATATTTATAATGGAAATCGAGATAACGATATGGCGTTTCAAAGACATTGCTCGAGGAAAAATTAACAGAAAGAGCTTCCCCTCTCTTTCCTTTTTTAGTCGTAATAATAATAACCCCATTTCCAGCCCGGGAGCCGTATAAAGCCGCGGCACTTGGGCCTTTCAATACCGATACACTTTCGATATCATCTGGATTCAAATCGGAAATAGGATTACCATAATCGACCTCATTTCTATTACCCATCACCCTCATATTACTTAGAGAATTTTGAACAGGCACACCATTAATAATGAAAAGAGGTTGATTATCACTGGTCAACGAAGTAGCACCCCTTATAATTATACTCGTAGAAGAACCAACGATACTCGTTTGATTCACAGTAACACCAGCAACCCTTCCTGCGAGCGCATTAATTACATTTTCCTGAGAAACCGTTCTTAGAGCATCGCCTTTGACTTTACCCACCGAATAACCTAATGATTTTTCTTCCCTGGTAATGCCGAGAGCTGTAACTACGACTTCATTCAGTCGCTGACTGCTGGCAGCTAAGGCAACATTTATAACCACTTGGTTTCCCACCGTCACGAGTTGCGTTTCATAACCAACAAATGAAAACTCAAGAACTGAAGTAGCTCCGTCAACATCAATGGAGTATTTTCCAGCATCATCTGTAACAACACCTTTCGTTGTGCCCTGAACAGTAACATTCACAAAAGAAAGTACCTCACCGTCTTCTGCCGAACTTACTTTACCTGTAATTGTTTTAGTTTGCGATTGTACCGCGGAAAAACTAATTATTGTCAAAAAGACAGACAATAACATCATTTTCACCGACTGATAGATAGGTTGTGCATGCATTGGTAATGAGTTTAAATTTTAATTCTTTACACCATAAAATTAGCAAGTTTAAGTTCGGGTAAATTAAACTAGATTTGCTAATAAATAAAGTATTTTAGCATAGTAAGCTCTTAAAAACCTATTATCATGCCAATTATAAAGGCTCATCTACTCAAAGTAGCCAATCCAACATTAAAATCATTTAGTATTCGCCATGATTATTTACCTTATTTCTACAACCAGTACCATTATCACCCTGAAATTGAACTTTTGTTCATACAGGAGGGAACAGGTACTCAATTTGTTGGGGACAGCATTCAGCGTTTTGAAGGAGGCGATTTATTATTAATTGGTTCCGATTGCCCGCATTACCTTCGCAGCGATAATAAATATTTCAGTGGTGACCCTAATCTATGGGTATCTGCTTTGGTTATACATTTTAATCCGTCCATTTTTAGCAAAGATTTTCTCTCCCTTTTAGAAAACAGGCCTATAGATCTGCTACTGGAAAAATCGAAAAAAGGCCTTAGAATCATGGGGAATACAAAAACCTTGGTTACTGAGAGTATGAAGAAAATGATGGTTACAGATAAAGGAAACATGATATTAGCCTTATACACCTTGCTGGATTTGCTTGCGACGAGTAACGAATACGAGTTACTTGGCACCAGGATAATGGAAGGAGACAACAATGACAAAGAAACTGAACGAATAAATGCCATTTACAATTTTTCAGCCAGGCATTTTAAAAGAAAAATAACGATTGATGAAATTGCCGGCGTTGCTCATCTAAGTGCCAATTCATTTTGCAGGTATTTCAAAAACAAGACAAAAAAGAATTTCTCTCATTTTCTAAATGAAATAAGGGTGGAGTATGCTTGTAAAAAGATACGTGAAAATCAGCTTCAGGTGACACAGGTATGTTACGAAGCCGGCTTCAATAATTTTGTAAATTTCAATAATGCATTTAAAAAAATAACAGGCAAGACCCCTACTCAATACGCCAAACAATTTTCCAACACCTAATTTTAAATATACAATAAAAATACCTTTTTTATAAAGATTAATATATTAGCTATTTACGATAAAATTGCGTATTTTAGTTAAAATATTATCTATTTTATGCAATATGGATTAAATAAAAAACCAGCTGACTGGATGCTGGAAATGGCAAAGCGACATAAAATATTAAGAAAACAAGCCGGATTTACCCAAAGTGAATTGGCGCGCCGCTCAGGTGTTTCTTTAGGTAGCTTAAAACGTTTTGAAACAAGTGGGCAGATTTCCATCCAGTCACTATTCCTGCTTATCGATGTGCTGGGGAGGCTTGACGACTTTGATACGATACTGAAACCCATTGAAAACATGAAAGAGATTGAGCGATTATTCAGCGATAAAAAACACAGAATATGAAGTCTGTAAAAAAAATAAACGTTCAACTTTTGTTTGATACAGAAATATTTGAAGTGGGAAGCTTAGTCCTTAGTGAGAGAAATATATTTTTCAAGTATAGTCAGGAATTTTTAGTTCAAGGATTAGTTAATTCACCCTTTAAAATCAATTCAATATGGTGCGATAATCTATTAATTTCAGTGAACTGACCATAAATTATATAGTATGACTAAATTTATCTAAATTGCGTCATTAAAATGACGTTATTATGATTTATTTAGTCAGAGAGCTATCGAATTTGATATTAAAAAAGTTGCAACCTAACAAGGTGGTGATCCTATGTGGCGCTCGACGCGTTGGAAAAACAATGCTAGTAAAAGAAATACTTGCTAATGTGAATGAGCCAATACTTAGGCTAAATGGAGATGATATTAATGTTCATGATAAACTTTCTATAAGAAGTGTAGAAAATTATAAACAGATTTTAGGTACCTGTAAACTACTCTACATTGACGAAGCACAAAAAATTCCTGAAATAGGTCTGAAACTCAAACTTATGATTGATGAAATCGAAGGACTTAGAATTATTATATCGGGTTCATCCTCATTTGACATACATAAAAATGACGGAGAACCTTTAACTGGAAGAAAATACACTTTTACATTATATACGCTGTCTGAAAATGAATATACCCAGATTGAAAATAATATGAATAAAATGGACAAGGTTCGGGAAAGACTGGTTTTTGGTAATTATCCTGAATTATTGCATCTGCCTGATCGCCAGGATAAAGTAGATTATTTAAACGAAATGATTAGTTCTTATTTGCTTAAAGACATATTGGTATATGAGCATATTAAGAATTCCCAGAAAATATTTAATCTTTTACGGTTGATTGCCTTTCAAATCGGTGGAGAAGTATCCCTTCAAGAATTAGGTATCCAATTAGGCATTAGTAAAAATACGGTAGAAAAATACCTGGACTTATTAAGTAAGGTATTCATTCTTCATAAAATTGAAGGATTTAGTCGAAATTTAAGAAAAGAAATTACTAAAAATTCAAGATGGTATTTCCTGGATAATGGCATCAGGAACGCTGTAATTGCCAATTTCAATCCCCTGCATGCACGAAATGATATTGGTGCTTTGTGGGAAAACTATATGATTAGCGAAAGATTAAAATATCAGGAATATAGGAGGATTTCATCTAACAATTATTTCTGGAGAACCTATGAACAACAAGAAATTGACTGGGTCGAAGAAAGGGATGGTTCCTTGTTTGGTTATGAATTCAAATGGAAAGAAGAGAAAATTAAAATACCAACCCAATGGAAAAGTGCCTATCCAGATGCTTCTTTTGAGATGATAAACATTAATAATTTTAGTGAATGGTTGAAATAATGGCCTATACAAAGGCTCTTATCTGGCCTAAGGCTGTAAAAGTGGGCTTAGTCAATCTAACTTTTATTTTGTGGTTAAAAAGTTACTTCAAGATTTACCGGTTGAGTCAAATTATATCTTAAATTTGTAGTATTACTATTGTATTATTTTGGAATTTTCTACTTTATATGCTCTTTTATTTGGACATTAACCCCTATTTCAATGCTAAAAAATATATTCACCGGTATCATTTTCATGCTCTTATTAGCTGGAAAAATCATTGGACAGAAAATTGACTAGGAACTTATCGGGTTGTAAAGTAAAGTAAATGCGTACTTGATAAAAAATCGGTAGATTATAAAACCAGCGAAGCGACCCTTAGATGCAGTTCTGACGGAAGTTTGATTCCTGCCAGCAACATCTTGGAGTCGCTTCGTATGCGAATGAATGAAGCCTAAAAAGAGACATCCAAGTGAGTCATAAAGGACTCTTTGTGGAGACGGCGAGAGTCGAACTCGCGTCCAAAACAGCACCCGTAAGCTTTCTACATGTTTATTTGCCGTTTTTGATCTCAATCAGAAGGTAGGTACAACAAAGGACACATTTTCTGACCCAGCTCTGAATCTTATTTTTCTTTATGAGCCACAAAGAAAAACCAGCCCGATTTTTTGGATGATACACTAGACGCAGGCTCTCTCAGGCGGCGTGCAGGCTATATCAGCTGAGCTGAAAATAGCAGGCGTTTCGTGTAAAGGCTTACTAATTTCTAAAATTAGGCAGCCAAGGCGTAGTTATTTTCGCCGGTTGTTTTTCGATGGCCATTTGATAACGGAACTAACCATCAAGTTTCGACATGCTTACTTACAAGTTCACCATCCTGTCGATACCAGAACGTCCCCCTTATTTGATATTCACTTTTGAATATATATTGATATACAAAATTAATTCTTTTTTTGTTGCAAACTTCAAAAAAAAATATAAATTTGCTAACCTTAAAGAATAAATAATATTTTAAGTTTGGATTTACCCTTCCAAGTATTAAAAGAATCTTTAATCTTAAAAATTTAAGCATCTTATTAAAGATAAAATTATGCGAACAGGGTATTTTTAATTTTGGCTGAAAACAACTATCCACAACCCTAAACAATTTAAAAAATGGCTGCTGCTGTAAATGGGTCAACTAGTCTAACCCGAATCGGTGTTTTTTACGACGGAAATTATTTCCTCCACGTAAGTAACTATTATCATTATGTTCATGAAAGAAGAAGTAGATTAAGCTTAAAAGGTCTTCATGAATATATAAGACAACAAATCAGTCAACTCGAAGACAAAGAAGTTCGCCTTTGCCGCGTAGTTGATTCTCATTATTTCAGAGGCAGATTGAGTGCTAGTGAAGCTAGTCAACGAGGAAATTTACTTTATTACGAACGAGTATTTGACGATATCTTAATGGGAGAAGGAATCGTCTCTCATTATTTACCTGTAAAAATTATTAATGGTAGAAGACAGGAAAAAGGTATTGATGTATGGCTTTCTTTAGAGGCTATAGAAATGGCTTTTAACAATCATTTCGACGTGGTAGTTTTGGTTGGTTCTGATAGCGACTATGTGCCTTTAATGCGAAAACTAAACGGGATGGGTAAACATACCATATTGCTTAGTTGGGACTTTGAATACACCGATGAAGAAGGTCATAGATTCAGCACCAGAACGTCTCAGGATTTATTGGAAGAGGTAACCTACTCTCTGCCTATGCATGAAATTATTGACGATCCGAGTGAAAGTGAATTTGATTTAAACCGCTTATTCGTTCCAAAGCAATTTGATAAAGCGTTTGGAACTAAACCATTAGAGCCAACTGAACCTGTGGTTGTTCCTCCTCCAGTTAATCTGGAAGATCACGATGATATCATTCAACTCGACACTGACAGGTTTGAAAGTATTGTCTTATCTATTAAAGATGGTTATGGCTTTATTAAATACCCACCAGATAATGTTTTCTTCCATTTCTCAAGTCTTAAAGACTTTGATTTTGAAGAACTTAGAATAGGTGACCGCGTTGAGTTTAAAATTGAAGCCAAAGATAATGGCAGATTAACCGCCGAGGAAGTTTTTGTTTTAGAGTAAATTAGTCTTTTATATAATCTTCCAGGTAAGAAAAGGATGGCATTAATACCCCTTTTCTTGCTATAGTAGCCTTTTCTATTTTAGGGGTATTGCCAGCTAATACATCAGGCAATACCCCTAAAATAAACTTTTTACCAAAAGCTACCGATGCATCGCGTGGAAGTTCATTGGGAAGATTATCAATAGCCATTACATCTACACCCTTTTCATCTGTTGGGTAAGATTCTCCGTTAGTTTCAGGAATATAGCTATAGATAGGTTCTTCTATAGTACTGGCTCGCAGAGTAGATGGAACGGAACTTACCGGTGCAATATCGCAGGTTAAATCTGCTATCACTTTTATACTGAACGAATCTTTCATCATTTCTTCTTTTGTAAAGAATACAGGCGCTTCAAAATTCCAGTAAATACCATTTATGAAAATATCTGCCTTTTCAATAAACGGCGCAAAATAGGCACTATATTCAGAAGGAAAACTATGAAAATGCTCTCTGTTAAATTTATTACCATCCTTTCTCCTCAAGTAATCCTCACTCTTTAATTGAACAAAAACAGGTTTACCAAAGGATTGACTTATAAAAGTGGCAGCATCTGTTTTATTTATGCCCATATCCATCAAAACACTGGCTGCACCTTGTCCTACCCTTCCCGTGCCTGTTAATACTATTTTCACCGGAGGCCATTGAATGTGCTTATAAGATTCCACCGCTTCCTGATAATCTTGTAATTGATGCATTCTGGGCAGAGAAAACTGTTTGGTACGCCGACCCCAGGTTAATAATGCATTGTGGGCGCCAACCATTCCAGCAAATTCTCCAAAAGCTATTAACCTTTGATTGTTGGCATCTGTAATTAATTCAAAATCAATTAGTTCAATATTTTCTCGTAAAATGGCTTGAAGCAGCTTTTTATTTGAGGCTTGTTTTTTTATGGTATGTGAAAAAAACAAATATCTTTTTTCTGCTATAAGATCTTCAACATTTACTTCTTTTATACCAATAAGAAGGTCACAATCCCTTAGGTCGGAGGAAAGAGAGATTCCCTCTTCTTCATACTCGGCATCCGAAAAACACCTGTTTTTTGAAGGTTGTACCTTTATTTTCACAGGGAAATTGTCAATGATGTATTTACATTGAGCGGGACTAAATACGACGCGATGGTCAGGAGGATTTTTACCCTCCCGAATTATTCCAATAGTTAACATATAAAGGTTTGTGTGGCAATTCTGCTCCAATATAATATCCTTTTGGTAATATGACCTATGATTTTTTTAAAAAATCGCAGCTATGATTGTATATTAGTACAAAAAAGATGAAATTATCTATAAACGGCGTTTTTCCACCTATGCTCACACCATTCAAAGAGGATGGCACATTGGATATTGAAAGTCATTTGTTTAACATGGTAAAATGGAACCAGACACCTCTTTCAGGTTATTTAGTGCTGGGGTCCAACAGTGAGACGGTTTATTTAACTGAGAATGAAAAGCTTTTACTTGTAGAAAAAACAGCTGAATCTATGCCAAAAGATAGATTATTAATGGCTGGGACTGGCATGGAATCTACGCAAGAAACTATTTCATTGACCCAAAAAGCTGCTGAAAGGGGCGCTCAGGCAGCCCTTATTATCACTCCTTTTTTTTACTTAGGCAATATGTCTGATGCAGCTTTAACGAGGCATTTCCTTAAAATAGCAGATGAAGTTGACATTCCCATCCTAATTTATAATGTACCTAAATTTGCACATGTTAATGTAAGTAGTAGCCTTTTAGCTTCCCTTAAGGACCATCCAAATATCATTGGAATGAAGGATAGTGCGGGAAATATTAGTCAATTAATTCAATATCAATCTATTCTTGCACCAGATTTTAGTTTGTTGGTAGGAACTGCCGCTTTATGGTACCCTGCTTTAACCCTTGGGATAAATGGTGGTGTTATGGCGCTGGCTAATATCCTACCCTCTGAATGTGTCGAAATTCAGTCTTTAATTAATGAAGGTAAATGGAATGAGGCGGAAAATCTTTACAGGGCTATCTTCCCAATAAATCATGCCATTACCGTAACTTTTGGTGTGGCTGGATTAAAATACGCAGCCGATTTATTAGGGTATAAAGGTGGATTTGTCCGAAGCCCGCTTCTTCCTCTGGCTGATGAACAAAAACAAACTATAAAAGATCTTCTCATTAAATCTAACTTCCTTTGAGAGAATCAACTGCAAAAAACATTGGTGATTACATCAGTGAATTTGATCCAAAATATCAAGCATTGCTTATTCAAATGTGGGAAACGATATCGACGGCAGCACCCGAAGCTACCGAAGACATAAAATATGCTATGCCTACCTTTGTTCTAAATGGTAATCTTGTACATTTTGCTGCCTTCAAAAATCACATTGGCTTTTATCCCGGACCCGCTGCAATCCTTTATTTTTCCTCTGAACTAGCTTCTTACAAAACATCAAAAGGTGCCATTCAATTTCCAGTAAATCAAGACCTTCCCCTTTCATTGGTAACTAAAATAGTCCAATTTCGTTTGGCTGAACAATTAATAAAAAAGAAAAAATAGTCACCCAAAAGACCTCCTTATGAAAATAATCTTTCTACCATTTTTAATCGTTTATTTCGCATTCTTTCAGTACCCCTCTCTGTCAAAAACTTTTATTGACGTGCCAATGGGGGGGAATACCTTTAAAACGAATAGCACAAATAACGACCAACTGGATAAAAATGGTATTCAAAGCTGGAATGATGCAGAAAGTGTTTGGAGTACTTATATTTATTCGGAAACCGCCAGGAAAGTATCAGTTTCCATTGAATATTCATCCGTTCTAACTAAAAATGTATTGGACATAAGCTTAAATGAAGGAAAATTTAAATCTATAGTCCTAAAAAAATCTTCTAACCAAATCTCCGGCGCAGGTACGTTTTACCTTAAAAAAGGGTATAATATTATCCACCTAAAAGCCAATGAAAAAGGGAGTGCACCCTTTCCAAAAATAAAAAATTTAAAAATTTATTTTCAGGGCAAAGATGATTTTAAATTTGTCAGAGATAATATTGATCAACGATTTTACTGGGGAAGAAGAGGACCTTCCGTCCATTTATCTTATGAAATGCCAGAAAATGTCAAAGTGAAATGGTTTTACAATGAAATGACAATACCAAAATATAAAGATCCCATAGGTTCGTATTTTATGTCTAATGGATTTAAGGAAGGATATTTTGGCATTCAGGTGAATAGTTTGAAAGAACGAAGAATTTTATTTTCAGTTTGGAGCCCTTTCCCAACGGATAACCCGAAGGAAATTCCAGAAAATCAGAAAATCAAATTATTGAAAAAAGGTGGAAATGTCTATACAGGTGAATTTGGAAACGAAGGGTCTGGTGGTCAAAGCTACCTTGTTTATCCATGGAAATCTGGCGTTACTTACCAATTTTTAACCTCAGTGGAGCCTGATAATCAAGGGAATACTACCTATACTGCTTTTTTTAAAGATCCTGAAAATGCGAAGTGGATATTAATCGCCAGTTTTTTACGACCCCAGACCAGTACCTGGTACACCAGGGCGCATTCTTTTCTTGAAAATTTTAATGACGAACTGGGTTATTTAAACAGAGAAGTCCAATATCAGAATCAATGGGTTGTGGATGATAATGGAAAATGGTATTCCTTACATAAGGCAAAATTCACTGGCGATGATATTGCCAGAAGGCAATACAGATTAGATGCTGATGGAGGTATTAAAGATGGCTCATTTTTTCTCCGTAATGGGGGATTCTTCAACTCCACAACCCCTTTAAATAGCAATTTTAGCTTACCTCCATCCACTCAAAAACCCGATATAGATTTTAAAAGTCTGCCTTAGAATAATTAAGATAAAGTCGAAAGTTTAATCTTTAGACATTTATCTACCAATATAAAATATTACCTTTATTCGGTCAGTGTTAATTTACAACTTTTAATTATTAATTATGAAGAATTACATTTTTCCATTATTCCTTTTCCTGGGTATTTCTTTTTTTTCTTGTGATAACGATAGTGCCTTACGCGAAAAAGCAGCACAAACATTGCCACAGCCTTCCCCACAAACGAATACTAATCAAATGCCAGTAAGTGGTGCTTTGGCTGGTGTTCAGCACTACATTTGCCCAAATAATTGTCAGGGAAGTGGTGGCGAAGCACAAGGAAATTGTCCAGTTTGTGGAACAACCTATTTACATAACCAGGCATTTCATGCCAATGATGCTCAAAATCAGGCTGCACCGCCGCCTACGCCTACACCTAATCCTGCGACACCTACTGAACCTGCGCAAAACGCTGCGGGAGTATGGCATTATACCTGTGCAAAAGGATGTGCGGGAGGAGCTGGAATAGCTACCGCATGTTCAAGTTGTGGTGGAATGTTAGCACACAATGCAGCTTACCATAATTAGTAAATGACCAGATAAGATTTGTACGAAATAAGGTACATATCGTAACTGATCCGGGTAAATAACTAAAGTTTCGGAGCAAATTATCTTATCATTTTGTAAGGACATTTAATGCTGGAAAAATGAATTTAAACCATTTTTTTTAACTAATTATCTTATTTTCTAACCGTTTCTAGCATTAATTTCAATAAAATAATAACCTTGGTGAGTTATTTGACTCAATGATGTTTTTTAGCGGTTTTTAATAAATATTTGAATCTGATGAATATTCACCCGCTTCAGAGATATTTTTAATAAATTTGTTCTGTTGTATTTTTGACTGATTTGGAAATTTGCTTTTAACTCACTCAAAATTAACAAGTTATATTCAAAAATGCAACCTTTTTATCATTCTATTTTGCTGATAATCAGCTTTTTAGCAACTCCGAAACTTTAGTAAATAATTTATTTTACCCGGATCAATTACGTTTATATAAAAATAGAAAAGATAAAATCGACTGGAAAATAAAACTATAACTTAAAAGGAAAAGCTAAAAAAGGTTATCCGAAAAATCCATTCAATACACCGTTAAGTTTATTAGGAAAATTTCCTGCTAAGCTTAATAAACAGGCTCCGAAACTTCAACCCAATGATGGTCGTTAAGAATTACCAAGTAAAAAATCGGTAAGCGTCTGTTCTAAATTTTCAACAGGCGCTTTGATAAAGGTCAATCCGGTTATCTTTTCAAACAATTGAATATACCTTTCTGACACCTCATTTACAAAAGATTCAGGCATATCGGGGATAGTTTGACCTTCCTTACCCTGGAAACCATTTAACATAAGCCATTCTCTCACAAACTCCTTTGACAACTGGGTTTGCCTTATACCATGGGTTTGCCTTTCCTCATACCCTTCTGCCAAAAAATACCGGGAACTATCTGGTGTATGAATTTCATCAATCAGATAAATTTTACCTTCATAAAGGCCAAATTCATATTTAGTATCTACTAAAATTAATCCCTGTTTTGCCGCTAACATAGTTCCCCTTTCAAATAAAGCATGGGTATAAACCTCCATTTGCTCATAAACTTTTCCGGGAACCAATGAACTGGTTAAAATTTCCTCCATGGAAATATCAGCGTCGTGTCCTTCATCTGCTTTGGTGGTAGGCGTAATAATGGGAAAGGGTAATTTATCCCCTTCACTTAATCCGTCTGGTAAGTTAACACCACAAAGATTTCTTAATCCACTGGAATACACTCTCCAGGAATGTCCGGCCAAATATCCCCTAATAACCATTTCCACTTTAACAGGTTCACAGGCAAGACCATAAGCAGCATTTGGAGCAGGAACCTCCAAGAGCCAATTAGGCACAATATCTTTTGCATTATTTAAGAAATATGCAGCCATTTGATTTAAAACCTGGCCCTTGTAAGGTATAGGTTTGGGTAAAATATAGTCAAAGGCAGAAATTCGATCTGAGGCTACCAATAACATTCTATCATCAAAGGTGTAAACATCTCTGACTTTCCCCCTGTAAAAATGGGTCATATTGGGTAAGGTCATCCTACTTTTTTCTTTTTCTACACTCATTTTACCAGCTTGTTATTATTTCACTAAAGTAATAGTACCCTGTAAAGGGAATAATTTTCCATCCCGACGTTTAACCACAGCTTGATAAATGAAAACACCCGAGGTCATATATTGATCTCTATGTTTTCCGTCCCAACCCATCATTTCATCGCCAGGAGCGAGAGATTTACCATCAAATAATAAATTTCCCGTTCTACTGTAAATTCTTAAGGAAGCGATTTCTGTGATTATTTCAGACGCAAAAATGGTAAAAAAATCATTTACACCATCACCATTTGGTGAAAAAACATTTGGAATAAAAACTTCAATATCTTGAGTAACTCTTACATTAATTACGTCGGTTGCTTTACAGCCATTGGAAGAAATCACTTCAAGCCTGTAAACAGTGGTATTAACTGGCGCTACCTGAATAAATGGAGATTTTGTATTCAAATGATTTAAGGAGGGATTCCAGCGATAGTTTGCACCGGGAATAATCGGAATATTTGCCCCTAATATCAAGCTGTCCCCTGCTACTATCACTGTATCATTTCCAAGAGCCACTGTTGGAAGTATAGGCTCGGGAACTAAAAAGGGAAACTCCTTTTTACATCCAAGGGAATCTATTAAAATGAGAATTTGTGGACCTGCAGAAGTTAACTCAAGACGCTGTAATGAACTGGAATTACTTAAAAAACGAGAAAAAGGCGGCGTTCCACCATATATTTTATTGATTTTCAACTCCCCTTTTGGTCCGCCAATGCAACCTGGGGGTATTACATCATATTGGACTGAATCAATCACAGGAGCATAATAAATAACCCGAACCGACGCCTCCTCTGTACAACCTGAAGAAACCTCCTCAACGACTACGTTATAATTTCCTTCTTTCCTTGCCAGGGTAGAAGAACCATTAGGAGAACCAAATATTTCACCGTTGGGCGTTGACCACAAATATCTATATGCCTGATTGGAAGGGACTTTAACAGTTACCAACGTTTGAGTCCTGGAACAATTCAACGTTTGGGGTACCTCTACCTTTAATCCTATGGGTCTGTTATCATAATACACCAATACAGAATCGGTAAATGAGCAACCATTATCCGGACGCGTTAATTCCAACTTATACAAACCTACTTCCCTGGCTAAGAGTTGATTTCCATTTACTATGGGCTTTAAATCCAAAGGAGGAATCCATTTAAACAAAGCAGAACTGGGAAAAATAGCCGTAGGAGCCATCCAAACCTCTTTAACGCGACAAGAAAGAGCGACGGTATCTATTAGTTTAAATCCAGGTTTAACAAAATCGCCAATGACCTCAAGAGGTAACAACGATTCACACCCTGTTACAAGATCTGTAACTTTAACTTCATAAGTACCTGTTTGAGTAACACTTACTGCAGCCATATCGGGCACAGAACTTATTTTCCCCCCAACCTTTTCTTTCCATAGAAATCTTAAGGGAAAATTATAAGCACTTACTGAAGGCGTTGCGTCCAGGCGAATAGCGTCCTTTTTGCAACTGAGGGTAAGCCCATCCGCTAAATTCAAATTTACTTTTGGTTTATTAAATCCATCTCCTACCTGAACGATATCTACTGCTTGACAAAAGTTCCCCGAATCTTCTACCAGCAACCAGAAAAGACCTGTTTTATCAACAGAGGCATTGGCTGTCAATGCACCTGACTGTAAAACACTGTTCTCAGAGTACCACTTGTAGGAAATTACCCCTGACGTAGAATTCGGCTTCGCTACCCCTTGAAGTTTTATAACAGGATGCAGACAAGTGAGCAGTGTATCCTTTCCTGCATTGACAGAAGGTTGATTTAAATCTGCTTTTATAAAAATAGTATCTGTTCTGGTACAGCCATTATTCTTTTCCGTAATCTGCACCCGGTAAATATCTTCTCTAAATAAACGAGGTGAAATATTTGTCCTTTCAATCATCGATCTGCCACTATTAGCCATCCAGCTAAACGTATAATTCAGGGTATCCCCAAACAGATTTGGCTTAAGTTGAATAATTGGCTTATTACATCTTAAGGTATCACTGGAAGGATAGTCAACGGCGGGACTATTAAAATCTTCTTTTATAAGAACACTTATACCATTTACACATCCCGTCAAGGTATTTTGTACTTCAAAACGATAAAGTCCCCCTGCAGAAAATACCTTTCTAAGATCGTTGCTACAATTGGTTCTATTTCCTAAGGTATCCAACTCGCACCATTTTCCCGAAAATCCTGTGGAAGACGGTAATTTTCCTAAATAAGTTAATTCTCTTTTTTTACAAAGCAAGGTTGAATCATTGAAAGAAGGTACAATGGGTAAATTACTATCTTTTAAAACCACCATACTATCTACCGACGAACAACCATTTACGCCATCCGTGACCGTAAGATAATAAGACCCAGACTCGGTTATAAATGGATTGAGGGTGCTCTTACCACCAAGAACGCGGCCTCCATTTTTACCTTCCCAAAAATAAGTGTATCTATCTCTTTCGTTTGCTGAGGCAGATCCATCAAGATTAAACTGAGTTTGTGTACAAGTCAATAATTTATCGGCACCTGCATTGGCTCTTGGTTTATTCCGGTCCACTCGCACCAAAACCTCTGCGAAGTTAATACACGCATTACGCTTATTTGTAATATATACCTGATATAATCCTGCTGAAGTTGCCTGGAGATTATATTCGTTTAATACTGCTATATTTTCCCCGATAGGCGGCAGCCATTTATATAAAAAATTTGTGTCAGGTCTTAAAACAGGTGCTGATAAACTGACCTTATCAATCAAACAGTTCAAGGTATAACTCTCAGGATCTTTGATAGGTGGTGGTACTAAATCTCCTATCACCATCACTTCAAGAAGCGTCTCTAATCCATTGGCAGCTAATCCTCTTAGCGTATAGGTTCCTGGTCTGTCCACCCTTTGATTTCTAAAGTCATTTCCAGGTAAAATACTAGGTCCTGTCCACCGAATATCACAATTCAGGCAGGGTCTGCACAAGTCAACTTGCAGAGTTGTTTCTCTTCGGGAACATGTTAAAGTATCAGGCGTTCCAATCAATTTTAAACAGGGAGGACAGGGTTGATCGTCAACCTGAACAGAATCAATTACTATACAATTTTGAGAGGGATCGGTAATTTCCAGGAAATATTTCCCTGGTTTATTTATCCAGACTTGCAAACTATCTGCATTTTTATAAATGCCCGTTCCACTCCATTTATAGGTAAACCTTGGATTTACAGGGATTACCTGTGGTGCGTACGCAAAAGAATCCTGATTACATGGATAAGTAGTTTTAAAAAATTTGATTACAGGTAACGCTTCATCTTGAAAAACATTTACCTGCCCCGTGGCGAAACATCCATTTTGTTTATTAGTAATTTCTAAAGAATATAACTCAGGTTTTATAGTATTAAAAGAGGGTAAAGTGGTCACCGTATCTCCATTAGCATTCAACCAAACGTATTTAAAGATGCTGCCAGAGGAAGAACCTGAACCATCTACTTTTATTACCTTTTGATTACAGGTTATGGTATCAGGTTTTGCTATAACCACGTTAGGTTTAAGCTTATCTTCCATAATTTCAACCAGCAAGGTATCCGAATAATTAAAGACCGTATTTGTAGCAATTAAACGATACACCCCTGGGCAATTTACGCTAATATTTGTAGTACCCTGACCGCTAAGCAAACAATTATTTCCAGGGAACGGACTCCAGCTGTAAGTGGTAACTGCATTTGAATTTCTTATTCCTGCCGTATAATTTACAATATCCCTAACGCAATTAATTGAATCTGCTTTGTTGGTAAAAAGTTTAGGTTTACAATTTTCCGTAATAGAAATGCCCGTTTCTCTGCTACAACTATTGATAGTATCCAGCAAAGTAACTCTATAAAAACCGGCATTTTTAACGGTCGGTTGCAGCAAAGTCGATTCAGCTCCTATCTCCCCACCCTGCTCTTCTTTCCAACTGAACCTTATTCTGCTCAAACTACTTACTGAAAGTTTCAATGTAGCATTACCCGTTACACAATTCAAGGTATCAGAAAGAGGTAAACTGATGGTTGGCAGCAGTGTATCCATTGCTACCTTTACAGTAACACTATCCTTACAACCATTTCTGGTATTCTCCACATTATACCTAAAAATACCTGGAGAACTTAAGGTTTGTGTCTTTTTTGTGGGTTGGGAGAAAAAAGATATATTATTTGATTGAATAATATTCCATCTGGTAATAAATCCACTACCACCGTCTGAAAGTGCACTTCCTATGGTCACAGTATTGATTGTACAGGTTAGAAATTTATCCCCACCACCTAAAGCCACTGGTCTTAAGGTATCTGCCTGAATGGTAATATCTGTGCTATCCCGACATCCATTTATAATGTTTGAGACCTTAAATTTATAATTACCGGGGGATAAGGCGTAGGCAAATTTTTCATTTTTCTTTGCCCCCAACTTACCATCTAAGGTTGACCATAAATAGCTAAATTCAATTCCTTCGGACGTTAAAGTACCACCCATAATGACCGAATCTACCTTGCAAGTGTATGGTAAAAGCGTACCTTTTGTTATTTGAGGAATAGCCTTATTTTCAATTACCTGCAACAAGGTATCAGTGCATATTTTGACTCCATCATACAAAATATTCAACTGATAAAAACCAGCCTCAGAAACAGTTAGTAATGGATTAGTGCCCACAACTATCGGGGTACCAATGGAGGCATCTAATTTCCTCCATTCAAAGGTAGTATTGTAAATATCTGACTTTGTTCCACGGACATCTATAGAAACCGAATTTCTGACACAGGTTAAGTCCTCTGGCAAAATAATTTTAAGATTTCTGCCATAGTATTTAAGTTTCACATTCACCAAACTATCACAACCAGATATTGCCCTCAGTTTAACTAAAAAAGTACCTTCCGTTCTAAAAGTAGAATCACCCACCTGAAATGTCCCTTTTGGACAAATGAAGTCTATAAATTTAATATTAAGTTCCGTTACGCTATCACAAGCTCCTATTTTGGGAATTACCTGCTTATAAACGCCTTCTTGTTTAAAAAACTTCCCATCAAAAAGGATACTATCGCCTTTAGGAAGGATCCAGGTTAACTTTTTAACACAGTTGGTAGGCGTGAGATTAAATACGTACTCACCAGTTGACAAAGACCCACAGGTATCTTTTTTAGTCGCTGGATTTTGTAAAATAGCAAGTACCTCTGAAGATGTTTTTTTTCCAATGAAAGATTTAAAAATAGAAATGGAGTCTTTTAAAAATGAAAAACCCTTCGCTTTATAACTTCCTGGAGGAAGATTTCTAAGATCTCTGTTGGACGACACATCAAAAACGGTATCATGCCTATAAATCATGTATCCGTAACCATATAAAGTGGTATCAGGTATATCTGTTGTGCGGGCATAAATAGGTGCAGGCAGGGTAACAAGCTCGGTGTTACCGGCACAAGCGTTGATGATAGTATCCTTTAGCTCTCCCGCATTGGCTTTACAACAATTGTCCCCATCGTCAATAGCAAAATAGATTTTAACGTCCCTAATAGTATTTAAATCACCACTGATTTCATTTTCAGCACCTTTGGTATTAACGAGTAATTTCCAAATACCATTGACCTTTCCCGTAAAACCCTGCAAGTCATTCTTGAATGGAAAATACACCCCAGTGGGTTGAATGCCAGGATAATCATTTTGCCATCGAAAAGTATCCGTTGATATACTGGTTGGAATAAAAGTTAGTCTGTAAATACCCCCTAAAATATCATTTTCAACATAATCATTGACTGGCCCTACTAAAAAAACAGTATCCCCTTTAGGCGAAATGAGCGAAATAGATAGTTTTGATAATTCAGGTGAGATAAAGCGCAAAGTTATACTATCAATTTTTTGACCTCCCGATAAATCATCTTTTATGTAATCGAATACATTGATATCATAGGAAAAAATGGAGTCAAAATAAATAGGTTTAGGCCCTAGAAAACCGCAGTTTTGAGCCTTTACATTTAAAAAAAACGAAATGGTGAACAATAAAACTAAATAATGTCTCATTGCATTAATATTGTGACATGGGATAATAACGACAGACCATAAAATTTATTCCTTTCTGTTTTTGCAATTGAAGGTGTAAATTACAGTCTTTTTTGGAATTAGACTTAATCAACTACTAAAAGAAAAGTAAACCAAACAATATGAAAGCTATAAAATGTTTATTTATTGGAATAATTTTTGTTTTAAAATTATCGAATGCAAGCGGACAGGCAAGTTCCGGCTTAAAATATCAAAAACAGCCAACGAAGGAACCTAGTGTTGTATCCACAAAAATCTGGTATGGCGGCGGATTAAATTTGGGCTTTTCAGGTCAGTCCGGCTTAAACGTGCTACAACTTGGGGCGAGTCCAATGGTTGGATACAAGATTTTACCCAGATGGAGTGTTGGACCCAGAGTTAGTTTTCTTGCCTCGAGGTATTCAGGACGTTCTTTTATTAACAAAATAACGCCTGTAAACTGGGGAGTGGGTGTATTTACCCGGGTAAAAGTTATCTCTGCCATATTTGCCCATGCTGAATATGAAATAGCTAATCAAGCCTTTGTTTCTGCCGATGGACCAAAATTATACACCGACAGGTTGCAACAAAACAATGTTTATGTAGGTGGTGGATATAGTAGTGGACAAGGCAACACCAAATTTGAAATTGTTGCCTTGTACAACCTGCAGACGCCGGAATCTACCCTTTACTACATCTCCCCTTTCACCTTCAGATTTGGATTTACGGTAAATTTTTAACTTAAAATCCAACTTCAAAACCAACGAAAAAATGTCTTCCTGCTTGTGGATATACACCAATATCGCTTTGCAATTGACCATTCAGGAAACTACTGTAAACCCAGCCGTTGCTAAAATAACTATGGTTTAACACATTAAAAACATTACCAGAAATGGTTATATTTTTCTTTAACTGAAATCTGACGGCGGCATCATTAACAAAGAAGGATGGAATTACATTTTGTTCATTCCCCGTATTGTCTAAATACTGGCGACTTACGTATTTGGCATTCCAAATGACCTCCAATGGATTTTCCAAAAAGAACTGAAGATGAGAAAAAGGAGACCATTTAAGTTCAGCCGCCGCGATGATTCCTGGTGAAAAGGCAATATCTGTGCCAGTAAATGGTAAAGCCACCTGTCCTTTCCATGCCCAATTTTCGTCATAATCGTCGATAAAAGCGGTATAAGAACCTATTTTATTAGCACTCACTGCCAGATTAGATTTTATTTCAAGCACTCTGTTTATTTGCCAGCCAGCTTGCCATTCAACCCCAATACGATAAGCATCAGGCATATTTTCCCTGATATACGCACCTACATCATTTAACCTTCCAGTTTGTACCAGCAAGTTCTTATAATTCATGTAAAAGCCATTTACTTCCCACTGAAAGGGCCTATTTGAAGCACGAAATCCCAATTCTAAGTCTTGTAAATTTTCAGCTTCTGGTCTGAATGACTTTAAATTATCGACATAGTCGTCTCTATTTGGTTCTCTATTTGCAATAGCGTATGAGAGAAACAGATTGTAATTTGGTTTAAATTCCCAGAACAGACCTGCTTTAGGATTAAAAAAAGTTAATTTTTCAACGGAGGGAATACGTAGCCCCGAGTCATTAAATCCTTCGAATTGATAATTAATGTGTCGAAGTTGAAAGTCTGTCCAGGCAGAAACATTGGGTAAAATCTCAATATTATTTTTCCAGTAAGCATTTGCCTCAAATTTTGTTGCTAAATTATCGTAATATCTATGGTCGGGAAAAGTATTGCCTGCAATGGATGCCCAGGTGAGTTCTCCAAAATGTTGACCTACATAATTATGCACCGCGCCTCCAAAAACAGATTGTATTTTAGCATCTTTATAAGTAACCGAGAAAATACCCCCGTAAAAATCATTATCTAGCCAGCGACGACGGATCACATCAATATTAGTGGAAGGATCTATGCCCTTAGGAAGGGAAAAAGAGTAATCCGATGCATTTTGATTACTTCGAAATTGCTCAAAATAACCCCTACCCTTTGTGTAGTGTAAAGCTATATTGGAGGTAAATTTCGATGACCATAATCTATCGTAATGCCATTGATAATGAGTTTGGCGATAATTATCAATTTCATCGGGATGAGGAGAACCCTGTCTTTCTGCTCCAGCAGAATTAAATGTCCTGGTATTCCAATCAGCCTCTAAAGAGAGCGGAACACCATTCCATGCCTGATAGGTCCTTTCACTTCCGTCAATAATGGATAACCTCATTACTGAATTTTTTTGTTTCCAGGTCCCAAACAATGAATAGCTATTTAAATCAGCTTTAGCCCTGTCAATGTATCCGTCCGAAGAAATTTTCGACAATCTGGCATCAAATGAAAAACCATTACCCATATTTCCAGTACCCAGTTTAATGTTTCTTTTCCAGGAATTAAATGAGCCAAAAGATTGATGAGAAGAAACATAGGCTTTTTCACTATTTACGTTGGTATTTAAATGAATAGAGGCACCAAATGCGCCGCTACCATTCGTAGAAGTACCTACACCTCGTTGTATTTGCATATCAGAGATAGAGCTGGCCAAATCGGGCATATTCACCCAAAATACGCCGTGAGATTCTGCATCATTCACTGGAATACCGTTAAGCGTCACATTGATTCTGGTAATATCAGCACCTCTGATTCTCATACCAGTATAGCCAATCCCTGCACCTGCATCGGAATTAACTACCAATGATGGGGTAAATCGTAGAAGATAAGGCAGATCCTGACCCTGGTTATGATCTTTAATATCTTCAGCTGAAATGGACTGATAAGCTACAGGGGTTTCGTTTGTCGCGCGCGTACTAACTATACCAATTTCATTAAGCAAATAGCTTTCCGGAGATAGCACTACCCGAAGGTTTATTGGCTTTTCAGTCAACCTCAATTTTTCCTTATAAGTAGTGTAACCGATAGCAGAAATTACAATCGTGTAATCACCAAAAGGGATTTTGTCGATTAAAAAATCCCCTTTGCTATTAGATGCAACGCCAAATGAGGCATTTTCTAAAGAAATGGACACCGCCTCCAAAGGATTTCCATTTTCATCTCTAATATTTCCAGCAATAGTGCCTTGAGAAAACAAATAAAGGGAAAAACCCAGGGTGAGGTAAATAGAAAATAGAATCTTCATTTTTAATAAAGAATTAAAATTAAAAATAACGATCCATTGGGGTTCGGAAAGTTCGTTCAGCAGGCACCGCGAACGATGCTCATTTTCCTTTCCGGAATTACCCGGCCAGGTTCAATGGGTATAATCTCAGCGTACCAAAATGGTAGCACCCCAAATGAGAGAATGCAAATTTACAAAAAAAATAAACGTATAAAAAAATTAAATTAATATTTTGTTCAAATGGTTCAAAGTACAGCGCCATCTATCCTCTTCATGTTGGCCTTCAACAACATAGTATTTTTTTCCGAATTGATTTAAAAGAGAGATAAAAGAATCAAATATTTGCGGTCTTTGGTGTGGAGTCTCCCGCAAAGGGTCTGCCTCCCAAGGTATATCAGGTTTGCACACTAAATAAACACACTCTTCATCGGCTATAAAAAGCGCGCGTATTTGTGGGTCAATACTACCAAAACGAAATTGAAACCAAATATCTATGGCTTCCACGCCAGTGTCACAAAGGAGGACTTTGTTAACATTTGACTTATATAACTGATGCCAGAAAAGCTGTCCCCGAGCCATATCCACCAGATGCGATGCTGTATATGATTCTTTCAAAGTAGGTATAAAATAACGCGCGAATTCTGGAACAAAAGGTTCCTTAAGGTAGTTAGATAGACTTTTGGTCAGGGTTGATTTTCCCGTTGATTCAGGCCCAGTGATTATAATTTTTATCATTGTTGTCTATAATAGGGAGATTTCAAATTATTAAATACCTAAAGATATGCATGATATTGAACCTTTTTTCAAATGGATAGATGATTATTCCGCAGCAAAAGACGAAAGGTCGCCTTTTTTTAATAGAACTTACAATGAATTTTATTTTGATAATAAAATCTATAATTATTTAATTCACCCACAGTGGGATGATATGGGTTCGGAGACCTTATATCTTAAAATATTATGGGTTGATTATGATTTAAAATTTACCATCATCGAATTCCTGGGCGAATGGAATGATTGTATAGAGGAAGATTGTCAGATTTTAAAAAGAACTATCATTGATAAAATGTTAGCTTTGGGTATTGTGCATTATATACTTATCGGAGAAAACATATTAACGTTTCATAGTGGCGATGACGATTATTATCAGGAATGGGTAGAAGAAGTATCAGAGGAAGGAGGTTGGGTAGCCTTATTGAATCTGCCTAAACATGTTTACAACGATTTCAAAGATGCGCGCATCCATCACCTGTTTTTTATGGGTTCAGATTACAATACTTTTAACTGGCGAATATTCAAACCACCCTATATTTTCAAATTACTGGAGGAGCGAATTGAAGGTTCCATAAAATCTTTACCCTCAATGTAGGTTTAAAGTTATTCGAATGATTACCTTTACAAAATGTTTAAAAGCGGTTTTGTAAATATTATTGGTAAACCCAATGTGGGTAAATCAACACTAATGAATGCCTTAGTGGGAGAAAAGATGTCTATCATCACACCTAAACCACAAACGACAAGGCACAGAATACTGGGCATTTTAAGTGGCGAAAATTTTCAACTCATTTTTTCTGATACCCCTGGTTTCATTGATAATCCTGCCTACAGGATGCAAAAAACAATGAACAGTTCTGTCCGGGGAAGCTTTGAAGATGCTGATTTATTAGTCTGGGTATCAGAGTTTTCGGAACCTGACAACAGTTTGGAGGCACTACACGAATCTTTAAATACCTTAGAAATCCCCTTAGTTTTAGTTTTAAATAAAATAGATTTACTCACCCGCGATGAAATTTTGGGATGGATTGAGAGGAAGAGAAATATATTCCCCAATGCTCATTTCTTTGCCGTTTCTGCCCTCAGGCAAACCCAAACGGAAGATTTATTGACCTTTATCAAGGAAAACCTTCCTGAAGGCCCTGAATATTACCCCGCTGATCAGCTAACAGATAGAAATGAGCGTTTCTTTGTGGCAGAGATTATTCGCGAGAAAATTTTACTTCAATATAAGCAAGAAATACCTTATTCGGTGGAAGTTCGGGTGGAGTCTTTCAAAGAAGACGTAACCACCTCGGGAAAACCCATTGTAATGATACAAGCCACTATTTTTGCTTCCCGAAAAAGCCAGAAACCCATTTTAATTGGTCGGGGGGGAAGTTCCTTAAAAGTCCTGGGTGAGGCATCGAGAATGGATATTGAAAAGTTTTTAGCCTCTAAAGTTTATTTAGAGCTGTTCGTTAAAATAAGAGAGAATTGGCGCGATGATGAACACTCATTAAAGCAGTTCGGATATGAAGGATAATTGGGGTATAATACGTATTTTTACCCTTTCATTTAGTTTTTGAAAAGTCAATCATGAATAATATAGTGGCCATTGTTGGCCGACCCAATGTAGGAAAATCAACCCTATACAATCGTTTAATTGGTGAGAGAAAAGCCATTATTGATAACGTTTCAGGCGTAACCAGAGACAGACAATATGGTCCAAGTTACTGGAACGGTAAAAATTTTACCGTCGTTGATACTGGCGGTTTTGTTAAGCATTCCCAGGATATTTTTGAATCGGCCATCAGAACGCAAGTGAAAATTGCTATCGACGAAGCTGCAGCCATCATTTTTATGGTTGACGTTACTACCGGTATCACTGACCTTGATGATGAGGTAGCTGATATGTTGAGAAGAACAGACAAACCTGTTTTTCTGGCCATTAATAAAGTCGATAACGGTAACCGCTTGCTGGAGGCTAACGAATTTTATGCCCTTGGCTTCGAACATGTATTCTTCCTTTCTTCCATCACAGGATCGGGAACGGGGGAAATTTTGGATGCCGTGGTGGAGCATATTCATGAAGAGGAAGGGCCCACTGATGAAATTCCGCGTTTTGCCATTGTCGGTCAGCCCAATGCAGGAAAATCTTCCCTTACCAATGCTTTTTTGGGAGAAGATAGAAATATTGTTACCGAAATTGCCGGAACTACCCGCGATGCCATAGATAGTCACTACAAGAAATTTGGTAAGGAATTTATTCTCATAGACACCGCAGGTATAAGAAAAAAAGGAAAGGTTCATGAAGACCTTGAATTTTATTCAGTTATGCGCGCTATAAAAGCGATGGAGGAATGTGATGTTTGTATCTTATTGGTTGACGCTACCTTAGGTATGGAATCGCAAGATGTTAATATCTTTGCTCTGGCTCAAAAAAGGCAAAAGGGTATTGTCATCCTCATTAACAAATGGGATTTAATAAATAAAGAGACGAATACTTCCCGTGATCTGGAAAAAGAAATTCGTGAACGAATCGCTCCTTTTACCGACGTTCCCATTCTATTTATTTCAGCTACTGAAAAAGTAAGAATTTTTCAAGGGCTCGAAGCCGCCTTGTCTGTCTATGAAAATAGGACACGAAAGATAAAGACCTCGGAGTTAAACGACACCCTTCTACCGATTATAGAAAATATGCCTCCGCCAGCACATAGAGGAAAATATATTAAAATAAAATATATTACTCAGCTGCCAACTAGGAACCCTTCTTTTGTATTTTTCTGTAACCACCCTACTCACATTAAAGACCATTACCGGAATTTCCTGGAAAATCAAATGCGTAAACATTTTAATTTCACCGGAGTTCCCATTCACATATTGTTCAGACAAAAATAAGGTTGTCCTTATAAGATTATGAAGTGTTTTGAAACGCCTATTTCGGGACTTTTGCTTTTCGAACCCACTGTTTATCCTGACGATAGAGGGTATTTCTTTGAAGCTTTTCGCGATGATTTTTTAAAAAAACAAGGAATTCATAGCGCTTTTATCCAGGACAATCAATCAAGATCTACTCAGGGTGTCCTTCGTGGATTACACTACCAGACGGGTGAATTTTCTCAATCTAAATTAATTCGCGTATTAAGGGGAGAAATTTTAGATGTCGCTGTTGACTTGAGAGAAAATTCACCCTTCTTCGGAAGGTCATATAGTGTTGTTCTCAGTGAAGATAATCACCGGCAATTATATATTCCCAAAGGTTTTGCCCATGGATTTTTAACGCTGAGTCCTACTGCTGATATTTTATACAAATGCGATACTTATTATCATAAAAATGCGGAAGCGGGCATAAGATATAATGACCCCGAATTGAAAATAGACTGGGGATTTGCCGCCTCTCAGCTTATTTTGTCTGAAAAGGATATTATTCTTCCTCTTTTAGGGAATCATTCCCCTTCTGAAATACCTTTTATCCCATGAGAAAATCAGTCTTAGTTAGTGGGTCAAACGGACAGTTAGGAAGAGCTTTACAAGAAGTTTCCCTTCTCTTTCCTGATCTTAAGATTGATTTTCTGGATAGAAACCAACTCGATTTATCACAAATAGGTACCAAGGGTGAAGAAATAACGTGGCCTAATGAATTATTAGACACCCATTATGATTATTATATCCATGCTGCGGCTTATACGGCAGTAGATCAGTCTGAAAAAGAAGTGAAATTATGTTTTCAGGTGAATGCCCTGGCAGTTAAGCATTTGGCAAAATATTTATCCTCAAAAAATACAAAGTTTATCTACATTTCGTCAGATTACGTTTACCATAGTTTACAAAATACGCCTTTCACAGAAAAGGATTTACCACAACCAAAAGGTGTTTATGCCCGATCTAAATTAGCGGGAGAAGAGGCGGTAAAACAAAACAGTGCAGACTATTTAATTTTCCGCACTTCCTGGGTTTACGGGGAACATGGTAAAAACTTTGTAAAAACGATGGATCGATTAGGTAGAGAAAGAGAGGAAATAAACGTAGTTTTTGATCAGATTGGTTCTCCAACCTGGGTCTATGATTTAGCAAATATGCTTTTAACCATTATAGACAATGGAAAAGCCAAAGAAGCTAAAGGCATATTCAATTACTCAAACGAGGGCATTTGCAGCTGGTATGACTTTGCTCTATCTATTATGCAATATCGTGGATATTCTACTAAAATCTTTCCCGTTAGGACCACTGCATTTCCCCTACCAGCACCGCGACCGCCATTTAGTGCTATGGATAAGTCACATTTCAAGGAAGTTTTCGGATTAGACATTCCACATTGGCGGGATGCTTTACAAAAATGTTTAAATAGATTCAGCGATTAATCAAATATTGAACTAAAGCATTCATTTTTCTATTTATATAAAAAAATAATCGGCGTTAACCAATAAACTTGTATATTGGAATAAACGCATAATAATAGAACGATGCCGAATAAATTCACCTGTTTTTTCCAGTCAGACTTTCGGAATAATGTCCTTCAAAGGGGTCTTTTTTTACTCGTCCTTTTTGTAACATTTATTCCTAACATATATGCTACCCATAATAGAGCAGGAGAAATCTCTATTTCACAAGTAGGAGATTGTACCTCCAGTCTTACCATAAGAGCTACGATTACTACCTATACAAAGACGAGTAGTATTCAGGCAGACAGAGATACTCTTTTCATTTGCTGGGGTGACGGCAAATGCGAAAAAGTAGGCCGTTCCAACGGTGGCGGAAGCGTTCCAAAGGGAGAACCTCTTGAAAATGATACTAAAAGGAATATTTACATCGCTTTTCATACCTTTCCGTCCAGAGGTACTTATGTTATTTCAACCACGGACCCCAACAGAAATGGAGGTATTTTAAATGTTAATTATCCCAATTCTGAACAGATCAGATTTCACATCCAGACCACCTACTCTTTCCCAAATCCTCAATTTCAGGGTTGTAACAATACACCGGTACTTTTACAACCTCCAATTGATATAGGTTGTGTAGGTCAAAAATTCATACACAATCCTAATGCTTATGATAGTGATGGAGATAGTTTATCATATCATTTTTCTGTTCCATTACAAGATGTAGGTTTAGCAGTCCCAAATTATATATTTCCAAGTAATATAAGCCCGGGACCTAAAAATAATTTGACCCTCAATCCTGTTACCGGCGATATTGTATGGGACGCTCCACAGCGAGCGGGGGAATATAATTTGTCCATTTTTATTGTAGAATACCGAGATGGTTTCCCAATTGATACCATTATAAGGGATATGCAAATACTTATAAAGAATTGTGATAATCTGCCGCCTGAAATTAAAGTACCATTTGACGAAATATGTGTCATTGCGGGAGAAACTTTGCGTTTTGAGGTTACTGCAACAGCTCCCTTGATTGAAACAAATCAAAGAGTAAAACTGACTGCCCTGGGTGGACCTTTTGTGGTTCAGCCGAGTCCAGCATCTTTTCTACCCCCAGGTCGTTTCTTTGAACAAGATCCGGTGACCAAAGTGTTCACCTGGAAAACCTCCTGTGAACATATTTCAGAGCAGTATTATTCTGTCGTCTTCAAAGCTCAAGACAACTTTTTTCCCGATTCCTCCGGATTGGCTATTCTAAAAACGGTGCGTATAAAAGTGGTAGGCCCGCCACCAAAAGACCTTCAGGTAAAAAGTAATCCACAATCTATTCTCTTAAGCTGGGGTAAACCTTACGCCTGTGATACAGTCGGTGGAAATTACTTTAGAGGATTTACCGTATGGAGAAAAGTAAATACCAGCCAATTTCCTCTTGATACTTGTCAACCTGGTCTTGCCGGTAAAGGTTATACGCAATTAACCGATTTCAGTATCATTAATATACAAAATAATAGATATATTTATGAGGATAAATCCATTGAATCGGGTAAAACATATTGCTATAGGATTCTCGCAGAATTTGCAAGAACTACGCCTAATGGTCGATATGCATACAACCTCGTGGAAAGTTTACCCTCAGAAGAGATTTGTATTCAACTTGGAAGGGATTTACCCCTACCTATTGAGGTAAATGTTAAAAAAACGGCTGTAAATGGGTTGATGAAAATCTGCTGGATCAAGCCAAAAGCTGACGTATTAGACACCATTAATAATCCTCCGCCTTATACTTTTGTTTTAACCAGAGGGACAGGCAATAATCCAGCGAATTTCAGTGAAATTTGGAGAAGTACCCCTGCTTTATCCTTTTCGACCCTAAGGGACACTTGTTTTGAAGATGCTTCGGTGGATACCGAAAAAAATGCCTATTCTTACAAGATAACCCTTGTAACTGGTCCAAATAATCGCATTCAAGGTACTACAAACCCCACCTCATCTGTATTTTTAACAGGTTCAGGATCAGATAAATCCTCTTTACTTGGTTGGAATTTTCAAACAACCTGGGAAAATTATGGCTTTACCATTTATAGGAAGAATAGTGACGGTGTTTTTGATTCTATTGGATTTACAAATCAAAAAACGTTTACCGATGGGAATCTGACGAATGGGAGATCCTATTGTTATTTGATTAAAAGTTGGGGTACCTACGGCGTTACTGGTTTACCAGACCCAATAATTAATTTTTCTCAAGAAATATGCGTTACACCCAGGGACAATGTTCCTCCTTGTCCACCTGTTTTAAAAGTGAATAATTTTTGCGAAACGGGAAATTATCCCGATTGTGATGAAATCGCCTCAACGGGTAATGAGTTAAACTGGACTAAAACGCCGGGTTGTAACGATACAGATATTGCTGGTTATTACCTATATTATTCTCCGGGTGTTGGAAAACCAGAGGAAAAGGTTAAAACAATCTCTGGAGCCAATATGAGTTCTACCAGACATGCTCCTGCAAACGGGCTTGCTGGTTGTTACCGATTGACGGCTTTCGATAACAATGGTAATGAAAGCAAGCCTAGCAGCCAGGTTTGTTCCGTTAATTGCCCTGTTTATGACCTTCCCAACGCGTTTACACCTAACGATGACGGTAATAATGACTTTTTTACACCAAGAAAGTCATGTTTTATTGCTACTGTCGATTTCAAGGTATTCAACAGATGGGGGCAACTTGTTTTTCAAACGACAGATCCGGCGATAAACTGGAATGGCAATCAGCTACAAGGACAAAAATTACCCTCGGGCACTTATTATTATGTTTGCAAGGTTTTTGAAAATGGGACCGAAGGTTTAGTTCCATTTGGAGGTACCTTGAGCGGATATATTGAATTACAAAACGGAAACGATTAAAGAAACTTATGTTTACAGGTATTATAGAAACGATGGGCATAGTGGAGGAAATTAGGCTGAACGGCTCTAATAAAGAGTTTACCATTTCCTCTGCTATATCCAATGAATTAAAAGTAGATCAAAGTCTTGCCCACAATGGCGTTTGCCTTACAGTTACTGCTGTAGAAAATGGAAAACACCATGTTACTGCAATTGACGAAACGTTGTTGAGAAGCAATTTAGGTGCTTTGAAAATAGGTGAATCCATCAATTTGGAAAGAGCCATGTCTGGTTTATCTCGCTTTGACGGACATTTGGTCCAAGGTCACGTAGATACCGTGGGCGTGGTAAAAAGTGTAGTAGATAAAGATGGTTCCTGGATTTTCACTTTCAATTTTCCCGAAGAAAACAAACATTTATTGGTTGATAAAGGGTCTGTTTGTATTAACGGGGTAAGTTTAACGGTTATACAACCTACTTCAACTTCTTTTCAAGTGGCCATCATTCCCTACACTTATGAAAATACCAGCTTTAAATCTTTACTAGAAGGCGATCACGTAAATCTTGAATTTGATATTTTAGGGAAATACATTGCAAGATACGCGGCAGCTTATATGCTATAAAAAATGGGCTGTAAAGCCAACAAGCCCTGAAAGAGGGACTACCATCTCGAAAGGATGCCAGCCCTTCGATTATAGGAGAAATAAAATACTAAGCACGCATTCTTGTGTGGAAATTATGCGCGCAGCAGCCATTTGTTTGAATCAGGATTTCCAGGATTAACCATAACGTCGTTGGTTTGATTCGGAAGGTTATTATTAAATGGTGCTTTTATTTCAAAGCTTTTCGCCGATGTGTTACACATCGGCGAAAAGAAGGGTATAAAGTAATCCTCTACGAATAACCATTACTTTAAAAACGAAGACGTCCTCTGTAATCCTGGAAATCCTGTAAATCCTGATTCAAAATTATTTACAGGAAACATTCCACAAAAGCAAGAAACTAACCAATCTTCGATGGAAATTATACGCGCGGCAGCCAATTGTTTGAATCAGGATTTTCAGGATTTCCAGGATTAAATATAACGTCTCCGGTTTGAGGAGGAATGTTATCATTAAACGGTGCTTTCATTACCAGGTCCCTCGCCGATGCGTTACGCATCGGCGAAAAGAAGGAAATAAAGTAATCCTCTACGAATAACCATTACTTTAAAAACGAAGACGTCCTCTGTAATCCTGGAAATCCTGAAAATCCTGATTCAAAATCAAGTGTTAAGGGTAAATTTCAAATATAAACCTGTCGGGGAGAAGACGCGAAGCATCGCGTCTCTACGATAATTTTGTTTGAAAATCTATTGTCTATAGGTTATAATCTAAGAAAATCATCCATTTATTATTCTTCGCCTACACAAATGCTTATTAACCCAGTTTATTAAGTAGCATTAAAAAGGGGCTATCTTTTTAGACAGCCCCTTTCCGAATATGCACCCTCTCTTGTTGGAAATTTTGCGCGCAGCAGCCAATTGTTTGAATCAGGATTTTCAGGATTTCCAGGATTAACCATAACGTCGCTGGTTTGATTCGAAAGATTAATTTTAAATAGTGTCCTGACCCCGAAGGGGTCACATGTCTATTGTATATTATTCGTTTCCTGTGCGGGGAGCCGATTCGGTTCCCATACTATTTATAGCTTTAGGGAAGAAAATGGCGTTGGCGAATAATTTATTTGTCCCAAACCAATGCTCTCTGAAATTAGGATTATCAGCCATCATAATTATTTTACCCGTACCGGCACTGCCTACAATAATTCCTGCTGTACCCCCCATTTTACCATTATATTTTCTTGGTAAATAGCCACTTAGCAATGGATTCTGTGTGTAAACCAATGGAGTTGCATAACTATTTTTTGAGGGCTCGAGTAATAAATCCCCATCTCTGAAAACGGGTATTTTACTTTGTCTATAGCCAAATCCAAGAGGATGTGAAATATCTAAATCAGCTTCAAAAATAGTTCCTGGAATTTCAAGGGAAAACAAATCGTCTGTCATAGCGCCATAAGGTCTGCGCTTTTTTTCTCCGTCGGGAACTTCACGGTAAGTAACAGACACTAAATTTTGGCTTTTCAACCAATTTATCGCGTTTTGGATACCTACTACGGTACCCCCACCTTGGACAAATTCCTTTATTTGTGCAGCACCAGCCGTTCCTAGTGCCTGGTAAGAACCACCACCTAATACAATGACATTATACCTGGACAAATCAGACCTTGAAAGCCTGTTTACCTCTAATTTATTGACTACCATACCATATCTTTGATCTAGAAGATGCCAAACCTCACCTACGGTAGATGAGGTAGTTCCCTCCCCAACGATGATAGCTACTTTCGGTATATCAAGGGTTGTCAAACCATTACTCCCCAAATCATTTCCCTTAATGGTAAAACCAGTACTTACTGCTTCAATTACAACCTTACTGCTATTTGATGCTTCAGCAATGACAGCATGTATTTTTTCCGGCGACAATACCTGGTTTTGAACAGGAATCATAATAGTTCCTGGTTGATATTTTTTATCTCCCAGGGTCATTCCCTCTCTAAATACTTTTGTTCTAATTCCTGCTTTCTGAATATGATACAAAGCTTTGGGCGCATAATAATTATCCCATTCCATTAAATAGGCATACTGAGACAATGATACAGCTGGCAAAGGAGTAATATCTGGAGTTAATCCAACGATTTCCTTACCAAACAAGGCATTATCAAATCCAGCTTTCGGTAAATACTGGTAAGCTAGATTAAATGCATGAGGTAAAGTCCAGGTAGAGATATCGTAAAAAATACTATCCTCAAATTGGTTTAGCACCTGAAAAGCGCCTAATATAAGCTTATATTGATCCTGTTCCATTGGAATAATGAAAGAGGAAGAAGGCTCGAACGATTTACCATCAACTGCCACTGGTTTAGCCAGATGATGAACTTTAATTTGCTGCCTTCTCAATATTTCAATAAAATGATTTACTCTGGCGGGATCAAATTTATCACCAAAAACAATAGCCTTTCTCGTATCTGCTGCTGCCTCTTTTTTTGCGATCTGGAAAAATTCCCTTTGATGCTCTAACAACTCAACGCGCAATTCCGAAGCAGCTTCCAGGGAAGAAAGCGCAGTTACAACCTGATTTCTGATAGTAAATGGAAAAGCAAGAGGTCCATTTTCCGATTGTTGCAAATGCCCTCTCGAGCTGGCCTGTTCAAAAAGAATGCCGATACATCCGTTGGCATCTGGAAAGGTAGAACCTTTACCGTAGTAAAAATCGTCATACCCTTCCTCGGAATAATACAGAGAACCAATTTTATCTAAAGCCTTAACGTGGTACTGACCAATTTTAGCGGTAAGTTGTTGATTTTTCTTTGGTGTATTAGGATTTACTCTAGTTGGCACACCGGGCATAAAGAAAAAAGTCGCATTGGTACCCATTTCATGATGATCTGTTAAGACATTAGGTTTCCAGTGATGAAAAATGGAAATTCTACCTCTGCTTTCGGGGTGAGCCATGGACAACCAATCTCTATTCAAGTCGAACCAATAATGGTTAGAACGACCCCCAGGCCAGGTTTCATTATATTCCCGGTCTTGATTATCACCCGTTAAATTATCATTTTTATGCATATTTGCCCAGGTAGAAAAGCGTTGAGCACCATCTGGATTTAAACTTGGGTCAAAAATGAGAATACATTTTTCGAGGAATTTTTCAATAGACTGACTTTTGCCAGCCAACATATAATAGGCTACCAAAGGACCGGCATTGAATCCACTGGCTTCATTACCATGGATGGAATTTCCCAGATAAAAAACGAGCGGTACCTCCTCAAGATTCAACTTTGCAGATTGCTCCGGATTCGTATTAGCCACGTGTTTTAAACGAAGAGCTTCCAGATTTTTGTGATTCTCCTCCGAGGTAATAACCAAATGAATCAAAGGTCTTCCCTCGTACGTTCTGCCATGTTCAACCCATTTTGCTTTAGAAGAAAGCGAAGAAATGTGTTTGAGGTAGGACAAAAGCTGGTCATGTGAAAGATGCCAGTCACCCACCTGAAACCCAAAAAATGCTTCAGGAGTAGGAATATTTGCTTGGTATTCTATTTCAGGCAAATAATACGATAAAGGTACTTTTTGTCCTGCTAACCCACCTAAAAAAGTAAGAGACAATAGAAATGAGATAAATAGTTGCTTCATAATAATAAAATAAGGTTTGTGAAAATTAAAAGTAATAAAAATGTGTCAGAATGTAAAAAGCCTTTCTTTTTTAGATAATTTTTACCATATTTATGAAAGCGGAAAAAAACAAGTAAATAACAATGTTAAGCAAAGAATACCCAAAAAAACCATCTATTGCCATCATTGGGGCAGGTTGTTCAGGACTTACGACCTTAAAAAACATGATTCAAGCCAATGTTGGCGAAGTCATCTGTTTTGAACAAAATGATCAAATTGGAGGAAACTGGCTTTTTTCTGAAAAAGAATCTCATTCCAGTGTATGTGAAACCACCCACATTATAAGTTCGAAAACGATGTCCTCCTTTGAGGATTTCCCCATGCCCGAAAATTATCCGGATTATCCATCACACCAACAAGTATGGCGCTATTTTTATGATTATGCTACCCATTTTAATTTATTCGCTCACATTCAATTTAATACGAAGGTCATAGAGGCAAAATTACTCAAAAATGGGCATTGGGAACTCACTTTGAGTACTGGAGAAATTAAAACGTTTGATTACCTGCTTATTGCCAATGGTCATCATTCAAAACCGAGAATTCCAGAGGAACTTACCTCTTTTAAAGGTGAATTAATACATTCTCACCTTTATAAGACAAATAAACCATTTTCAGATAAAAAGGTCTTAGTCGTTGGAGCGGGAAATTCAGGATGTGACTGTGCGGTTGAAATAAGCCGGGTGGCTGAATACACCGCCATTTCTGTTAGAAATCCTCAATATATCATTCCCAAATTTTTTCTTGGAAAACCTACCGATACTTTTAATAAGGGAATGGCCTGGCTGCCCACCTTTTTATCGAATCCTCTCAGGCGATTAGCTGTTTTTATTCAGGTCGGGCGATACAAAGATTACGGATTACCCGAGCCAGATTTTGCAGTAACTAAGGTTCATCCAACCTTAAATTCTGAACTTTTATATAAAATAAGGCACGGAAAGGTTACTCCAAGGACTGGCATCAAAAAAATAGAAAATAAAGAAGTTTTTTTTCAGGATGGTAAACATGAAAATTTTGATACTATCATAGCCGCTACAGGTTATAAAATTAGTTTTCCCTTTTTTAGTAAACAGTTGATTCAATGGAAAGAGGGAGATAGGGTTCCGCTCTATTTGAGAATGTTTCACCCTGATTATAAAAATTTGATTTTCATAGGTTTATTTCAACCACAAGGCGCTGTTTGGCCTTTAAGTGATTATCAGGCTAAATTAGCAGCGAAGTATATTATGAAAAAATGGAAGCCAGAGGGTGATGTAAAATCATTAGCAGAAAAGGATGCAAATGATATTTCAAAAGAATTCCTTTCTGCAAAAAGACACACCATAGAAGTTCATTATCAATCTTTTATGAATAAATTAAAAAAAGAATTAAGAAAAAATAAATTTGAAACAGTATGATTTTCAGAGATGATTTGTTTAAAAATAAGTCTGTTTTAGTAACAGGTGGCGGATCGGGTATTGGTAAAGAAATTGCTGCTCAGTTTCTAAAAGCGGGAGCAACCGTTTTTATTTGTGGTCGAAAAGAACCCAAATTAAAGGAGGCCATCGAGGAATTAAGTTTACTGGGCACATGTTTTGAGAAAATGACAGATATTAGGGAAACAGCACAAATCTTAGATTTAGCAAATTTCATTAAAGAAAAAACGGGTCGATTAGATATATTAATAAATAACGCGGGTGGCCAATTCCTCTCGCCCGCAGAAGATATTAGTGAAAAAGGCTGGCTCGCTGTCATTAATAATAATTTAAATGGGACATGGTTTATGACCCAGACCATGGCAAATCAATTTTTCATCCCTCAAAAGGAAGGAAAAATTGTCACTATTATCGTAAACATTTATAGAGGATTTCCAGGAATGGTTCATACAGGTGCCGCGAGAGCTGGTGTAGATAATCTAACTAAATCACTGGCCGTAGAATGGAGTAAATACAATATACAAATTAACGCCATAGCACCTGGGATCATTTTATCATCAGGACTGGACAACTATCCACCACAAATGTTACATGGTCTGGCAGAAAACATTCCCGCCAGGAGATTGGGTCGAGTAGACGAAGTGGCCTCACTGACTCTTTTTTTAAGTACACAAGCCGCTGATTATCTTACTGGTGACACCATTTACCTGGACGGGGGACAACATTTACACGGTAGCCCCTATTTGCTTTAATCTCATTTCAAACCCTAAATCCCCAGTTTCTTATAGATTAGATGGAAAATACTACCCTTGACACAAACAAGTTATCCTTGCTGGAATATTTTTATGAATGGGAAGAATTACAACCCAATCGCATATTTCTTCGTCAACCCGAAGGTAAAAAATGGAAGGATATAAGTTGGAAAGAAACCGGTTCACAGGCAAGAAGAATGGCCGCCGCGCTCCTTGATATGGGCCTTGTACCAGGCGATAACGTAGGCATCCTTTCAAAAAATTGTTACCACTGGATTATTACCGATCTCGCTTTAATGATGTCTGGTCTGATTTCTGTCCCATTTTACCCGAATCAAACGGCTGATCAATTGTCAGAAGTTATTGAAGCTGGTAAAATAAAACTCCTTTTTACAGGAAAATTAGATGATTGGGAAAACCAGCAAAAGGGGGTTCCCGCAGATCTTCCAATTATTTCATTTCCCCATTATGCAGGTAATAGTTTAGTTTCCAATGGCTTTCAATGGGATGTTCTGATAAATAGGTATCAGCCCTTGATGGGCAATCCGGTGCCCGATTTAAAAGATATCTGGACCATTCTTTTTACATCGGGAACCACAGGTAAACCTAAAGGGGTTATTATCGATTTTGAAGGTCCCGCCGCTCTTATGCAATTAGAAAAAGAAACCAATTTTTTAGGACTCGCCCATACAAAATATCATCGCTTTTTTTCATACTTACCTTTAAATCATATTGCAGAGAGGCTTATTGTCGCTGCAGCTGCGATACACACCGGCGGAAGTATTTCCTTTGGAGAATCGCTCCAAACTTTTATTTTTAATCTGAAACAGACACAGCCAACTGTTTTTATGGCTGTTCCAAGAATTTGGACAAAATTTAGAATGGGTATCGTATCTAAGATTCCGGAACCATTGTTATTTAACCTGGTGAAAATTCCTTTTCTGGGTGATTTTTTAAAATATTTGCTCAAGAAAAACTTAGGTCTTTCTAATGCTAAAATCCGGCTCACAGGTGCTGCTCCTGCTTCAGATAGTTTAAAAGTTTTTTTTGACACATTGGGCATTCCAATTCAGGAGGTTTATACAATGACTGAGAATTGTGGAGGCTGTACGCTCATGCCACAAAATATTCAAAAAAATGGTACGGTTGGTAAGGCTGTACCTGGCGTAAAATTAAAAATAGACCCGGAAAATAGCGAAATATTAATGCAAGCCCCGTGGCTAATGAGGGGCTATTTCGAGGATGATTCTTTAACCAACGCAGTCATTGAGAATAATTGGTTACATACCGGTGATTTGGGAAAAATAGATGATGAGGGATATCTTTACATAACCGGACGAATCTCAGAAACGTTTAAATCGGCAAAAGGTAAATTTATTTCACCTGCTACCCTTGAATTTCCATTTGCTGTAAATAATTTAATTGAACAGGTTTGTGTCGTAGGTATTGGACTTCCTCAGCCATTAGCCTTGATAAATTTATCAGAATTTGCTCAAACTTTACCCAAAGAAGAAATAAATAATCGATTGGAAAATACACTCAATATGGTTAACCAAAATGTCTCAAATTTTGAAAAAATATCATCTGTCGTAATTCTTTCAGAACCATGGGATGTTTCAAACGGCATATTAACCCCAACACTGAAAATTAAGAGGCATCGCTTAAATCAGTTATTTAGCTATAAATTTGATGATTGGAGCCAATCTCCCCTCCCTATCATTTGGGAATGATTTAAAATAACATATATTTATAAAAAAATGTAAAAACATGACTATTTCAACAAATACCACTGACGATCTTCAATTAGTTTTCCAAAATTTAAAATCGAAGGCGCGCATCACTTCCTGCACAACTGTTCAGGAAAGAATCGGCAAATTAAAAAAACTGGAAGACTACTTAAGAAACCCGGCAAACATTACATCGTTGGAAACCGCTTTATATGCCGATTTCAAGAAACATCCAGTGGAAGTTATGAGTAGCGAGATAAGTGCCATTATTCAGCAAATAACTCATGTTAAAAAAAATCTTTCGCGTTGGATGGCTGACAAAGTTGTGGATACACCTATTACCCTCGTAGGAACTTCCTCATGGATTAAATACGAATCGAAAGGGGTTTGCCTGATCCTTTCTCCATGGAATTACCCTTTTAATCTGTCTATTCTACCCTTAATCTATGCCATAGCCGCTGGAAATACAGTTCTTTTAAAACCATCAGAACTAGCTGCGCACACGGCTCAATTTATTAATAATATGCTATCAGAACTTTATCCAAAAGATGAAGTTACTGTCTTGGAAGGAGATGCCTCTCTGGCAAGCCGACTATTATCCCTGCCTTTTAATCATATTTATTTCACAGGAAGTCCTCAAATTGGAAAAGTGGTGATGGCCGCAGCTGCCCAGCACCTTTCTTCAGTTACACTGGAACTGGGAGGAAAATCTCCTGCTATCATAGAAAAATCAGCACCAATATCTGAGGCTGCAGAAAAATGTGTGTGGGCAAAACACTTTAATAATGGCCAAACATGCATCGCTCCGGATTATTTATTAGTTGAGGAAAGCGTCGCCGAAGAATTTACTAAAGCCTATCAAAAAAGTATAAGTGCATTTTATAATCCTGAAAATAAAGGAATTAAAAACTCTCCTGATTATTGCAGAATCATAAATAACAGGCATTTTAACAGAATAAAAGCGTTATTTGATGATGCAATTTCTAAAGGAGCTAAGGTGCTGGCCGGAGGAGAATTTGATGAAACAGAACGATTTATTTCCCCTACCCTCCTTGGAAATGTTTCTCATGATATGAAAATCATGGAGGAAGAAATTTTCGGACCGGTTATGCCTATGATGACATTCAAGGATATAAATGAAGTGGTAGAGATTATTTACGAAAAGCCTAAACCACTTTCTCTTTATGTTGCCTCAAAAAACAACGCATTCATCAACGAGATAATTAGTAAAACATCCTCAGGTGGAACGGTAATAAATGATTATTTACTTGGATACTTGAATCCGGAACTTCCTTTCGGTGGCGTTAATAACAGTGGGCTTGGCAAAGCGATGGGATTTCATTCTTTTGTTGATTTCTCCAATGAGCGGGGTATAGTTAAAAGAAATTTTGGAACCCTATCCTTTATTTATCCTCCTTATAATGGTTTTAAACAGAAACTTGTTTCTTTTCTTGCCTTCAAATTGTCTTGATTTTACATGAAAAAAATGCTCATTACGGGTGGTTCCCAAGGCATTGGACTTGAACTTGCCAAAGCATTTGCACGAGAAGGAAACGATTTGTTTTTAGTGGCTAAGGAAGACGGATTACTTCCTTTGGCCATAGAAAACCTCAAAAAAGATTTTCCTAATCTGCAATTAATCGGACTTGAAATTGACCTGACGCTACCGGAAAGTGCCATATCTGTATATCAAACGGCCTTAAAAGCGGATTTTGTTCCTGATATTCTGGTAAATAACGCTGGATTTGGCACTTATGGGTATGTTTGGGAAACAGATCAGGAGAGCGAATTTAAAATGCTTCAGTTAAACATATTGAATGTTTACCAGTTAACCCGTTTTTTTTTGAATGAAATGATAGAGCGCAATAGTGGCTGGATAATAAACATTTCCTCCATTTCAGCCTTCCAGCCAAACCCTCGTTTAGGAACTTATGGTGCTACTAAAAGTTTTGTTTTGCAATTTACCAGATCTATTGATTTTGAATTAAGAGAAGCAGGGTTTGCTGTTCGTACTATGGCTGTTTGTCCAACGCCCGTGGTAAACACAGGATTTATGGAACGGGCGGGAATGGAAAAGTCCAGAACCTTCAAAAACTGGATGGTAGTAACACCGGACACAGTAGTTAAGGATATTCTTAAGGGTATGAAAAATGGCAAAAATCTGGTTGTACCGGGTAAGGGCCTATCTTTTTTACTCTCAATTATGAAAAGATTACCCGAAGCTGTCGTTATTTGGATGTCTGCATATTACCTTCGCGAAAATAGAAAATGAGCCGATGAAAATTGTTAAAATATTACTTTATACTACCATTGTTTTAGAAGGAGGAATAGCCATTTTATGCTGGTTTTTCCCTTCATACCTGAAATTTATTTCCGCCTTACAACCTTTACACGGTGAAAATACGCCGAAAATGTTATTGGCTATGTATGGTTCTGCAGCCCTTCTCCCTGTGGCTATTTCTTTTTGGGCCCTGCTGGAAGTTCCGGGAAGCGCCCAGCGAAATGGACTGATTATTTTACTCATCCTTTTTCATACCCTGCTTAGTCTAAGTCAGTTTATTTATAATCCTGATCCTCGGGCAGGTTCGTTACACCTTCTTATTGCTGCCGGATTAAGTTCAGGTTGGAAAAAAGAAAAAGATTTAAATAAATGAGTTTATTCCTTACCCTATTTATCATCATTACGCTGCTCTTTTTAAGCATGCTTTTCTTATCCTTTTATTTTCGTGTCAAGGTTTTAAATAACTATCAAATCCTGGTTCGTCATAAGGTGGAATTCAATGCGATGGATGTTTTTCATCCAGATAAACTGGAAAAAGAGGTTATCCCACGATATCCAAATCAGGCCCAAGCTATTAGAGATTTCTCAAAATACATACGATTAGCCATTAAAATGGCCTCTGTTTTAATGGTGCTTATCACCCTCCTGGGGGCTGTTTTAATGTATTTTAGAGAATAATCTAGGCTATGATTATAGTTGGAGTCATTGGTGCTGGTCATTTAGGGAAGCTAATATTAAAACAACTCAATGAGTTACCTGAATGGTTCGCCGTCGCAGGATATTACGACAATGACCCACAAATTGGCGGCTCATCGTCTGATTTATCCCAATGGACCTCTTTTAACAATGCAGATTCCTTAATTGAAGCTTCTGATGCCATTATTTTATCTGTACCAACCTCTTTTCATTTTTTTTATGCAAAACAGGTTTTATCCCATCATAAACATCTGTTCATTGAGAAACCGATAACGGATACGCTGGAGGAAGCGTTTTACATAAAAAACTGGTTCAATGATAAAAAATCTTACCCCGTAGTTCAGGTAGGACATATTGAACGCTTCAATCCTGCCTGGTTAAGTGTCAAAGATCTCGGATTACATCCAATGTTTATCGAAGTACATAGACTGTCTCCTTTCAATGCACGGGGTACTGATGTTTCAGTAGTTTTAGATTTGATGATACATGATTTAGATCTTATTTTGCAACTTATCCCCTTCGAAATCACAGATATCAGAGCTAATGGGGTCGCTATTTTAAGTCCTACCCCCGACATTGCCAATGCAAGAATTGAATTTGCAAATGGTGCAGTAGCCAATGTAACCTCCTCTCGAATTTCGATGAAAAAAATGAGGAAAATGCGTTTGTTTCAATCTGATGCATATATTAGCATGGATTTTTTAGAGAAAAAAAGCCAGATTATTTCACTTTCATCTTTACATACGGAAACAGAAATGCCTGTTTTCTTGCATCATAATGCCTTGAAGGAAGAATTGCGTTCCTTTGCAGAAGCCATATTTTATAAGAAAGAGCCCTTTGTTACCGTAAATGATGGCGTAAAAGCTTTGCAACTTGCTCATAAAATTATCGAAAATCTACATTCCAGGCCTTCTTAAATTAATACTTTTGAAAATATAAATAAACACCTATATTTGCTTTGTGAGAAAGAGAATAAAAAACTTTAGCGTCTATGTATTAGCCATCATTTATTGCCTGGCTGTAGTTCTCGTTACACAATCTCAAGTACAAAACTCCCATTATTCTAAACCGTCTCTTTCTAATGAAGAGTCTTTTTCTGACATTTCATCCAAACTTTTTAGTCATACTCCTCTTTACGATAAATCATTAAATAATAAATATAATCTACCCGTCCCCTCTTCACATAATAATTTTGGAGATTACTGGGGGATGATCCATCTGATGGGTGGTCTTTTTGATACCAGATATAAACAATATCAAAGCTTTTCAAAAAACATTTTAGTCAACTTAAGGAAAATACAATTCCTTTTTCCCTTCCATTATTTTTGGTAAAATTCTTTGTTTTCAAACAAAGAATTTACAATTTAAACAATCATTAATATGGAAACAAATCTCGGTAATACCATTATTGGTATTTTATCAGTACTAATTTGTATAGGTCCTTTTTTAGGGATATATCTTGTAAAAGTTCGCAAACAAAATAAAATATTGCGTTCATTGCAAGATAGCGTGCTTCATTTAAATGTTACCATTGGGGAGCATGAATTTTGTGGAGATTTTCTCCTGGGCATGGATAAAAACAAAAAATATATCCTTTTTTATAAGAACGTTCTGAATAGCGATCCAATCGTTAAAATCGTTGATTTATCCACTATTTTCTCATGCAAGGTTTTAAAAGAAACGAAAACGGTAAAAACGGCCCGGGAAAGCATGGAATTTATCGAACAGATTGAACTTTCATTCATTTCCAGGGATAAAAAAGAAACAAAATTAGAGCTATTTAACGAAGAAAGAAATACTCAGCTAAGTGGTGAACTACAATGTGCTGAGAAATGGGAGCAACTCATTACAGAGCTAATCTAAAGGTAAAACACATTTCTTTAAATACTTTTAAACCCCTATTACTAATGGTTTCGTTGTGTTTTATACACTTCGAAACCTTTATTTATAAGCTTCTTAAAAATACTTAAACACAGGATAGTCAACGGGTGAGAAAGGCACATTGGAACCTTTCAAAATATGGTCGAAAAAATTCCATGAAAGCAGCCCATCATCAGATTGAGGTTCAAGCATATAAAATATAAGATTAGCTAAAGGCTGTGCCATATCAACGATAAAATCGCCTTTTTTTGCTACCATTTCCCTGGCATTAAATGTACCTTCTACTGAAACCATATTATGTCCTTCAAATTTTCTTGGAGATTTATTCCATTTTTCTATAAAAAAAGATTCGCCTGAAAAACGTTGATTTTTTTCAAGCGTTGTGACTTTTACACCTTGTTGTCGAAGAATTTCAACGATGGTATCTAAACCCGCCGGAGTGATATATCCTCTTGGTAATAAAGCACTTACAGTATCTTTGAAAGCAGCATAATAGGTTATATTATCATAATAAACTATTTTACCAGTTCTCAATAAAGTCGTTGTGCCATCCTCTTTTAAGAATTTTTCATAATCGTAAGTTCTAAAATGTTGGAGAGGTTTATCTGTAGGTACCATTTTAAAACGAACGCCTTTTTTGAGGGTGCCTGCTTGATTTTTAACCTTTTCAATGGCAGACCATTCAGCCTGTTTATTGATTTTTATAATTTCTTCCGAATGATTATTACAATGATTTAAAATTTCATACACAAAGTGATAAGTACTATGAATACGCTGATAAAAACGTTCGTGAGCAAAAGATTCACTTAGAATAGACATTCTATTTCTGAGGCCAATTTGATTAATAATATATCTTGGATGATGATTATAGGTATAAAACTTTTTCAATGGCCAACCTTCTCTGGTGCTAAAATCTCCAAAAGGGCCCAGATTAAGATCGTATTTTTCTTTTGCATTTTTTGTTATCAAGGGAAGCATTACATCATTCAAATAATTATAAGGACCCGATTCACCCGAAGACAAATAACCAGGCGCCCAGGTCAGGGAATACCCGTGCCAGGTTCCGTTGGTTGTATGCAAATCGACCGTAAGTTGAGCATCCCATAGATTTAAAACATTAGCAATCATTCCTTTAGTTTCCGGCGCTTCCATTTTAACGCCATCTCTATTTAAATCGAGCCCTTGACCATTCTCCCTGGTACCTGTTTCTAAGGGGCTATTTTCCTGTGATGCCCTTAAGCCCTTTTCCATCTTATCATTACCGTCCACGTTATAAATAGGTACGAAAATGATAATCTGGTTTTGGAGTAAATCTATTTTATCGCCCAACAAAATATCTCTCATCAACATCATAGCTACTTCTTTTCCTTCCACTTCCCCAGCATGAATATTTGCCTGAATATAAACTACCGGTTTTCCTGACGCTTTAGCCTGATCGGCATTTGAAATCATTGGATTTGCCAAAACCGCCATTGGAATATCCAATCCCGATGTACTTTTACCTATGGTATGCAAAGAAATATGAGGGCTCAGCTGTTTAATTGCATTTAAAAAAGACATAACATCAGAATATGTAGAGGTTTTTTCAAAATTTGTTTTTTCAGGAACAAGTAATAAAGAAACCGGGAAGGTGGTCTTTATCTGAGCTGAAAGGGAAAAAACAAAAAGGAAAAATACGACAGAAAAAATTGATTTCATGAGTTGATATTAAGGATATGAAAAACGAATGACCTCAGCCACGACAAAGGTACTACCTCCGACATAGACTACATCGGAAGGAGTTACTTTTCTTTTAGCAGCTTTGAGTGCATTTTTCACAGATGAGTATGCTTTTCCATATAATCCAAAGGTATGCGCCTGTTCTTTTAACTTGAGGGCATTTAAGCCCCTCGGCAGGTCAGGTCTGGCAAAATAATAAGTAGCGTTTTTAGGTAACAGGGAGAGCATACCCGCAATATCCTTATCGGCAACCACCCCAATGACCAAATGAAGCGACGTTGCAGGTAATTCTTTTAACTGATTCATTGCCAGGGTTAAACCCTCCGTGTTATGGGCACTATCGGCAATAATCAGAGGGTCATCACCCAATTTCTGCCACCGCCCCATAAACCGGGTCAAACGTTTCAGGTGTAACAACCCTTCAACGATAGCTTCATTTTCCACGTTAAAAAATGGCCTTAGTTTATCAATGGCACACAAAGCGGTCTTTACATTTTTCAACTGATATCCGCCTGCTAAATTTACTTTTAAATCTTTGAACCACAGGTCATTACTGCCAATTTTTCTAACATTGTAAGTAGCATAAAGGAGACTAGCGTCGAGACATTGTACATCAATACATTCATCGGCGAAAAAAATAGGAGCCTTATTCTTTTCTGAAAAATGATTAAAAACCGGTGTAGTTTCCTCTTGCTTTTCACCAATCACAACGGGAACGCCAGGTTTAATAATACCGGCTTTTTCAGAGGCAATTTTAGGCAGCGTGTCACCTAATAAGGCCGTATGATCCATCCCTATGTTAGTAATTACACTTAAAACAGGAGTTATCACATTGGTACTATCCAATCTACCGCCCAGCCCAGTTTCTATGACCGCTATATCAACTTTTGACTTTTCGAACCATGCGAGCGCCATGACCCAGGTAATTTCAAAAAACGAGGGATTAATTTCATCCAGCAACGGCTTTACCCTCTCAGTGAAATCGATGACAAAACGTTTTGAAACCAACTGACCATTTATTCTGATTCTTTCTCTAAAATCGACATAATGGGGAGAAATATACAAGCCTGTTTTATATCCTTGTGCCGTAAGCATAGCTGCTATAAGGTGGGCGGTAGAACCTTTTCCATTTGTACCTGCTATATGAATGGTAGGAAACTTATTAATTTCCATATTCAAGCCAGCCAATAGATTGAGAATATTTGTCAGGTCTGCTCTAAAAGCGATGGAGCCAACCCGTTGAAACATAGGTAGCCTGGAAAACAGGAAATCCAGGGTAGCTGCATACCTTTCGGTTAATGCCATTTGGAATAAATTATTGAACTTTAAAAGAATAGGTAATAATTCCGCACTGTCGATCTTCGTTACCTGGTTTAAAACGCCATTGACGAGCATTACTTACAGCAAGATCCCTTAATTTCCCCGAGGTAATGGTTGAGCCCTGCAATTGAAATTTTGCTTCGGTAACGTTACCGTCTCTATCGAGACAAATGGCTATCACGACACTCCCCCTATTGTTCGAATCATCTTTTAAAGAAGGAGAAGAAACGACACCTCTTCCTCCTAATCCGCCGCCAACCATACCGGTTCCTGTAGAGATACCTTCTTCCACCTTTCCATTTTCATCGCCATTGGCTTGTCCCCCCTTACCAGATTTACCTGATGAACCACCTGAACCCTTTTTAATATTTTTAATTAATTCAGCAGCTTCTTGCTGTTCCTTATCTATCGCCTCTTGTTTTTCCTTAGCTAATCTTACTCTTTCTGCAGCTTCCTCCTTTTCTTTAATATCCCGCTCCTCTTTTTCTTTTTTTTCCGCTGCCTTTCTTCTATTAATTTCCAACTCCTTCTCTGAAACTAACGGATCAGTAGTTTTTACTTTCTCTTTAGGTTTAACTTCCTCCACAGGTTTAGGCTCCGGTTTTGGCTCCTCAATAGGTTCTACGGGAGTAGGTTCCTCCGGCCCACCTGGTTCAATAGGCCCGGTGCCTTCATCGGGATTACCCAAAGCGATTAAGATACCGTCTTGACCCGGAGGAGGATCTGGATATTCTAAAAGAGGGAGCATTAGCAGAATAATCGTTCCCACATGGAAAAAGAAACTAAGTATCATTGCTCTTCTTTTTTCCTTTTTCTCTTTTTCTACCTGCAAAACCTGCATAACATACTATTTAAAGGCAAAAAATAAATCTTATTCAACGGGAGCGGTAGCCAAAACCCCATTAATTTGAAGTCTCAACGCCATATCCATGATAGATACAACAAATTCTACCGGTGTTTCCTTTTCTGGTTGTATTACAAAACTAAAATCTTTGGGATTACCCTTTGACTTTTCCAATAAAAAAGCTTCAATTTCTGGTAAAGATTGAACTTTGCTGTTCAACTCAAAAACGCCTGATTTCGATATAAAAACCTCATCGTAGTCTTCTTGTTGCGTTGCTTTCTTCTGACTTGTCCCTGGTAATTTAAGATTTAGGGCATTGGGAGCAACAATAGAAGACGTCAGCATAAAGAAAATCAACAAAAGGAAAATAATGTCAGTCAAAGAAGACATATTAAATTCGGCGGAAATTTTCGATTTTTTCTTGATAGGCATAATTAAGCACTTAATTTTTTCTGGGCTGGGTGGCCAAAATAGCTTTAACTTTCATTTTTTCTGCCAGCGTCATTAATCTTACCACTCTTACAAAAGGGGTACCTTTTTCAGCCACTATCGTCACGGTAAAATCAGTTGAAGACCCTGATTCCTGGTATTTAGATCTCAATACGTTTTCTAACTGAACTTCCTCAATTTCTGCTGATTCAATTTTATAGATTCCCGATTGATATAACATAACGGCGACCGATACCGGGGCGACCGTTTTCGAATCAGATTCAGGTAAATCTACTGCCTCGATTTTCACCAGAGTGGAAGTAAGCATAAAGAAAATGAGCAAAAGAAATATGATATCCGTTAGGGAAGACATACTAAATTCAGCACTAAGCTTGTTTCGCTTTTTTAAAGCCATATTAAACTATTTGAGGCTATTAGATTATTCGTGCAACATGTCCATAAATTCTGTCGTCGTTCTTTCCATCATATAGATTACTTTATCTACTTTTGAAACCAACAAATTATAGCCAACAAAGGCAAAAATGCCTATGGCTAAGCCAAAAGCAGTAGTAAGTAAAGCCTGATAGATACCTCCAGCAAGTAATGAAGGCGTAACGCTTTCTTGAGAAGCCATATTATAAAAGGCCAGAATCATACCAGTTACGGTACCAAAGAATCCCACCATGGGCGCTGCACCTGCAATACTGGCGAGGGAAGACAAATTTTTCTCTAGTCGAAAAACCTCCAGATTTCCGGCATTTTCCACCGCGGCATCAATATCTCTTAATGGTTTTCCGATACGTTGTAACCCCTTTTCAACAAGTCTGGAAACCGGTGAATCAGTAGCCTGGCATAAGGCTCTTGCAGCTGCAATATTTCCAGCTGCTACATTTGACCTAATATTATTCATAAAATGCTGGTCTATTTTTCCAGACCTGTTAATAGCGCTGTATCTTTCAAAAAAGATATAAACGGCGACAATAGATAGTATTAATAAAACAACATAGATGAAAATGCCAATTAAACCACCCGAAATTAATATATCCATGGCGCTTTGAGAGGCCATTTCAGGTACCGTATTACCTTCGGTTTCAAGTGTTGAAGTTATTTGCAAAAATAAAGCTGAACCGTTTAAAAACATACTATTCGTTTTTCAAATGTTGAAATAAAATATTTATGTGAAGGTAACGCTTTTGATTACGGACTTTGTATGTTTCTCCCTATAATTTCATTAAAAACAAGATAAAAAAAAAAGGTACTCAAAAAATATTATTTTTAGCTTTTTAATAGGTCAAAATAAATATGTCAATCACCCGCCTTCATTTAATTTTACCTTGCTTTAATCCAATAAAAGATTGGGAAATTAGAGTATGTCATCATTTAGAAAGCCTTCAGTTAATTCTTAATGACATTTCTATAGAACCTATTCTCATCAATGACGGCAGTGTGGTCGGTGTTGAACAAAAACATATAGAATATATAAAAGAAAGAATTCCTGCTATTCAAATGATAGAATACAGTGAAAATCAAGGAAAGGGTTTTGCCGTCAGAGAAGGATTTAAGTTGGCAACAGCAGAATTTATCATTTTTACTGACATTGATTTCCCTTATATTGAAGCAGATTTTGTAAAATTGTTCAGGAAATTACAAAATGAAAAAGTTGATATCCTGGTGGGTATCCGACAGGCAGATTACTACCAACAAACCCCATGGTACCGCGCAGCAATCTCCAGATTATTGAAATTTTTTATTGGCAAGTTTTTAAAAGTCAAAATAACTGATACCCAGGGAGGCTTAAAGGGATTTAGCCAAAAAGGACGTCAAATATTATTAAAAACAACGGTGAATAGATATCTTTTCGATTTAGAAATCATTAAAATAGCTTCTAACACCAAAGGAATAAAAATGGAGGCCATGCCTGTGGAGCTGCGCAAAGATGTCCAATTTGCTTCCCTGAGCTGGGTAATTTTAAAGAGAGAATTTTTTAATTTCGTAAAAATATATTTTTCTAAAAATACCTAGCACCTCATAGCTTTTATATGGAAATGCTTTGTATTTTTGTACATAGCGAAATTTCGCTAATTTTATAAACCTAATGAATTAAATCGATGGGGATGACAAAAAGAATTAGAAAAGCGGCGGTCCTTGGTTCCGGGGTCATGGGATCAGGTATTGCCTGTCACTTGGCCAATATAGGTGTCGACGTCTTGTTATTAGACATAATTCCAAATAATTTGTCTGATGATGAGAAAAAACAACCTAAAGCAAGGAATAAAATAGCAGATCAGGCTTTACTGGCTTCTATTAAATCTAAACCTGCGCCTTTGTATGATGCGGCTTTTGCAAAAAGGATCAAAACGGGTAATTTCGAAGATGATTTTTCAAAAATATCAGATTGTGACTGGGTTATTGAGGTTGTGGTTGAGCGCCTGGATATCAAAAAAGAAATTTTTGCTAAAGTGGATACTTTCAGAAAAAGTGGCTCTCTGATAACCAGCAATACATCAGGAATTCCTATTCATCTCATGAGTGAGGGGCGGTCGGAAGATTTTAAAAAGCACTTTTGTGGCACCCATTTTTTTAATCCACCGCGATATTTACGCCTCTTAGAGGTTATTCCTACCCAAGATACCCTTCCCGAGGTTATTGATTTCTTTATGCATTACGGTGATCACTATCTGGGGAAAACAACCGTTTTATGCAAGGACACTCCTGCTTTTATAGGTAATAGAATTGGTGTTTTTGCTATGGCAAAAGTATTCCAACTCACCTCAAAATATAATCTGCGCATTGAGGAGGTAGATGCACTAACCGGACCAGTTATTGGAAGACCTAAAACAGGCACCTTCAGATTAGGCGATTTGGTTGGTCACGATACTTCTGGGAATGTTATTCGCGGATTAAAAGCAAATTGCGCGAATGATGAACAGGTTTCCTCCTTTGAGGTTCCTCCCTACCTTGATTTTTTACTAGAGAATAAATTCCTGGGAAATAAATCTGGTCAGGGATTTTATAAAAAGACGAATGAGAAAGACGAAAAGGGAAAACCTGTCATTTTAGCTTTAAATCTGAATTCTCTGACTTATGAACCAAGTATTCGTCCTGATATTCCTAGCTTAAAAGCAGCTAAGCAAATGGATGATCTTCCAAGAAGAATCAGACATTTCTTTGATGCTCAGGATAATGGTGCTGCCTTAATAAAAGAATCATTGGTTTCTCTATTTTCCTATGCCAGCAATAGAATACCTGAAATAGCCGATAGTTTCTTCAGAATTGATGATGCCATTCGCGCCGGGTTTGCCTGGGAATTGGGACCTTTCGAATATTGGGATATTATCGGTCTTGAAAAAGGAGTTCAGCTCATTGAAGAATCAGGGGAAAAAGTGCCTTCCTGGATCACTGAAATGTTAAGCGCCGGTTTCACTTCCTTTTATTCAAAGCAAGACGGTAAAAAATTATACTACGACCAGATGCTAAAGGCTTATCAACCTATTCCTGGTCAGGATAGCTTAGTGATACTTGATAATTACAGAAGTAAATCACCTGTTCATAAAACATCCGAAACCATTCTTCATGATATTGGCGAAGGGGTCTTATGTTTGGAATTCACCAGTCCTCATAACTCCATTGGAGAAGGGGTGTTGATGGGTATTCAGGAATCTATTCAACTGGCCGAAGATGGCGGTTGGAAAGGTTTAGTAATTGGAAATCAAGCTACTAATTTTTCTGTAGGAGCTAATTTGATGATGATTGGCATGCTCGCCTATCAGCAAGATTTCGATCAGTTAAATATGGCTGTCAACGCATTCCAACAAACTACGCTGCGTTGCCGGTACTCCGCTATTCCTGTTGTAGCAGCCACTCAAGGTTATGTATTTGGGGGTGGATGCGAAATTTTAATGCATTGTGATGCTTCTGTTGTTAGTGCAGAATCCTACATAGGATTAGTAGAAGCTGGAATAGGTCTTATCCCCGGCGGTGGAGGTACCAAAGAATATGCCCTCCGAGCTTCAGATTTATTTTTTGAGGGTGACGTTCAAATTCCTACCCTCATAGAAAAATTTAAAGCCATTGCCCTGGCTTCTGTGGCTACAAGTGCTTACGAAGGATTCAAATATGGCAGCTTAATTAAAGGTCGCGACGAAGTAGTGCTAAATAAAGATAGAGCCATTGCTTATGCTCAGCAAAAAGTACTTCAATTGGCAAGGAATTACACGCAACCTATACTACGTGATGATATTACTGTTCTAGGCCGAACGGGTCTTGCTCCCTTGTATTTAGCGGCAAATGAGTTAAAATTGGGTCATTTTGCCTCTGATCATGATATTAAAATTGCGCAGAAAATAGCTTATGTGCTTTGTGGGGGTGACCTTTCAGGAACACAACAAGTCAGTGAACAATATCTGCTTGATGTGGAAAGAGAAGCATTCTTATCCTTATGTGGCGAACAAAAAACACAGGAAAGGATTCAATATATGCTTCAAAACAATAAACCTCTCAGAAACTAAATCTCTTATTCACAAAAGAAAAATTCATGGAAGCATATATCATAAAAGCCTATAGATCAGCTGTAGGAAAAGCAAAAAAAGGAAGTTTTAAAAATTTCAGATCTGACGATATTGCCGTAAAGGTCATTGAACATCTTATGGCTCAGGTGCCTGAACTTGATCCACATATCGTTGATGACGTTATTGTTGGTTGCGCCAACCCAGAAGGAGAACAGGGTTTTCAAATTGGAAGGCAAATCTCTTTGCGTGCCCTGGGTATTCCCGTGCCCGGAGTAACCGTTAACAGATATTGTGCCTCAGGATTGGAATCCATTTCCATGGCGGTAGCAAAAATTCGCGCGGGAATGGGACATATTTTTATTGCCGGCGGCGCAGAAAGTATGAGCCAGATTCCAATGACAGGTTATAAGTTAGCTCCCAATTATGATGTGGCTAACCAAACACCTAATTATCTTACAGGGATGGGCATTACCGCTGAGGCCGTGGCTAAAAAATATGGAATAACCAGGGAGGATGCAGATACTTTTTCAGTGAGCTCTCACCAAAAGGCCGCAAAAGCCATCCAGGAAGGTAAATTCAAAGATGATATCGTTCCCATTGAGGTCACGGATGTTTCTGTAAAAAATAATAAAAGAGTCGAAACTACGACCTTAGTGTCGGTAGATGAAGGGGTAAGACCCGATACTACCCTGGCTTCTTTAGCTGCTCTTAAACCTGTTTTTGATACCAAAGGAATTATCACCGCTGGTAATGCTTCTCAGACATCAGACGGTGCAGCCTTTGTGTTGGTTGCCAGTGAGGAAATGGTGAAATTATTTAACTGGCAGCCTATTGCCAGAATGGTTTCCTGTTCTGTTGGTGGTGTGGATCCACTTTATATGGGTATGGGGCCTTGCGCCGCAATTCCTAAAGCGCTTAAATCAGCTGGTTTATCCCTTTCCGATATAGATCTGGTGGAGCTTAATGAAGCGTTCGCCGCTCAGGCGCTGGCTATTATTAAAGAGGGATGTCTGAACCCTGAATCTGTAAATGTTAACGGTGGTGCCGTAGCATTGGGTCACCCACTGGGTTGTACTGGTGCAAAACTGACTACCCAGCTAATCAATGAACTTGGAAGACAAAACAAGAAATACGGTATGGTCACTGCCTGTGTAGGTGGAGGTCAGGGTATTGCTGGTATCTACGAAAAATTGTAATAGAGATTTTAAATATAGGTTTATAAAAAAGGTTTCGCAAATTTTACTTTGCGAAACCTTTTTATTTATAGGCTAAATCCAGATTATCGAATAATCGTTACATCTCCTTTTTCGATTTTACCATTTGGAACATTTAATCTGAGTATATAATAATAGGTTCCATCAGGCAGCGGCTGGTTCATAGAATTCACCCCTCTCCATTCGTTTTTATAAGGTCTTTGAGAAAATACAATATCTCCCCATCTATTAAAAACTATTAACTCTGCATCAGGATAGTCAGCTGGAAATTCATCTAAAATTTCAAAGGCAAGCGCATCATTTTTACCATCATCATTCGGAGTGATTGTATTAGGAATGATGGGCAGCGGTGCCTCGGGATCAAAAGCAATGGTAACTCGTACCGCTGCTGTATCACACAAAGTTAGGCAGGCATTATTACATAGTTTGTAAGAAAAACTATCATCTCCACTACCCCCTGGTTTCACTTTGTAGTTGATATTACCTCCTGAAATAGAATCAATCAGACCTTTAACCGGTTGATTTAACACTGAGAGTTTAAATCCGCCCAATTTGCTCACCTGATCATTTTGAATGGCCACTAAAACTGCCTTTCTTGTCCCGGTAGGAATAGAAAGTAAATCGTCCGCTGCAACAGGATTCGTTTCACGAGTAATAGTCACAGAATCAACACTATAAGCCTCACAACTTGCCGTAGAAATAGTCCAGATAAAATTATTTTTACCTACTTTTAATCCGAAAGCAAAACTACCTGCATCATCGGGAAGCTCAACCTGAGGTCCTCCGGATGCAGTCCATTTTCCAGTGTTTAAAGCAGATAACTTAGCATTAAGATTAATGTTTTCACCACAACTAATGGTATCAACCCCGGCATTGGCCAATGGTAAAGCAGGGTCGAGGATAAAGACGACCGTATCTTTTGAGGCACATCCTGAAAAAGAATTAACTATATCTAAGGTGTAGGTACCGACTTGTTTTACCTGTCCGTTTAATTGCGTATTATTTGTTACTGTATCATTTCCAGCCAGCGTCTTCCACAAATACTTGAAGGAGGCACCACTGCTTGTTCCCTTCGTATCTATCACTGTGAATTTGCCTGGACAGGCCAAGGGTTGAGGAGTAACTAAATTAACTAAAGGACGCTGGGTCGAATCGGGAATATTAATTTTTGTACTACCCACACAGCCATTTCTCTTGTCCTGTATATCAAGAGAATAATTCCCTGGTTTATTGACTTTTACTAAATAAGCATCGGTGGTTAGCTGCACAGCATTCACCTGATTGTCTAAGGGAACCCATGACACCTGATAATCAGATCCAACGGAAGAACCATTCTGACCGTTAATTTCTACTACTGGATTATTACAGGTTATTGGACCCGATAAAACAGCAAAAGCATCTGGTAACCTTTTATTTTCAGTAATAACAATTGAATCTATGGCCTTACAACCTGTTAAATTATTGGTAGTAATGAGTTGATAAGTTCCCTCTTTTTTAACTTTATAAATTAGACTGGAATCTAATTTTAAAGGATCTCCATTGGAATCGACCCATGCGTAAGAATCTCTGGCTGCATTATTATTGGTCGTCACTGCCTTCAATTCTATTGAATCTCGAATACAGGTAATCTGCGTTTCGTTAAATATAATTTTTGCCTCTGGCGCTAGTTTATCTAAGCCCACTAAAACATCAATACCACCTTCACAAAGCGTTGTCTTATTTTGAATCTGCAGAATATAGGTTCCCACAGTAGCCACTTTGGGATTGGGAGAGTCAAAACCTGAGGCAATAGTGCCGTCTAAAGTCAACCAATTGTAAGTATAATCAGCTGCGGGAGAAACCGCAACGGATATATTTCCCTGAGGATAATTACAAGTAATTTTTGGGTCTGTTATTAAGGTAACTTTTGGAGAATCCAATTGTGATATAATGGTAACCGAATCTATTCCTTCACAAAAACTAAACTTATTAATTGCTTTAAAGGAAAATAATCCACCTGCTTTTGCTTCAATATCCAGGGTATCTTTAGCCAGTTGATTGCCATTTAAGAACCAAAAATATTGTAAGTCTTTATTTTCAGTATCCGCTACCCCTTCCAATAGCATTTTAGGATTCTTACAAGTTAAGGTATCACCGTATTTTATAATATCAGCTTGCACCACCTCCCTGATATCTTTTAACAAGGTACTATCAGAAAGCACACAGCCGGTAACGAGATTGGTTGTTTTGATAGTATAAACACCTGTTTTTTCAACCTTAGGTTGTTGAATTGTATCTTGTCCTGTGGGAAGAATACCTCCAGCATTAGAGGTCCACAGAATACTATATTTATCTCTTTGTGTATTGAACGTAGCTTTCAGGGTCGCTTTTGTCTCGAGGCAAGTCCATGCTGTTGTATCTGCCAAAGTAAATCGGGCATAATCGGCATTTGGTAAAATATTTATAGTATCTCTTGTAGAACAACCTGATTTTACATCACGCACCAGGACAGCATAGCTACCCAATTTATTTACTGTTACCGTCGGACCCAATGTTAAAAATGACCCACTAAGGGTTTCCCATAAATAATCTAAAGGATTTGGATGTGGCTGTGCTGTTGCTTTAAGCGTTACTGATTCACCTTTACAACCCGTCTCTATGTCATTTCCAACACTAACTATGGGTTTCAGCACATTGTTAGTCACCATAATTGTATCTGTACTGGTACAAAAACTCTTTGTATTTCTAACAGTTATAATATAAGTTCCGCCAAAAGTAATCGATGGAGCATCGAGTTTTTCCTGACCAGCTTCCAATTGACCGCCATTAATGGCTTTCCAGGTTACCGTCAAAGAATCTCCTTTCGTTAAAATAGGTACACCAATTAATGATGTTGGTGCATTACAAGTCAAAATTTTGTCTTGCCCGGCATCTGCTTTGTAAAAAGGAATAGAAGTAATGACAATAGTATCCTTAGCCACACATCCAATGGCATTTTCCACCTGATAGATATATAATCCAGGTTCGGTAACGGTTACAACAGATTGTTCATTGTTTCCTTCAATTCTACCATTTGGAGTAGTCCAACTCACATTAATTCCTGACCCTGGTGTTGAGGAAGTACCTGTACCTGTTAGCGTTAACGAGCGTGGAAGACATCGTAATAGGGCATCAGGTCCGGCATTGGCCGTTGGTTGACCTGGAGCAACACCAATGGTTATAGTATCGGTTCCTCTGACGCTTGGATTTGATAAATCGATGACCGTTAAAACAATTTTACCCGCGGGTAAATTTTTAATGGCATTGGTAGAACCTAGATTCCTTCCTGTTGCAAGGGATATCCAACTATAAATAAACGGACCCTTTCCACCTGATGTTACAAATACCTGAGCGGTACCGTCATTTAGGTTAGTACAAGAAACATTAGACGAATTTTTTGCTATGAGCAAAGTATCGGTAATGCACACAGGAATATCCTTGTAGAATAACTGACCTGCTCCTGTTAATGTGGTTACGGTAGAAGGTGGCGCCTTATCAACTTTTATAAGATAGCAGGTATCAGGATCACCTATGACCTTATAACATACTGAAAACAAGATAGAACTATCTGCCAGTGTTTTTCCATCTGCATTCAGCCAGTTGAACTCCAAAACACCTGAACTTGCCGCACTAACATCGAAATTTGTAGCCAAATTTAAATTTAGACCGGCATTCAGATTTTTTAAACCCGTGTATGTCAATCCGGCTGGCGACCAGTTCAAAATAAAATCGGCTTTAGTAATATCCTTGAAATCATTGACTTTAAAATCGACGCAATGATTTGCAGTTCTTTTTGTTTCATTTTTTTCACTAAAAAGTACAAAACCATCCGGATTTAAAATGCATATTTCCCCGGGATCATAAAGCAGGCTATTTTCAAGTCTTTGACCACCAAGGAGAGGACCCGTTGAATAATTAGAGCCTACGGCTGCAACATCTAACAAAGAGCAATTGGTAGCATCACCAATTTCAAATGGAGAATCACCAATCAGTTCAAAACAAATCTTAAATATTTCCGCTTTATCTACTGCGAGAGATACATCTGAAGGGGTTGAACTTTCCCATGATAAACCTAACAAACCAGCATCAAATGCATTTATATCATCTGATTTAAGTCCGGTTAATTTAGAATCCTTAATATTAACAAATTTTAATCTTGAAATATCCCAGGCCAGATTAAAGGTCAAGCTATCTTTTTTATTAAAATTTGACACTGAAACGGGAACACAAATGGTTTCCCCCTTTTTTCCTTCCCCATCGCCAAGGGTAAAAACTACACCTTCGGGTTGCTTTATTTGAATAGCACAATTGGTTGCATTCAATTCATAATTTAGTGGAAAGTCACCAAATAAAACAGTAGCTCCTGTATTAATTATTTTTAAGGGGGTAACCTTTACGCCAACACCCAGCACATCGAAACAAACTTTATATAGAGTGTCTCCTTTATTGATAGTTCTCGTACCTAAATTATTAACCCAATCCAACGCCACTACGCCATTTTTTATAGTGAATTTTGAGGAATTTAGGGAAGAGAGCTTCGATGAGAATTTTTCAGTGCGAACAAAACTTAAAATTTCAGGATCGTAAGTCATCTGATATTTCAGGGTATTCACTAACAGCAAATCCTGATCAGCGATAATAGCAACACATTTTTCAGCACTCACCTCAACCTCCGGGCCACATTCAACCTGAAGTTTAAGCCCATCCGGGTCACATCTACTAATGGTAGTGACAATTTCTTCACCGACCAGTGCAATCACATCCAGCCTGAAAGTATCTTGACCTGTGGTTGGAGAAACGGTCCTACCTTCAGAAGTTGCCTCCATTTTAACACCAAAATTTGAAACGAAATCAACGGTGGTTACCTTTTGACAAGGACCTATGATTTTATAACAAACTTCAAAAATTTCTGAATTATCTTTTAATGCCGCTGGTTTCCCGGAACTACTCTGCCAGGCAAAAATCAATGCATTTGACCTCTTCGTATCCTCTGGTAATCCAAAACTACCTCGCGAAAGACCTGGAATGGTGGAATTACTAATCTTCAAATCCACAAATTCAAGCAAAGTATCTTGCCATTGCATAACAAACTGAATACCGGCAATACTATCTAAACCAGTCACTTTTACGGGTGTACATACAATCTCACCTTCCTTTCCTACCATCGGTTCTCCAGCCACCGTAAGTGCACGTACACAGGTAGAGATATTACCCCTTTTTTGAAGAAATCCTACATCAGTACATCCTACGTTCTTATAAATTTCAACAGGATAAATATCATTATTCTTCAAAATGGCAGGATCAGTAGTAATACCAATGGTAGTAGATGATCCATAGGTAGAAACAGGTTCAAAACATAAGGAAAAAATTTTATCCCCGTCTGGAAACAAAAAAGTTGGTAACTTAGGACTAGAACAATCATCGTATTTCCATTCAAAGAAAAGTAATCCTTCAGTTAAGGCTCTGGACTGATCGAAATCTGAAAGTTTAATATTTCTTAAAGTTCCTAATTTAATATCCACAAGTTTCACAATCTTTGGATCCCATTTAATAGGCATCTTAACATAGAGTACGTTGGAAAAGTCATCGGTAGTGACATCTACGCAAGCGGTACCATTATCGCAAGGAGCAATGGAGGAGAATAAAAAAGTAACGGCAGCCTCTTGTGACAGAGCCCGAACCGAAAACAATGAAAGAAAGAAAAGAAGTTTTATACTGCGCTTCATTATAGAGTGTAAATAAGAATGATTCAAAAGATTATTTATTCAGGGAGTAAGAAATGTTAATTTCGTGTCCGCCACCGACAAAGGGGCCAAAGGTTTTAAAGCTGTACCCGTATCCATAGCCAATTCTAATGGAGTTATCGAGTCCAAGATTTTCACCTAACAGGACACCCGCTTCGAGATGCAAAGTACCAGAAGTTGATCCCCCGGTTCCAACCCAAAGGCTTCCCGGCATCTGATAACGAACGTTAACATCGACATTCACAGGAGCATTCGGCGCATATTTTACCCAAACGGATGGTTCAATGAAACTATTATCATCAAAGAACAAGTACATTCCTAATAATCCGTATAAATGCCTGACCCTTTGGAGGTAATAATCACTTGAGGTATTTTGGACTTTCAAATCGAGACCTAATACTTGCGGCATGGAGAGGCCGCCGTAAACATAAGAAGAGGCAGAACGTCCTGTGGACATATATCTGTAGGCATAAACACCTACCCCGACGTCGGGGAATAGTTGATTTTGCCCGGTCATCGCTAAGTCGTCTGTTTTATCTCTGACAATAATATTATCTGTATTTATGCCAAACTGAACCAAACCTGCTGTTAGGCCTAAAATCACACCACCCAAGGTAGGGTCGGAAGTAATAACTCCGGCAATTCTACCATAAGCACCGGTAAAACTGATAGGTCCCGTTTGATCTCTCATCAAATAACCACCACCCATCATCGTCACACCCGCATAATCATCGGCATAATAAGTACCTCTGATAGTCATGGTTCTGGGTGCTCCGGATAGACCATTCCATTGCGAACGGTATGATGCGCCCACGGTAAAATTGTTAGAATAAGCCAAATAGTCGGGTTCAAGTGCTGCAGGATTAATTAATCCCGTATTTTCACGATACTGGGTAAATAAAGGGAGTTGTTGAGCAGTGAGTTTGTTAAAAAAACAAAAAAGGATGCTCACCATCAATAAAGTTATTTTGTTGGAATAACCAGGGACATAACCATGCTTTATTTGGACTGATTTAGCATTAAGTCGTTCAAGTTTTTTGTTTAACATCATAGACAGTGATATAATAAAAGTATAAGTTTAATCAAAATAGGCACTAAGCCTCCATTTTAAATAACACGGCACAAATTTAGCTTTTTTACCACGTTTACCGACAAATTAACAATGCGAATTTTACTATTTTATTTTAGAATAGTCATCAAAAAGATTAAAAAACCTTGTATTTAAGATATTTTAACTAAAAAGTCCTTGCTGAAAATAATCAACAAGGACTTTTAGATATTCACAAATAAAAATTATTGTCTCATGGCAACCACGGCGTCCATTTTTGAAGCCTGAGAAGCGGGAATCATTCCTGCAAGAATACCAATAAATATGGACAGTCCAAGACCAAGTAAAATATTGTTCAAAGAAAGAACAAATTCGAAGGAAGTAAGTCCATAAGAGAGAGCAAACATAGCTATATAAACCAGCGCCAGGCCAAATACCCCACCAACAATACAAAGGATAACCGATTCAATTAAAAATTCAAGCAGAATCATATATCTCTTGGCACCCAGTGCTTTTTTGATACCAATGATTCTGGTTCTTTCCTTCACAGAGACGAACATAATATTGGCCACGCTAAACATACCAACCAGGGTAGCAAAACCACCCAAGAATATACCCAAAATGTTTAAAGCATCAAAAAAGCCATTTAGGAATTTAGAAATAATAGACAATTGGTTCAGAGAAAAATCATCTTCTTCAATAGGTCTCAATCTACGTTGAGCCCTCATTGCAGCAATGAGATTGTCCTCCAGTTCATTTAATGAAACGCCTTTTTTGGCTTTTACCCCAACAGATGAATCAGGCCAAAAAGAGTTTTGATTTAAATTAGCGATTTTGCGCGCCAGGGGATAAGAAATGATAACAATATCGTCAAAATTCATAACATTTATAATACTCTCTCCTGATTTTTCTAAAACGCCTACCACTTCCAGATTTCTTCCACTCAGGCGAATTATTTTACCAATGGGATCGATAGGTCCAAAAAGTTCTTCGGCTGAATTGAATCCTAAAATCACTTTATTGGCACCAAAATTATATTCAGACGGGGAAAAGAATCTACCTGCGCTAAAATTCAGGTTAAACAATGCGCCACATTCTTCAGAAAAGGCCTGAGTATAAGCACCTTCAATAGAATTATTTCGATATTTAACGATCTTCGAGCCTATTCCCATCCAATAACCTACCACATCGGCATTTTTCATTCTTTTCTTAACCCCTTCATAATCAGCATAATTAATGTTAGGTCTGCGCATCCATTTAAAATAATTTTCACCGGGATCTTCTGCCCAAGAGAATTTTTGGATATAAATAACTTCTTCGCCTAATTTAGCGATACTTTTGCGAATGTTATTTTCAAGAGAATCTACGGCAGAGAAAACGCCAATAATACAAAAAATACCAATAGTGATACCTAAGAGAGAGAGGAAACTGCGCAGTTTATTACCTACAAGTTGTTGAACTGCCTGTGAAATACTCTCAATGATTACTTTTATAATCGTCTGCATAACATTTATTTTTCTCCAAATGGTTAAAGTACAAAGGTACGTTGGTAAAAATAATAAATGCACTTGTTTAGATGAAAGACGTTAATTAATCTATAAAATTCAACCGACAACATTTTTTTTGAAAATATAGCAAACTATTTTTTTTTCTTAGGCGTTATCATATATTAATTAAAATTGTTAATTTTGCACACCAAAAGTCAAAAACCGTTTCATGCGAACCAAACTATCCCAATTTAGTTTTGATTATACCGAAAACCAAGTTGCCTCCTACCCTGCTCCAAATCGCGATGACGCCAGATTGATGGTGATTGATAGAAAAACAGGTAAGATCGAACACAAAATATTCAAAGATTTGATTGATTATTTTGATGAGGGAGATATAATGCTTTATAATAATACTAAAGTTTTTCCTGCCAGATTGTACGGCAGAAAAGAAAAAACAGGAGCAAAAATAGAGGTTTTTCTTTTAAGAGAACTCAATCATGACACTCGCCTCTGGGACGTGTTGGTGGATCCTGCCAGAAAAATCCGCGTTGGTAATAAGTTATATTTCAGTGATGACGACGACAATGATGTACTTATAGCTGAAGTGGTTGACAACACCACTTCCCGAGGTAGAACCATACGTTTTCTCTTTGATGGTACAGATGACGAATTTCAGGAAGCCCTGAATTTCCTAGGCAATACCCCACTCCCAAAATATATAAACAGACCCTGTGAAGCGGGTGACAGAGAATGGTATCAAACTATTTTTGCCAAAGATATCGGTGCTGTTGCAGCACCCACAGCGGGCCTGCACTTCAGTATGGAATTAATGAAACGCATGGAAATAAAAGGGGTAGAATTTGCTCCTATCACACTTCATCTTGGTTTAGGTACCTTCCGCACTATTGATGTTGAGGATTTGTCAAAGCACAAAATGGATGCCGAATTCTATAGAGTTCCACCAGAAACTGTGAATTTGGTTAATGTGGCAAAAAATAAAGAAAGAACGGGTAGAAATAAAGTTTGTGCTATTGGTACGACCTCATTACGTGCGGTAGAATCAGCCGTTTCAGCTGAAGGGCAACTAAAGACCGTAGAGTCTGGATGGACAAATAAATTTATTTTTCCTCCTTTCGATTTTAATATTGCGGATAGCCTAATCTCAAATTTTCATCTTCCAAAATCAAGTTTGCTAATCATGGTCGCTGCTTTCGGAGGACATGAACTTATCATGCACGCTTATGAAGAAGCGCTAAAAGAAGATTACAGACTTTTTAGCTACGGTGATGCCATGTTTATAAAATAAATAGTCAAAAGAATATAAATTATTACTTTTGTGAAAAGTCAACTTATTCTTCATTAAATTGAATTAAACCAAAATACTATGTATTGGACTTTAGAGCTCGCTTATAACTTGGAGGAAGCACCTTGGCCTGCCACTCGAGATGAATTAATTGACTACGCCATACGTTCCGGTGCACCCATTGAGGTCATTGAGAACCTACAGCAGATGGAGGACGAGGGCGAGATTTACGAGGGAATTGAAGACATTTGGCCTGATTATCCTAGAAAAGATGATTTTCTTTTCAATGAAGACGAATATTAATTTAACCAATATATAAGATTCAAAAGAGGCTATTCTAAAAGGAATTCGCCTCTTTTTTTATATATCGAATTTTAACTATGGGAATAAGTATAGCAATTGACGGATTTTCCTCCTGCGGAAAATCAACCTTGGCCAAAGCAATGGCAGAATCACTTCAGTTCCTATTTGTAGATTCTGGTGCTATGTACAGGGCCGTTACGTATTATTTTTTGAAAAATGAGATTCCTATTCATCAGCCTAACCTTGTTTTAAATGCTTTGGAGAATATCAATATAACTTTGGAACCCTCGCCAAATGGTAATGTAACCCTCCTGAATGGTAAAGATATTAGCATAGATATCAGAGACATGGCTGTAGCTGAAATGGTAAGTAAAGTAGCTGCTATTTCCAGCGTGAGAACGGCCATGGTGGAACAACAAAGACAAATGTCATTGCAAAATAATCTTATTATGGATGGAAGGGACATAGGTACCGTTGTTTTCCCTAACGCTGTATTAAAAATTTTTTTAACAGCAGATATTGAGATCAGAGTTAACCGCAGATACCTGGATCTTTTATCAAAAGATACCCTCGTTTCTCTTACAGAGATAAGGCGTAACCTCTTTTTACGAGATTACATTGATTCTACCCGAACAGATAGTCCTCTTTTGAGAGCAGAGGATGCCATCGTTCTAAACAACAGTAATTTAAGTAGAGAAGAACAATTAGAGATTTGCTTATTGCTCGCCAAAAAGAGAATGAAATAGATATTTATTACCTTAAATATCCCTTACTGAATGTCTATCTAAAAGAACATCTTTCAACTCTTTTATCCATTTATATTGTTGAGGCATTACTTTTTTTAATGCATCCTTTACTTTAAGATAAGTTCCCGTTTCATCGGAAATAAACTTATCAGAAATATTTTTTGCATCCTCATAAAGCAACCATTTCAAAGAAGGAATATCCTCTTCCTCAATTTCTAAAGCCCAGGTTTCCTCCTCTACCCCCGATGCATGAATATCGTTGGAAATCAGTGTTGCCTGATCCTTAAACTTATCAGAAAGAATTTTCCCTTTATCTTCCTGTGGCAGAGATAAAGATTGAGAATCTTCAGCGTCCAAAAGAAATATTTCTAATCCACGTTCTCTGAATCTATATAAAATAAGGGTAATTTTTCTTATGAAATCCATATATGCAGGTAGTTAAATTTTCCATTTTTCTTTCCAGAACAGGAGCATACTCATAGCAAGGATCGTTGCTTGTTCTTCTGCAGAAATAGATTGATTCAGAACAACGAAGGCTCTTTTAGATATCTGTTTTGAATCTTTAAATATATCCTTAGGGAATAAAACCATTTCTCTATCCTGAATATAGAGGCTTGTACCTTGGGATGGGTGCTCTTGTAAGTGTAACAAAGTTGCCCCCGTCCTAACTCCCTTTAATACTTTTTCATCCATTAGGAATACGCCTAATGCTTGATTATCAATAACTATTTCAATATCATTTGATTTGAATAAAAATCTATATACATGATTCTTATCTTTAGCGACCACCATAGCTTTAAAATCAGCAGCACCAAATTTTTTAATAGCGAAAGCAATGCCCGCTTCGTTGAAAAGCGTTGCCATTATACCTACTTCAATACCAGAAATCTTTGATTTGGCAACCCCTTTTAGTTCGTTAGCTGAAAGCAGTTCAATATTAATTTCACCCAAGGGAGCCAATTCACTTTGTTTCATTGGAACTGCTTGATCTAATTGTAAAAAAATCTCCTCTATTTTTTTACCCCCTGGTTTTAGTGCACTGAGATTGTTCTTCATCAAAATGAAACCAGAGCCCACAAGAATTAGCGCAGACAGAGCTAATAAACCCATATTATATTAATTTAAGGACAAGATACGCAAAAGGATTTGAACGAAAAGGATTTACAACGAAAAGCAAGCGAATGAACATTAAAGGTATGATTTAAGTGCGTTCCTATTGTAAGATTTCCTTAATCGTCGAATAGCTCTTTCTTTAATCTGGCGTACTCTTTCTCTTGTTAGCTGTAAAAACTCACCTATCTCCTCTAAAGTTAATGGCTTTTGACCGTCGAGGCCATAATATGAAGAAAGAACTTCGACTTCCTTTTCGGATAGAATACTCAAACCTTCTTTGAGATCCTCCTTCATAGACTGTGCCATTAGATTTTTATCAGGCTCATTTTCTGCTGAATTAGGCATAGTTTCAAGCATTGTTAATTCGCTATCTTCCTGCCCAATTGGCGCATCCATAGAAATATGTCTGGCATTACTTCGTTGCATATTGAGAACATCCTTAGGTGAAATATCCAGAATAGCCGCCAATTCGTCGGTGCTGGGTTCCCTTTCATATTTCTGAATAAAATTAAGGACTGCCTCGTTAATTTTATTATAAGTGCCTACTTTATTGAGGGGTAGTCTAACAATCCTTGAGTGATCTACAATCGCCTGAAGGATGGACTGTCTAATCCACCACACAGCGTAAGATATAAATTTGAAACCTTTGGTTTCATCGAACCTTTTTGCCGCCTTCATTAATCCGACGTTACCCTCGTTAATTAAGTCACTTAAAGAAAGGCCTTGATTTTGATATTGTTTAGACACAGAGACGACGAAACGAAGATTTGATCTAATCAGTTGATTTAATGCCTCTTCATCATTTTCCCTAATCCGTTGAGCCAACTTAATTTCATCATCGCCAACCAACATAGGAATTTTAGAAATATCCTGTAGATACTTTTCAAGAGAGAGACTTTCTCTGTTAGTAATTTTATTAGTAATTTTTAACTGTCGCATGGGTTTATTCATTTACAATAACTATATACGAAAAAATACCCCTAAAAGTTTCCTTTTTTTAACAATTTTTACTAACAAACTCTTTTTTTCACTATTTCAAGCACTTGATCCACTTCGTCAGAGGATGTATAGGCGGAAATACCCATTCTCACCACTCCATCCAAAGCTCTTAGACCCAAAATCTCCACGGTTCTCAATGCGTAAAAGTGACCATTCCAGGCAAAAATGCCATTTTCCCCTAAATAACTACAAAAATGATTTGGTTTTTCATTTAACACACTGAAAGATAAGGTAGGAGCTCTATCTATGATATCAGGAGGTAAACCCCATAACTGAATGCCCTCTATGGCTTCCAAACCGCGATATAATTTTATAAATAACCCCTTTTCATGCTCATGAATCATTTCCATAGCCCTCACCAACCTCTCTCTTTTAGTTTGCCCTGAACCCTGGCTTTCCAGAAAATTAACCGCGGCGGAAACACCGGCAAAGGCGGCAAAATTTGGCGTTCCCGTTTCAATTGAATCAGGTGCAGCCTGACCAGCGGTACGCAATCTATCCGTTGGTAATCTATCTAGCAGGCCTTCTCTTGCATAAAGGATACCTACATGAGGGCCATAGAATTTATAGGCAGAACAAAGTAAAAAATCACAATCTATTGCTTTAACATCCAGGCTAAAGTGAGGTGCCCCATGGACGGCATCGACCAAAAGCCAGGCGCCTACCTGATGACTCAGATATCTTATTTTGACCAAATCATTGACCGTGCCTAAAATATTCGATGAAAATCCTACCGCTACCAATCTGGTACGTTCGTTAATTTTAGATTCGAAGTCTTCATAATCCAGTCGTCCTTCGGGTAATAGCCTAACCTCCCTGACGATAATACCCTTTTCGCGAAGGGCAAGCCAGGGCCCTCTATTTCCTTCGTGATCCAGTTGTGTAATTAACACTTCATCGCCAGGTTGAAACAAGCGGGCAAAGGCGCGGGAAAGGGAAAAGGCCAAACTCGTCATGTTGGCACCCAGGGAAATTTCTCCCCCATGATTAGCTCCTAAAAAATCAGCCATGGTCGATCTGGTCTCATCTACCACAGCATCGGTTAATGACGATGTTATAAACTGACCATGCGAATTTGCATTTTTATGTAAATAATAACCCGATATTGCATTTATTACTTGGGCGGGCACTTGTGTTCCTGCGGGTCCATCCATAAACACATAAGGGGCACCGTTCTTCATTGTTCCCTGAAGGGAGGGAAAATTTGACCTAAAGCTTACATTCATTATTTCGCTTTTTGATAATCATTGCGTTTGTTTGCCTAATTTTAGCGCTTAAACCACATAGAATGAAGTTAACTAATATTTTGCTGACAATATCGTTTATTTCTCAAAATATGTGGGGACAATCCGATACTTTAATTTCTCTCAATCAGGTAGAAATTATGGCAGACCGGTTGGCTACCCCATTTTCCAAGTCGGCAAGAACAATTCAATTGCTTTCTAAAGAGGACATTAGCCGTTTGCCAGCTAACCAAATAGCTGAAATTCTTTCCTATTTGCCAGGTTTAGATATCAGACAGCGCGGACCTCAGGGCGTTCAGGCTGATTTGTCTATTAGAGGAGGATCTTTTGACCAAAGCCTGGTCCTCATCAATGGTATTAAGTTGAGTGACCCTCAAACTGGTCATCATTTGTTGAATTTGGTTCTTCAACCAGAACAAATCGAACGGATAGAGGTCTTAAAAGGTCCGGGAACCAGAATTTATGGCCCAAATGCCTTTGCTGGTGCTGTTAACATTATTACCAAAGTACCCGATAAAAATCAACTATCCGGCACGGTCTCTTTAGGTGAATATGGTCTTAAAAGAGCCGATGTGTCTCTTAGTTTACCCTTCAGAAAATGGAAACAATCTGTTTCGGGTGGCTTTAGTGAAGGAGATGGATACAGGTATAACACGGATTTTAAGCAGCAAAATATTCTTTATCAATCTCAATTATCCTTATCTCAGGGTACCTGGCGTATTTTAGCGGGATTCAATAATAAGGCCTTTGGTGCAAATGGTTTTTATGCCAATGAAAATGCAAAAGATCAATACGAAGAGACCCAGACCATGATGTTTTCTGTCGCCTATAAACTGGAAAAAGATTGGGGACGGTTCAATTTTAATGCCTATCATAGAGATCACCAGGATATTTATATTTATCTAAGGCAAAATCCTTCATTTTATAAAAATATTCACAACACAAAAGTTAGTGGATTGGAGGTTAATTTTCAACTTAATAATGCCTTAGGTATCGGTGCTATTGGGTTTGAAATACGCCGGGAACAAATAGAAAGTAATAATCTCGGCAATCATTTTCGCGATCATGTGGGTATTTATCTCGAGGAAAGAATTACCCTTGGAAAATTCCAGGTTAACCCAGGCATATTTAATCATTATATGAATGATTATGGCTTAAAATTCTATCCGGGTATAGATGTAAGTTATACTCAAAATGATCATTTTTCTGTTTTCACGAATCTTGCCAGGTCTTTTAGAGTTCCCACTTATACCGATTTATACTATGTGGGTCCATCCAATATTGGAAACATAACGTTACTTCCGGAATCGGCATGGACTTATGAAATGGGCGGTCGTTTCGATAAAGGAAACGCACATTTGACGGCCTCCATTTTTCAACGAGATGCCTCCAGGATTATTGAATGGGTGAGAATTTCAAATGCAGAAAAATGGAAACCTGAGAATTACCTGAATGTAATGACCCGGGGGGCAGAACTTACCTTTAAATATAACTTTCAACGCGGATTGATTCATTCTATTCAGCTGAATTATGCCTGGTTACAAGCTGATATGGAGCTGATCCCAGGGTATCAATCCCGGTATATTTTTGAAAATCTTAAGTATCAAAGTAGTGCTATTATTGCCTTTAATCTACCATTGAAAATTAAAGCAACCACCGCTTTCCGATACTTTCAGAGGATAAACAATGAAAAATCTACGTTTTTAACAGACATTCAAGCCAACAGGTCATGGGGAAAATCATTCAATACCTTCCTCCAGATAACTAACTTTTTTGACCTGGAATACAGAGAAATTGGCACCGTTCCCATGCCGGGAAAATGGGTAAGGGCAGGAATAAAATTTAATTTGTTTAGTTCTTAACAGACCATTTGCAGTATATATTAGGTTGGAAAGGATAGCACAAAATGATTTCTCTTTATTTATTTGACGGCAGGCGCCAAATAATATCAACACACCATGAAAATGGGGAAAATAAAAAGTATTTTTATTCTTAAGAAAAACGAATAAAAAATGAACGCAAGAATTTTCCTTCCATTTTTATTGATAGTTACCTTTTTCTCCTTACATGCTCAAAAAGGCAAGCCTGCAAATATTGAATTGACCGTAATGTCCGGCATATCAGAAGATTATTTTGATGCGGTAAAATGGAGACAACTAGGGCCTTTTAGAGGTGGCCGCTCTTGCACAGCCACTGGAGTTCCCGGGAAACCAAATCTTTACTATATGGGTACCGTAGGCGGAGGCGTGTGGCGTACCACCGACGGCGGAGGAACCTGGGAGTGTATTTCTGACGGATATTTTGGGGGTTCCATAGGTGCCGTGGCCGTTTCAGAAAGTGATCCCAATGTGATTTATGTCGGAGAGGGCGAACAAACCCTCCGCGGAAATGTATCCCCAGGAAAAGGTTTGTGGCGTTCCACCGATGCAGGGAAAACCTGGAAATACATGGGATTGCCTCAATCTCAACATATTAGCCGTATCAGAATTCATCCTACCAATCCAGACCTGATCTATGTTGGCGTTTTAGGGAATCTTTGGAAATCATCACCAGACAGAGGCCTTTATAGAAGTAAGGATGGTGGAAAAAACTGGGAAAAGATTTTATATGAAAATGATCGCGCCGGTTGTGGCGATGTAGTTTTTGACCCAGGTAATCCCCGCATAATATTTGCCAGTACCTGGGAAATGAAGCGAAATGGCTATAGAATGGATTCCGGAGGCGAGGGCTCGCATTTATATAAGAGCACAGATGGCGGCGATACCTGGGTGAATATTTCTAAAAATAAAGGCCTGCCAGGTGGCCTTTGGGGAATAGCCGGATTAACGATTTCTCCTGCAAATCCAGAAAGAATCTGGGCTTGTATTGAAGCAGAAGATGGCGGTTTATTCCGTTCAGATAATGGTGGACAAAGCTGGATTAAAACAAGCGAAGATCGTGAATTAAGACAAAGAGCCTGGTATTATTCCAGAATCACAGCTGATTCTGAAAATCCTGATGTTGTTTATGCGCTGAATGTTCCTTTCTTAAAATCTACAGACGGTGGAAGGACTTTTAAAGAGATGGAAACACCCCATAGCGACCATCACGACTTATGGATTGACCCCGCGAATAATCAACGAATGATTGTTGCCAATGACGGTGGCGCACAAGTATCAACCGATGGAGGCGTAAACTGGACTACCTATCACAATCAGCCAACAGCTCAATTTTATCGGGTAACCACAGATCAATCCTTTCCTTTTAAAATATTAGGTGCGCAACAAGACAATTCTACCGTTCGTATTTCCCACCGCTCCACTGGTTCAACCTTAACTGATAAAGATTGGGAAATTTCAGCCGGTGGGGAAAGTGCCCATTTAGCTCCCGATCCCAATAATCCCGAGGTGGTTTATGCGGGAACTTACAAAGGATATATGAGTCGATTTGACCATACAACCGGTCAAGAGAGAAGCACCAATGTATGGCCTTTTAATCCGGCTGGCTCTGGTGTAGAGGTAATGAAATATAGATTTAACTGGAATTTTCCTCTTCTTTTTAGCCCACATAATCCCAAAAAGTTATATGCCGGTTCAAATTATTTGCATGTCACCACCAATGAAGGACAAAGCTGGGAAGTCATTAGTCCAGATTTAACAAGAAATGACCCCGAAACACTTAAGTCTTCCGGTGGGCCAGTTACCCAGGATAATACTGGCGTTGAATATTATGGAAATATTTTTGTTATCGCTGAATCCCCTAAAGAAGAGGGCGTTATTTGGACAGGAAGTGACGACGGCCTGTTGCACGTTACCAGGGATGGTGGAAAAACCTGGCAAAATGTTACTCCTCCAGGTTCACCAAAATGGAATATGTTTAACTGTATCGATGTTAACCCGCATCAACCCGGCAGTGCTTATGTTGCCGCCACCCATTATAAATTCGGAGATTATACCCCCTACCTTTATAAAACGGTGGATTATGGCAAAACCTGGACAACCATTACAAAAGGTATCGATAATACACATTATACCAGGGCCATCAGAGTGGATCCGGCAAGAAAAGGCCTGTTATACGCTGGTACTGAATGGGGTATGTATATTTCATTTGACGATGGTAATTTTTGGCAACCTTTCAAATTAAACCTTCCCATTGTCTCTATTCATGATTTGCACATCAGAGATAATACTTTAATCGCTGCCACACATGGAAGAAGCTTTTGGATGATAGACGATTTGAGCCCTATCCAGGAAATTAACAGCGAAATCAAAGCAAAAGATTTTCATTTATTCTCATCCAAACCAACGTATAGATTAGCACAGGATAATAATGCGCCGGCGAGCTTAAAAGAAGGTGAGAATCATCCAAATGGGGCAGTTTTTCATTTTTACATCAATGATTTATCCCTAAAATCAACCTCGATTTCTTTGGAAATTTTGGACGATAATGGCAAATCAATACAAAAATGGAGCAGAGATAGTAAAGATCCAAAACAAAAACTTTCCGTAACGGCAGGTGGAAATCGATTTATTTGGGACCTAAGATATCCAGGTTTCACTGAATTCCCTGGCATGGTGTTCTATTCATCTCCTAATAAGGGTCCTAAAGTAATGCCGGGAAATTATCAGGCCACACTTTCTATAGATGGAAAAAAATCGAGCATCGATTTTGTTGTTTTGCCCGATCCCCGATTAAAAAATACGCAGGAAGATTACAAGAAGCAATTGGATTATTTACTAAAAGTTCGCGATAAGGTCAGTGAGGCCAATCAAGCTATTCTAGATATCAGGACTATCAAAAAAGACCTAATCTATATCAAGGAAAAATTAGGTAATCAAAGCTTATATAAAGATTTGCTGATACAAGCTGAGGAATTAGAAAAGGAAATTACAAAAATTGAAAATCAGATTCACCAGACTAAAAATATTGCCCGGCAAGATGCCCTCAATTATGGTATAAAAGTCAATAACAGATTAGCTTTTTTATTAGCTGACCAGCAATTGGGTGATTTCCCCCCTACTGACCAGGCCGAAGAAGTTTATGATGTACTTGCAAAAGAATTAGACGGGTATTTGAATCAGCTCAAACCCTTGATTAAAACGGGGGTAGAGACCTTAAATGCCGAAGCACAAAAAAGGCAGATTCCACTGTTAAAGGAAAAAGGTTGATAGTATTGATTATATTTTCAACCATTTGACGGTTATAAGTCAAAAAAAACAATTTTTATACCCACTTTTTTATCTGATTAACCTATTTTTAACGGCTATGAAACCTTAGCATATTCTTAATAAGACATTAGCATGAAAAACACATTGACCCTATTCCTCAGTATTTTACTGATTACCCCATTGTTCTTGAACAGCCAAACGGCGGCAGAAAAGGCATTTGAAAAAAGAAAAGCCTCATTAAAAGCTGAGGTACAAGCAAATGTTGAAAAGCAAGCTAAATTGGCTCAAGTTATGGTGGATAAAGTTTTTAGTTTTTCTGAACTGGGATTTCAGGAAGTAGAAACATCAAAATATCTGACAAAAATTTTAGAAGAAAATGGTTTTACCGTAAAATATGGAATTTCAGGGGTACCTACGGCCTGGTGGGCTACCTGGGGAAGTGGGAAACCCGTGATATCTATGGGGTCCGATTTAGATTGCATACCTAAGGCTTCACAAAAACCGGGGGTAGCTTACCATGATCCGATTGTAGAAGGTGCGCCGGGACATGGTGAGGGTCACAACTCTGGCATGCCTTTAAATATATTGGCTGCTATTGAAACCAAGAAAATAATGGAGCGCGAAAAAATTCAGGGTACCCTTGTATTATGGCCCGGTGTCGCGGAGGAATTAGTGGGGACTAAAGCTTATTACACTAGGGATGGTTATTTTGACGATGTTGATTTATGTTTATTTACGCACGTTGGTAATAACCTCAGCGTAAGTCACGGGCAGGCACGTGGCACAGGACTCATCTCTGTATTATATGAATTTGAAGGTGAAGCTGCCCATGCTGCGGGCGCACCATGGAGAGGAAGAAGTGCCCTCGATGCGGTGGAATTAATGAGTATTGGCTGGCAATATAACCGGGAACATCTCGATCCTTTACAAAGAAGTCACCACGTAATTCAAAATGGAGGTGACCAACCTAATGTGGTACCTTCCAAAGCCTCTATCTGGTTTTATTTGAGACATGTTACCTATCCTAAAATTATGGAGCTCTATGATCGCGCAAATAAAATAGCTGAGGGAGCAGCACTGATGAGTAATACGGCCGTTACTAAAAAAATATTAGGCTCGGCATGGCCCAGGCATTTTAATAAAGTCATCGCTGAAACGATGTACCAGAATATTGTAAAAGTCGGCCTTCCAACCTGGTCTCCCGAAGATAATGCGCTGGCCGCTGGTATTCAGCAAGAGGTAAAAGCACCGGATGATGTGAAAGGACTACCAACAAAATTAGATACTTTAGAGGCTCCTTCCTTATCTTTTGTTAGTGGCGGTTCTGACGATATTGGTGATATTTCATGGAAATTACCTACCGTAACGCTGGTTTATCCATCTAATATTCCGGGATTACCTGGCCATCATTGGGCAAATGCAGTATCTATGGCAACCCCAATTGCTCATAAAGGCGTAGTTGCCGGAGCAAAAGTACAGGCAATGACTCTCTTAGACCTTTTCCTTGATACAAAAACCATCGATAAAGCCTGGGATTATTTTAAAAATGAGCAGGGTATGAAACAAAAATATGTTCCTATGGTTAGTGAGAGTGATAAACCTGCTATACATTTGAATACTGAAATACAAAATGAATTCAGAGAGTCATTGAAAAAATACTACTATGATGAAACTAAATATTCATCCTACCTTGAGCAATTAGGCATAAAATACCCTACAGTCAAAGCAAAAACACCTGAAAAATAATTCTTAGACGTAGTAAATCCTATCATTATAAATTATTTATAATGATAGGATTAATGATTTTTTTTTAGCTTAACAAAATGTATTTCATTTCATAATTTTAACTAATTTCGCCAACATGTAAAAAAATATTTTGTTAAAGTAATTAATTCCTAAATTTATACCTTTCCCATAAATCAAGCACCACATGTTCGCACGAAGTTTTTTATCTGTAGGCATTGATGATATTGCAGCCCACCTGCCTCATATTTATTTGAAAATTGAAGACTTATCTATTGCCAGAAACATAGAATACGCTAAGTTGAATAAAGGATTAGGATTAACGAATATGAGTCTTGCTGATGTTCACGAGGATGCTGCAACGATGGCAGCCAATGCAGTAAGAAAGCTTATTGAGCAAAACGACCTCAATCCAAGTCATATAGGAAGAATATATTTAGGTACAGAAAGCGCCCTTGACGGTTCCAAACCTACCGCTTCCTACGCTTTAGATATGCTGAATGATTATTTTTCACCAAAATACGGTCCCGATTGCTTTCTTAATTGTGACGTGGTTGATTTAACCTTTGCCTGTATAGGTGCGGTGGATGCCCTTCAAAATTCATTGGACTGGGTAAGAACGGGAGAAGATAGAATGGCTATTGTCATTGGCTCCGATGTAGCTAAATATGAATTGGCCTCCACCGGCGAATATACCCAAGGTGCTGGTGCCATTGCTCTTCTTGTGAAAGAAAATCCACGATTACTGGCCTTTGACGAGCAATGGGGTGTTGCCACACGTCCAGTTCATGATTTCTTTAAACCTATCAGAACGGTTCAAAAAAATCAGCTATTAACAGAAATTGAAGAAAAGGGTATTGGGCAAAATATGAATTTCGACAATCTTGAAAATGCCATTTTTCAGAAATTAGATCAGTCAGGCTTTTGGGACACTAACGAAACCAACGTTCATATCCATAAGGTAACGCCCGTTTTTGATGGCCCCTATTCTAATTCTTGTTATCAGGAAAGAATCAAAGAAGCTCTGCAACATTATATTTCACAAAATGGCTTGCCTGTAAATGAAGCGGCCACAGATAACTGGCGCAGATTGGTTTTCCACCTTCCTTATGCTTATCAGGCCCGACGAATGTTTTCTGAAATATTTTTTGCCGAAGCCAAAAAAAGAGGTGATCATGATGTTTTAATACAGGAACTCGGTCAAACCGAACCATTAATTCATCAATTCGAGGAAGACGCAGCCTATCAAGAAGCTTTTTCTAAATTTTTAACCGCTATTACTAAAACTGAAAGATATAAAAGATTTATTGCTGAAAAAATTGAAAAGGGAGAAAGAGCCTCCTCATTGATGGGAAATCTTTACACTGCTTCCATTTTTCTTTCTTTAATGAGTACTCTAGCCATTGATTTGGACAATGATATTGAATTAACTGATGCGAGAATTGGTTTCTTCGCCTACGGCAGTGGATCAAAATCAAAGGTTTTTACCGCAACTATTCAACCTTCTTGGCGAGAAATTACACATAGATTCCAATTATTTAATCAATTAGAAAACAGGCTGGCAGTTTCTTACAACGAATATGAGGCACTGCACAGAGAAAATTTAACTCAAAGTATCAAGCAAGTAGAGGGTGAATTTTATCTTGCTTCTATTTGTTCCGAAAAAGGGGTAAAAGAAGGCGCCAGACGCTACGGTTGGCGTCCTGCAAAAGTTCCTGTAACCGTAAAAATGTAAAAGTAAACCAGGTCTTCCTAAAGGCTATTTGTTGTTATATAAGGAAAAAGTTTAATGTAAATGGAGTCGTTCACCATGGGAAGTTTCTTTAAGTCCTCAATGTGTTGAAACAATCCATTATTTTCTCTATATAAACAGATGGCCCTTGCTAGTTTGTACCTCACATAAGGGTGTTTTGAAAGCCTTTCCTGATTTGTATAATTTATTGAAATACAGGGTTTCAATGAATTTTCTATGGTTAAACAAGTTTTAATGGATTGAAATACTGAGTCCCTCAATCCATACGTTTCTTTCACTTGCTCGACAGATACAAATCCGCAGAGAGATTCTCTAAAAGTTATAATTCTTTTGGCCAGATAAGGGCCAATACCATAAAGTGATTCCCATTGGGCAGAATCCGCTTCGTTTATGTCTATTGTTTTACATCGAAATACTCTATTTTCCTTTAAAAAAGTTTTACGCTGTATTTCTTCGGCTTTTTCTACATATAAATATTTCGATATATTACTATATAAAGGCACGGACATACCATAAAGCTTTTTAACATCCCCTACCCTTTTAAAACTACCCCCATTCTCCAAATATTTCACCCATCGCCTGGCCAAAAAATCAGGTATAGATAATATGTCCAGTGATTGAAGATTCGCTTCATTGATATTTAGAGAAAAATACAAGGGTATTTTTTTTTGTTTAGCTGGCTGTTTTTCCGCCTTAAATACGGAGTAAACGGGCATTTTTTCATCTGAATCTGAAAAATTTAAAGCCCATAATTGCCTGCTTAACAGACACCAAACCAATAAAAAGAGCGCAAGAAATCCATTACGCAATGCGTTTGGGAAATAGAAAAAGGAAGAAAAATTTTTTTTCATTGATTAATTTTTAGATAGATTAAAAGCGCCAGACACGCCAATATCATAAACCTCTATGTTTAGTTTTCCAGCTAACTCCAGCAGTTTTCGTTTAAAATAAAATGGTAGATCGGCATTTAAAATCAATAATTTTGGAGGACATTCTCTCAGCCATTTTTCCCAGGGACCGACAAAAGAGCTTGCTACCCACCAATGAGTGCCAAAGGGAATAAAATCATGAGACTTTTCACCGTTAAGCAGGACAAAAGTATCATGGTGTATATTAAAAGAAATGACAGATTCTGGTAAAATAGTATAATGACGCTTTGTCGCCCATTTTTCTAAATACAAGATGTCCTGACGCTTTTTATCGATAGGTTTATTAGAAAAAACAAAAAAAGAATGCCCTTTTCGAATAGTTAAAACGGCGTTCCCCCTTTCAGATAAAATATAGGTTTGTTCTACTTTATTGTAGTATAAAAATGAAACTTGAAATAGGGTAAATAATAAACAGGTGGAAATAATAAAAACATTTCGTTTTTGGTATTCAATAGATAATGCTATAAGAAATACAATGATAACAAGGCAGATAATAGCAGCATCTGGCAGATAAATGCCTTCTGAAACTGCCCAGGTAACATCACTTAAAAAGGACATGATCCAACGAAATAAAAAAACAGAAACTTCGAGTATCCAACCAATAAAAGCATTTAACAAAGGGATGCCAGATACTGTGATATAAAGTAAGGCTACCGCAAGAATGAAGGTAGATAAGGGAATAGCTACCCAGCCTGTAATTAGAAAAAGCCATGAAAACTGTTGAAAATGATATAGTAAAAGGGGCAAAGTAACCCATTGCGCTGCAAAACCCATGACGGTCATTTCCCAAAAATACTGCATTAGTTTATTGGAAAACGTATACCTTCCTACCCACGACTTATAGAATCCTATGATCCCTGCCACAGCCAGAAAAGATAATTGGAACCCAATATGAAAAAAGAAGTTTGGATCCAACAGGAGTAAAAAACAAGCCATAGCAAATAAATTATTCCAGGCATTGGCTGTTTTCTGGAATATTCTGGCCAGTATCATTAGAATGGAACCACCCACTGCCCTAAGTATTGCCGGCTCAAAATGAGTTAACCAAGCGAAAAGAACAAGAAAAAGAATAAATAAGCCAGCACTAAAAATTCTTCCTCTTTTACTATAAACAGGAAGTAAGCCAAGAATAAATTGAATGATACCCGCCAATATTCCAACATGGAGCCCACTAACGGCAAGTATATGCATCGCACCCGTTCGCTTAAAATCGGTCATAATATCAGAGGTAAGTCCCGATTTATTCCCCAATAATAAGGCATCCATCAATCCTAAAGAAACACTATCCTTTAAGGCTTTTCCTAATATACTAGAAATGTATTGCTGTGCTTTATCTCTGTAAAACAAAGATCCCGAAGCAGCTTTAATTTCCTTCCAATTGGCTCTTTTACCATACGCTTTATGAAAAATTCTCTTTAGAGACCAATATTTCTGTTGATTAAATGAACCTGGATTATATGCGTTGGGTATAGGGAGAAGCTGATAAATCTCCCCCTGAACGATCGAACCAGAGGAAAACGGGGGCAAATCGGAGGCTGAAAGATACAGTAATATGAGTCCGGACGAGGTAACAGTCGTATTTTTATTGTTAAAAGTATTCGAGACATCCAAAACATACCTATGTCCGCCGTTCGTCCTCGACTTACTGCTAAGTACGGTTCCCTGAAATTTAACGGTAGATAATTTGTTGCCTATATAGGTGCTTTTATTTGTTGGGTTCAAAGAGGCCATTCTAAAAAAAAGAATAGCTATAATAAGGCAGATAAAAAATGGATAAAAGACTAATGCTGATAATTTCTCATTTCTATTTATAAAAAAAGATATTCCTATAAAAAGGGTACTGATTAACCAAAGTCCTAAAATATTTTCAATGATAAAATAAGGATATAGTAGTATCCCTGCTACTAATCCAATAAACAATTTTAGAAATGGTATTTCGTGAAAACGCATACTAACTTTACTTAGAAGCAAAAGTCGTTGATATTTTTATGGATTACAGGTAATTTATGGGACAGAAGTAACCATTTTCCAACTTATCAGGTTATATATAAAATTAGATTTAGAAGCTAGAAAGTTCTTATTTTGTGCTTTTTAACAATCACCTCAAATATGCTTACAGAAAATTTCATCGATGCTAATTTATATGATATTGAAACAGCTGTTTTAGGTAAAAAGGTACTCATTAGAAGATTACGGGAGGGAGATGGCAAGTTTTTTTATGATCTGGTGGCGGAAAATAATAGTTTAATAAGTGAATATTTTCCCGTAATTACCTCTGCTTTATCTACTTTGGATGGGGCCGAGCTTTATGTAAGAAAAACAATTATATCCTGGTTAAAACAGGAATCATTTAGTTTTGGCTTGTGGGATAAAGATAAATTATGCTTAGTGGGCTACCTTGATATTTCAAGAAGAATGCCAGAAAATATAGGTGAACTGAGATTTTTTACGGATAAAAACAGAATGGGTGAAGGTATCATGTCCGATACCTTAAGCACTATGATTCCCTATTTTTTCAACCAGCTTCTTTTAAATAAAATCACCATAAAAGCATCCACTGAAAATTTCACGCTACCTACGTTAGCTAGAAAATTTGGATTTTTACGCGAAGGTGAACTTCGTGGGGAGATTTATAAACAGTCAGGCGATCGCGGCGATGTCTGGGTTTATGGCTTATTAAAAAACATGTACAAATAAAACAATAACATTGATTTCATATATTAACTTATTCCTGGAATGGGGTAAAACCCTGCCAATCAGTAAACAAAATGAATTAATAGCTTTCTTAAAAGCTGTCAATTATGAAATTTCTCAGGAGGAAATTGAAAATCGTTTACTTGACATTCGCAAAGCAGAACTGAATCCGTTGGCAAACTATCCATCTTTTTCGGGAAATCATAAACACATAGTACCTAATTTAATAGGTCATAGTTTGGCAGCTTTCAATAAGCTTCCAAACCAATATAACCCAAATAGCCAGCTATTCCTTAACGAATTTTTGCGCTATTTTTTAATTCAGGAAAATTTTATCAAAGGAAAAGATATTCTTTCCGACCTATTAAAAGTTGGGTTAATTGCGCACGAAGCCACGGATGCATTTCAACAAGATTCTGCCCAATACTCCAGGTTAATGGAGCAATTATTCACTTTTATTCTGTTAAAAACAGAGGAATTTCCTGGAGAAAGTACCCATCTACTTTTTTACAAAGAAGCCGTTACTACGACCCTTGGATTATCCTTTTTTCGCTACTTAGATGAGGCGAGTGTACATTTAACTTTGGAAAGAGTCTATTTTGTCTATCAACATATTCCGCTGGAGGCAAAAGACAGGATGTTTGTATTTGATGTATTCCTGCGTATTGCCTTTGAAAGTGCTGGAAATCAACAAAATGACCAACTATCTATTAATCCGCTATTGAGCTGGTACAAAAAAGGAGAAAACAAAGGAATTCAAGATGTAATTGCGGGAAGATTCTTAACCCTTTCTTTAGAAAAGGGTATAACTAATATTGCTTACTTAACAGAAAAATTCCCTGTTATTAGTACTGCCATGCATGCTATCTGGCAATTTAATAAGAAAAATATTCTTTCAAATACTTTAGAAAGCAAAGAATTATTTCTCGAAAATGCTGGGAAAATATTGGATGTCATTATTAAATTCCCCTATTTAGTTACCCCAGATACTCAAAATACGTCGCCTATTTATCAATTACTCCAGGGTTTTGATATAATAAAAGAAAGTTTACCCGATGCCATAAAAAGCAATCATGTTTTACAACGCTTTTTGTTGGACAAATATCTTCAATGCGCTGCTGAAAATCCAACCCTTTGGGAAAGCAATGTAGAGAAGATTGGAGATAAAAGTATTTTAGATCGCGGTGTATTGTTAGTTATTTCAGCGGCATTTCATCGCCAGAATGAAATGAGTGAGGGAAAAAACATAGCCCTCTTCAGGTCATTAATTTCATTTACTTTAGAAGAAATTTTACAGACCTACCCTAGTGAGTTAGGTTTAACCTTCATAAAAATTATCGTTTCCCCTGACACTGGATTTGGCTTCAGGTATGGTTTTGATCGTCAATGGGCCGATCAAATGGTAGAAGCTGCTTTGGCTTTATTTTCACAACATCCGCACCTTATAGCGGCAGAAAACACATGGGATGACTTGTTCTCTGGCGTTTCTGATGCATTGAAAGAATCAAAAATTCAGCAACTCAACCTGCTTCCTGAGTTAACACGCATGATTTTAGAAAAATCTGCTTTACAACTAAACCTGAGGGTATCCTTAGAAAATGGGAAAGAAGAGTATCTTCTTATTGCAGGATTGAGGGAAATTTTAGCTGCACTTTCTGCCAATGAAACATCCAATTCAAAGCACCCTCAATTAACCCCGGGGCAATTACTTTCCTTCGTAGAATTATTACTGGATGCTGTCATAAAAAATCCTAACTGGTTAACTACCTCATTTGAAGGTAACCCCATGATTAGAGAAGTTTTGGCCATTCCATTCCGCACCTTATCAAAGATACCCGCAGATCAACGCTTAGGGTATGACCTACTTACTCAGGTCATTGAGTCCGAACTGGAGGCGATAGAAAGAAGTCCACATTTAATGGATCGGATTCAGTACGGTGAATCTCCTTCAGAAAAAACAGTATTAGAGCATGCCTTTAATTTAGTAATTGCCTGGTTATTTCCTCCCGGTGAGAGAGCTGGCTTGCATAAAACCAAGCAATTAATGGACGTCATCGCTTATTCCATTGAAGATTTGGTTTCTGAAAATCCAAATACCACAGGCTTAGCTATTTTAGAACTTATTTTATCTGATGCAGTAGGATTGGATTTGTCAAATGGCATTATTGAAGACCAAACCGACGAATTGGTTGAAGCCGTGCTGTTAGCCATTGCTACACAACCTGAATTAATACAAGAGGCACCAGGATTAAGGGAAATTGCACAGGAATCAGCCGGAGCCATTCATCTTTTATCTATTGATCATCCGGAAATAGGTTTAGAAATTCTTCGAAACCTATTTGAAGAAAGTGCAGGACGATTAACCATTTTATTAGAGGTAAATGACACTCAATTCCGCCATTTGCTTATAGAGGCTTTGCAGCAATTTGCTACAGCCATAAGTATGGAACGCAAAAATGGAAGATATACAATAAAATTAAGTGAGGATCAGATTCTTGATTTAGTTCAAATTATATTTGAAGGTGTGGTAGAGCAGCCGGAATGGGTGGAAGACGAATATATCCACCAGGTTCTTGATGCAATTTTACAAGCGGTTGATGCGAAAAGTGGAGGGAGAAGAATCCCCTATTTGCTAGTCTCATTACTATTTCAGGCGCTCCTTCCAATGGCTCAGGAACGATCCGAATTGCTTGAAAAAATAGAATTTGGCGAAAAAAGAGAGGCCATTGCCATTAGTTACGTCGTAGAAAGATTGCTAAATTTGTTGTTGGGCTTAGATCTCAAAGATTGGAGAAAAGTAACTCAGGATGAGGCTATTGAAGCCATCGTTCACTTCTATTTAAACCTAATTAATCAGTGGGATATGAGTGCTGCTTCTATTGAAGCCGCTATGACTCACTTAAAACAATTAGTAAGGCAGTTTGCTACGGGAACCTTGTCGCAGGATGAGTTTTTGGATTTATTAAGCGAAGAAGATGATGATGAAGAATAAATGATGAATGATTAATGCATTAATTTTGAATGAATTATTATACGAAGTAGGAAAGGTTACCTTTATATTGGGCATTCTCAACAACCTAAGATATTTTCTTGTAGCTGGTATTCCTTTCCTGATTTTCTATGTATTCTATTTAAAAAAGTTCCACTATACTATTCAGGCACGAGGACATTTTAACGAATATCAAGAATTAAATCTTAATAACAAAGCATGATCTCCTACGAAAAAATGGTTCTTCAAAATGGGCTAACGGTATTGATGCATGAAGATAAAAATACGCCCATTGCGAGTATTAGCGTGCTTTACAAAGTAGGATCAAGAGACGAGCATCCAGAAAAAACAGGTTTTGCCCATCTTTTTGAGCATTTAATGTTTGGGGGATCTATAAATATTCCTGACTATGACGGCGTTATGCAAAGGGCTGGAGGGGAAAATAATGCATATACCAATCATGATTATACCCATTTTTTCACTACACTACCAGCCATAAATATTGAAATCGCATTATGGTTAGAATCTGACAGGATGTTAGAGTTAATGCTTCAAAAAGAGGTCCTTGATGTGCAAAAAAAAGTAGTGGTTGAAGAATTTTATGAAACCTGTCTCAATTTGCCTTACGGTGATGTATGGCATGAATTATCTGCATTAAACTATGAAAAACATCCTTATAAATGGCCAACCATCGGTGTACACCCCAGTCACATTGAAAAAGCCAATTTAACTGACGTTAAAAAATTTTACAATAAATATTATCATCCTGGTAATGCCATATTGGTTATAGCTGGACCTATTTCTATAAAAAGGATGAAGGAATTGGCCATGAAATGGTTTAATGATATTCCATCTGGCAAGACGATCAAAAAAAATTATTCCTCAGAACCCCTTAAGAAAGAAGCCAGGCATAAACAAAGTCAAGCAGAAGTTCCCGTTGATGCCATTTATATGACCTTTCCTTGTCCTGGACGGGCGGACAAAGCATTTTATGCTGTTGATTTGCTAAGTGATATATTCAGTAATGGTCCATCGTCCAGATTAATACACCGGTTAACCCGGGAAAACAAATATTTTAACCAAATTGATTGTTACGTCACAGGAGATTTTGACCCGGGCCTTATTGTATTTGAAGGAAGACCTACGGAAAAAATTTCTTTACAGGATGCTGAGGAAATTATAAGTAAGGAAATAAATGATCTTAAAAACCAGTTGATTGAATCCGCTGAACTACAGAAATGGAAAAACAAAGCTGAAAGTACCTTAGTACTTTCAGAAATGGGTATTCAATCAAAATCGATGAACTTAGGCTTTTTCGAAGCTTTGGGAAACGCCGATTTAATGAATGCGGAGTCAGAGATATACCAATCTTTGACCGCCGAGGAAATCCAACAGGCGGCAAAGGTATGGCTAAGAGATGATCAAAAATCAGTACTAACTTACAAGGGAAAATAAAAATCCATTATTTTCCTCCCTGGATAGATTTTTCATTAAAAATCTCTGCCAGTTTTCTTTCCAATTCTGCACCTCTTAAATCCCTGGCTATGATCATACCATTGGGATCCACCAAAAACGTTTTCGGAATAGCTGAAATTTCATATAATTTACTCACCTCATTGGACCATCCTTTTAAGTCACTGGTATGTTTCCAGGTGAGTTGATCTGCCTGAATAGCCTGTAACCAACGCTCTCTATTTTGATCAAGGCTGATACCCAATATCTCAAATCCTTTGGTTTTATATTTATTATATAACTTAACCACATTAGGATTTTCCTTTCTGCAAGGCCCACACCAGGATGCCCAAAAATCGAGTAACACATATTTTCCTTTAAAATCAGATAGTTTAACTGGTGTACCCTCTGGTGAAACCTGGGTAAATTCAGGCGCTTTTGCTCCCTCCATCAAACGCATCGTTCTTTCCAACATTTCTGAAATTTCCATAGCAGCGTCAGGCGCTTTGTCTTGATACTCAGTAACGAATCTTTTACCATATTTTGCCAATAAAGGGTGTTTAAGAGATTGCATTACCGCAATCGTTGCACCTAAACATTGCATACGGGCATGAGAACCTTCTGGAATTTTACTTATAATATTCTCAATAAAATACTCCACCTGGTTTTCTACCACTCCAGCATTGACCATAACATTCACATAAGTTCTAAATGTTTCGTACAACCAAATCAAGTGATTATAGCCAGGATCTGAGAAATCAACTTTTGCAAAAAATTCATTTAAAAAATAACTTAACTCGTCAGGATAACGATTATCCTTATTGTTTAATTGATAACTTTGGTAGGCATTTAATGCCATAACTCTATATTGAAAAGGATTTACCACCTTTAGGGAATCCAATAATCGAAGTTTTTTTGCATCTAAGCCAGCAAGTTGATTTACTAACAGATTTTGATTTGCTGGATTTCCTTCACTTAAGCCCCTTAAAATTTCTCCCATTTCGTTATTGAGGCCACCGATGATATTTTTTAGATTATTATATCCATCATTTTCCATTGAATTTGAAATAACCGCTGTACCCATGCTTTCAGGATTGCCGGTTATTTCTACCTTATCTTCCTGCCCAAGAATGACAGGAATAACCTGATCGGAATTTTGACCAATATAAAACATTCTTGGTGTTTGCCGGGGAACATCCATAACAAACTGACCTGGTTTCTGAGCTGTTACACTATGCTTAGGAGAGAAACCAAACCCATTAAACTCATATAAAAAGAGAGAATTACCTCCCCCGCTTAGGTTACATATTACTTGAATGGTAGATTGACCCGATAGTCCAGTCTGTAAGAGAGCGAACATAATCAAAAAAACGAACCCTGATAATTTACGCATGCTTGAAAATTTTTACAAATATAATCTAAATTTATTTTAGTATAAAACTAAGTGTTGTTATGAAAGTTCTACACCAATAAAACATTATTTAGGAAATGATTATTATATTGTCATCAAAAATTATTAAGCATGATTTATCGCAGTTTTAACACCGCAGGAAAGTTTCCCTTTTTGGGTTTATTGATAATGGGTTTGTTCTTATTTGTAATTTTTTTATTTCTCAGGGCACTCTTCATTTTGCTGTATTATTTAACCCCTGTACTCTTTATATTGATATTAGTTTTTGATGCCAAAGTGATACTCAATCACATAAAATATTTAGGCAGAAAAATCAAGGATAATCCTATTTCTGGTCTGATTCAAACTGGGTTATCAATTTTATTTCTACCTATTTTGTTAGTTTATTTGCTATTCCAGGCACTAATAAATAGACAATTTAAAAAGAACCAAATGAACACTGGGAATAATCAAACGAGTGATTGGGCAGATTTTGAAGAGCTGGAAAGTCAAATTCCTATAAAAAAAGCTGATCCAAGAGACTTAGTGTAATGTTTTTTGTGGGTATTGTTCTTTGCTTCGTTTTAGGTTTTTCTTATTTATTTATTATTGTCGGTTATCTTAAAAACTGGCATAGCTTAAAATTTGAACCAGGTAAAAATAATCTGGATAATATACCTTTTATCTCCGTAGTTGTGGCGGCGCGGGATGAGGAAAATAATTTATCACACTGCATTCAAAGTTTGCTTAACCAAGACTATCCTGTCGATAAATATGAGATTATTTTGGTTGATGATTTTTCGATGGATAAAACAGCAGAATTAATTAAAAAATTTGAGACATCGGTAACGAATCTAAAATATCTTTCTTCAAGTGCAAATGAGCAAGGACATATAGTATCCTATAAAAGAGAGGCCCTTCAAACAGGGATAAACGCCTCAAAAGGAGAGTATATTCTTTTAACCGATGCAGATTGTACTGTTCCAAACTCATGGATTACCACCTATTCCAAACAATTCATAAAGGAAGATTGTATATTCATTGGTGGGCCCGTCATTATTTTAGATGAAAACCAAAACCTTTTGACATCATTTCAGGGTCTCGATATGATTGGCATGATGGTTATAACTGGAGCTGGCTATCAGTCAGGCAACCAACTTTTAGCTAATGGGGCTAACATGGGGTTTTCAAAAAAAGTATTTAACGACTTGGGTGGGTATGACCAATTTCCGAAAAAGGCTTCTGGAGACGATATGTTTTTACTACATCATTTTCACCAACATCACCCAAAAAGGATTCGATTTTTAAAAACGCTATCGGCCGTTGTTGTTACGCAACCCGAACATTCTATAAAATCGTTGCTTAGACAAAGAATTAGATGGGCCAGTAAGAATAATGCTTATAAAGAAATGAATATCAATTTTTCTCTTTCCGTCCTATTCATAGTATCTCTAACCATTGTCATTTTAGGGATTCTCAGCATCCTACAAGCGAGCATTTTTTTTCCAATGTTTTGTGTACTTTATATATTTAAAATCTTTAGTGACTATCTTTTACAGAGAGAAGCCATAAGATTTTTCAACAAAAGAAAATTAAGAAAGTACTTCTTCCTATCACAAAACACCCATTCGCTGTACATTGCCTGGGTAGGTATAATGGCCAGTTTATTTCCAGTTTATCAGTGGAAAGGAAGAAAAGTCCGATAAAATCTTTACTCAAATTCGCTAATAAAGTGAAAGGTAATTTCCGGATTATTTTCTTGTAATAACTTCAAGGCCCAAGGAGATTCTGCGAGATACACCCATTTTCCAGATTTATCTTTGGCGAGGTCTCTTTTCCGTCTTTGCAGAAATGACTGGAGATCTGAATCTTTTTCAGCACTTATCCAACAAGCTTTGAAAAGATTTACGGGTTCAAATTGAACAGAAGCCCCATATTCATGTAACAATCTGTATTGAATAACATCAAATTGAAGAGCACCTACCGTACCAATTAGCTTTCGGCCGTCAAATTCTTTGGTAAACAATTGAGCAACGCCTTCATCCATCAACTGATCCAATCCCTTTGCTAATTGTTTGGTTTTTAGTGGATCCACATTATTCACGTATCTGAACATTTCAGGAGAGAACCTTGGAATTCCCTTAAAATGGAGCACTTCGCCTTCTGTTAAGGTATCACCTATTTTAAAATTTCCAGAATCATAGAGACCAATAACATCGCCTGGAAAAGCCTCTTCCACTATGGTCTTTTTAGCTGCCATAAAGGACGTTGGATTAGAAAATTTCAGTTTTCTATTCTGTCTTACATGCAAATAATTAGTATTTCGGTGAAAAACACCGGAACATATTCTAAGGAAAGCGATTCTATCGCGATGATTGGGATCCATATTCGCGTGTATTTTAAATACAAATCCAGAAAAGCCTGCTTCATTAGGTTTAATAATTCTTTCCTCCGCTTGTCTTGGTAGTGGTTGGGGAGCGATTTGAATAAAACAATCCAACAATTCTCTTACCCCAAAATTATTAATAGCACTTCCAAAAAATACTGGCGAAATCATCCCCAGAAGATAATCTTCCCTTTCGAAGGCAGGATAGACTTCAGCAATTAACTTCACCTCCTCTTTCAGTGTTTTAGCATCCTGAATACCCACTATTTTCTCCAGGAGGGGATCATTCACAGAGGCAATTTCTATAGTATCTTCCTCATCTTGCTTTCCATGAGGCTTAAATAACTTTAGATTTTTCTCAAAAATACTAAAAACGCCTTTAAAATGCTGTCCCATCCCGATGGGCCAACTCAGGGGAGTCACCTGAATATCGAGTTTACTTTCTATTTCATCCAGAAGATCAAATGCGTCTTTCCCTTCCCTATCTAATTTATTTACGAAAACTATGATAGGCGTATTTCTCATACGGCAGACCTTTACTAATTTTTCTGTTTGACTTTCTACACCTTTTGCTGCATCGATAACTACAATCACACTATCTACGGCAGTGAGAGTTCGGTAAGTATCTTCGGCAAAATCCTCATGACCAGGTGTATCTAAAATATTTACTTTAAGATCTTTATAATCAAAAGCCATCACAGAGGTTGCCACGGAAATACCTCTCTGCTTCTCAATTTCCATGAAATCGGAAGTGGCTGATTTTTTTATTTTATTAGACTTAACGGCGCCGGCCACTTGGATAGCACCTCCGAAAAGGAGCAGCTTTTCAGTAAGGGTCGTTTTTCCCGCATCGGGGTGACTTACAATCCCAAATGTTTTCCGCTTATTAATCTCCAGTTCATTCATGAAAATAAATTTTCTTATGTAAAATTGACTGCGAAATTAAAGATTTAAATTATCCTTTTAGTAAAAAATTTAGTCGTATTTTGCAGTTTTAAATTCTTTAAATTCTAAAATAAAATGCCAGTAAACATTCATGGTGGATTATGCCTAAGAGATCCAAAAGAAACCACTTTAGGGCAAAGTATATTAAAATATTCTATTATACTTATTGATGAACTAGGTTTTGAGCATTTTACATTTAAAAAATTAGCCGCTAAAATAAATTCAACAGAAGCATCTATTTATAGATATTTTGAAAACAAACACCTGCTACTGGTTTATTTATCTAATTGGTATTGGGAATATATGTATGTTAATATTCAAAATAAATTAGAAAATATTAATTCACCTGAAGAGAAACTAAAAATTGCAATAGCCGGTATATTGGATAGCATGACGAAAAACGATGAAATCAACTATATTGATGAAGATATTCTTCATAGTATTATGGTAAGTCAAGCGAATAAGGTATATAGAATTAAGGAAGTTACCGAAGAAAATAAAAATGGATTTTTTCTAGCTCACAAAAAAGTGGTCCGTTTTATTTCTGACATTATGCTTGAGGTTGATCCCGATTTCCCTTACGCCAGAATTTGTGCCAGTACATTGACAGAGATGCCAAATCAACAACTTTATTACGCAAAGAACCTACCCTCATTAACAAGTCTTGCGGACCAAAAAGATAACCAGATAGAACTACAGAAGGTCATGGAAAACATGGCATTTGCATGGATAAAAGCCTATAAATAAATTAATCTAAGGCTTAACAGGCATTACCCCTGCCGCTTCCCCTACACAACGGATGGTTTGTTGAAACTTTTTTTGTTGTTCCGTAAACAAGGAAACGGTTCTTTTTATGCCGCTTTTATATTGTAACCTGATTTTATCTGTTTTGAAATGAGCCAAAGCGTGATATAAATCGATAGGAATCACACAAACCGCTTCGTACCTCCTCATATTTGTTTTTTTATCAAGCGTTCCCCTATCCTCTACCGTATTTAGCTTTACAATACTACCGTTTTCCAATAGAAGCATTACATTTTCCCCGGCTTCGAGCACCTGATATTCCCATTCCATTAAAGCTAAAGTAAGAAAAAACGACTCAATTGCATCATTTTCGGCATAAGTAACTAATAACTTAGCTTCTTCCACCATTTTATTACCCTCTTCCACCTCGAAATTAGAAGTGACCAGCCCACCAATGTTTAAAGGTTTATCGTAAATTACCCTCGTACTATCAAATGCATCGGTTTCTATTTTAACCGATGTACATTGTCCGGACAATTTAAAACAAGGCCATAAAAACAACGTAAAAAGTAAAAATCTATTCAACACCTTATTAAGAATTTCTGCAAATATACAACGTCTTATTTAATTAACGTTACGTTTCCACGTTTGGCAAAATTTCCACCATCTACGCAACGGACAGTAAGATAATAGCCAAAAACATCGGGGCCCAAATCTTTGCCCTTGTATGTGCCATCCCAACCTTCTAACTGATTATTAGTGGTAAACAGCTCCTGTCCATATCTATTATATACCACAAACCGAAGGGAAGTTATCCAACGTCCTCTTACGAGCAATTCATCGTTATTACCGTCATTATTTGGTGTGAAAGCATTAGGAACAAAGATATTTGGCTCTTCGCATTGAACATCATCCACGTTAATTCTTATGGTTCCCGTAACAGAACACCCCAATTTACTGGCGATTACCTTGTAAATAGTTGTATCATTAGGCATGGCAATAACTACACTATCTGTTAAGCTATTCAGGGTATTAAAAGGAGACCATATATACTGACAACCTTCACATCCACTGACTCTTATTATAGCCTTGTCTCCCTTGTTTTTTATTAATGTTTCAACATCTGCAGTAAGTTTAACCGTTGGATTAATCAGGGTTAATTTTGTTCTTAGCGTAGATTCACACCCATACTTATTCATTAGCAGAACAGATACCATTGTATCTTTTGTGATTTTAGCCAAAGCGATGGGACCTTCTAAAGGGTCAGATTTTATTACCCCGTTTGGCGCCCATAAATAATTTAAAAACTGAGAAGTATCGCTATCTGTCACCTGAATTTTTATAGTATCTGAGGGTAAGCAAACAGAATAATTATCCGGCATAGAAGCTGCTATAGGAAATACAAATAATTTGATAGTGTCCAGATACACACATTTATCTGTATTTTCTCCTCTTACGTACAATGTATTTATACCCCTTTCAAGGCTATAATTTATTTTATTCCCTGTTGATAAAATGGTATTAAAAGTTGGTGATTTCGACCAGGTTGGCTGTACCGTAATATTAGTATTTACTTTAATTTCAATACTTCCCAAAGCGCATAAAGTACTATCTCTGCCCGCTGAAAAGGTTACGGGAATGCCATTATTAGAAAAAGAAATCTGCGTATTAAGTTCTTTTCTACATCCATATTGATTCAGGAGGGAAACGGTAACTCTACCCGAGTCTCGCATTAAAAATTTACCCTCTGCGCTATTGAGCGGATTTTGGAATGTACCTCCTTTTGGGAACCATTCATAACTTAATATTTGCAGGGAATCGAGGTTCTTAACATTAACTGCGACAGTATCTGGTTGTTTGCAAAGAACGAGAGAAGACGGCATGGTCGCCATAATGGAAGAAAACCTGATTTGAATAGAATCTATCAAAACACAACCTATGGTATCCGTTGCTTTTACAAAAAATGAATTTAAACCTTGATTTAAAACAGTAGAAACTAATTTTCCTGTTCCAATGATTGTATTAAAATTTGCGTCCTTTGACCAACTATAGGAAATACCATTTGTTAAACCATTGACCGACAAAGAATACTTTTCTATATCACATATAGTCGTATCATTTCCCAAGCTAATCTGGTTAAGTAACCCCTTTTTCACGACAACTTCCTTAACTATTTTACAATTATTGAATGGATTGGTTACAGTAACTTGATAATTTCTACTTACGAAAGATGAAAATATTGGATTTCCAATGGAATTACTACTTAAACCGAAACCTGGAGACCATAGGTAAGTATATGAAGGATTAAATCCAGGATTTAAAACTATGGGAGACTGGGAACAAGCAGTAATTAATGTGTCTAAAGCAGGATCGAATGTCTGCGCATTTAAGTTGAAATCCTTATTGATTGAACACCCCACTGTATTGGTAATGTTTAGTTGTAGGTTCAATGATTTGTCCGTCAAAATAACTATGGCTGGAGAGCCTTGCCCTTCTTTAATTACATTTACCGGTCTCCACAAATATCTGTTCTCATAAGGAGAAGAAACAGTTTTTATTTCTAATTTAAACTCATTATTCGCACATATTTTAATAGAATCAGGAGGAAAAGGAGGTAACAAACTAATTTTTCCAGGTATCAATTTTACTGAATCGAGCTTTTCACAGCCCAAAACATTTAACATTCTGACATAAGCAAAATGTGCTGATAATGGATAGCCAAAGGTTGGAGATGCAGATGTATCATTTAAAATTCCCTTTTCACTGGAGGTCCATTTTAAACGTAAAAGAGCCTGAGGGTTTGAAAAGATTGGTGTTAATTTTTTAGCTAACGAATCACAAAAAACCAAAGAATCAGGATAATTAAGGTTAAATGGGATATGTGTTAAAGGACCTAGAGAAAGAATCAAAGTGTCTTTACAACCCAAATTATTTATGGCGACTAATTTGGAAGGTCTGTTTGCAGACCAGGACAAAGTAATGGGGGTACCAGATGCAATGACCTTATTCTCATTATTCAACCATAAAATTTCATTTACGGGCAAGGTTGAATTTACCTTTAGAAACAATGAATCGAGGCATTGATCGACCTCATTTAAGGATAAATTAAAATCACTTCCTGAAGATGGACTGGTAGTAAACACTCTGGTTATACTATCGATGCAATTTGAGGCAGTCACCTTTAAAGTAATGTTACCTGTAGAACCTAAAGGAATATCAAAAACGGGTGATTTTAGCGTGCTTGTCAATATGCTATTTCCAAAAGATACAGTCCATAAATATTGTGGGGTGGCTATATCATTAGTAACAGAAATATTATTTAAAGAAAAGCGAGAAAAATTTTCACAGAGAAAATCCAGTTTATTGATAGAAAAATCAACCTCAGTACCAATTACTTGAAAACGACGAGTCTGAATACTTTCACAAAACTGTCCTTTATCGGTAATTAGGGTAAGCACATAAAAACCAATTTCGTTAAACTTCAATTTTATTGCAAAATCCTTGCTGATCAGTTCTCTATCTTCCCCTTCCCCTAAATACCACTCAAAAGTGCTCGCTTCAGGATTTTCCCGAAAAACGGTAAGCTCCGAATTTCTACAAATTTTGTCGGGCATACTAAAGGCAGCATTGGAACCTGTGCAATTCACCACATTATACTGAAAATCTCTTCTTGTTTCTGAGAGCAGCGCTTTAGTTACTTTATCATATTCTTCGATACAAACACCAACGACAAACTGACCCAATGTTTGAGGCACCCCTGACATTATTCCTGTTTTTGAGTCAATAACAAGAGGGAAACTTCCGCCCATCAAATTTGACAAACTATGGGTAGGATTAACCCAGACCACTGTGTCATAGGGAGGGCCATCAGGAGGAACTGGCTGTGGAATAGCAAAAGTAGCCCCTTGAAATGGGGTACAGAATTTGTAAACTAAAGAATCAAAATTTTCATCCGTAGCTTTTGAATTCACCAGTAAGGGTCTGTTATTACATACATAAACAGGTGGCCAGGAATTGATAACAGGACTTGAATTACAATCTATCATGGCTGCTTCCGTGAGCAAAATATCGAAAGTGGCGCCTGTTTCCAAAGGATTTATGATATTGACAATGGTCTGATTTCTACAACAGCGCTGATAAACAAATCGGTATCCACCTAACCTCGGCAAGAGATTTATGGTATCCTTATAGGTGGTGGTATGTACACAAACTGGCGTGGAAATGGTGAGACAAGGATCGGAACCTTCACTCAGCGTATCATTACCAATAGGACTTAAGGTGAAAGTAGAGATCAGAATGCCCTCTCTGTTGTAAACACCGATGGTAGCCGGATCATCAAAATAAGCACCATCAGCAGCATTGAAACAATCCCTGAAGACGCGTAATGTAATTTCAAAATTATTATTTCCAAGACACCTGTAGCCAATTTCACCGCCAACAATATGGGTAGCAAATAAAGATTTTGAGAAAAGAAAAAAGGAAAAACACAAAACAACAAGGCGATAGGTTGACTTATCATTTGCATAAGAGTAAAACCAACTTTTGTTTATGCTCCCCATTTTGTAGTTTTCATTTTCTCGATGAAGATCAAAAAGACCTTAATGGCTTATCATCAATATAATTACAAATATACGAATTTTATCTAATATAAAACAGGATGAAAATGTAAAGTGTCCGAAAAATGAAAAATGGCAGCCGAGGCTGCCATTTTCCAATGATAATCAATAAATGAAATAAAAAATCATTTAATCAGACTTGTATTTCCTCTTTTCGTGAAAATTTTATTGTCCAGACAAGTAACCTGAAGGAAGAAGTTATAAACATCGGGTGCCACCTCATTTCCTTTGAAAACACCGTTCCATCCATTATTTACATCTGTGGTTGTAAACATCTCTTGTCCCCATCTATTATAGACAACAAATTGAAGTTTTGAAATCCATCTACCCCTTACTTTAAGAATATCATTACTACCATCATTATTGGGAGTAAAGGCATTGGGGACAAAAATATTTGGTTCGCCGCAATTCACATTATCTACATTGATACGAATTGTTTTCTCCTCCTTACAACCCTTTTTTGAAACGACCACCTTATAAATAGTAGTATCCTGTGGTGTAGCCCTTACAGAAGCTGTATTTGTTGCATTTAAACCTGTAGTAGGGGACCATGCATAAGCACAATCAGTACAACCCGTCACCGAAATATTAGCTATTTCATTATTACCTTTTATCAGCGTTTCCTTATCCGTAGCGACATTCACTTTAATATCAATAAGTTCCAACTGGGTTTCCAGGGTTTTCTTACAGCCATACTTGTTTTCAAAATTAACATTTATCAGTGAGGTTGCATTTATCTTATAGATTGCATTAGGCCCTTCATTTGGTTTAGTGGTCAGGGAATTTACAGGGAACCAGCTATAATTTTTCAAGCCCTGATTTGGATCATTATCCTTAATAGTCACCGTAGTCAAATCAACTGGTTTACAAACCACATAATTATCTGGCATAGATGCCTCCACTGGAACTGCACTAATTACCACAGTATCTCTCCAGAAGCAGCCTTTAGCGTCCGTAGCCTTAAGATAAAAAGTATTTTCAGCTCTGCTCAAAGTATCTCTTTTTAAGGTAGCCTGATTACCCAGATTATTGGAAAAATCTGATAATCTTGACCATTGGAAAGCAAGGGGAAGAGAAGACGTGGCCATCAAAGTGTAAGGACCATAATTACAAAGCGTCGTATCCCTACCAGCAGAAATAACTGCTTCAGGACTTACCTGAGCATTTACTTTCCATCCCAGATTACAATTAGTTTTAGGGTCAGTTACCTTTACGGTATATATTTGATTATTCTTCAAAGTAAACGTAGGATTAGCCACATTAGCATTATCCAGGCCCGTTGAAGGAGACCATAAATAGGTCACTAAGGGGCTTTCAGGAAGATTAACCTTTTTGGGAATACCAGGGCAAAAATCCAGTGTAGTATCCAATTCCACCACGGGAAGCATAGGACTCACCTCTACGCGCACTGAAATTGTGGTATCACAACCAGATACAGGATTCTGAATTTTAACCGAGTAAGACATGGATTCTTTTAACTTTACCGTAGGATTACCTTTATTGGTCTCACTTAGGCCTGTGGCAGGACTCCAGGAATAAATCAATGTTTTATTAAACTTTGGATTAATCTGTTTTCCAACATTATAGCAAACAGTTGACAGACTGTCAATGCCGGTTTCCGCACCAAAAGGTTTGACTAGGGCGTTAACAAAAATGGTGGTATCGCAACCAGTCACAGGCTCTGTAACCTTAACTTGATACACCCTATTTTCAGAGGTTGTTATTTTAGGATTACCAATGTTTGGATTACTTAGTCCTACCGCCGGTGTCCACTGATAATTAAGCGCAGGATTAAAAGACTTGTTGACTTCCTCTGCAAAATTTGCACAAATAAAAACTGAATTTTCCACTCCGGTCTTGGCAGGAAATGCTCTTAATTTTGCACTGAAAGATACCGTTGTATCGCAACCTGTGGCAGGATCAGATACTTTTACTTGATAAATTATGTTATCTGAGATAGTTACAATTGGATTACCAATAGCAGGATTACTTAATCCTGTTGCAGGTGTCCACTGATAATTAAGCGCAGGATTAAATCCAGGGTTTGTTGGTGAAGCAACATTTCTGCAAAACAACCTGTCATTTTCAAGCCCAGACCTAATTGGCCCATGTATTGCCACTGGAAAAATCAAAGTAGATTTACAACCGAGGGCATTGGAGAGATTGAGAGTAATAAGGGTTGGCGCATCCATTTTAAAGGTAGCTAAAGAAGAGCCCTGTCCTGAAAGCAAATTTCCATTGGTTTGCCAATCGTAGGTTAGCGATCTGTTCACCTGTTTATTTTGAATATTTACTTCAAAATTAGACCCTCTGCAAACTACTGAGTTTTGACCTGCTAAAGGTAAAGAAACTACATCTATTGCAACAGCATCAATAACGGAAGAAAAAGTGCTTTGGCAAGCAGTTCCTTTTTCGTAGTATAAGGTGATTCTATTTTTACCCGCCGATGGGAAAGTCAAATTAACTGAATCACCCTTCGCGACCAGCTTTTCAGCGCCAGGTTCTCCAAGATACCATTCTACTGATTTTGCCCCCGGAGTACTTTGTTTTAAAGTGAGTTTTGAACCTACACACACCTCTTCCGGAGCCTCAAAAGTAGCTTGAGGCACGGTACAATTCACCACATTATATTGAAAATCGCGACGAACGACAGACAACAGATTTTTAGTAGATCTATCATACTCCTCTATACAAACAGCCACTACAAATTGGCCCAAAACGGGAGGAATCCCCTTCATTAAGCCTGTGTTAACGTCAATAGTTAAAGGATTATTCCCACCAAGAACATTCGCTAAAGAATAGGTTGGGCCTAACCAGATAATAGGTTGAAATGGTGGCGCAGTGGGAGGTATAGGCTGAGGTCTTTGAAGTGTTCCACCCACTAATGGGGCACAAAGTTTATAAGCAATAGAATCGTTATCTGCATCGGTAGCTGCAGAATTTACATTTAGTTCCTGGTTGGCACAAACATAAACAGGAGGCCAACGATTTACCACAGGACTTGAATTACATTTTTGCATAGCTGCCTCGGTAAGTAAAATATCATACGTTGCTCCTGCCTCAGTAGGATTAACAATATTAGAAATGGTGGTATTACGGCAGCAACGTTGATACACAAAATGATAGCCCCCTACCCGAGGATTTAAGGTAATTACAGATCTGTAAACGGTAGTATGAACACAAACACTATTTATAAAAGAAGTATAACAAGAATCGAGTCCTTCTCTTATCGTATCATTTCCAGTAGGTCTGAGTGAAATATTACTTAGCCTTAAACCATTTGAAGCGTAAACCCCGATAATGCCCGGATCATCAAACAAAGCCGTTGGATCGGCATTAAAACAATCTCTAAAAACCCTCAATGTTATTTCATACTGATTGCCACCAAGACATCTGTAGCCAATTTCACCACCTACAATATGGGTTGCATTGGCAGAAAAAGGAAGCATAAATAAAATGGCAGGTATAAGAAACGTTAATTTTAAACGCAAATACGTTATAAAATCATGTTTTTTATTTATATTATGTTGATTCATAGCTCTATTTAATTAAGAATTTTTACTAAAATTTCAACTCTTCGCTCTACAGAAGCTACCAGGCTGAAAACAGAATTCCTCTTATCCATCGGATTATCCGACACCTGCTTTTTCGATTTATTCTCACCGTAAGCAGAAGTAATAAACTTCAATTGTCCATTTTTAACAGACTCAGCTAATTTGCCCTGATTACTTTGCAGCAGATAATTTTGTATGGTTTTAATACGTCGATCGCTCAATAATTTATTAGAAGAGGCACTACCCAAGGGACTGGCAAATCCATTTAAGGTGATTTCCAGTTTCTTACCCTCCCCTAACTTAGCAGCGATGGCTTTTGACAAATATTCAAGACTTACTGTACCCATATTCACTTCCCTGTCAAAGAACAAATCATATTGTTCATTTAAAACAAATTTCTCAGCTTCGGGAAGTACCTTAGTGAAATTTGAAACGAAAGATTCCTTCTGATTGTAATAGGTATTTGAAAGTTCGACATAATTTTCTGTTCCCTTTATCTTCATTTCCTTCGCCTTTGGTATGTCATTATCAAAATACAAGGCAACAGGCGTAGATAAAGGTGGCTTAAGATAGACTTCAATGGTTATTTTTTTACCTAAACCCTTTACATCACTTAAAGTAAAACTTATGTCCTTTTCGACAGATTCATAATTATCTTTGCTTGCTACCAACTTATATTTATGATTCTGAATGACTGAGAAAGTAAAGGAATTGCCCTTCTCATTCGTTTGAATATTGTCCACAGTATTCTTTGTGTCTATCCATTTTAACAGATTAACTGTTGTGCCATTAAGTGCTTCTTTTGTTCTGTCATCAAAAGTTAAAACCTGGAGTTCTATCACGGTAGGATTTAAATAAACCTCAATAACCACTGTATCTCCTGTAAATGGATATCCTGCAATATTTAGTTCTCCCTGATAAGGGTCAAAACCGTCACTTTGGACTCCTACGGCGTAATTATCAGAGGAATTCCAAGAAAAATATGGCCAGTTGCCATAAGAAACATCCACTTTTTCTGCTGTTCCGGAAGGAAGGCTTTGCACGGAAAGATTAGCCTCTCTGATTAAAGAAGAATCATTTGCATTACGAGCTAAAATTCTCACTTTTCTCAATGGCATATCCCAGGTAACCAGGTTATAGCAACAAGCATCAGGAACTTCCGTAGTACAAGAACTTCCCTTTTCACCCCGAACGGTTAACCAGCCATTGGTGCCCTTTTCACTGAGGGAGAAAAATAAATCATCAGAAGAGGCATTCATCTGAACCCCCATATTCATTGGGTTGGTCCAGCCATTTAAAGTTGGCGAAGAGGAATAAACATCATAACCTCCAAAAGTAAATCTGCCCTGTGTGCTAAAATAAAGCCGTTGGGTTGGCGAATGAAAGAACGGGGTAACGTCTTCTTCTGACGTATTCAATGTTGTCAAATTTTCTGGTGCTTCCACCTCACCATTTTCTAACACTGCGGCGCGATATAAATCATCTTTACCTTTACCGCCGGGTCTGTTGGAAGAAAAATATAACCATAATTTTCCGTTATTATCTTTTCCCACTGCAGGATGCTGCGTTGAAAATCCATTGGAATTAGCGGAAATTTTTAAAGGTTCCCCTACGCCTCCATTCTCATTAAATTTTCTAAAGTAAATATCACACCGAACCTCCATTAAATTTACTTTGTCACACAAACAATAGTATAAACCAGTATTTTCAGGAAGGAAAGTAACGCCTGAAATTAATTTATTAGGTACAGCCAATTGAGGCAACCAATTGGTATCTCCCTGACTATTCATTAACCTTAAATTTGACACAAAAGCAATGCTGTCTTTCTTAGAGGTTACTCTTTCATTTTCAGAAAATTTGGCATAAACAAGGTCATTTTTATAAGCAACGGCATCAAATTCCGCTTCCAAACAATCATTAGAGGTAGATATTTTTTTGGTTTGTCCGGGAACATTTGTGTAATTAGCGTATTCCTTTATGATTCGGCTGGAACTACCTTCCATCATCAAAGCTTTGTTTTTTAAAGGATCTCCCTCTTTTGCTTTTCTGAAATAGGATTGAAGGTTCTTTTGAGCGCCACTATAATCAGCTAACCTCATGTTAATCCATGCTGAATAAAAATAATTTTCAGCGGTAAGCACAGAATCTGGAAAACGAAGAACCTTGTCGTAAATGGATCTGGCTGTTTGCAACCCCTGCATATTCCGCGCAGATTCTGCCATTTTCACCCATATATCCACCCTGGTAGAGTCATAATTTGTTGCTGCCTGATAAAAATTAAAAGCGGTTCGATAGTCCTTTTCTACATAGAAGGACTGGTCACCTGCTTTCAACCAGTTTTCTAATTTTTGTCCAAAGGAATTAAATTGAAAAGTGCCTATCAATAAAAAGCTGAATAGCAGCTTATAAAGGGTATAAGTATTAAAATTTCGCATTATTGGTAATTTTTTACATCTGTATTATACAGATTAGGAAAATAAATTTTTTACATCAAATCAATGGACAAACCCTCACCGTTTTAAAGCGAGGGATTTTCTTGATTATATAATGCACAAAAATTTCAGGATCTGCCTGACCGGTTGGCAAAACGCCTGTCTTTGTTAAATTAATATCATAACTAAACCCAGCTCTGACATTACGATATAGCATTTCAATAGACGGTGCAATTCTATTACCTATTTCCCGTTGTTGATAGTTAACATTTAAGTCAATGGCAAAAGTATTTCCAGGATTTTTATCTAAATAAACGCGAAATCCAGCGCTCGCCATCCACTCATTATAAGCTGCTTGTGTTACATAAACTAGATTTGTGGTAAGATCAATATTATTTGAAACCTGTAAAACACCCATTACATAAGGATTTAATCGCATGGGAATTTTTGACACAGCGCCAGGAAAGAAACTGGTATTTGGCGAAAACAAATGATTAACGCCTACTCCAATGTCTAACTTACTTCTTTTATTCAAAAGATCAACTAATTGTCCCCTTTGATCTGCCTGGATTCTAATATTTGCACCCATACCGGCATCAAAAAATATTTTCGATAAATCCCAGAGTCCTTCCCCATTTGGAGCAGAAGCATTCACACCATTGATTGATGGGTCATATTGACGATCAAATAATAATGCACCGGGGTCAAAACCTCTTTGATTTCCACTAAGGTTAAATCCAATAGTACCAAAAACCTTTGGGCTGAATTTTTTAGTGTACCCACCACCTACAAATATTCCTGTTTGTTGTAAACGTGAATCTCCAGCCAAATCATAGGTTAACCCGCCATTTAATGACCAGAATTTATCATCTTCCAAGTAGGAAGGTAATTTGGTATCAAAAGATAGTGTGACCGTTTTGTAATCAACGGGAATTTCTCTCCATTGATTTCTGGCCTGAAACATCAATCTCGTATCACCGTTGAACACACCTGATAAACCAGGTGAAACTTGCAAAGGGTTTCTAAAAAATTGAGTGAAATGGATATCTTGAGCAATTACCTTTGCAGATAAAAACATCAAAACCCAAAACAAGGAAAATAATTTTGAATTCTTTTTGTAAATTTTCATCATGGAGTAAGTATTAGTATGTTATAGCAAATAAAGCAGCGGTAAAATACAAATTTTAAATCTAAATTAAAAATAAAACAAACAATAATGAACACATATAAATAAATCACTATATTTAGCGTTAATGGAATATTGTCATTTAATTTTCAAAGCCCAGAAAGTATGAAACCAATATTTATTAAACTATTCTTATTCTATGCATTATTCTTTGTTGTGGAGGGAAATGCAAAGACTATTTTTGTAAAAACGGATGGGAAAGGGAACGGGGAAAGTTGGGAAAATGCGCTATCAAACCTTCAACTTGCTATTGGTATTGCAACGGAATCAGACCAAATCTGGGTAAAAACAGGTATTTATTATCCAACAAAAACTTATAACAGGCAAATTCCATTTTTAATTGATAAATCAGTACAAATTTTTGGAGGTTTTTCAGGCAGTGAAAAGGAGTTAAAAGAAAGAGATTTCGAACAATTCCAAACCATAATCTCTGGAGAAATAGGCGATAAAACCACCCTTATGGATAACTCACATAATATTTTTTTAATTGATATTGAAAAGGGTGATATTGTTTTAGATGGTATTACAATACACCGAGGAATGGCTAATGTTTCATCTAATGCCTCCGATAGAAAAGCGTCGGGAGCGGGAATATTTTATACCAGTAGTGGCAATAAAAGTAGTCTCTGGGTATCTAATTGTTTGTTTATCGATAATCGATCTCTGTATGGAGGTGCCATTTCTGCCTTCACACTCGATGGAGGAGATGTGACTATTCACATTGAAAACTGTGTTTTTCAAAATAATACAGCCGAAATTGAAGGTGGGGCTATTTACCATCTTGCATCAAAAGGCAGCAAGGATTTATTAGAAATTCAACACACCACCTTTACGCAAAATATTGCCACCTTTGGTGGAGCTATTTACCACAAAGCAGATAAAGGATCAACCTCCTCGCCACGGGTTAGTTTCTCAGATTTTGCTTCCAATATTGCCTACGTAAGAGGATCCTGCATTTATACTCAATTAGACGACGAAGAAACAGGAAGTCCGTTATTTATAGATTGTAGTTTTTTCGAGAACAAGGAAACGGTAGGTAATTCGATGGGTGATTCCAATAATATTCAAAAAAGCCAGA
>Ga0247840_10000222_pt1 | contig 116915 bp, 107 predicted proteins | sample LaCruzMarch2015__FD_192404 | JGI IMG/M metagenome (GOLD analysis project Ga0247840, IMG submission 192404) | Freshwater microbial communities from meromictic Lake La Cruz, Castile-La Mancha, Spain - LaCruzMarch2015_17m | ecosystem: Environmental > Aquatic > Freshwater > Lake | place: Spain... | reverse complement strand
GAATACTACCTCTTTCATTTCATATCACCTCACCTTTTTATACCTTAAATGAGGTAATATTACAATGCTTGTAATACAAATGTAACAATCGATGAAATTTCCGTGCCTCCAATGTCTTTTTAACTATAATATAATACAAATTGTAACTATATACAACATAATATTTGCAAAACACGTAGTTTATGTAATAATTAGACAATATAATGTAATAATTTGATAGTATATCAATTATTTTAGTTGAAATTTGTAAGAAACTTATGTATAATAGGTATATTAAATAAAAGATGGAGGTAATAAGATGAACAAAAAGATAATTGCATTGGTAATTTGTATGGTAATGTTATTTGCAACTTCGGTATTTGCGGTAGATAGTGGTATTAAAGTAACGATTGATGGCGTGGGAATGGTTTTTACAGATAACTTAGGGTATCCTATGGAATATAATAATAGGGTTATGCTACCACTTCGCCAAGTGTTTGGGGCGTTTGGTTGGTCACCAACCTATGATGAAACCACAGGAACAGTAATGGCATTTAAAGATATAAGTTATATAGCAATGCAAATAGGTAGTTTGAACTATTTTATTAATGGTAAAACATTTCCGTTTGACACTGCGCCAATTATTGTAAATGATAGAACTCTTGTGCCAATTCGTATTGTAGCTGAATCGCTTGATTATAATGTAACTTGGGATGATGCAAATAAAACAGTAATAATAACTACTAAAAAGTAAAAATTAACAAATAAAATTATTTTCTTTGAAAATAATTTTATTTTTATGTGTTTCACAAGATTTTAATACTATTTTGCATTTGAATTCTTTATAAGATTAATTGAGATTTTAAACGAAAATTGCTATAAAAAAAGGAGGTAGCTTATGTCTTACGGATTACTCTCGAATGAAGATAAAACAATTCCATTAAAAAAAATCGAATGTAAGGCAGACGTTACCAACAATTTTGGAATATTTACTTTGAAACAAAGGTATTATAACGACACAGAAGAAATTTTGGATACAAGATACACGTTCCCGTTTATCGAAAATGCATTTATTACAGAATTTATTGCAAAAAAAGATGATTTTATAATAAATTCAATGCAAAATGAAAATGTGGTAGAGGCATACGTTGGTGAAATGTATCCAAGGCAAGAAGTAGTAATTGAGGTTACATATTTATGTGAAATTTTAGCCGACAACGAAAGAACACGCATAATAATTCCTACCGTTATACCACCACGCTATGTAGCGTTTGGCGAGCAAATTGCGCTTGAGAGTGTGGTAGGAAGAACCTTGTATACTGTGACGCTTGATTTAACATATAGAAATATAAATATTACTAATGTTATTTCGCCAACCCATGAGATTATATCAAACATTGATAAGGACAAGGTTAATGTCTGCTTTAAAAGTGATTCATATTCCGATAGAGATATAATAATAGACATATTTACCCTGCCACAGACTCACCCAAAAATGTTTTACGCCGATAAAATTATTAGCTGTTATTTTTGCCCTGAAATAGATGTTTATGAAAGACATAACAGGGAATACCTGTTTATGTTAGACGTATCGAGTTCAATGGCTGGCGAAAGGTTAGAGAGAGCAAAAAATGCACTGCTTATCTGTTTAAGAGGGTTACAAAAGGGTGATAAATTTAATGTTTTAGTATTTTGTGATACCTTTGAACTATTTTCAGATGAGGCTTTGCCATTAAATGATGATACATTAAAGGTTGCCTCTAAATGGATTATGTCGCAAACTGCAAGGGGCAAAGCAGATTTTATAAGCCCAATAGTTCAGGCATATAAAAATGCAAATAATAGGACTGTGTTATTAATTTCAAACGGCGAAATTTCAGAAAATGATGGCATAATGACGTACGCTAAAAATCATAGTGGCGCAGTTTTTTATACATTTGGCATAAATCATCTCCTTTTAAAAGAGCTTTCACAGATTACAGGTGGTATGTCACAGCTTATAGAACCATCACAGCGCATTGATGATGTAATTATAAAAGCATTTAACATAATTGCCTCGCCTTCCATTAAAAATGCAGTATTAACTTTTGATGTACCTATGCAAAATATAATGCCAAGCAATATAAAAACAATTCATTATGGCAAAAATATATTTGTTATGGCAAAGGTATTAGATAAACTACCAAAAAGCTTAACTATAAAAGGTGAGCGTGAAAACACTAAATGTATAATGCAAATAGACTTTGATAAGGTTATAAACGGAGGAAGTGTACTAAAGCACCAATATGAACTACAACAAGGTGGTAGCTTGTGCAAAAAAAATGCAAGCACTGTGCGTGAAAATACAATAAGAACAAAAATAGATATACATTTTGCTAACCTTTGCAAATCACAGATGGCAAGCGGGAGATTTATGCCAAAGGGTTCAAGGTCGAAAGAAAATATTGGCTTTCACACAGCGAAAGTTTTATACGAATTTTGCGCAGAATGTCCAAACGTGGAAATGTATATTTGGCATTTGCGAAAAACAGCATCGTTTTTACTTGACTATATTGAAAATAATAATAGCGCAGTAATTCCAAAGGAAATGGTAAAATCGCTATCACTTTGGCACGAAATTTTGGGTGGTAATGATGAAATTAGCCAAAAAGTAGCTGTTTTGAAGTTCTTACATAGGGAAAAATGATAAAATTTGCAAAAAGGTATTGTAAAATCGTAGAAAATAATATAGAATATATGATAGTGAAAAAAATAACTAATAAAATATGCAGGAGGTAAAAAAATTATGTCAGCAAAAGTTGGTATTAATGGTTTTGGTAGAATTGGTCGTCTTGTTTTCCGTGCGGCTATAGAAAAGGGTTCAGTAGATGTAAAAGCTATAAACGATCCTTTTATCGATGTTGAGTATATGGTATATATGCTTAAATATGATACTGTACATGGTCAATTCAAAGGTACAGTTGAAGCAAAGGGAGACAAATTAGTTGTAAACGGTAAGGAAATTACAATATACAACAAAAGAGATCCTAAAGAAATTCCTTGGTCAGAAGCTGGTGCAGAATACATTATCGAAGCTTCAGGCGTATTCACAACAACAGAAGCAGCAGCACAACATTTTGTTGGTGGTGGTAAGAAGGTTGTTATCACAGCTCCTTCAGCAGATGCTCCTATGTTTGTAATGGGCGTTAACAACAGCACATATTCAAAAGATATGACAGTTGTTTCAAATGCTTCATGCACAACAAACTGTCTTGCTCCTCTTGCAAAAGTTATCGACGATAACTTCGGTATAGTAGAAGGCTTAATGACAACTGTTCATGCTACAACAGCTACACAAAAAACTGTTGACGGTCCTTCAGCTAAAGACTGGAGAGGTGGCAGAGGTGCAGCTTTCAACATTATTCCTTCATCAACAGGCGCTGCAAAAGCAGTTGGTAAGGTTATTCCAAAGCTTAATGGTAAAATCACAGGTATGGCTTTCCGTGTACCTACAGCTGACGTTTCAGTTGTTGATTTAACTGTTCGTATTGAAAAAGCTGCAAGCTATGATGAAATCAAAGCTGCTATGAAAGCTGCTGCTGATGGCGAGCTTAAAGGTATCCTTGGTTACACAGAAGATGCTGTTGTTTCAAGTGACTTTATACATGATGCAAGAACATCAATATTTGATGCTGATGCTGGTATTTCATTAAATCCAAACTTCGTTAAATTAGTTGCTTGGTATGACAATGAGTGGGGCTATTCAAACAAGGTTGTTGATCTTGTAGATTATATCTCAGCTATCGACGCTAAATAATTTTATTAAAATTTTTAATGCCATTCCATATTATGTGGAATGGCATTTTTTTAGCAAAAAAATCTTATTATTGCAATTATTATAAGTAATAATCCCGATATAACAACCCAAATTCGACTATCTATTTTTTCAAACATTAGTAATTTTTTTCCTACAAAGTCCCCTAAGTATAAAAATAATAGCTGAAAAAAGCCGACAGCAAAAGGAATTATTAGCGAATTCACACCTGCTATTGCACTGCCAATTCCAACACCTATTGAATCAATTGAAAGCGCAATGCCCATATAAATTGCCTCAAATGGATCAATTTTTGAGGATTTATCAAAATCACAAGATAATGGGTTTCTTATAACCTTTATTGTTATTCCAAGTGATTTTATTATAATATTTATAATTGTGTCGTCCTTTAGTATTTCTGTTTCTTTTTTTTCATCTTTTTTAATCCCCTGCAATATTATCCATACACCCATAAAAAGTAGTATCACAATTCCAATAAATTTTGCAATATATGGTGAAAAAATATAAACGATAGATTTCCCAAGTAAAATTGCAATAAAAGTAAATAATACTGAAAGCATAGCTATAATTATTTTTGCGCCAAGTGGTAATTGTATACCTCGCAGGCAATACGACACTCCAATCCCAAGCGCATCTATGCTAAGCGCAACTGCAAGAAGTATAATCATTGTGGTAACCTCCTACAATATAATATGGCATAAAGACTTGTCCTGTGAATATATATATACAATACTAATTACTAAGGAGTGGTGTGAGTGTTGTGGCATAATATATCTTTGCGACAGGTTATTGCGGAATTAAAGGTGGACACAAATTGTGGATTAACAAGTGAGCAGGTTAATATTCGTCAGCAAATGTATGGCAAAAATAAGTTAGAGCAGAAAAAAGAAAAAAGCCTATTTAGGCGATTTTTCGAGCAATTAAGTGATTATATGGTAATTATTTTATTAGTAGCGGCGGTTGTTTCTTTTGTTACATCTATAATGCAGGGTGAGGCAGATTTTGTAGACCCAATTATAATTTTAATAATTGTTGTACTAAATGCAACAATAGGTGTGTTTCAAGAAAATAAGGCAGAAAAGGCATTAGAGGCACTAAAAAAAATGTCCTCACCAACTGCAAAGGTAAAAAGAAATGGTGAAATTTTAACTGTAAGCTCGGAAGACCTTGTTGTGGGGGATATTATCATTTTAAAAACAGGCGATTTTGTTCCTGCGGATTGCAGGCTTATAGAAGCGATAAATTTAAGAACGGACGAGGCGGCACTAACTGGTGAATCCTTTGATGTAGATAAAGATGCTACTGCGATAATGGGCGAGGACGCTCAAATGGGTGACAGAAAAAATATGGTGTGGGCAACAACAGCTATAAATTATGGCAGAGGTGTTGCAATAGTTGTAGAAACTGGTATGAATACTGGTGTAGGTAGGATAGCAGAAATGATTATTTCTGATGGAACTATGCATACACCATTGCAAAAAAAATTAGCAAAAACAGGTGAAACCTTAGGTACGGCGGCACTTTTAATATGTGCAATAATTTTTGCTATGGGGATACTTAAAAAAATGCCACCCTTTGATATGCTAATGACGTCTGTTAGCTTAGCTGTTGCGGCAATTCCAGAGGGACTTCCTGCTATTGTTACGATTATGCTTGCGATTGGTGTTCAAAAAATGGCAAAGAAAAATGCAATTATTCGCAAGCTACCTGCTGTTGAAACACTTGGTAGTGCCTCGGTTATATGCTCGGACAAAACAGGCACATTAACACAAAATAAAATGACTGTTGTAGACATTTTTGGCGAAAATGATTTTGTGGTTTCACTTGCTACGCTTTGTAATAATGATAGTGATGCAACTGAAAGAGCTTTGATTGTAGCAGCCGAAAAAATCGGTAAAAACAAAAATAGATTAGACAAAGAATTCCCAAGAATATCTGAAATACCTTTCGATTCAAACAGAAAGCTTATGACTACGGTGCATAAAATAGGCAATAAGTATAGAATAATAACAAAAGGTGCACCAGATATTTTGCTTGAAAATTGTGTAATTTCAAGAGATACAAAGGCAAGCATTATAAGGCAAAATAATTTAATGGCAGAAAAAGCATTGAGAGTTTTAGCAGTAGCTTATTCAGATGTTACAGTTGTGCCTAAAAACCCAGAGCAGAACTTAGTGTTTGCAGGGCTAATAGGTATGATTGACCCTCCAAGACCAGAGGTTAAAGAGGCGGTAAAAATATGCAAAAATGCAGGAATAAAGCCAGTAATGATAACTGGTGACCATATTGCAACAGCAGTGGCAATAGCAAGCGAAATCGGCATTATGTCTGGAAATGATAAGGCTATGACAGGCGCAGAATTATCAAAAACGAGTGAAGAACTTCTGCAAAAAAACATTTTTAACTATTCTGTGTTTGCAAGAGTTACGCCAGAGCATAAGGTGAGGATTGTAAAGGCTTTCCAAAGCAGAGGTGCTGTCGTTGCTATGACAGGCGACGGAGTAAATGATGCGCCTGCGCTAAAAGAAGCAGATATTGGTTGTGCTATGGGAATAAGTGGTACGGACGTTGCAAAGGGTGCGGCGGATATGGTTTTGACAGACGATAATTTTGCAACAATTGTTGAGGCTGTGCGTGAGGGTAGAGGAATATACGGAAATATTCGCAAGGCTATACATTTTCTATTATCAAGCAATATTGGCGAAATATTAACAATATTTACTGCAATATTTATGGGCTGGCAAGCGCCACTGCTTGCAATTCAGCTGCTATGGGTAAATTTGGTGACAGATTCTCTCCCTGCAATAGCGTTAGGTGTAGATGGTGTTGATGAAAATATTATGTTTAAAAAGCCGATTAACAAGAAAAAAGGGCTTTTTGCAGATGGTCTTGCATTAACGATAGTTTTAGAGGGTATTATGATTGGCGTGCTTTCGCTTATTGCGTTTAGTATTGGGAATAATAAGTTTGGCGATTTGGCAATTGGGCGAACAATGGCGTTTGCTGTGCTTAGCTTGTCACAGCTTGTTCATTCGTTTAATATGCGTAGTGAAGATTCGCTATTTAAAATTGGCATATTTAGCAATATTTATTTGGTGGGGGCGTTTTTAGTTTGTGGCTTATTGCAGGTTATGGTTATATCAATTCCTGCTCTTGCAAGCATTTTCAAGGTCGTACCACTTGATATGTCACAGTGGAGCGTGGTAGCAATGCTTTCTATTCTGCCTTTAATAATTGTAGAAGCACAAAAATGGGCAGAAAAAGTGGATAATAAAGTAACCGAAACTGACAAATTTAACATAAAGCGAAAATTAGTATAAAAATAAGACTATTACACATAATATTACTGGTGAGGCATATACGCAACAAACTTAAAAACATACTTTATGTATGAGTATATACCTCATAAGGACGGAGTACAGACTCCGTCCCGTCTAACATAAAGTTAGTAGATATGAAAAAACCGTTTAACCCAAAAGGTTAAACGGTTTTTTCTTGTGGTACGCCATGCAGGAGTCGAACCTGCGACCTATTGATTCGTAGTCAATCACTCTATCCAGCTGAGCTAATGGCGCAACTGCTTTGCTATTGTAACATATACGTTTTTAAAATGCAAGTGTTTTTTTGAAAAATTAGCATAAATTTGTGAAAAATGTATTTTTATAACCTATCTATTTCGTTGACATTGAGCGTTAAGTTTGGTATTATTAACAGGAGTATGTGCAACACCAATTTAACACATCGGAGATGTTGACTATGAATATTACAGAATTATCAATCAAAAGGCCATCGGCAATTATTATGTTTGTTGTGCTAATTTTAGGCTTAGGACTTTTTGGGTATTCTCAAATGGGTGCTGACCTGCTTCCTGCAATTAATGTGCCTGTAATTACTGTATCGACTACATACCCTGGTGCTGGGGCAGATGAAGTGAAAAAGGACATAGTAAAGCCTATTGAGGACGCTATAGCTGGCATAAGCGGTATTGATACTATAAGCTCAAGCGCCCGTGAGGGATATGGGCTTACTGTTTTGCGTTTTACAATGGAAACTGATATGAACACGGCGTTTATTGATGTGCAAAAGGCATTAGATGCAACGACTTCAACCCTGCCAAAGGATGCATCAAAGCCTGTATTATATAAAGTAGATTTAAACCAGTTTGCTGTGCTTACTGTTGCGCTTTCTGGCGATGTGCCTTATGATGAACTTTATAATCAAGCAAACATAATAAAAACTATGGCAGAGAAAATTCCTGATGTTGGTAATGTTTCTATTGTCGGTGGCGACGATAAACAGCTTATGGTTTATGTTGATAAGACTGCGCTTGAATATTATAAGATAGATATAAATACTGTAATGAACAATATAAGAGGGCAAAATGTTAATATGCCTGCTGGCGAAATTCAGCAGAAAAATGGTAGGCAAACTCTTAAAATTATAGGCGAATTTAAAGATATTAATGATGTTAAAAATATGCTTGTTCCAATTGCAGGTGGTGGGAGCATAAGGCTTGGCGAAATTGCAGAGGTAAAGCTTGAATACCCAGAGGCAAAGCAAATTTTAAAATTAAATGGTGAACATACAATTGGAATTAACTTTCAAAAGAAAAGCAATGCAAATGTTGTAAAGGCAGTAGAGGCTGTAAAAAAACAGCTTGCAGAATTAGAAAAAACCTTGCCAAAGGGCACTACAATTACAATTGCAAACGATTCCAGTAAATACATACGCTCGTCGCTTAATGAAACTCAGCGAAGCTTGGTAGAGGGAATATTAACAACAACTGTTGTATTATTCTTCTTTTTACGCAAATGGCGTTCCTCGTTAATCGTACTTTTTTCAATTCCGACCTCGATGATTGCAACTTTTTTTGCAATGTATCTGATGGGTTTTACACTAAACACAATGTCCCTAATGGGGCTTGCGCTGTGCGTTGGTATTTTGGTTGACGACTCTATTGTAATTTTGGAAAATATTCAAAAGCATTTGGCAATGGGGAAAACCCCAATAAAAGCTGCCATTGACGGACGTCGTGAAATTGGTATGGCGGCGATTGCCATAACAGCTTGTGATATTGTAGTGTATATGCCTGTTGCTTTTGTAAGTGGTATGTCTGGGCAGTTTCTACGACAATTTGGCTTAACGGTTGCGGCTGCGGCATTTTTCTCACTTATTATATCGTTTACATTAACTCCTATGCTTGCTTCCAGATGGCTTAAACAGGAAAATGAGGAAGAGCAGAAAGAGAAAAGTAAATTTCAAAAAATGTCTGATAGGGTTAACGATTCATACAAAAAATTCTTAGTATGGTCGCTATCACATAGATGGCGAGTAATTGGAACTGTGGGGCTTGGGATTGCACTTAGCATAGCGCTTATTCCACTTGGTTTTATACAATTTGAATTTATGCAACAATCTGACCAAAGTACATATACAATAAATATGCAACTAATTTCTGGCTCAACCTTAGCACAAACAAATGATAAGGCAAAACAAGTTGAGGATTATTTAAAGACGATACCTGAGGTAAAGGATTTTTATACATACATAGGAAATAACAATGACGAGGCAAATGCAAGCATTAGCGTAATGCTTAAAAGCAAAGCTCAGCGTAAGAAGAGCCAAAGCAAATTGGCAACTGAAATGCGTGATTGGGGCAAAGCGAGCACAAGTGGAACACAATTTATGGTTTCCGAGGCTGCGTCAATGGGTGGCGGTGGCAGTAGTAAACCAATTGCGGTTAACGTAAAAGGTAATGATATGAAAATGTTAAAGGAAATTGGTACAAAGGTTGAAGAGGTTACTAAAACAGTTGCAGGGCTTGTAGACATTGAGAATTCAGCACGAGCAGGGCAAAGTGAATATCGTGTAAATGTTGATAGATTAGCTTCGTCTGTTTATGGTGTGTCCCCTCAAATGGTAGCAAGTGCTGTACGAACAGGGGTGCAAGGAACAAATGCTGGTGTTTTTAGACAAAATGGCGAGCAATATGACATAACTGTTAAATTTGAAAAAGGGCAGATTAATAATTCGCTTGATATAGCTTCTATAAAAGTAATGAATACCGCAGGCCAGCTTATGTCTTTAGACCAAATAGCTACAATTATAAAGGCTGATAGCCCAAATACTATATCAAGGCAGGATAGACAAGATATGATTACTATTTCTGCAAATATTCAAGGCAAAACAACAGGCGAGGTAAGCGCAGAATTACAAAAAAAGGTTAAACAGATCGAGTTGCCGAATGGCTATACAATAGACTATGGCGCAAACCAAAAAGCAATGGCAGATTCATTAGGCGCAATGGGGCTTGCACTTCTTGCCTCTCTTGCATTTGTGTATATGATTCTTGTAGTTTTGTATAATTCATATCTAACGCCACTAATTCGTATGCTTGCGCTACCATGTGCAATTATAGGTGCATTGGGGCTTACGGCAATACTTGGCAAACCAATAGATATTATGGCGATGATTGGGCTTATAATGCTCGACGGCTTAGCCTCGAAAAATGGTACACTTTTGATTGACTATACCAACACATTAACAAGCCGAGGCGTGCCACTTAAAGAGGCGTTAATTGAAGCCGGTACAACGAGGCTTAGACCAATTATAATGACGTCTATGACAATGATCGTGGGAATGTTGCCTGCTGCACTTGCAATAGGTGATGGAAGCGAAACAAAATCTGGTATGGCGCTTATAGTAATAGGTGGTATGATTTCATCAACAATTTTGACACCAATTTTATTACCTGTAGTTTACACCTTAATTGATGATTATAAGCATATATTCAAAAGAAAAAACAAATCAAATGTGAATGCATTGGAGGCTATAAATAATGAGATATAATAGACCAATAATTAAACTAATCATTTTGTGTTTTGCTGTAATAATGGCGTTTACTGGCTGTGGCAAGGCTGTTGTAAAAGAGCAACCAGTAAAAAATGTAAAAACAATTAAAGCTACGACAGGCTCAATTTCCACAACGGTGGAATACCCTGCAAAGCTTAAAGGAATCCAAGAAATTGCTATATCGCCTAAAAATATTGGCAAGGTTGCACAGGTTAACGTATCTGTTGGGCAGGCTGTAAAGCAAGGTGATGTGCTTTTTAAAATGGACACCAAGGATTTAGAGGCGCAATATCAAGTTGGAAGTGCAAATTTATACAGCGCTAATGCAAGCTATACTGATAGGATTACGCAGGCAGAAAAAGCCTTTAAGCAAGAGAAGATCAAGTATGATGATGCAAAGCGTGATTATAACGATGTTTCAACAGGGCAAATTTCGGACTCTGGAAAGGCACTTAAACAGGCAACAATTACTTATGATGATTCTAAAAAACAGTATGACCAAAATATTGCCCTGTTCCAGCAAGGCGCAATTTCAAAGCAAATATTAGATGATTCTAAAAACCGATTAGATACCGCAACAGTTAGCCTAAATAATTTAAAGGATACTATTGCAAGTACTTACGAAAATGCGAAAATAACTTATGATAATGCAAAATATAATTTGGACATTCTCAACTCACAAACTGCAAATACGGCACAGGCACAGGTAAAGCAAGCGACAGCTGGGCTATATACAACCTCGGTGCAAATCGACAGCGCAACAGTAACCTCACCAATTAGTGGTGTGGTTTCAGTTAGAAATGTTGACAATGGAGAGGTAGCGCCATCTGGACAGCCAACTATTGTTGTGATTGATACAACTTCAATGATTGCTGAAATATCAATTCCAGATAAAATGGTTGATAGAATTAGCGTTGGTCAAGCTTTGCCAGTTAAAATTTCCACAATGAATGACGAGCAGGTTCAAGGTATAATTAGCAATATAAGCCCTGCGGCAGATTCTGCAACCCAAACCTTTACTGTTAAAATAAAAATTGATAATAGTAAGGCACTAATAAAAGCTGGTGTGTTTGCCCGTGTTTTATTCCCAGCAGAGCGAAAGGATAATATTATAATCGTTCCAAATGAAGCAGTTAGTATAGAAAATGGTGTAAATTATATATATACAGTAGATGGTGATGTTGTGCGCAAAATTGCTGTTGAAATTGGGCTTGTGAATGAAACCAATACTGAAATAAAGAATGCCCTTAAAGAGGGAACACTCATTATAAACGAAGGTCAGATGTTCCTTTCAGACGGCGAAAAGGTAAATGTGTTATAATTAAACTATATAATAATTTGGGGGTGTAATCGTGCCTAAAATTAAATTTTTAGCTGTTTTGTTTGTATTAATGCTCGTTATTAGTGGTTGCGGTGGGAATAATAATATAATTTTAAATGGCTCTGTTGAAGCAACTCAAACGAAAATATATAGTGAAAAAGCAGGAAAAGTGCTTGAAATATTGAAAAACGAGGGCACGCAGGTAAATGCCGATGATTTAATAATAAATATAGATTCACAGTATCAAGGGCTTGTTATAAAGCAACTTGAGGCGCTTGTAGATTCAAAAAAGGCTCGCTTAGACGAGCTAAAAGCAGGAACAAGGCAGGAGCAAATTACACAGGCAGAGGCGGCAGTTACCTCTGCAAAAGCACGTTATAACGAAGCAGTTAACGGAAGCAGACCAGAGCTTATTTCACAAGCACAAAGTGCTGTTGATAGTGCAACTTCAAATGTTGCAATTAGCCAGTCTAATTATAACCTTGCAGCTACAAAATATCAAACCACCAAAGAATTATTTGATAATGGCGTTGCAACAAAGGATATGTTAGATGATGCTACTAACAAAAAAGCGACTGCTTCGCTTCAATTAGATAACGCAAATAACGCATTAAAACAAGCACAAGCACAGCTTGCACTTCTCAAAAATGGCTCGACAAAAGAAACAATACAAGTGGCTAATGCAAATGTGCAGCAAGCACAGGCACAGCTTTCACTCCTTAAAAATGGTAACACTACTCAGGCAATAAAGGCAGCAGAGGCAGACTATGAGCAGGCAGCAGCACAGGTAGAACAAGCACAAAATAACTACGAAAAATATGGTGTTAAATCACCAGTTTCGGGGTTTTTAACCGAGAAAAATGTTGATATTGGTGAAATAGTAAACACAGGCACAAATATTGGAACAGTTAGTGATCTGAACGATTTATGGGTTAATTTTTATATTTCACAAAAATATTTAAGTGAGATTAAAATTGGTCAGGAAATAAACCTAAAAGCAACATCGTTTAAGGGCATCATAAAAGGAGAAATAATAAATATTTCTCAAATAGCCGAGTATACTCCAAAGAACATTGAAACAAATGAGGCAAAAGAAAGCACCGTATTTAAGTTTAAGGTAAAAATAATTGACAATGTTGAAAATCTTCGCCCTGGAATGACTATATCTGCGAGTATTCCTAACGGAGGCATAAAATGAAGAGCCTTGAATTTGCCATAGAAATTGATAACCTTACTAAAAAATTTGGAGATTTAATTGCAGTAAATGATATAAGCCTTAAAATACCAAAGGGCACTATTTATGGAATTTTAGGGCCTAATGGCTCTGGGAAATCTACTACCATAAGAATTTTGTGTGGAGTTTTGCACCCTACAAATGGCAGCGCTAAGGTTATGGGCTATGATGTTGTGAAAAGCACGGAAATTGTTAGGCAGAATTTGGGGTATATGTCGCAAAAATTCACCCTTTATGATGACCTTACGGTTGAAGAAAATTTAAGTTTTTTTGCACGTATTTATGGGCTTTCAAAGAAGGAATTAGACGAGAGGAAAAAGGAACTCATAGACCTTGCAGGGCTTGAAGGAAGAGAAAAGACCATTTCTAAAAATTTGAGTGGTGGCTGGAAGCAACGCCTTGCCCTTGTTTGCGCATTAATTCATAAGCCCTCTATTCTTATTTTAGATGAACCCACAGCAGGGGTAGACCCTGTTTCGAGAAGAATATTTTGGAGCATAATACATCAGCTTGCAAATGGTGGTATGACCATTTTGGTTTCAACGCATTATATGGACGAAGCAGAAAGTTGTGATTACACAGCTTTTATCTTTAACGGAAAAATAATGGCTGTCGATAAACCCTCTGCCCTTATAGAAAAAGAGGGGGCGAATAATTTAGAGGATGTATTTATAAGTTATGTTGAGCGTGCCTCGGGAAATAAAATTCAAACTGATTTTACCAAAATGAAGTTTTTGAAAAAGGGGGATGAGGTGGGTGAATAACCTGTTTAGTATGAGGCGATTTTTTGCAATTATGAAAAAGGAGTTTATTCATATTAAAAGGGATAAAATAAGCCTAAGAATAGCCCTTTTAATGCCTGTTATGCTAATGCTACTTTTTGGGTATGCAGTTAATACCGAAGTTGATAATATTAAAACTGCTGTTCTTGACCGTTCAAAAACTCAGGAAAGTCGGCAATATATAGAGAAATTTTCAGCCTCTGGGTATTTTAAAATTACAAATTATATATTTAGTGAGGATGAACTTGCAGAGCTTATAGACACAGGAGAAGTACGAGCAGGCATTATTATACCAGAAAGTTTTGCAATAGATATAAATAAAAATGAAAATCCTAATGTAGAAATTGTTGTAGATGGTTCGGACCCAACAACAGCAAGAACTGCACTTTCAAGTGGTGTTATGGTGTCGGAAAATTATTCGCAAAATTTAAGAAATAAATTTATAGATAAAATGGGAATTGCAAATAGCTTGTCGTTTCCTGGTGTGAAGGTGAATGTTAAAACTCGATACAATCCTAATCTTGAAACAAAAAAGTTTACAATACCTGGGCTTTTAGGTGTTATAATGCAGAATATCACAGTTTTACTTACTGCATTTGCTTTTGTTCGTGAGAAAGAGAGTGGGACGATTGAACAGCTTATGGTAACCCCTGTTAAGGCTGTAGAAATTATTACAGCGAAAATGTTACCATTTATATTAATTGGAATGGTTGGTTTTTTTGCATCGCTTGCAATATGTATATATTGGTTTAAAATAAGCATAGTGGGAAGTGTAACACTCTTAATTTTGCTCGGTCTTTTGTTTGTTATATGCTCATTGTCATTAGGCATGTTAATTTCTACATTCGCACAAAATCAAACACAGGCAATGCTTGGAAGTTTCATAATTCTTTTGCCAAGCATTATTCTAACAGGCTTTATATTTCCAAGGGAAGCAATGCCACCTTTTGTATCTGCTATGGGTAATGTTATTCCACTTACCTATTTTGTGTCTATTTTAAGGGGCGTTGTGCTTAAAGGCTCAAACTTTTCACAGCTTTTGCCACATGTAATTCCGCTTGCTTCAATCACAGTTATACTGCTAACTATTGCATCTTTAAGGGTTAGGAAATCATTAGATTAAAAAAATTCGCAAAGCATTATGCTTTGCGAATTTTTTTATGAATTTAGTATAAGTTTATCGTCCTTTAATTGCAATGGAATGGTTGAAACAACAATGTGCTTGTGCTTTAAAAGCTCATGCCTTATATAGTATTCGGTATTATTATGCAAGAATTTATGCCATGGTTTATTTACCTTAAACTGAGGGAGAATAACGGTAATAATATCGCCTTTTTTGTAATCATATTCCTCAGACGCAATAAACCTTAATAGAGGGTCAACAATTTCCCTAAATGGTGAAAATTCAATTGTTAATGGCACATCAGAATTAAGCTTTTCATATTTCATTCTCAGCTCATTTGCTGCATCTTCATCAATCGCAACATTAAATGCAATAATGTTATCTGATATTGTTTTAGCGTATTTTAATGCCCTTACACTCGATTTATTTATGCTTTCAATAGGTACGATGACACGGTTGCGATATTTAACGGCGATCATATCATAATCATCATATTCTTCTGGTTTTATGCGAAGCTGTTTTTTAACTGACTTATAATGCCTCTCAACCTTTAATATTAGGAAAATCATAATAGGTATTAAGAATACAACAAGCCAAGCGCCTTGATTGAATTTTTCGATTGCTATTATAACAACAGCAATGGCTGTTATAACTGCACCAAAACCATTTATAGATGCTTTTAACTGCCAATGTTTTCCTTTATCCTTGCACCATTTCACAAACATTCCTGTTTGGGAAAGCGTAAAGGATATAAATACGCCAATGGCATATAGTCCAATAAGTGATGTAACGCTTGCCTTAAATGCAATAATTAATATAATAGAAACAATAGTAAGAAGGACAATTCCGTTATCGTATGCAAGCCTGTCGCCCCTCATACACAACTGACGAGGTGCATAGCCCTCTTTTGCCATTACCGAAATTAGCATAGGGAAACCTGAATATGCTGTGTTCGCTGCCATAATAAGTATTATAAAAGTAGTTGCTGTTACAAAATAATACATAAAGCCAACACCAAATATTTGTTCTGCCATAAGAATTAGCATTGCTCTATCGCCAGGAACTACACGATACATATTTGCAAGTATTGATGTTCCACCAAACAAAAATAGTATTATTACTGATAAAAGTACCAATACAGTTTTTGCGTGTTTTGTTGCAGGGTCTTTAAAATTTGGAACTGCGTTACTTACAGCCTCAATACCTGTTAGCGCTGTACATCCACTTGAAAACGCTTTAAGCAAAAGAATCCAAGATAATGGCTCGACTGCTGCTTTTAAATCAGGAACTGTTGGAACATAATGCAATATTACAACTTTATAAAATCCAGTTAAAAGCATTGCCGCTAAGGCAAAAACAAAAGCATAAGCTGGCAGACCAAAAACCTTTGATGATTCCCTTATACCACGCAAATTACCAACCATCATAACTAAAACTAATACAACAGAAATGATTATTGAACCGTAATGTTGTCTTAGTTGTGGGAAAGCAGAGGTTATTTGCTCAACACCAGATGAAATACTAACCGCAACAGTAAGAATATAGTCGATAGAAAGAGCAGCCCCAGCAGTAACGCCTGCATATACTCCTAGGTTTTCTTTGGATACTATAAATGCTCCACCACCGTTTGGATAATTATCAATAGTTTGCCTGTAAGAGAGCATTAATAAGAACAATAGCCCTATGATACCAAACGAAACAATTGATAGCTGTGAATAGGCGAGTACACCGATTGCTGGTATTAAAACAATAAGCATTTCTTGGCCCGCATAAGCAACTGAAGATATAGCATCACTTGCTAAGATTGGAAGCCCCCAAAGAACTCCGTATTTTTCATCATGAATAGCATTATTATCTAACGGTGTGCCAACTAAAAACCGCTTAATTTTTTTAAACATTTATTTTTCCCCTTTAAATTTCAAATTATATGTTAACACAATTTTTTTAGTGTAGTTTTATATAGCTATTATATGCAATTAAAATTGTTATAAACGATTGCTTAAAAATGAATAATACATCAATATTAATAAAATGTCAATATCTGCGAATTAATAATTTTGAAATTGCAAAGATTGTGTAATTTTTAACAATGTTCAACAAAAAAATAGTGGTTTTTTTGGTTAAACAACCAAAAAAATATTGACATTTAAAAATGAAAGTGATATAGTTGTTGCGTAGTAGTGAGGGGGTTAAGACTTTTTGCTATTTTTTTGTGTGTAAACGCAGAAAAAGTTTGCTTTTTGTTCTAAGGCAAGACTATATTTACAATACTTTATTTAAGGAAGAGATAAAAATATGTTGACTATTGAGCTTTTAATTGTTTTACCTCTTGTTGCAGCACTTATGTTGCTTTTTGTAAAAGGGGATGCCCTAAGGGGTGCTATTGTTAAAGTTACAGGAGCTGTACTTGCGATAGCATCTATTTCCTTGTTAATAGGAAATATGGGTTTGCAAGTTCCATTAAAGTATAACATCGACAGCGAAATGATTAATTATTTAATTATTTTAGCAGAGCTTGGTGTTACTACTATTATTTGCTGGCAAGGAATTAAGTACAAAAAATTCGGAGTTATTGCACTTGCTGTTGCGCAATTTATTTTCACAGTTTTTATTGAGCTTTTTACTCATAAAATTCATATTGAAAATAACTTATCGTTGGACAATCTGTCAATAATAATGGCGCTGTTAATCGGAATAATCGGTAGCTTAATATGTGTATTTGCATTAGGTTATATGAAAAACTATCATCATCATAAGCATGTTAAGGACAGGTCAAACTACTTTTTCTTTATTTTGTTTATCTTTTTATCAGCAATGTTTGGGCTTGTATTTTCTAATAACCTTATTTGGCTTTTGTTTTTCTGGGAAATTACAACCTTCTGCTCATTCCTGTTAATTGGGTACACAAAAACTGCTGAAGCAAAACAAAATGCATTTCGTGCACTTTTTATGAACTTAATCGGTGGATTTGCTTTTATTACTGCGATATACATATTGCATACAATGAATATTGGTGAGCTTGATAAATTGCTTGCAGTTGGTATTAGTAATCCTATATTATTTGCTTTGCCAGTAGCGCTAATTAGCGTTGCAGGTATAACCAAATCTGCACAAATTCCGTTTTCTCCATGGCTGCTTGGCGCTATGGTTGCACCAACGCCTGTATCTGCGCTATTACATTCAAGCACAATGGTTAAGGCTGGTGTGTATATCCTTATTAGGTTAGCCCCAGTAATGCAGGGAACGCTTGTCGGTTCAGTTGTAGCACTACTCGGCGCTATAACATTTTTCATTGCTTCTTGTATTGCAGTTTCTCAACAAAATGTTAAAAAGATACTTGCTTATTCCACAATCGCAAACTTAGGTCTTATTGTAACTTGCGCAGGTGTTGGAACATATCAAGCTGTTTGGACTGCTATTTTCTTAACAATTTTCCACGCTGTTGCTAAATCTCTACTATTTTTATGTGTTGGAACAATCGAGAGTGGAATTGATAGCCTTAATGTTGAGGATATGGATGGTTTAATAATGAAAATGCCAAAGGTTGCTGCATTTTTACTTGTAGGCATCGCTGGTATGTTTATTGCCCCATTCGGTATGTTAATTAGTAAATGGGCAGCACTTGAAACACTAATTACTGTTAATCCTATTTTAGCGATAATCGTTTCTTTTGGTAGTGCAGTAACACTTTTCTTCTGGACAAAGTGGATGGGCAAAATAATTATGATTATTCATCCGATAGAATTAAATGAGGAATTTGTAACAAAAGATGAATGGTTCACACTTGGAACTTTATCAGCGCTTACTGTTATAGTGTGTATGACATTCCCTTGGATATCGTCAGCGATTGTTGACCCATACACTCAGAATATTTATCAGCACGCATTTAGTATGGACAAAGGTAATATTATTATTATGCTTTGTATGTTGGCACTTATTATGCTTCTGCCACTACGTTTACTTTTCCAAAGAAAAGAAATTAGGCGTGTGTCTGCATACCTTTGTGGCGCTAATATTACAGAAAATACAGAGCTATACCAAGCAAGCCAGAGCTTCCACGGTGCGGCTGGGTCTGTAAAGGAATTAGGCTTAAATAACTATTATTTACAAGAGTATTTTGGCGAAGAGAAGTATAATTTAATGGGCACAATTATTGGTGTATTACTTATTATCATATTGCTGGGGGTGACTTTTTTAAGATGAATTATTTTTGGATAGCATTAGGATTTATACTTTTAGCACCGCTTGAAGGTGGCTTATTAACTGGAATAGATAGAATAATTTCAGCAAGGTTTCAAGGAAGAGTTGGTCCTCCACTTTTACAACCTTTTTATGACGTACTTAAGCTTTTGCAAAAAGAAAACACAATTGTTACAAGCTCACAGAATTTTTACATTTTAGGGTTTTTAATTTTCATTATAATTACTGGTGTATTATTTTTCTGTGGTGTAGATATTTTATTGGTTATTTTCGTATTAACCTTGGCAAGTATTTTCTTGGTTTTGGGTGGCTATTCAACTCATTCACCATATAGCTATATTGGTGCTGAACGTGAGCTACTGCTTATGATGTCTTATGAGCCTATGGTGCTTCTTACAGCAATTGGAATATTTATGGCAACTGGTAGTTTTTCATTAGAGGATATTATTAGTAACCCTAATCCAATTCACGTTATTGCATTTTTACCTGGTGTATTTATAGGTTTTGTATATGTTCTTATTATAAAATTTAGAAAATCACCTTTTGACTTATCAATGTCACACCATGCGCATCAGGAATTAGTTAGAGGTATTACAACCGAATTTACAGGTAAAACTCTTGCTATGATAGAGATAGCACATTGGTATGAAAATATATTCTTATTAGGCATTGTGTACTTATTCTTCGCATTTAACCCTATTTTAGGTTTATTTATGACCTTGGCTGTATATTTCTTGTCAATTGTTGTAGATAATGTAAGCGCAAGGTTTAAGTGGCAATTGGTATTTAAGTCATCATGGTTAATTGCTGGTGTTTTAGGAATAACTAATATTGTGGTTTTATATGTTTTGAAAATGGGGTGGAAATAAATGGCGTTTTTAAAGAGGTCACCTTGGTTAGTTCATTATGATGCATCAAGCTGTAATGGTTGTGATATTGAAGTTTTGGCTTGTCTTACACCGATATATGATGTTGAGCGTTTTGGTATTTTAAATATTGGTAACCCAAAGCACGCAGATATTTTAGTAATTACAGGCTCACTAAATGAGCAAAACAAAGAGGTTGTTATGAATATATACAACCAAATGTCAAACCCAAAGGTTGTTGTAGCAGTAGGCGTTTGTGCCACATCTGGTGGTGTATTTGCAGATTGTTATAATGTTATGGGTGGAATTGATAAGCTTATTCCAGTTGACGTTTACGTTCCTGGTTGTGCTGCAAGGCCAGAATCGATTATTGATGGAATTGTAACAAGCCTTGGAATTTTGGAAAAGAAATATGAGGACCAAGAAGCAAAAAAGAAGCAGGATAAAAAATAGTATGCAGTATATGTGGAGGGTCTGAAAGAAATGCCCTTGTGCCTATTTTTTTGGCACGAAAAAATAAATGGCACGGGCGAATTAAATGAATTTTATCCCATAAAAAAGTTATAAAATAACTTTTTGGTTGTGCAAGGGAGAATTCTTTTCGACCGAGGCAGAAATGGAGATAAAAATGATAGAAAAACAAGAAACTATAATAATTAAAACAGATGAATTATTAGCAAAAACTGCGGAAATGAAGAACAAAGGCTGTCGCCTTGTTCAAATTGGTTGCACAAAAACTGGTGAAGGCACTTATGAACTTAACTATACTTTTGACGTTCAATACAATTTTCATAATTTTAGGATAATAGTTGAAAACTCTAATCCTGTTCCAAGCATACAAAACTTATATGGTGGAGCATTTATTTATGAAAATGAAATAGCAGAGCTATTTGACATTGAAGTTACAGATATGTTGGTTGACTTTAAAGGTAAGCTATATAAGGTGTCTGTGGAAAACCCATTTAAATAAAAAAGTTTATTTTGAAAGCGTCAACCCCCTGCCCCCAATCTTGGGGGACTAAGGTAAACTTTTATGATTTTTCGTCATTGCGTTTCACGCAATTTCCTGCAAATTAAAAATAATTAATAAAGGGAGTATGGCAGAATGGCTAAAAAAACTGTGATACCGTTTGGCCCTCAACATCCTGTTTTACCAGAGCCTATTCATTTAGATTTGGTTTTAGAGGATGAAAAAGTGGTACAAGCTATTCCGAGCATTGGGTTTATACATCGTGGCTTGGAAAAATTAGTAGAAGTAAGAGATTATAAGCAATATACTTATGTTGTTGAAAGAGTTTGTGGCATTTGTAGTTATATGCATGGTATGGGATATTGCCAAGCAGTTGAAGAAATTATGCAGGTTGAAGTGCCAAAGCGTGCGCTATATATTCGCACAATTGGGGCGGAATTTTCTCGCATACACAGTCATTTATTATGGCTTGGGCTTTTAGCTGATGCTTTTGGCTTTGAAAGCTTGTTTATGCACACTTGGAAGGTAAGAGAAAAAATTCTCGACCTTATGGAAGAAGCTACAGGTGGTAGAGTTATATTTTCAGCCTGTTTAGTTGGTGGCGTTAGAAAAGATTGGGATGCTGGGCTACTTAAAAAGGCTACTGATTTATTAAAAGAAATTGAGCCTGAAACAAAAGAGCTTGCTTCTGTATTTATTAATGATGCAACCGTTCGCCATCGTTTAGTTGGTGTTGGTGTATTAACAAAAGAGGAAGCATATACTCTTGGAGCAGTAGGGCCAGTGCTTAGGGCAAGTGGCGTTAGCGAGGATTTAAGAAAATTAGGCTATGCTGCTTATGCAGAGCTTGATTTTGAGCCAATTGTTGAAACTGCTGGCGATAGCTATGCTCGTTGCGTTGTAAGAATAAACGAAATATTCCAATCAATGGACCTTATAAAGCAAGCAATAGCAAAAATTCCAGAGGGCGAAATAAGTGTAGCTGTTAAAGGCAACCCACAGGGTGAATTTTTCTCACGCTTAGAACAACCTCGTGGTGAAGTTATTTATTATGTTAAGGCGAATGGAACGAAGTTCTTAGATAGAGTTCGTGTTAGAACACCTACTTTCACTAATGTTCCACCTCTTGTTAAAATGCTTGAGGGCTGTGACTTAGCAGATGTACCAGTGCTTGTACTAACAATTGATCCTTGCATTAGTTGCACAGAGAGATAATTAACCTTTTATTCACCCTATCTGGCTCACGATAGGGTGTAGGTAAATTGGTGAGCCAGAAAGGCTAATGGTAGTTTAATGTCTATTTTTGAAATGTCAATAACTATATTTAAAAGTCTGTTTTCAAAACCAGCAACAAAAATGTACCCTATAAAGCCACGAGAATTCTATAAAAATACTCGAGGTCATATTGGTATAGAAATAAATGATTGCATTTTCTGTGGTTTATGCTCTAAGGCGTGTCCTACAAGCGCACTTGCTGTTGACCGTACCGCAAAAAGTTGGGATATTACCCGTACAAAATGCGTTGCTTGTGCTGCGTGTGTTGATGTATGCCCTAAAAAGTGCCTAACTATGGAAAACAAATATACAGCCCCTTCAACTGATAAAGTAACAGACCATTTTGCAGCAGAGCAAGAGCAATAAACTATTATGCATGAATATGGTGTTACTTGTAAGGTAATTAAAATAGCAGAAGAAAATGCTAAGCAAAATAATGCTTTAAAGGTTACGGACATATATTTAGTTGTTGGAGATATGTCGGGCTTTATAGGTGAATCTATTCAAATGTATTTTGATGTTATTTCACAAGATAGCATTACAAATGGTGCAAAACTGCACATTCGTGTGGTTAGATCGGAATTGTTTTGTAATACTTGTCAAATAAATTTTGATAGACCAAAATATTCTTTTGAATGTCCTATATGTCATCAAAATGGTTCTCCAACAGAAATTGGTAAGGAGTTTTTTGTGGAAAAGATTGAAATTGAAGTTTAAGGAGCCTATGGTATGAGCAAAGAAAAAGTAGAAATTATTCAAGATATATATGAAGAAAATAATATTGTTGCAAATAGAGTAAACGAGGAATTAAATAGCAAGGGTGTTTATTGCATAAATGTAATGGGTTCACCAGGTGCTGGAAAAACGTCGAGCTTGGTGCAAATTATTAAGCGATTACAAGAATCAACTGCGTATGTTTTAGAGGGCGATATTGAATCTGATATTGATACTATCCTAATGAAAAAGCTTGGTGTTGAGGCTATACAAATAAACACAGGTGGTGCGTGCCATTTAGATTCTTTAGTTATTCAAAATGCAATAAAGGGCTTTGATTTTAAACAAAATGGAATCTTATTTATCGAAAACATCGGTAATTTGGTTTGCCCTGCCGAATTCATAATTGGTGAGCATATTAAAATGCTTATTTCTTCTGTTGCAGAGGGTAGCGATAAACCTTACAAATACCCACTTGCTTTTGAAAAGGCAGATTTAATTTTGCTTAACAAGGCAGATTTAAAGCCTTATATTGATTTTGATTATGATTTTTATATAAACGGTGTGAAAGCCCTTAATCCAAATGCTGTGGTGTTTGAAGTTTCAGGAAAAACAGGCGATGGATTTGACGAGGTAGTAGAATGGCTAAACATAAAGAGGAACGCAAAAAATTAAATATTTCAATATGGGGCATAGTTCAAGGTGTTGGGTTTAGACCATATGTGAAGCGATTAGCAGATAAGCACGGTCTATATGGCCGTGTTTTAAACAATAATGGGTGTGTTCAGGTTGAGGCTGTTGGTAGTATGCCTCAGCTTGAAATTTTTTTAGGCGAATTGCCAAAAAACACGCCAAGCATTTCAAATATAGTTTCCTTGGAGAGCTTTTATTCAGATGTTGATTGTGATTATAATAGCTTTTATATTGATAAGAGTGATAATTTAAAAGCTGGGTTTGTTTTCCCCCCACAAGACCTTTCTATTTGCTTTGATTGTGAAAAAGAATTATTTGATAATGAAAACCCAAGATATTTACACCCTTTTATTAGTTGCACCTTATGTGGCCCAAGGTATTCAATACTTCAAGAATTGCCCTATGACCGTGCAAAAATATCTATGAAGAATTTTCCACTTTGTCCGTTTTGTGAGGAAGAATATAGTGCAACAGATAATCGCAGGCAACACGCACAAACCATTGCGTGTAATAATTGTGGACCTGTTTTGTCTTATCATTCACGTTATAAAACAAATGGAGAGCCATTATTAAATGCAATAGAACAGCTAAAAAAAGGTGGAATTGTCGCAATAAAAGGGATTGGTGGGTATCACCTTGCTTGTAGTCCGTTTAATGATATGGCAGTTGAAAACCTTAGAAATTTGAAAAAAAGAGATAAAAAGCCATTTGCAGTTATGCTCCTAAATATTTCTGATGTTAAGCAAATATGTGAAATATCAAAAACAGAGCAAATTCAATTACTAACCCACAAAAAGCCTATTGTTCCCCTGCAAATGAAGCATAAAAATAATATTTCACGCTTTGTTACTGGAAGTGCAAGCTCTTTGGGGGTATTTTTACCTTATACACCCTTGCATCATTTAATATTAAAAGAAACTGGTGCACTTGTAATGACAAGTGCAAATACTACAGATTTACCTTTAATTTATGAAGATAATGTAATGCTTGATTTTTTCAATCAAGAGCCACTTATAGATGGAGTGCTTTCAAATAACAGGGAAATTATAAGGCGCATAGACGATTCGGTTGTTTCTTGCACTGACGAAAATGCCCAAATTATAAGGCGTGCAAGGGGATATGTTCCACTTCCTGTTGTTGTGGAAAATCACAGCCCACTTGCTATTTTAGCCTGTGGTGGACAGCAAAAAAATACTTTTTGCATTGCAAAAGAACAATTTGCATACCCAAGCACCTATATTGGGGATTTGGATGATGAAAACACTTATGATTTTTATATTAAAACAATAGATGAAATGAAAAGTTTAATAAAAATATCACCTGAAATTGTCTGTTGTGATTTGCACCCAGAGTACCGTTCAACAATTTATGCAAAAAGCCTTGGGCTACCATTAATGCAGGTTCAACACCATTATGCGCATATTGCTTCAGTTATGGCTGAACACAAATTAAACGAAACTGTTATAGGAGTTGCGTTTGACGGTACTGGTTATGGAACAGACGGAACAATTTGGGGAGGGGAATTTTTAATAGCCTCACCAAATGGATTTGAAAGGGTAGTTAATTTAAAGCCTTTTACTTTGCAGGGTGGGGACGGTTCTGTTAACGATGCACTCAAAACTGCAACTTGCCTTTTATACTCCTATGGGCTTGAAAAAGAAATTAATGATGATAGATTTGCAATTATTAAATCTGCCATTTTAAATAATATCAATGTAATACAAACTTCAAGTATGGGCAGGCTTTTTGATGCAGTTAGTGCAATTTTAGATATTTGCAAAGTTGCATCATTTGAGGGTGATTGTGCAATTCAGTTAGAAAACGAAGCTAAGCAACAAATATGTGAGCCTTACCATTATGAAGTAAATGCGCAAAATGAAATCGATATTAAAAATTGCCTTGTTGGGATTTTAGAAGACATAAAAGTAGGCTGTGAAAAAAATTATATTGCATATCGGTTTCATTTAACTGTAATTGAATTTACTTTAACAATATGTAAGCAGCTCCGTGAAAAATATAATATAAATGCTGTGGCGCTTAGTGGTGGAGTTTTTCAAAATAAAATAATATTGAGTAACCTATTAAAACGTCTTAAACAAGAAGATTTTTTGACCTATATAAATGAACAAGTGCCAACTAATGATGGTGGAATTTCCTTAGGTCAGGCATATTTAGCGCAATTTAATAAAGATTGGAGTGGAAAATAATGTGTGTTGCAATTCCAGGAAAAGTGGTTGAAATAAATGGAACTATTGGGCAGGTTAGCTTTAGTGGGAATATTGTTCCAATTGAGCTTGGTTTGGTGAGGGCTAAGGTTGGGGATTATGTGGTAGTTCACGCAGGCTTAGCTTTAGAGGTGTTATCAGAGGATAAGGCGCAGGAGTTAATGGACTTATTTGCTGAATTGGAGGCACTTCTTGATGATTAATATGCAAACTGTTTTAGACGAGCTTAAAAATTATGATGGTGAAGTTATTAGAATAATGGAAGTATGTGGCACGCATACAAATAGTATTCATAAAAATGGCATACCAAGCCTACTTTCAGATAAAATTAAGCTAATTTCTGGGCCCGGTTGCCCAGTTTGTGTTACTGGAAGTGGGTACATTGACCGTATTTGTGAAATTGCAAAGCAGGAAAATACGGTTGTTTACACCTTTGGTGATATGATTCGTGTGCCTGGAAAAAATACCTCACTTGCAGAGATTAAAGCAACTGGTGGGCGAGTAGAAATTATGTATTCACCTACTGAGGTTTTTGAAAATGCTAAATTGCACCCCGAACTAAATTTCTACGTTGCCGCTGTTGGGTTTGAAACGACAATTGCTGTTTATACAATTTTGTTAGACAAAATTGTTAATAGTAATATTAAAAATGTAAAATTTCTTACATCACTTAAAGCGATAATTCCTGCACTAAATTGGCTTTGTACAACCGACCATAATATAGATGGCTTTATTGGTCCTGGGCACGTTAGCGTAATTTTGGGTAGCGATGTTTACAAGCCAGTTTGCGAAAAATATAAAATTCCTATGGCGATTGCAGGGTTTGAGGCAGAGCATATTTTGCTTGCCATTTATGATTTAATTCAGCAACACAAGAAAAAGACTTCTTATGTGCACAACCTTTATAAAAGTGTTGTAGGTGATAAGGGTAACGTAATTGCACATAACCTTATAGATAAATATTTTCAGCTTGAAAAGACCTCGTGGCGTGGGGTTGGTAGCATTGATGGCTCTGGCTATTTCTTAAAGCCAGAATATGCTGAATTTGACGCAGGCTCAAGAATTCCAGAAACAAAGGAAGTAATTGAAAATGGTTGTATGTGTGGCTCGGTAATTATCGGCAAGGTTACGCCAGATAATTGCCCGCTATTTGGCACAGTATGCACGCCACTAAAACCAAAGGGTGCTTGTATGGTGTCATCTGAAGGAACATGTAGTGTTTTCTATCAAAATGGGGTGAGAAGATGAATAACGAAAATAAAATAACTTTAGCTCATGGTAGTGGTGGTCACGCCACAAAGGAGCTTATAGAAGACGTATTCCAAGATAAATTTTCGAATGAAATATTAGACAAAATGGAGGATTCAGCTGTACTTACGCTTAGTGGAAATACAATTGCGTACACTACTGATTCATACGTTGTTAAGCCAATATTTTTCAAGGGTGGTGATATTGGCAAGCTTGCAATATGTGGAACTGTGAACGACCTTTTAATGCAAGGTGCAACGCCGAAATATTTAACAGTTGGCTTTATTTTAGAAGAAGGCTTGCTTATAGACGACCTTAAAAAAATCGTTAATTCAATGAGAGATGCAGCAAACGAGGCAGGGATTAAAATTGTTGCAGGGGATACAAAGGTTATAGAGGGCAACGGTGGTATATATTTAAATACCAGTGGTATTGGCGTTGTGGAAACAAGTTTAAGCATAAGCTCAATGAATGCCTGCGGGGGCGATGCTGTAATTTGTAGTGGATTTTTAGGCGACCACCATGCGTGTATATTATCAAGCCGAATGGAAATTGAAAACAGCATAAGGAGTGATTGCGCTCCACTTAATGAAATGGTGCAAAATGTGCTAAGTGGCAAAATCACCGTTCACACAATGCGTGACATTACAAGGGGTGGCATAGCAACCGTGCTTAATGAAATTGCAGATTCCTCAAAGGTATGCGTTAATATTCACGAAAATTTAATTCCAGTAGATGAACAAGTAAAAGGCTTTTGCGATATTTTAGGCTTAGACCCACTGTATATGGGCAATGAGGGCAAGTGCATTTTCATTGTGCCAAAAAGTGAGGCAGAGGAAACAGTAAATATTCTTAAAAATTCAAAATATGGCGAAAATGCAACAATTATTGGTGAGATTAAGCAGGCGGATGGGCTTCCATCTGTAACCATTACCACAAACTATGGTGGAGTAAGGCGCTTGGATATGCTTTATGGTGAGGGTTTGCCGAGGATTTGTTAGATGCAAAAAGAGCAAGGTTTAATTTTCATTAAACCTTGCTCTTTCTAATTACCCATTCATTTCTTCTCTTAACCTTGCAATATCTTCATTTTCAAAATATTCATCAAAGGTTGTTTGTCTATCGATTATTCCTTTTGGGGTAATTTCTATAATTCTATTAGCTATTGTTTGAACAAACTGATGGTCATGTGATGCAAATAGGGCTGTTCCTTTATAATCCATAAGTCCGTTATTTAATGAGGTTATAGACTCCAAATCAAGATGGTTAGTTGGCTCATCAAGTATAAGCACGTTTGCACCGCTAAGCATCATTTTTGAAAGCATACAGCGCACCTTTTCACCACCAGATAACACGCTTGCCTTTTTTTGTGATTCCTCACCAGCAAACAACATTCTACCTAAGAAGCCTCTTATAAATGTTTCGTCTTTTTCAACGGAATATTGACGTAGCCAGTCAACAAGATTAAGCGAAACACCGTCAAAATATTCGTTATTATCCTTTGGGAAATAGGCTTGTGAGGTTGTAACTCCCCATTTATAATCACCACTATCTGGTGTAAGCTCGCCCATTAAAATTTTAAATAATGTGCTTTTTGCAAGGCTGTTTGTTCCAACAAAAGCAATTTTGTCACCCTTGTTTGCCATAAAGCTAACCTTATTTAGAACCTGCTCACCGTCAATATTCATACTAATTTCGTTAACTGCAAGCAAATCGTTTCCGACCTCACGCTCCTGCTTAAAGTTTACAAATGGGTATTTTCTTGATGATGGACGAATATCTTCAATTACTATTTTATCAAGTAATTTTTTTCTTGATGTTGCTTGTTTTGATTTTGAAGCATTTGCACTAAAACGCTGAATAAATTCTTGAAGTTCTTTTATTTTAGCCTCACTCTTTTTGTTTTGCTCGGTTGCTTGCTTTAATGCAAGCTGGCTTGATTCATACCAAAAATCATAATTGCCCATATATAGCTGAATTTTGCCATAGTCAATATCTGCAATATGTGTACAAACTTGGTTTAAAAAATGCCTATCATGTGATACAACTATAACTGTATTTTCAAAACCGCCCAAAAAGTTTTCAAGCCAGTTAATAGACGATAGGTCTAAATGGTTAGTAGGCTCGTCGAGAAGAAGAATATCAGGGCTTCCAAAAAGTGCCTGTGCAAGAAGAACTTTAACCTTATCTCCACCGTCTAATTCACGCATATATTTATAATGAAGTTCATCGGAAATTCCAAGGCCATTAAGCATTGTTGCAGCCTCGGCCTCGGCTTCCCAACCATTAAGCTCTGCAAATTCGCCCTCTAATTCGGCAATTTTCATTCCGTCTTCATCTGAAAAATTCTCTTTTGCATAAATAACTTCTTTTTGCTCAATTATTTCATATAGACGAGCGTGCCCCATAACAACAGTTTGCAATACTTGACAATCATCGTATTCAAAATGGTCTTGTTTAAGAACAGCAAGGCGCTCGTTAGCAGGTATAATTACGTCACCCTTGTTAGCCTCAATTTCGCCAGAAAGTATTTTTAAAAATGTCGATTTACCAGAGCCATTTGCACCAATAAGACCATAGCAATTGCCTGGTATAAATTTGATGTTTACATCTTCAAATAATGCACGCTTACCATAGCGCAGAGTAATACCACTTGTGCTAATCATTGTTAATACCGCCTTTATATATAAAATCACACTTGCTATATTATAACACAAATACAGAAAAAATCAAGTAATAATCTTTTTGCATAGCTTGTTTATGCAACATTCGACGCATAATGGTTTTTGAGATTTGCAATATTTTCGTCCATGATATACTAATTGGTGGCAAAATGTTGATTGATAATCTGGCGGAACTATTTTTAACAGGTCAAGTTCTACCTTATAAGGGTCAGTATTTTTAGTAAGACCAATCCTGCGTGCTAAACGCCCTGCGTGGGTATCTACCACTATTCCAGGCACACCAAAGACATCACCAAGCACTAAATTTGCAGTCTTTCGCCCTACGCCTGGTAGCTTTAATAAATCCGTCATATTATTTGGCACATTTCCCTCAAAATCACTTATCAGCATTTTGCAGGTTGATATAATATTTTTTGCCTTGTTTCTAAAAAATCCAGTAGAATGTATATCATTCATAAGCTCGTTTATATCGCTATTTGCATAATCATACACGTTTTTGTATTTTTGGGTTACATTTTTCATAACAATATTAACCCTTGCATCTGTGCATTGTGCGGCAAGCTGTGTGGCAATTAATAGCTCAAGAGGGTTTTTATATTCTAATGTGCAGGTTGCATCATCATACTCATTATTAAAAATTTTTCTTATTTCATCAATCTTTTTGCTCATTTTTTATCACCTCTGCATTAATTGTATAAAAAAAGTTGAAATTTGTCAAATGTAACTATTGTCAAACTGGCAAAAAAACAGTATAATATTATAGATAATAACTAAGGAGTGATTTTCAAATGTACGATGAGATAAAAAAGGTAGATCCAGAGGTTGCAAGCGCCATAGAACAAGAGGTATCAAGGCAACGTTCTAAGATAGAGCTTATAGCTTCGGAAAACTTTGTTAGCGAGGCAGTAATTGAAGCGATGGGAACACCGCTTACAAATAAATATGCAGAGGGGTATCCAGGCAAGCGTTATTATGGTGGCTGTGAGTGTGTGGATATTGTTGAAAATTTGGCTATCGAGCGTGCCTGCAAAATTTTTGGCGCTGACCATGCAAATGTTCAACCTCATTCTGGCGCACAGGCAAACCTTGCTGTGTTTTTTGCTGTGTTGAACCCTGGTGACACTATTCTTGGTATGAACCTTGCCCATGGTGGACATTTAAGCCACGGTTGCCCAGTAAATATATCTGGTAAATATTTTAAAGTTATCCCTTACGGTGTTGACGATGTTACACATAGAATTGATTATGACAAACTTCGCACTCTTGCAATTGAGAACAAACCAAAAATGATTATTGCTGGTGCAAGTGCATATTCTCGTGAGCTTGATTTTGAGAAATTTTCAAGCATAGCAAAAGAAGTTGGCGCATATTTAATGGTTGATATTGCTCATATCGCTGGGCTTATAGCGGCAGGGCTTCACCCAAACCCAGTACCGTATGCTGATTTTGTTACAACAACAACGCATAAAACCTTGCGTGGCCCTCGTGGTGGTATGATACTTTGCAAGGAAGAGCATGCAAAAATCGTTGATAAAGCTGTGTTCCCTGGAATACAGGGTGGACCACTTATGCACGTTATAGCTGCAAAGGCAGTTTGCTTTAAAGAAGCACTTATGCCTGAATTTAAGGAATATCAAAAGCAAATTGTTAAAAATGCTGCAACACTTGCAGATGCACTCTTGAAGAATGGATTTTCACTTGTTTCTGGTGGTACAGATAATCACCTTATGCTTGTTGACCTTCAAGCGTTTAATATTACTGGTAAATTGGCAGAGAAACACCTTGATGAGGTTGGAATTACTTGTAATAAAAACGCAATTCCTAACGACCCACAAAGCCCATTTATAACAAGCGGAATTCGTCTTGGAACTGCTGCTGTTACTGCTCGTGGAATGAAAGAGGAAGATATGGTTGAGGTTGCAGAGCTTATCGCCCTTACGATAAAAGATTTTGAGGGTAATGGCGAGGCTGTAAAGGCTCGTGTTAACACGCTTTGCAGTAAATATAAATTGTATGAATAATCCACTTGCCGATAGGGTGCGTCCACAAACGCTTGATGATGTAGTGGGGCAAAAGCATCTACTTGGTGATGGCAAAATACTTCGTCGTGCAATCGAAAGTGGCAAGCTAACAAATATGATTTTTTATGGTCCGTCTGGAACTGGCAAAACAACCGTTGCAAATATTGCCGCAAGCTCTTCAAATAAGCATTTTTATAAGCTAAATGCGACTAATTCCTCGCTTGCAGATATTAAAAGAATAACTGCAGAGCTTGGTAGCTTTTCGGCACAGGATGGCGTTTTGCTATATTTAGACGAGATACAAAATTTTAATAAAAAGCAACAACAATCGTTGCTTGAATTTATAGAAACTGGCGATATTACGCTAATAGCAAGCACAACCGAAAACCCATATTTTTATGTGTATAATGCTATACTTAGCAGAAGTACGGTATTTGAATTTATGCCACTTACGCCTGATGATGTTGCAGATTCGGTTAAAAGGGCAGCCCAAATAATTCAAAGCGATTTTCCAAATAATAAAATTATTTTTAATGATGATGCAATAGAACATATTTCACTTATGGCAAATGGTGATGTTCGTAGGGCAATAAACGCTGTGGAGCTAAGTAGCTACAACACTATGCCAAATGACAACGGAGAAATAATAGTAACCCTTGATGATGCCGAGCAAGCAAGCCAAAAAAAGGCTATGACCTATGACAAGCTTGGTGATAACCATTATGATATACTTAGTGCATTCCAAAAAAGTATTCGTGGAAGTGACGCAGATGCCGCAGTGCATTACCTTGCTCGCCTTGTTGCCGCAGATGATTTAATTTCAATTTGTAGGCGACTTATGGTGATTGCCTGTGAGGATATTGGTTTGGCGTATCCAATGGCTGTTACAATTGTTAAAAGCTGTGTTGATTGTGCTATGCAGCTTGGCTTTCCAGAGGCAAGAATTCCACTTTCGCAGGCTGTAATTTTGCTTGCTACTGCACCAAAATCAAATTCTGCCTGTGTTGCTATTAACTTAGCACTTGCTGATATTTCTTCTGTTGGTGCTGGTGAAATTCCAAGCGTTCTTCGGGATTCTCATTATAAAGGAGCGAAAAATTTGGGGCGAGGTGAGGGATATAAATACCCGCACAATTTCCCAAACCATTACACCCATCAGCAATATTTGCCAGATGGCCTTAAAAATTCAAAATACTATACTCCGCAGGAAAATAAATTCGAGGATAACATTAAGGAATATTGGGAAAAGATAAAGAAAAACTCATAAAGCTATTGACAAAGAAAAAATAGTAATTTATAATATAAAAGTTAGCTCTTTAAAGAGCGCTTTTGCTGACGTAGCTCAGTAGGTAGAGCACTTCCTTGGTAAGGAAGAGGTCGGCGGTTCGATCCCGCTCGTTAGCTCCATAGCAAACATAATAAAAACCCTTACAAATTAGCGTTTGTAGGGGTTTTGTTTGCTTAGTAATATATATATTGTGGTTTTTAGAAATTATTGATATAATATAGGTTGTAAGCAGAACTTTGGCACAGGGAAAGCCTATTAGTATTACTCTATTTGCATTTGATAAAGATGAGGAAATAAGCTCTCGTGCTTCAAGTGGTGATGCTATGGTCTGCATTTTAGATGGTGTGGCTGAAATTACAATTGGCAACGAAATGCATATTGTAAAAGCAGGCGAAGTTATTGTAATGCCTGCAAATGTACCACATGCACTACTTGCAAAAGAACAATTCAGAATGCTTCTAACCGTAGTGTTTACTCTGGAATAGAGTAAAATTTATGAAAAATTTAATTTATATTTTTATTATTTGGAACATTATAACATCTTATGAGTTTGGTTTAGATAAATTGAAATCCATCCATAAAAAATGGCGAATAAGTGAAAAAACGCTGATTTTATCAGCGTTTTTAATGGGTGGAATAGGAAGCTTGGCAGGTATGATTGTATTTCACCATAAAACAAAACATATAAAATTCAAAATACTAATTCCACTTGCAGTAGTGATAAATATTATGATTGTGACTGTTGGTTTATATTATAAAACAAGAACATAGTGTTGTTTTAATGTGTTGAACTAATTTATATACCTTTTTTGTTTAAATTATACATATTTACTTGTATTTTTCGGCATAAAATGATATAATTATAAAAATAATGAATGATTAAATATAAACTTTTTATACATAGGGAGGAACTTTGGTGGGAAGATTATTTGGAACAGACGGTGTTAGAGGTGTTGCTAATTCGGAGCTTACACTCGAATTAGCATATAAGCTTGGACAGGCAGGTGCATATGTGCTTACAAAAGAAACAAAGCATAAGCCTAAAATTTTGATTGGTAAGGATACAAGAATTTCTGGTGATATGTTAGAGGCCGCTCTTGCTGCTGGATTATGCTCAGTTGGCGCAGAGGCTGTACTTGTTGGAGTTGTTCCAACTCCTGCCATTGCACATCTTACACGTTTATACAATGCTGATGCAGGTATAGTTATTTCTGCCTCACACAACCCAATGGAATATAACGGAATTAAGTTTTTCAATTCCAAGGGCTATAAATTAAGCGATGAAATTGAAAACAGAATTGAAGAAATTATTCTTGATAATGCTGAAGAGATTGATAAACCAACAGGTGGCAGTATAGGCAGTATTTCTTATAAATTTGATGCAGTAGATGATTATATTTCATTTGCAAAATCTACAATCTCGACAGACCTAAACGGTATGAAAATTGCTATTGATTGCGCTAATGGTGCGGCAAATGTTACCTCTAAAAAGGTTCTAGAGGATTTAGGTGCAACTGTATTTGTTATAAACAATGAACCAAATGGAACAAATATTAATGCAAATTGTGGTTCAACCCATATGCAGGACTTGAAAAAGTTTGTATTAGAAATGGGCGCAGATATTGGGCTTGCCTTTGACGGAGATGCTGATAGAGTGTTAGCTGTTGATGAAAATGGCGAAACAATTGATGGTGATAAAATTCTGGCAATATGTGGGCTTGATATGCAAAGCCGTGGTGTTTTGAAAGGGGATACAATTGTAGTAACTGTTATGAGCAATTTAGGCTTTTTCATAATGGCGAAAAATTCTGGTATAAACGCTAAATCAACAAATGTTGGTGACCGTTATGTATTAGAAGAAATGGCTGCAAACGGCTATTCAATTGGTGGAGAACAGTCTGGACATATAATTTTCCTTGACTATAACACAACTGGTGATGGACTTGTTACTGGGTTACAGCTTTTATCCGTAATGAAACTAACCGGCAAGAAGCTTTCAAATCTTGCAGAGGTTATGGATATAATGCCACAGGTGCTTATAAATGCTAAGGTTAAAACAGAAAATAAAAATTCATATATGAATGATGCAGAAATAAAAGCTGAAATTGATAAAATCGAGGCAGAGTTCAACGGAGAAGGGCGAGTTCTAATTCGTCCATCTGGCACAGAGCCTCTTGTTAGGGTTATGATAGAAGGAAAAGATATAGAAGTTATTACCGAAAGAGCCAAAAGTCTTTCAAAGCTAATTGAAGAAAAATTAAATAATGGGGGGAAAGCATAAATGTGTGGAGTTGTAGGGTATATTGGAAATAGTCAGGCAGCACCAATTCTGTTAGACGGTCTTTCAAAGTTAGAATATCGTGGTTATGATTCTGCTGGTGTTGCAATATTTAGCAATGGTGGTCTTGTAGTTGAAAAATCAAAAGGACGTTTGCAAATTCTATCTGATAAATTAGATGGAGGAAAATCAATAGTTGGAACTTCAGGAATTGGACATACTCGTTGGGCAACGCACGGTGCGCCTTCTGATGTTAATTCTCACCCACATACTAACACATCAGGTAAAATTGCCGTAGTACATAATGGGATAATAGAAAATTACCTTAAACTAAAAGAATTTTTAACAAAAAAAGGCTATACTTTTGTTTCGGATACAGATACAGAGGTAATTGCACATATTTTTGATTATTACTATAATGGTGATATTTTAGAAACGATCATTAAAGTTCTTGAGAAAATAGAAGGCTCGTATGCTCTTGGCATAATTTGCAAGGATAAGCCAGATGAAATTTTTGCTGTTCGTAAGGATAGTCCGCTAATTGTTGGACTTTCGGATGAAGGTAACTTTATAGCTTCTGATATTCCAGCAGTTTTGCCATACACAAGGAATTTATACCTTTTAGAGGACAAGGAAATAGTTCGTCTTCGTAGAGATGGCGTAACTATTTATAATACTGATAAAGAGGTTATTTCAAAAGAAATATTTGAAGTAAATTGGGACGTATCTGCTGCTGAAAAAGGCGGATATGAGCATTTTATGTTCAAGGAAATACTTGAACAACCAAAGGCTTTGAGAGATACAATAAATCCTCGTATTAAAGATGGTAAAATAGTTTTAGATGATATTTCATTAACTAAGGAATATATCGATAGTATAGACAAAGTTTATATTATAGCGTGTGGTTCTGCGTATCATGTTGGAGTTGTTGGCAAATATATAATAGAAAAGTTAGCACGTATTCCTGTTGAGGTGGATTTAGCAAGTGAATTTAGATACCGTGACCCAATTATAACTAACCGTACTTTGGTTGTAGTTATTAGTCAATCTGGTGAAACTGCGGATACTTTAGCTGCACTTCGTGAAGCAAAACGCAGAGGCGCAAGAATACTTTCTGTTGTAAATGTTGTTGGAAGCTCTATCGCTCGTGATTCTGATGATGTTATTTACACTTGGGCAGGCCCTGAAATTGCTGTTGCGACTACAAAAGCATATAGTACACAGCTTAGTGTTATGTATATTATTGCTACATTTTTAGCAAAAGAAAAGAACTTAATCGATGAATACGGTGAAAAGAATATTATTGAAATATTAACAAAGCTACCACCACTTATAGAGCAGGTTCTTGAGCATAAAGAAAACATTCAGTATTTTGCATCGAAGTATTACAACAGTAAGGACGTATTTTTCTTAGGGCGTGGTGTAGATTATGCAGTAGCTTTAGAGGGCTCGCTTAAGCTTAAAGAAATATCGTATATACACTCTGAAGCGTATGCGGCAGGAGAATTAAAGCACGGTACAATTTCTCTTATAGAGGACGGTACATTAGTTGTTGCACTTGCAACACAAGGTGCTTTGTATGAGAAAATGTTAAGTAATATAAAAGAAGTAAAAGCTCGTGGTGCTGTTGTTTTGGCTCTTGCACAAGAGGGAGATACACAAATAGAGCAAGAGGCTGATTTCGTTATTTATATACCAAAATGTGATGACCTTATTGCACCATCACTTGCTGTTGTTCCACTTCAATTGTTTGGCTATTATATTTCTGTTGCAAGAGGCTGTGATGTTGATAAACCTCGTAACCTTGCAAAATCAGTTACAGTGGAGTAAATGATATTATGTAGGGAACGGTCTTGACCGTTCCGAATAATAGAGGGTATTTGATAATGTTTTATTATCAAATACCCTCTAAATAATTAATAAATAAATGCTACTGTATTTAAACAGTAGCATTTATAATTATATAGAATTTATTGTAATTCGTTTATGCTTATTTTCCTAGTGTGTTGTGTGTGGAACCATTCTTTTTTATTCTTATTCATAACACCAATAACTGCGATTGGTACCCATGTAAGGTTATAGAAGATATATGTTAGATAACCCCAAATTGTACGTTTTGTAACACGTTTTTCAACAAGTAGAACGATAGGTGTCCAAGAGAATTGAGCGATTACAATTAAATTCCAAACATTTTTTGGCACATATCCGAAAACAACAAGGTTACTTTCTGGATAAGCTGTTTGAATCCAAGCCATAATGGTTATAATACCCATAGTAATAATTCTAAGTGGTTGAAGTAGATATAAGGCGCAATCAAATGGAACGAACTTGCCTTCTACTACTGATTTCTTAATAAGCTTAAAGAAGAATCTGCTTGCAACATCTGCGTGACCTTGCATCCATCTTGTCCTTTGTTTCCAGGATTGTGACATTGTAAGTGGCTTTTCATCATATACAATAGCGTCATTTGCCCAAGCAACGTTAACGTCATTAAGAGCAAGCTTCATTGTGAATTCCATATCCTCGGTTAGGCAAGTAGCACCCCAACCCATTTCTTTAAGGATGTCAATATCAACTGAAAAGCCAGTACCACAAAGCTGACAACCAAAGTTAAGATTATATCGTGATTGTTGGAATAAACGATTTACCGACCAAAAAGCAATGGAGTAAGAATATGTTATCCAAGAATCATCTGGGTTTTTACTATCAATATAGCCCTGTACAACCTTATAACCTTTGTTGTGTTGTTTGTTAATTTCCATCAAGAAATTCTTTTCAGCAATATTATCAGCATCAAATATAACAACTGAATCGAACTTTCTTTCCATTGCAAATATTTTAGAGAACATCCATTCAAGCGCAAAACCCTTACCACGAGCAGTTGTATCAAACCTTTCGCAAACAGTTGCACCTGCATCACGAGCAAATTTAGCTGTGTTATCAGAGCAATTATCTGCAATAACGAATATTTGATACTTATCATCAGGATAGTTGAGTTTTTTTAGACTGTCAACCATATTTTCGATAACCTGTTCTTCATTATGAGCCGCAACAAGAAGCGCAAAATCATGGAACTTAGTGTTGTCGATTTCTTTTTCTCTGCGTGGGATAAAGCTAAAAATTGAAATTACAAAGTAGTAAGCCCCAAGCAAAAGAAAAAGCATTTGCACAAAATAGTTCAACCACATAACAATGGGAAAATCGAACATACAAACACCTCACATTTAATTTTTTTGTAACTTTGCATAAACAATGTATCTTTTCTTTGTTAAAATATCACTATTTACTAATATACATTATTTTTAACTAAAAATCAATAGTAATTCAGAAAAAAAATTACATTTTTATCAAATGTTATATAATTGTAATAAATAAATACAAAATATGTAATTGTAGACAAAAGAGGTTATATAGTGTAACATATTATTATATTATAAAAAGGACTGAGATTATGAAAAATAAGACGATATTTTTTTGCAACGAATGTGGATATGAATCGCCTAAATGGCTGGGCAAATGTCCTGCGTGTGGTGTGTGGAATTCAATGGTAGAGGAAAAAACAAAAGAGCCAAAAGAAAAAACATCTTCAAAGGTTGTTTTTAATAATAAAAAATCAGTTCCTAAAAAACTAAAAGACGTCGAATTAACCGATGAGGAACGAGTTAAAACAGGAATACTTGAATTTGATAGAGTTTTAGGTGGTGGAATTGTAAAAGGTTCTTTAATATTAGTGGGTGGCGACCCTGGAATTGGCAAATCAACCTTGTTATTGCAAATGTGCGAAACAATTGACACGACATCCAATATTTTATATGCCTCTGCGGAGGAATCACAAAAGCAAATTAAAATTAGAGCAGAACGCCTAAGTATACATAACACAAATTTGCTGCTTTTAGCAGAAACTAATATGGATACAATATGTGAGGCTATACAGGAGGTTAAGCCTTCAATTGTTATTATTGACTCTGTTCAAACCGTATTTTGCCCAGACCTTTCATCAGCGCCAGGAAGTGTTAGCCAGGTGCGAGAGGTTACGCTTACGTTAATGCGAATTGCAAAGGAAAATGATATTGCTGTGTTTTTAGTAGGTCATGTTACAAAAGAAGGAGCAATTGCAGGGCCACGAGTTTTAGAGCATATGGTTGATTGCGTTTTGTATTTCGAGGGTGAAAGGCATCAGTTTCATAGAATTCTGCGTGGCGTTAAGAATCGTTTTGGCTCAACTAACGAAATTGGCGTATTTGAGATGTGTGATATAGGGCTTAGACAGGTCGAAAATCCATCTTTAATGCTACTTTCAGGCAGACCAGACAACGTAAGTGGCTCGTGTGCTATTTGTACGTTAGAGGGAACAAGACCAGTTCTTGCCGAGGTGCAGGCACTTGTTACTCATACGAATTTTCCATCGCCAAGGCGTATGTCAACTGGAATTGATTATAATAGGGTTACTCTTTTAATGGCTGTGCTTGAAAAAAGGGTGGGGCTTAATTTATCAACGCAGGACGCTTATGTGAATGTTATTGGCGGAATTAGGATTGACGAGCCAGCGGCTGATTTAGGCGTTGCACTTTCGATTGCATCAAGCTTTAAAAACTTTACAATATCGTCAAATGTTGTTGCAATTGGTGAGGTCGGTTTAACAGGTGAGGTTAGAGCAGTTAATTCAATCGATAAACGAATAGCAGAGGCGACTAAATTAGGCTTTGATTTTATAATTATTCCAAAGGGGAATGAAAAAAATCTTGTTGTGCCAAACAAAGTTAAAATACATACTGTTTCCAATATTCGTGAGGCATTAATACTATTATCTTAAATATTTTTTTGACATATTAGTTTAATTGTAGTATAATTATATCAGAACCATTTTGGGGGGTAGTTAGATGTATAACATAGGTGACAAAATTGTATACCCTATGCATGGAGCTGGAATAATTGAAGCAATTGAAGAAAAGAAATTTCTGAAAGAAAAACAGTCTTATTACATTATGAGAATGCCAATTGGCGATATGATGGTTATGATTCCTATAAATAATACTGTTGAAATTGGTATCAGAAACGTAATTGATAATGAAACTGCACTTACTGTTATTCAAGTTTTTTCCGACTCCACACCTGATATGAATGAGAATTGGAATAAACGCTATCGAGAAAATATGATTAAAATCAAGACTGGTGACATATTAGAGGTAGCAGATGTTGTTAAATCATTGATGCTAAGGGAAAAAACTCGTGGCTTATCAACAGGAGAGCGAAAAATGCTCAATAATGCTAAACAAATACTTATTAGTGAATTGGTGCTTGCACAAGTTGCAGTACATGATGTTATCGAGCAAATGCTCGAAGAAATAATCGATAAAGAATTAGGAAACGCTCAATAATGCATTTAAAAATGGTGTTGGATATTATATCCGACACCATTTTTAAATAATATTTTTTAATTAAATTCTTTTTTTAGAACACCCATAATTCCGTCAATATTATCATTATCAAATAACAGAGATATTTCAACGTCTGAGGTTGTTATAAGCTTGATTTGAAGATTGTTTTGGGCAAGTGCTTTGAAAAGCCTTGCAGCAACGCCAGATTCAGTTTTTAATAATTCGCTAAAAATAGTAAATTTGCAATTCCCTGTGCTAACCTCGGTAACTAAATTAGTAATTTCGTTTTTAATCTGACCAACCACAGCTAAGGTTTTGCCTAAATCACCTTGGTCAATGGTAAATGATAAATTGATTTTGTTTTTATAAGGTGCGGTTTGGCAAATCATATCAACATTTATCTTTGAAATGCCGATTGCATCAAAAATTTTGGCTAAAGAATCGGAAGTGTTTGGTATATTGTCAAGTGTGACAAGTATAACATCATCAACATAGTTTAAAATAAAGTCTGACATATAAAGCACCATTAACCTTTCTTATAGAGAATTTATTAAATCTTTCATGCTGTAAAGCCCCTTGCCCATGCCTGCTAAAAACTTAGCGGCACGAACAGAACCAACTGCGAAAACTTCTTTTGAGGTTGCTTGGTGCATAACTTCTATAACCTCGTCCTGCCCTGCGAATATAACGGAATGCTCGCCAACAATTGTGCCACCACGAACTGCATGAATACCAATTTCTTTTTTATCTCGCTTTTTCCTAACAGAGTGGCGGTCATAAACATATTCAGTAGGCTTAGTCAGCGATTCTGCGATAGCATCTGCTATTGCAAGTGCTGTTCCACTTGGAGCATCTATTTTTAGATTATGATGTTTTTCAATAATTTCAATATCAAAGGATTCCTCTAAAAACTTTGCAGCCCTTGTAACAAGGTCAATCATAAGGTTTACGCCAAGTGACATATTTGCTGAAAAGAAAACTGGTATGTTTTGCGATGCAGAAGATATTTCGTTAATCTGTGCACTTGAAAGCCCAGTTGTACAAACAACAATAGGAAAATTCCTATTTTGGGCGAATGTAAGTAGAGGTGATAGTGAGCTTGGGTGCGAAAAGTCTATTATAACATCTGCACTACCTTTGAATTCATTTGGTGTTTTATAAACAGGATAATCATTAAGCATTGTGGTATTAATATCAAATCCACAAACGATTTTGGTATCCTCATTTTCCTCAATAAGTCTTGTAATTACCTGCCCCATTTTTCCATTACAGCCACTTAATATTATGTTTATCATAAGTAAACTCCTTTTTATAGTTTCAAGCCATAATTTGTAAGAGCATTTTTTAGTGTTTCAAGGTTTTTATCTGACATTTCACATAAAGGCATTCTAAGCTCGCCAACATTATAACCCAAAAGGTTCATAGCAGTTTTAATTGGGATAGGGTTAACCTCAACAAATAAAGCATCAATTAGGCTCATCATACTAAGCTGTAATTTACAGCTTCCCTTTACATCGCCTGCAATATATTGCTCAACTATATTATGTGTATCCTCCGGAAGGATATTTGCAACAACAGATATAACTCCCTTGCCACCAAGTGATAAAATTGGAACAATCATATCATCATTGCCAGAATAAACGTCAAGGTCATCACCACATTCTGCAATAACTTGCGCAACGTATGATATGCTTCCACTTGCTTCTTTAATTCCCACTATATTATCAATTTTTGAGAGTTTCTTTAAAGTGTCAACTGAAAATGATAAACCTGTTCTTGACGGAACATTGTAAAGTATAATTGGAATATTTACACTGTTTGCAACGGTTGTAAAATGCTTAACAAGGCCGTTTTGTGTTGTTTTGTTGTAATAAGGCGTAACGATTAGAAGACCATCTGCGCCTAATTTTTCAGCCTCACAGCTAAGCTCGACACAATGCTTTGTATCATTGCTACCAGTTCCAGCAATAACGGGAACCCTGCCTGCAACCTTTTTAACTGTGTATTCAATAGCAGATTTATGTTCATCATCTGGCATAGTTGATGCCTCACCAGTTGTTCCACAAATAATTATTGAATCAGTTTTATTTTCTATTTGGAAGTCAATAAGCTCACCAAGTTTATCAAAATCAATACCATCTCTTGTAAACGGAGTTACAATTGCAACACCTGAGCCAACAAATAAAGTTGAAGACATACTATTCACCCCAATATTCAATAAGTTTTTCTGCTATTTGAACTGCATTTGAAGCAGCACCTTTTCTAATGTTATCGGCAACAACCCAAAGGTTTACACCGTTTTCAACACTTTCGTCACGTCTAATTCTGCCAACAAATGTTTCGTCATGCCCTGCTGCGTTAATTGGCATTGGGTAAACATTATTTGCAAGGTCATCTTGAACGATAAGCCCCTCGGCGTTTTCAAGCACACCTCTTAGCTCTGCTAAATCAAAAGACTTGTTAAATTCAACATTTATTGATTCACTGTGACCATTATATACAGGCACACGAACTGTTGTAGCAGTAATTTTAAGAGATTGGTCGCCCAAAATTTTGCGAGTTTCCTCAACCATTTTCATTTCCTCTTTTGTGTATCCGTTTGGAAGAAAAACATCAATATGTGGCAAACAGTTGCCAGCTATTTGATAAGGGAATTTCTTTGGCGCTTCGCCTTTCAAACCATTTTCAAGGTCATCGTGTCCTGCAACTCCTGCACCAGAAACTGCTTGATATGTTGAATAAACTATTCTTTTAATGCCATATTTTTTGTTTAGTGGTGAAAGTGCCACAACTGCTTGAATTGTAGAACAGTTTGGGTTTGCAATAATTCCTTTGTTCCATTTAATGTCCTCTGGGTTAACCTCTGGAACAACAAGTGGTACGTCTTTATCCATACGCCAAGCACTGCTGTTGTCGATAACTATGCAACCCTTTGCAGCGGCAATTGGTGCGAATTTTTCTGATGTAGAGCCACCAGCTGAAAATAGGGCTATATCTATACCTCTATCAAATGAATTTTCTGTTAATTCCTCTACAACATATTCCTTGCCCATAAAGTTTACTTTTAAGCCAGCTGAACGAGCAGAAGAAAACATATAATAGTTTTCAACTGGAAGATTTTTTTCCTCTAATACCTTTAAGAATGTTCTGCCTACCATACCTGTTGCGCCAACTATGGCAACGTTATATTTTTTCATTTTTTAGTTCCTCCAATATCATTTCATTGTATTTATAATATATATTACCATTTGTAGCTTTTTGTGTCAAACATTTTTGACATAAAATTGTAAGTAGAAATATATAAAATTTTGTGATAAAATATATAAAACAGTTATAAAGGGGTGGATAATATGAAAAAATCTATATTTTTAGTGTTGATTTTTATATTTATGTGTATAAATGTGTCGGCAATAGCTCCTGAGAAAATTAAAATTGGGTTATTTTATAATCAAACTGCTCTTGACACAGTTACAATTACATACGATGGTAAAACCATTACGCTAAATAAACAAGATGTTACTGCTGATGTTGTTATAACTTCAACAGATATAATTAAGGTAAATGATAGAGGATATAGAGGAAGTATAATTGTTAAAAAAATAGATGGTGGGGGATTAACAGTTATAAATGAAGTTAGTATAGAAGATTATGTTGCATCAGTTATTGCAAGGGAAATGTCACCTTCGTTTAATATGGAAGCGTTAAAGGCACAGGCAGTATGTGCAAGAACGTATGCTACATATAACATTAATAAGCATATTAAATATGGCTTTGATTTATGCACCACGGAGGATTGCCAAGTTTACTTTGGTGCTTCGTCAGAGCATAAAAACACAATACGTGCAACTCTTGAAACAAAGGGGCAAATTCTTACATATAATGGCGAGCCTGCACAAACAGTATATTTTGCAACAAGTGGTGGCTATACCGAGGACGTAAAATATGTTTGGGGAAGCAATATTCCGTATTTACAATCAGTAAAAGATGAAAACGAAAGCAAATCCGTGTATGCGTCAACTTGGAAAAAGGAATTATCAAAGCAAAAAGCGACGGAAATTTTAAATAGCAAGGGATATAATATAGGAAATGTTAAAACGATAGAGGTATTAGAAAAAACAGCAGCTGGTAGCGTAACAAAGCTTAAAGTAACTGGTGATAAAGGTGAGAAAATATTCACCAACGAGGGTTGCAGAACTGTATTTGGTTATGGTATACTTTTAAGCCAAGCATATAGTGTAACTGGTGGGGGTAACTCTGGCGTGAATTTATCAGTATATGGTGGGAGCGCAAATACCTCGAATATAACACTTCTTTCTGCAAATGGGAAAACAACACATAATGCTGAATTTATTCAGTTAAAAGGTAAAGACGATTTGAAAATTGACACTCCTACTGCAAAAGATATTTTCACTTTTAATGGGCGAGGAAACGGTCACCTTGTTGGTATGAGCCAAAACGGTGCAAATGGTATGGCGGCGGCAGGGTATACGTATGAAGAAATTTTAACACATTATTATAAAGGAACTAAACTACTGTGAAATTAAGCGATTTTAATTATGATTTGCCACAAAATTTAATAGCGCAAAAGCCACTTGAAAAGCGTGATACCTCACGTCTTATGGTGCTAAACAAACAAACAGGTGAGGTTAAGCACGAGGTTTTTAAAGATATAATAAATTATTTAAATAAGGGCGACTGCGTAGTCCTAAATGACACCCGTGTGCTTCCTGCACGCTTATATGGTATGCGTGAGGACACAGGCTCGCCCATTGAATTTTTATTGTTAAACCGCAAGGAACGTGATATTTGGGAGGTAATTTTAAAACCAGGTAGGCGTGCAAAGGTTGGCAAAAGATTTGTTTTTGGAAATGAGCTTAGAGCAGAAGTTTTGGATATAGTTAACGATGGAAATAGATTAGTAAAATTTGAATATGATGGACTTTTTGAAAATATATTAGATAAGCTTGGGGAAATGCCTCTACCACCATATATAACGGAAAAGTTAGAGGATAAAGAGCGTTATCAAACAGTATATTCTAAAAATGATGGCTCGGCGGCGGCACCAACAGCAGGGCTTCATTTTACAGATGAATTACTAAACGAAATTCGTGCAAAGGGTGTAAATGTTGCTTTTGTAACGCTTCATGTGGGGCTTGGAACTTTTAGACCGGTTAAGGTTGAGGATATAAACACACATAAAATGCACTCGGAATTTTATGTTATAGACGAAAAATCGGCAGAGCTTATTAATTCTACAAAAGAAAATGGAAAAAATGTAATTGCTGTTGGCACAACCTCGTCAAGAACGCTTGAAACAATAGCACAAAATGGCAGGGTAACTGCATCAAGTGGTTGGACAGATATATTTATATACCCACCGTATGAATTTAAAATAGTTGATAAATTAATAACTAATTTTCATTTGCCAGAATCAACACTACTAATGTTAATTAGTGCGCTTGCAGGTAGGGAAAATGTGCTTAATGCTTACCAAAAGGCAATAGAGGAAGAATATAGATTTTTTAGCTTTGGCGATGCAATGCTTATAACGGAGGAATTTAATGTTTAAATTACTAAAAAAAGAGGGCTTAGCTAGGCGTGGGGAATTTCATACGCCACATGGAGTGGTGCAGACACCTGTTTTTATGAATGTAGGGACGAGTGCTGCTATAAAGGGTGGAGTTTCTTCAATGGACTTATTAGATTTAAAGTGTCAAGTTGAGCTTTCTAACACATATCATTTGCATTTGCGCCCAGGGGATAATGTTATAAAACAGCTTGGTGGCTTGCATAAATTTATGAATTGGCAAAAACCAATTTTGACCGACAGTGGCGGTTTTCAAGTATTTTCCCTCGCTTCACTTAGAAAAATAAAAGAAGAGGGAGTATATTTTTCCTCGCATATTGACGGCAAAAAGATATTTATGGGACCAGAGGAAAGTATGCAAATTCAAAGCAACCTTGCATCAACAATTGCAATGGCTTTTGATGAATGTGTAGAAAATCCTTCGCCTCGTGATTATGTTCAAAAATCAAGTGAAATGACAATTCGTTGGCTAAATAGGTGCAAGGCTGAGCTTACTCGCCTTAATTCTCTTGATGACACAATAAACAAAGAACAAATGCTGTTTGGAATAAATCAAGGCGGAGTGTATAAGGACATTAGAATAGAAAATATGAAGCAAACTGCAGAAATTGACCTTGATGGCTATGCAATTGGTGGGCTTGCTGTTGGCGAAACGAGTAGCGAAATGTATGAAATAATCGAAACAGTTGAGCCATATATGCCACAGGATAAGCCAAGATATTTAATGGGCGTTGGAACTCCTATTAATCTATTAGAGGCAGTATCAAGGGGCATAGATTTTTTCGATTGTGTTATGCCAAGCCGTAATGCACGACACGGAACTCTGTTTACATCAAAAGGAATACTTAATATTTTAAATAACAAGCATCAGTTAGATAATAGTCCTATTGATGAAAATTGCAGCTGCCCAACCTGTAAAAATTATTCAAGAGGATATATTAGGCATTTGTTTAAGGCAAAGGAAATGTTAGCAATGCGCCTTGCAGTTATTCACAACCTTTATTTTTACAATAACCTTATGGAGGATATAAGAAACGTAATAGATAATGGAACATTTGGGCAGTTTAAAAATGAAAAAATTGAGCTGTTTTCCCAAAGATTATAAAAAAGTATTGCAAAAATAGTAAATAGTAGCTATAATTACTATATTATACAAATAGGAGATGATTATTATGGACGCTAACACAGGTGCACTTATTGGACAATTTCTACCATTCGCTGCAATTATTGGGGTATTTTATTTTATGATAATAATGCCGCAAAAAAAGCGTGATAAACAATTGAAAGAGATGCTTGCGGCTCTTAAAGTAGGCGATAATGTTGTTACAATCGGTGGAATTTTAGGAACAATTTGCACAATCAAAGATGACACAGTTTCTCTTGAAGTTGGAGCAGATAAAACTAAGATTAAATTTGAGCGTAGCGCAATAAAAGGACTTAAATAGTCCTAAGGCATATTTTACTCATTTTCGAATATGATATAAATATAAACATATTCGGAGGGGTTTTTTTATGGTGAAGCTAAAATTTCCTGCAAAAGATTTGCAAGACGCCCATTCATTAAGCTTTGTAAATGTAATAAAAAGCGTATTTCTTAGCTATGCGATAACAATAATATGTCTTTTGGTTTTTGCATTTATTATTACTTACACAAACTTTCCAGAGGGAATTATTTCCACTATTGTTCTTTTAATAACAATACTTAGTATTGCGTTTTCTGGAATGTTAGTTGCACGCAGTACAAAGTGTAAGGGGTGGCTAAGTGGTGCGGTGGCAGGTGTAACGTATATGTTTACGCTTTATTGCATTGGTTCGCTTGTGTTTCAAAGCTTTTCTTTTGGAGTAAATTTACTTATAATGCTTGCACTCGGGCTGTTTTCAGGAACCTTTGGTGGCATTGTAGGGATAAATATGAAATCATACAAATAGGGGGACTATACAAATGAAACACATTAAAACATTATGTGGAGCAACACTTAAAAACAGCGCAGCAAAAGGTGGCTGTGGCGAATGTCAAACATCTTGCCAATCAGCTTGCAAAACCTCTTGCACTGTTGCAAACCAAAAATGCGAAAATAATAAATAATAATTATTAGGACACCAACTTTTGGGTGTCCTTTAATCTGTGTGAGGTTAGGATTATGATACATAAGTTTAAAATGCACGGAACAAATATTGTAACTGATATTAATAGTGGCGCTGTACACGTTGTATGCGACATTGTATATGATATTTTAGATTTAATCGATGCAGTGCCACAAAGCCTTCATGGTGAGTGCCCAGCCGAAATTATCGATAGTTTAGGCAGTAAATACAGCAAAGAGGATATAATCGAAAGCTATAATGAAATTATCGAATTGTGTAAAGTTGATATGCTTTACACCGATGATAAATATGGCGAGATTGCAGAAAAAATCAATAGAAAGCCACAAATCAAGGCACTTTGCCTGCACGTTTCGCATGATTGTAACCTAAGGTGTAAGTATTGCTTTGCAGGAACAGGGAATTTTAGTGGTGAGCGTTGCATTATGTCCGAGGAAACAGGCAAATCAGCAATTGATTTTGTAATTGCAAATTCTGGCTCTCGTAAAAACATAGAGGTAGACTTTTTCGGTGGCGAGCCATTAATGAACTTTGAGGTTGTAAAGGCTGTTGCCGATTATGCGATAGAACAAGGGCAGCGCTATAATAAAATTTTCCGTTTAACACTTACAACAAATGGTGTTCTTTTGGATGATGAAAAGCTTGATTACATAAATAAAAATATGTCTAACCTTGTGTTAAGCATTGATGGCAGAAAAATGGTAAATGACGATATGCGCAAAACTGTAAGCGGAGGCGGTAGCTATGACGTTATTATGCCAAAGCTTAAAAGAGCAGCTGATTCACGAAGCCAAGATAATTACTATGTGCGTGGAACATTTACAAGATTTAACCTTGATTTTGCAAATGACGTTTTGCACCTTGCAGACGAGGGTTTTAAGCAAATTTCAATAGAGCCTGTTGTGGGTGGCAAGGAGCAGGATTATTCCATAAAGGAAGAGGATTTACCTATTATTTTCGACCAATATGAAATACTTGCAACGGAATATGTAAATCGAAGAAAAAATGGAAATTGGTTTAACTTTTTTCATTTTATGATAGACCTTAACCAAGGACCTTGCGTTATTAAGAGAATGTCTGGCTGTGGTGCAGGCTGTGAATATATCGCAGTTACTCCAGATGGGGATATTTATCCATGCCACCAATTTGTTGGCAACAATGAATATTTATTAGGAAATGTGTTAAATAATAACTACAATACAACCATAACACAAGACTTTGCAGATTCAAATGTATACACAAAACCAAAATGCAAGGAATGTTGGGCGAAATTCTATTGTAGTGGGGGTTGCCACGCAAATGCTTATCAATTTAGCGGTACAATAGACGAGCCATACCAAATAGGCTGTGAAATGGAAAGAAAAAGGGTTGAATGTGCTTTGTACATTCAAGCTCAACTTGTGGAATAATTGGTAAAAATATCTTGACTAAATTATATATACAATATATAATATCTTTATGCGATTTTTAAGGGGGAATTAACCAATGACAGCATCGTCAAAAAGTTTAACAAAGCTACTTGTAGCAGTGCTTGTTATAGCTGGAGCATTGTACGTAGCGTTTTACGGAGCAACTTTATTTGGCAGAACAATTCCAGGTGCACTGGACAAGCAAGCAGGTATTAAGCAAGGTCTTGATTTAAGAGGTGGTTCAATTATCACCTATGAAGCACAAACAGACACAGCAACCGACGCCGAAATGGCAACCGTTGTTAGTATGCTTCGTGCACGTCTTGACAAGCTTGGTTATACTGAAGCTACAATTACAAGACAGGGCGTTAAAAAAGTAAGAATTGAAATACCAGACATTTCAAACCCAGAGGAAGCTGTTAAGACTATCGGTCAAACAGCAAAACTTACATTTGTTGATTCTGACAATAAAGTTATTCTTGATGGTGTTGATGTAAAAGATGCAAGACAACAGTTTGGACCATTGTCACAATCTGGCAAGTCAGAGAACTTTGTTGAGTTATCATTTACACCAGAGGGTAAAACTAAATTTGCAGAGGCAACAGCAAGAATTGCAGGTTTGGCACAATCTAACAAAAACTTCATAGCGATTAAGCTTGATGAAAATGTTCAATCACAACCAAGCGTTAAAGAGAAAATTGATAGTGATAACTGTATTATATCCGGTAACTTTACGGCTAAATCTGCTGCAGCTCTTGCAGACTTAATTCGTGCTGGTAAACTTCCATTTGATTTAAAAGATGTTGAGCTTCGTAGCGTTGGGCCAACTCTTGGTGAGAGAGCTATGCAAACAAGTATGTATGCTGGTATAGTTGGCGTTATTTTAATACTATTATTTATGCTTGTTATGTATCGTCTTCCAGGGCTTTTAGCAGATATTGCTTTGGTCGCATATATTGCTTTGGTTGTTGGTCTTTTAACAATATTTAGAGTAAATCTAAGCCTACCAGGTATAGCAGGTATCATACTGAGTATCGGTATGGCGGTTGATGCTAACGTTATTATATTCGAGAGAATGAAGGAAGAACTTGCTCTTGGAAAAACAGTTGGTGCCTCCATTGATGCTGGCTTTAACAGAGCGTTTGCTTCAGTATTTGATTCTAATGTTACTGCTCTTATTTCAGCAGCAGTGCTTTTATACTTTGGAACAGGTCCTGTAAAAGGTTTTGCAATTACGCTTGGGCTTGGTATTTTAACAAGTATGTTTACTGCAATCGTTATAACAAGATTTTTGTTAAGACAAATTGTTGCACTTAACATTAGAAACCCTAAGCTGTACCGAGCAGGCGTTAAAGGAGGTATTAGCAATGTTTGATGTAATTAAAAATAAATGGATATTCTTTAACATTTCAATAGTGTTGCTTTTAATCGGAATTATTTCTATGATATTTGTAGGCTTTAATCAAGATATTGACTTTACAGGTGGAACTACAATGTATGTTAATATTGGTGCAGAGTTTAATAATGATGATGTAAACGCAGTTGTTACAGAGGCAATAGGCACAAAACCTTCAACAATTCAAAAAGCAGGAGCGAATAATACAGAGGTTGTTATAAAAACTCACTCGCTTAATACAGATGAACGTGCAAAGTTATTTAGTGCAGTGCAAGCAAAATATAATTTACCACAAGAGGCATTATTATCAGCAGATAATGTAACTGCAACAGTTGGTGATGAATTAAAATGGAATTCATTTTGGCAGGTGGTAATGGCAACACTACTAATTCTTGTTTATATAACCTTCCGTTTTGAATTTAAATCAGGCGTGGCGGCAGTAATTGCGCTTGTACATGATACAATATTTGTACTTGGTTTTTATTCGATATTCAGATTGCCAATTAACACAACATTTATTGCGGCAATCCTTACAATAACTGGTTATTCTATTATGGATACTATCGTAATTTATGATAGAATTCGTGAAAATTCAAGAATAATGAAAAAAGCGCCTTTTTCTGAAATCATTAACAAGAGCATTTGGCAGTCTGCAACTCGTTCGATATATACACCAATTTCAGCGTTAATAACAATAGTTGTTCTTTATATCGTTGGAGTACCTGCTGTTAAAGAATTTGCGCTTCCAATTGGTATGGGTATTATAGTTGGAACATATTCTTCAAACTTTATCGCAAGCCCATTGTGGGACATATTTAAAGGCGACAAGAAGGCAAAAACCACAGCATAATAATTATAAATAAAAAAACATAGCAGCTATTTATCGCTGCTATGTTTTTTTGCGTAGTAATCAAAAAGTAACCCACCTATTATTATCTCTGCGAATACTAATGCCGAGGTTTCAGCAATGGTTTTAGATAGTTCATTTAATGTATAGCTATAATTACTTGAATAATCATTTGTTAGGTAAACCCATAGACCCGCAATTATTAAAAAACAGGATAATTGTGTGCCATGCGTAATAACTTTTAATGATATGTTTGAGAGCTCATTAAAGCTGGTTAATATCTTATTGAACAAAATTAGCACCCCCCTTGCCATTAATGTTAACACAGGTAAGATAGTTATATCAATGTAAAATGATTTCCAGTATAGGAAAATATGATATAAATATTAGTTTATTTATAATATTTTTTAAAAGATTCTACAAGTAGTACGATGTTTCGACAATAAACAATATATATCTACACTAATATTGTCGAACAATGTCGAAATATGAGATATTATGCGATGAGTTTTACTGGATATTTTCAGATATTTTATGTATAATTATTCAGACGATAAAAATACCTGAGGAAATGGAGGAGCGAATGATGCGTAAATTTCTTTATTCAACAAAAAACATATCTTGTGGAGATAATATTCCGGAGGCAGTCAGCGTAGAATATTATGTTGTAGAATATGAAAGCGAAAATGAAGGCATTAACATTACTACATATGGAATTGAAGTGGTTAAGAAACAAAAAATCGATGGAATAACTTACAGCGAGATTAAGACAATAGCTGATATTTGTTCATCAGAACGTATGATACTTGCAATGGTGAAAGCTATTAGCAATAATACGGTTACGCCAATCACTTTAGAAGAAGTAGTAGAAGATATGCTAAAGGATGAAAAATATTCATTTGTCGGTAATGATATAGAAAAATTAGCATAATAGCAAAAATGACTACACAAATTTGTGTAGTCATTTTTGTTTATACTATTTATTGTTTATTTGCATCTTTTTCCCTAAGCTCAACCCTGCGGATTTTCCCACTAATGGTTTTAGGAAGTTCATCCACAAACTCAATAATTCTTGGGTATTTATATGGCGCAGTAACCTTTTTAACGTGGTCTTGAAGCTCGATTTTAAGCTCCTCTGAGGGGGTATAGTCTTTTGTTAGAACAATGGTCGCCTTAACAACTTGTCCACGCACAGGGTCTGGTACGGCAGTTATAGCTGTTTCCATTACCGCAGGGTGCTCTATAAGCGCACTTTCAACCTCGAAAGGCCCAATTCTATAGCCAGAGCTTTTTATAACATCATCACTTCTGCCCACATAGAAGAAATAGCCATCTTCATCTTTCCAAGCTATATCTCCAGTATGATATACTCCATCATACCAAACTCTATTTGTAAGCTCTTCGTCCTTATGGTAGCCTAAAAACATACCAACAGGTGGCTTACCATCTATTTTAATAACAATTTCGCCCTCTTCGCCAACTCCACAGCTTTTTCCCTCGCCATCAACAATATCTATGTTAAATAAAGGAGAAGGCTTACCCATAGAGCCAGGCTTTGGCTCCATCCAAGGGAAATTTGCAAGGGTTACTATTGTTTCAGTTTGACCAAAACCCTCCATTAGTTTAACCCCAGTAGCCTTTAAAAACTGATAAAATATTTCTGGGTTAAGTGGCTCGCCTGCAATACAACAATATTTTAGTGCAGATAGGTCAAAATTCTCTAAATTTTCTTTAATTAAAAATCTAAATATAGTAGGAGGGGCACAAAATGATGTAACCTTATGCTTTACTAACTTGTCAAGCAATAATTTTGGAACGAATTTTTCCATATCGTAAACAAATATAGATGTTTCACAAAGCCATTGACCATACAACTTACCCCAAGCTGCTTTTGCCCAACCTGTATCTGCAACTGTAAGGTGAAGTCCACCCTCTTGTGAATTTTGCCAAAATTTCGAGGTTATAATATGACCTAATGGATATTCAAAGTTATGTGCAACCATTTTTGGGTTACCTGTTGTTCCTGATGTAAAGTAAAGCAGCATTATATCTTCATTTTGTGGCATATCCTCACCAGTTGGCTTTGCAAAATCTGAAGAAGCATTTAATATGCCATCATCAAATGATAACCAGCCTTCACGTTTGCCATTAGCTATTGCCTTGATTTTTAGTGTTGGTGATTCACTTTCGGCGGATTCAATATGCTCTAATATGTCTTTATCATTTGTTGAAATAATCGCTTTAACATCTGCGGCGTTATTTCTGTAGATAAGGTCTTTTTTAGTTAGCAAATGTGTTGCAGGAATTGCAACTGCGCCAATTTTGTGCAGAGCAATAATTGCATACCAAAATTGATAGTTGCGCTTTAAAATAAGCATAACTCTATCGCCCTTTTCTATTCCAATTGACTTAAAGTAGTTTGCTGTTTTGTCGGTAATTTCTGATATTTCTTTGAAAGAAAAAATTCTTTCCTCGTTGTTATCGTTACACCAAACTAATGCTGGCTTGTTTGGTGAGGTTTTTGCAAGCTCGTCTACAACATCAAAAGCAAAATTAAAATTCTCTGGAACTTTAACGCTGTAATTTTCCATAAAATCTTCATACGATTTATAATCGGTTCTACAATATTTATCTAATAAACTCATTTTTGATTTTCCCCCCTAAAAAATTATTGCAAGGAATTTGGCGGGTAGCGTACCAACAGCCTTCATACCATGCGGATAGTTTGAATCATAATAAAGCGTGTCGCCTTGGTTAAGTGTAAGCTCATGCCCACCAACGCTTATAATAATTGTTCCTTCAAGAACATAGTCAATTTCTTGACCAGGGTGTGAATTCAAATGAACCTGTGAATTATCGTCTTGTGGATCTACGGTTACAATAAATGGTTCTGCCTTTTTATTTTGAAAGTTATAGGCAAGGTTTTTATATTTATATTGCTTACTTCTTTCAACATCAAGCCCTTCACCTTTTCTAACTAAGGAATACATTTGAAGCTTTGGCTGTTGACCAGTGAGGAGCGTAGTTAGGTCTACCTTTAACTTGTTTGCAACTTCATATAAAAAGCTAACAGGTATATCGGTCTCGCCTTTTTCATATTCTAAATATGTTGCAACATCAATATTTAGCTGTTCTGAAAGGGTTTCTGGTGAAATTTGTTCGATTTCACGAAGTTCTTTAATGCGCTCTGCTATTTGTCTTATTTGCTCGGACATATTTGTAGCCTCCTAATACTATTTTTAAAATATAATATCATACTTTTTTTGAAAAAGAAACATTTATTAATAACAATTGAATTTTATGTGAAAATATACGAATAATAAATTAGAAAGTATAAAATTTTAGAAAGTGGTGATTATTATAAAAATAGCATTAATAATAATTTTAATTAGTTTAAATATAACAGGGTGTACCGTTGGGAATAATTTTGGACAGCCTGCACCACCTCCAACAGAGCCACCAGTGCAAGTACCAAAGGTTGAAAATAATCAAGTTATCGGTAATTATTCTACACCAATTAAAGATAAAAAAAAATCACGCCTTAAAAATATTTCTTTGTCAATTGATGATATTAACAAGCAAACTTTACAGCCAGGGGAGGTATTTTCTTTTAACGATACAGTTGGACCTCGGAATGAGGAAAATGGCTTTGAGAAGGCGATTATTTACCATAAGGGTGAAAAGGTAATGGGTCATGGTGGAGGAATTTGCCAAGTAAGTACCACTATATATAATGCTGCACTCTCCGCTGGGCTTGAAATTGTCGAAAGGCACGAGCACGAGCAAGAGGTTCAATATATAGAAAAAGGAAAAGATGCAACGGTTAGCTATGGCACATTTGACTTAAAAATTAAAAACACAAAGGAATATCCAATTAAAATTCGTGTAAATCAGGGTAAAAATACGATAGATGCATCAATTATTACAGCAAAATAGATGAAATTTGAAAATGTTTTTGAAAATGTTATTGATTTATCCATAATTATGTAATAAAATAAATGTATTACATTAAGGAGGTACGTTATGTCTAAGAAGATTAGTTTTGATTACAAAATGGCAAAACCTTTTTTAGCGCAAAGTGAAATCACTATGCAAAAAGAATTTATTGGTGTTGCTCATGATTTATTGCACAGTAAAAGTGGTGCTGGAAATGAATTTTTGGGGTGGGTTGACCTTCCACTTAATTATGATAAAGATGAGTTTGCAAGAATTAAAAAATCGGCTGAAAAAATTAGAAGTGATTCTGATGTTCTAATTGTTATAGGAATTGGTGGCTCTTATCTTGGTGCAAGGGCAGCAATAGAATTTTTAACCTCGCCACTTGCAAATTATAGCCAAAAAACGCAAATTTTCTATGCAGGTAACAGCATAAGCTCTTCATATCTTGCAGAGCTTGTTGAGCTTGTAAAGGACAAGGAAATATCTATAAACGTAATTTCTAAATCAGGAACTACAACAGAGCCTGCAATTGCGTTTAGAGTATTCCGTGAGCTTTTAGAGAAAAAGTATGGCAAGGACGGTGCAAAGGGACGTATATATGCAACAACAGATAAATCAAGGGGTGCGCTTAAAACACTTGCAACCGAGCAAGGCTATGAAACATTTGTTGTGCCAGATGATGTAGGTGGAAGATATTCAGTTCTTACAGCTGTTGGACTTTTACCAATTGCAGTTAGTGGCGCAAATATTGATGAAATGATGCGTGGTGCGGCAGATGCTCATGAATTATATAATGAGCGTGACCTTGAAAAAAATGATTGCTATAAATATGTGGCTGCAAGAAATGCGCTACTTAGAAAAGGTAAAAATATTGAAATAATGGTTAATTATGAGCCATCTCTACATTATTTCACAGAGTGGTGGAAGCAATTATTTGGCGAAAGTGAAGGCAAGGACGGCAAAGGCATATTTACAGCTGGCGTTGATTTTTCTACTGACCTTCATTCAATGGGGCAATATATTCAAGACGGTATGCGTGTTTTGTTTGAAACTGTATTGAATGTTGAAAAGCCTGCAATTGATGTTGTTATAAAAGCAGATTCTGAGGATTTAGACGGTCTTAACTTCCTTGATGGTAAAACTGTTGATTATATAAACCAAAAGGCAATGGAGGGCACAATGCTTGCTCATACAGATGGTGGAGTTCCAAACCTTGTTATAAACATTCCACAGCTTAATGAATATACCTTTGGTAATATGGTTTATTTCTTTGAAAAAGCTTGCGCAATAAGTGGTTATGTTTTAGGTGTTAATCCATTTGACCAACCAGGGGTTGAGGCATACAAAAAGAATATGTTTGCACTTTTAGGTAAGCCAGGGTATGAGGCTGAAAAAGCAAAGCTTGAAGAGAGGCTCGAAAACCTATAAAACGTATTATTATACAAAATTTTAGTATGAAATTTATTTATTTTTATGCTTGTAAAGTTTGTTGAAAAGTAGTATCCTATAAATAAAAAGGGGGCTTAATAATGATAAAGATTATTATGGGTCAAAAGGGTGCTGGTAAAACTAAGACATTAATCGATATTGTAAACAAGGCAACTGGTGAGGAAAAAGGGAATGTCGTTTGTGTTACAAATGGTAATAGGCTCTTGTTTGATTTAAAATCTTCTGTTCGTCTTGCAGATACCTCTGATTTTGATTTAAACTTTTATATGCTTTTCTATGGTTATTTGTGTGGAATTATTTCAAGGGATTATGATATAACTCACATTTTTATTGATAGCATAACCAAAATTGTAAACCCTGATTTAAATGAGTTTAATGTATTTTTAGAGCATCTTGAAAAGTTAGCTGAAAAGTTTAACATTAGTTTTACTATAACAGTTAGCGCAGATGCTTCAGAAGCAAATGGTCTTATGAAAAAATATTTAATGGAATTTTAATTACATAAAATAAGGCGTTGCTACCTTGGCAACGTCTTATTTCTTGTATTGTTTGCAAGCAGTTGCTACGCAACTTTTTAGATAAAAGACTTTACATTTTACTTAATTTGTATTATTATATAGGTTGATAAAGGAGGGATATTATGAATTATCATAGTACTCGAAGTAAAAATTACAATTGCACAAGCGCCGAGGCAATTAAAACTGGGCTTGCACCAGACGGTGGACTATTCGTGCCAGAGAGCTTTCCAAAATTATCATTAAATGACATTGAAAAGCTTATAAATTCAAGTTATGTAGAACGTGCTGAAAATATACTTAGCCGTTTTTTAACGGACTTTTCTAATAATGAGTTAATGGAATGTATAAAGGCTGCATATAACAAAGAAAAATTTGATACAGATAGTATAACTCCTGTGTATAAGCTTAATAATCAAGTGTATTTTTTAGAGCTTTGGCATGGTTGTACCTGTGCTTTTAAGGATATAGCGCTTCAAATTTTGCCACATTTACTAACTCGTTCTATCACTAAGACAAATGATACTCGCACAGCAATCATACTTGTTGCGACATCTGGCGACACAGGTAAGGCGGCACTTGAAGGCTTTAAAGATGTAGCTGGAACTAAAATTGCTGTATTTTACCCACAAAGTGGTGTGTCTGATATTCAAAAGCTACAAATGACCACACAAGAGGGCGAAAATGTTACAGTTGGTGGCATATATGGGAATTTTGATGATGCACAAACTGGCGTTAAAAAAATATTCACAGACGAAGCATTTAGGAATGAGCTAAATGAAAAGGAATTTATGCTATCATCAGCTAATTCTATTAACTGGGGCAGGTTAGTGCCACAAATAGTTTATTATTTTTCATCATATTGTGATTTGCTTCAAAACGAGGAAATTAAGCTTGGTGACAAGGTAAATTTCGTTGTTCCAACAGGAAATTTTGGTGATATCTTAGCAGGCTACTATGCAAAACTGCTTGGGCTTCCTATAAATAAGCTAATATGCGCTTCTAATGAAAATAATGTATTGACAGATTTTATTAATACAGGTGTGTATAACCGTAACCGTGATTTTTTCACTACTGCATCACCATCTATGGATATACTTATTTCCAGTAATCTGGAGAGGTTTTTATTTGATATAACAGGCAATGATTGTTTCAGAGTAAAAACTTGGATGGATGAGCTTTCAACAAGTGGGAAATATGAAGTGCCAGATATAACAAAACAGAAAATTTCAGAAATTCTTTGGGGTGGATATTGCAATGATGAGGATACTAAGCTTTCAATAAAAGACACCTTCGAGGCTTATGGATATATTATGGATACACATACTGCTGTTGGCAAAAATGTGTATGACCAATATTTATTTGAAACAAGAGATACAACAAAAACAATTATTTTATCAACAGCAAGCCCGTTTAAATTTAATAAGGATGTTGTAGCTGCGCTTAAAGGCGTTGAGGCAGTAGAGGGCAAGGATGAATTTGAACTGCTTGAGCTACTTTCTGAAATAACGGGCCTTAAAATACCTCGTTCACTTTCAGAACTTCAATCTAAGCCAGTAAGGTTTATTAGGACAATTGAAAATGAGGATATGCAAGGCTTTGTGAAGACGCAATTAAATTTAGGTTAATAAAAATGCCCCTTATAGGGGCATTAAATGAGGAAATTTATTTAAAGCTATTTTTTGGTTCAAATGTATTGCAGTCAGTTGTATCTACAGTTTCTGCATTTCTTGGGCCAACGTGAATTTTCTCTGCCATACATTTTTTTGCTTCGTTATAGGTGCATGTGTTTACGCTACAAGTAACGCCATCTAAACATTCAGAAGATTTATGCATTATTATCTCCATTTCTGCTACGGTCGAAATGAATTCTCACTTGCACAACCAAAAAGTTATAAAATAACTTTTTTATGGGATAAAATTCATTTAATTCGCCCGTGCCATTTATTTTTTAGTGCCTAAAAAATAGGCACGTGGGCAAAGTCTTTCAGACTTATCACTCCTCACATCGTTATTTTGTGCTTTAAAATAATAATTATACATTGGAGAAAACTAATGGCATTATTTGCAATTTCAGATTTACATCTATCATTAGGGACGGATAAACCAATGGATGTCTTTGGTAGCTGTTGGAAAAATTACGAGCAACGATTAAAAGAAAATTGGGAAAATACCGTAACCAATGATGATTATGTTATATTAAATGGTGATAATTCTTGGGCAACGTATATCCAAAATGCCGAGGAAGATTTTGCGTTTATACATAGCTTGCCCGGCAAGAAAATATTAAGCAAGGGCAACCACGATTATTGGTGGACAACCATGAATAAGCAAAAAGTTTTTTGCAACGAAAATGGTTTTGATAGCATAGAATTTTTGCATAACAATTATTTTTTATATAAAAATACTGCAATATGTGGCACTCGTGGCTGGCAATTAACCGCAAATGATGATGAAGACCAAAAGATTTATGCAAGAGAGCTTGCACGGTTAGAGGCATCAATAAAAATGTCATTAAAGGATAATCCGCAGGAAATAGTAGTTGCTTTGCATTATCCACCAGATGATAATTTCAAAGAAATCTTAAAAAAATATGATGTTAAAAAGTGCATTTATGGACATCTTCATGCATTTGCACATAAAAATGCGGTAAATGGCACAATAGATGGTATAGATTTTAGATTAGTTTCGTGTGATTTTCTAAATTTTATGCCACTCAAAATAATTGATTGAAAAATTTTGCAATATATGGTATAATAAAAAATAATAGTATATTTGAAAAGGGGTATTTTTTACATGTCAGCTAAATTAGAAAAATTGGAAAATAACATTGCGGAGCTTAAAATTGAGGTAGACGTTGCAGTATTTGAGGAAGGTATGAAAAAATCTTACTCAAAAAATGCAGGTCATTTTAATATACCTGGTTTTAGAAAAGGTAAAGCACCAAGAAAAATGATAGAACAAGCTTATGGCGAGGGTGTTTTTTACGAGGATGCTATAAACTTTGTTTGCCCAGATGCATATGATGTAGCGATAACAGAATTAAATATAGATCCAGTGGATAGACCAGAAATAGACGTTGAACAGGTTGGAAATGGTCAAAATTTCATATTCACTGCAAAGGTTGCAGTTAAACCAGAAGTTGAACTTGGAAAATATAAGGGTATAGAAGTTGCAAAAGTTGAGTATAATGTAACCGACGAAGAAATTAATGCAGAGGTAACAAAGCTACAAGAAAGAAATTCTCGTGTAGTTACAGTTGAGGATAGAGCAGTAGAAAACGGTGATATTACAACAATCGATTTTGAAGGCTTTAAAGATGGAGTTGCTTTTGAAGGCGGAACAGGAAAAGATTTTGAATTAACAATTGGCTCTGGTCAATTTATTCCTGGTTTTGAGGAACAGCTTATTGGCAGTTCAATTGGTGATGAAGTTTTAGTAAAGGTTACTTTCCCAGAGGATTATCAAGCAGAGGATTTAAAGGGCGCACCAGTAGAATTTAAAGTAAAAATAAACGCAATAAAGAAAAAAGAGCTTCCAGCACTTGATGATGAATTTGCAAAAGATGTTTCTGAATTTGATACATTACAGGCACTTAAAGATGATTTTAAATCAAAATTAACCGTGCAAGCTGAAAATCGTCAAAAAAGCGAAACAGAAAATTCTGCTGTTGAAGTAGTAGTTGATGGTGCAAAGGTTGAAATTCCAGAATGTATGATAGAAACTCAACTAAATACTATTATGCGTGATTATGATATGCGTTTATCACAGCAAGGCTTATCTCTTGAAAAATATATGCAAATCACAGGTTCAACTATTGAAACATTTAAAGCTCAGTTTAAAGAGCAAGCAGAAAAACAAGTTAAAACTTCGTTAACACTTGAAGCAATCGGCAAAAAGGAAGCGTTTATAGCTTCTGATGAAGAGCTTGAAACGGAATATACAACTATTGCAGAAAATTACAAGATGCCAGTTGAGGAAATTAAAAAATATATTCCTGCTAATGATTTAAAAGAAGATTTAATAACAAAAAAGGTAGTAGAATTTATTGTTGAAAATGCTAAAATAAAATAATTTTACATAAGGAGAGATTACTTATGAGTTTAGTACCTATGGTCATAGAACAAACAAACAGAGGCGAGAGGTCATACGACATATACTCACGTTTGTTAAAGGATAGAATTATTATACTTAGTGAAGATGTAAACGACGTTACTGCAAGCTTAATTGTTGCACAGCTTTTATTCTTAGAGGGTGAAGACCCAGATAAAGATATTAGCCTATACATCAACAGTCCTGGTGGTTCAATAACCTCTGGAATGGCGATTTACGACACAATGCAGTACATCAAATGTGATGTATCTACAATTTGTGTAGGTATGGCAGCAAGCATGGGAGCATTTTTATTATCTGCAGGTGCAAAAGGCAAGAGGTTTGCCCTTCCAAACAGCGAAATTATGATTCACCAACCACTTGGTGGAACTCAAGGTCAGGCAACTGATATTAAAATTCACGCTGATAGAATCATTAAAATGAGGAAATCATTAAATGAAATTCTATCACAAAATACTGGTAAACCATTAGAAGTAATAGAAAAAGATACCGAGCGAGATTATTTTATGTCCGCAGAGGAAGCTATGCAGTATGGTTTGGTAGATAAGGTTATCTATAAGAGGCAATAATGCCCGAGGAGAGATTTTATGAGTAAATTCGATGAAAAGAAACAGCTTAAATGTTCATTCTGTGGAAAAAATCAAGATCAAGTTAAACGGCTCGTTGCAGGACCAGGTGTGTATATTTGTAACGAGTGTGTTGAGCTATGCTTTGATATAATTGATGAAGAAGAATATGAGATAATAGCTTCAAGTGGTACAATGGAAATTCCAAAGCCAAAAGAAATTAAAGGTATATTAGATGATTATGTAGTTGGACAAGAAATGGCAAAAAAGGCACTTGCAGTTGCTGTTTATAACCACTATAAAAGAATAAATAGTGATGCAACAGGCGATGTGGAAATACAAAAAAGCAATATTTTAATGCTTGGGCCTACTGGTTCAGGAAAAACCTTGCTCGCACAAACGCTTGCGAAAATTCTTAATGTTCCTTTTGCTATTGCAGATGCTACCTCTCTTACAGAGGCTGGCTATGTTGGTGAGGATGTTGAAAATATACTTTTAAAGCTAATCCAAGCAGCAGATTTTGATATTGAAAGCGCAGAGCATGGAATTATCTACATTGATGAGATTGATAAAATTACACGCAAAACAGAAAATCCATCAATAACTCGTGATGTAAGTGGTGAGGGCGTTCAACAAGCACTTCTAAAAATATTAGAAGGAACAGTTGCGTCAGTTCCTCCACAAGGTGGCAGGAAACACCCACATCAAGAATTTATTCAAATTGATACAACGAATATTTTGTTTATCTGTGGTGGTGCTTTTGATGGCATTGAAAAGATAATCGAAAATAGAATAGGTAAAAAAGCACTTGGTTTCGGTGCAAATGTTGAAAGCAGAAAAGACAAAGACATTGGCGAAATTCTTGCTAAGATTTTGCCACAGGATTTATTAAAATTCGGTTTGATACCAGAATTTGTTGGTAGGCTTCCAATAATGGCAACCCTTGATGTGCTTGACGAGGCGGCGCTTATGATGATACTTACAGAGCCTAAAAATTCACTTGTTAAGCAGTATCAAAAGATATTTGAAATTGATGATGTTTTATTAGAATTTGATAATACAGCACTTCTTGCGATTGCTAAAAAAGCAAATGACAGAAAAACAGGTGCTCGTGGTCTTCGTGCCATAATGGAAGAAATTATGATGGACATTATGTATGAAATTCCATCTAATAGTAAAATCGAAAAGGTAATAGTAACAGAAGAAGTTGTAAATAATAAGGCTATGCCAGAAATAGTATTTAACGAAAACCGCAAGTCTTTAAAACGACCACAGCAACGCAAAACTAAAATTAAAAAAGAATCTGTTTCTTAATAAACAAATAAAGCCCATACCACTGGTATGAGCTTTATTTAATTGATACTAATTCTTGGAGGAAATATATGAGCATACTAAATGTTGAAAATGTTACCCATGGCTTTGGTGCAAGGAGAATTCTCGAAAATGCATCATTTCGTTTGCTAAATGGTGAACATGTAGGGTTAATTGGCGCAAATGGTGAGGGAAAATCTACCTTCCTAAATATAATTACAGGCACACTAATGCCAGACGAGGGCAAGGTTGAATGGTGCAACAGAATTACAACAGGCTACCTTGACCAAAATACAACCTTAACAAAGGGGAAAAGCATAAGGGATATACTGCGTGAGGCTTTTCAATATATGTTTGATTTGGAAACAGAAATGTTTGCACTTTATGAAAAGATGGGAAGCAGTAGCGACGATGAAATTAACAAGATGATGGAAGATGTAGGAGAAATTCAAAGTAGCTTAGAGCATAACGGTTTTTACATAATTGATGCCAAAATAGAAGAGGTAGCAAATGGCTTGGGCTTAGGCGAAATTGGGCTTGATTGTGATGTGACAGATTTAAGTGGTGGGCAAAGGGCAAAGGTTCTACTTACAAAGCTTCTACTTCAAAACCCTATGATTTTAATATTAGACGAGCCAACAAACTTTTTAGATGAAAACCACATTATATGGCTTAAAAATTATCTTAAAAATTATGAAAATGCTTTTATTTTGGTTTCTCACGATATACCTTTTTTAAACGATGTTGTTAATGTAATTTATCATGTTGAAAATGCAAATCTAACAAGATACACAGGTGATTATGAACAGTTTGCGCAGATGTACGAACTGAAAAAATTGCAAAATGATAAGGCGTATGAAAAACAGCAAAAGGAAATAGGTCAGCTTGAAGATTTTATTGCCAGAAACAAAGCAAGAGTTGCCACAACAAATATGGCAAAAAGCAGGCAGAAAAAACTGGATAAAATGGATATTATCGAAAAAACAAGGGAAAAGATAAAGCCAACCTTTAAATTTAAAGAGGCACGAACACCAGGTAAGGTTGTTTTTCAAGCAAACGAGCTTGTTATAGGCTATGGACAGCCACTTACGAGCCAGCTTAATATATCAATCGAACGTGGGCAAAAGGTTGCTATTAAAGGCGTAAATGGAATTGGCAAATCAACACTTTTAAAAACACTTCTTGGTTTAATTAAACCAGTTTCGGGTAGCATAGAGCTTGATACATACCTGCACCCTGCATATTTTGAGCAAGAGGAAATAGCAGATTCCAACACAGCATTAGAGGAAATTTGGAAGGACTTCCCTGGAATGACAAATGGCGAGGTGCGTGGAGCATTAGCAAAATGTGGGCTTAATTCAAACCACATAACCAGCCAAATGAGGGTTTTATCTGGTGGGGAAAATGCAAAGGTTAGGCTATGCAAGCTAATGCTACGAGAGGCGAATTTTTTAATCTTGGACGAGCCTACCAACCATCTTGACATTGAAGCTAAGGACGAGCTTAAAAAGGCTATAAAGGAATTTAGAGGCACAGTGCTTGTAGTTAGCCATGAGCCGGAATTCTATGAGGACTGGGTTACAGATGTTTGGAATGTAGAAAATTGGACTACTAAAATAGTTTAGTAGTCCAATAAAATGATTTATTTACGATTCTAACCCGAATGCAATATCCATATCTTTAACCTGTTGTTCGTTAATCTTTACAATATCGCCAAGCACAGAGGCAGCAATAATTGCTTTTGCGCTAAACTCTAAAACTTCAAGACGGTCAAAAGCATTAAGAAGTGATGCGCCAGTTACAATAACGCAGTCATTTTCAACTATAACAACAGGAACATTTGGTCGTATTTCGTTTGTTGTAAGCTCTTGCTGTAAAAAGCTTGAGCCAAAAGGAAGCTTTGGCACGTTTCTAAGCATTATATAACTTTCTGGAATAGTTTTTGAATCAAATTCTTGATCAGTTATTGCAAAAGCCATTATGTTTGGCGGATGTGCAATCATAACTGAGTTTATTTCAGGGTGTTGTTCATATATTTTTTTGTGTAGCATAACAGAGCGGCTTGGTTCTTTGCCTTGCTCTTTTTTATCGCCCTCGATACGAACAATGTCACTTGGGCTTAAATATTTTCTGTCTTTATTGTACGGTGTAATAATAAAATTATTACCATCTACACGCTGTGAAAAAGTCCCCTGCGTGCTTGTGAAAAGCCTTTGGTCGTATGAACGCTTTATTAATGTACACATATTCATTCGAGATTCTCTTTCAATGCTTGAATAAGGTTTAGGAACAAAATCGTCCATTACAGCATTATTTTTAAGCTTTGAAAGCTCAACATGACGTTCCTCTAAAACATTTACTTTGCCAATTCTTTTAGCATTTATCTCTAACCTTGCACAAAAATCAAGCGTTTCAAATGCCATAAATGCAGAGAATAAATCTTTGTGGGCAATAACAACGCCGTGGTTTTCAAGCATAACAGTGTTTACACCTTTGTCAAATTCTAAAGCAATTTTTTCGCCTAAAATTTCACTACCTGGAATGTCATATTCAGCCATTTTAATATCGCCACAGACAATATTTGCATTAGGAATTACACGAGTATCTGGAATTTGCCTTACTATGCTAAAAGCAACGAGCATAGGAGGATGTGCGTGCAAAACTGCATTAACATCTGGTCGCCTTTTATATACTACCGAATGAAAAGGTAACTCGATTGACGGTTTGTGGTTACCTATAATTGTTCCATCTGGCTTAACTTGAATAATATCCTTGCGTGTTAGTGTGCCTTTATCAACGCCACCTGGAGTAATCCAAATGTCACCATTTTCGTCACGAATTGATAGATTACCACCAGAGGTTGTGGTCATACCATAGCCATATATTCTGTCCATAATCATAACTATTTGGTCTGCTGGGTGCATAATTTTAAAATCCATTTTAAGTACCATTAGCCTTTCTGGCTCACAAAATTTAATTAAAGTTTTACAACACACTTATCGTGAGCCAGATAAGGCGTTAAATGGTACTTTGCACATAGGCGTTTCGTAGCAATTTTTGCTACGAAAATTTCGCCTGTGCAATAAATTCCTGCGGAGCATAGGAAGTTTGAAAGTGATTTTCTTTCAAACTGCCCTCCTTAGATTATCCCTTTGTACTTTTCGTAGGCACTATCCCAAATTAAGCTGTCCTCTGGCATATATGTTGTTGTTTCAAATGAATTGGCAATTATTTTTCTTGCCTCTGTTATGTTTTCTATTTCCCCAAGCGAAATAAGCTGTACTGCAATATTACCAATAGCTGTTGCCTCAACTGGGCCTGCAATTACCTTTTTATTTGTTGCGTGGGCTGTAAGCTTGCATAAGGTTTTATCTTTAATGCCACCACCAACAATGTGGATAACCTTTAACTCTTTGCCTAAAATATCCTGCAAGCAGTCAACGGTATATCTGTATTTAAGAGCAATACTTTGGTAAACACAGCGAAGTATTTCACCTTTAGTTTGAGGAACTTTTTGATTAGTCTTTTCACAAAATTCCTTTATTCGTTTTGGCATATTGCCAGGGGTTGCAAATGATGTATCATCAGGGTTTATAAAGCTTTCAAATGGGGTAGCATCCTGTGCTGCAATTTCAAGCTCTGCAAATGATACATTATCGCCCTCACGCTCCCATTGGCGCTTACATTCTTGAACAATCCAAAGCCCCATTATGTTTTTGAGGAAACGAACCTTGCCATTATAACCAATTTCGTTAGTGAAATTATGCTTATATGATTTTTCGTTTATAATAGGTGTGTCACTTTCTATACCCATAAGCGACCATGTTCCACTGCTGATATAAACATAATCTTCCTCATCAACAATTGGCACGCTTGCAACAGCAGAGGCAGTATCGTGTGATGCAACAGCGACAACTGGTATTGCACCAATATCAAGCTCGTCACAAAGCTCTGGAGTTAGGTTACCAATAATAGTTCCAGCATCAACAATTGGCGTGAAAATTTCTTTTGGAATATTAAGCTTTTCCATTAAATCAAGTGCCCAAGTTTTAGTGTTTGGGTTATAAAGCTGAGTAGTGCTGGCGATTGTTCGCTCGGTTGTTTGCACACCAGTAAGGAAATAATTTAGTAAATCTGGCGTAAGAAGAAGTGTCTTTGCATTATTTAATGAAGAAGAGTTTTTTAGCGTCATTGATAAAAGTTGATAAGCTGTGTTAAACCAAATAATTTGAACACCAGTCTTATCAAATATGAACTCACGCCCTGCAATTTCGCAGGCCTTTTCAATCATACCATCTGTTCTTTTATCACGATAGTGAAAAGGGTTCCCAATTAAACTGTTTTCTTTATCCAACAGCCCAAAATCAACACCCCATGTGTCAATACCAATTGCTGATATATCTTTGTTTCCACTATGTGCACATTTTAAAATGCCTTGTTTAATCTCATAAAAAAGCCTTAATATGTCCCAATGAAAATTGCCACAAACCTCGACAGGGTCGTTTGAAAATCTATGGATTTCTTGAAGACTAATTTTTTCACCATCAAAGGTTCCAAGCATTGCTCTGCCACTGCTTGCACCAAAATCAAATGCTAATACCTTTTTCATATTGCACTTTCGCCCCTTTCGTGTTTAATAAGTGCCCAAGTGGAATCAACAAGATTGCTGAAAATTGGGTTTTTAAGAGCCTCGCAAATAAATACTTGCCTTGGAGAGTTAATATCCTCACCACTTATTTGCATAAGGTTATATTTTTCGCATAATTCCTTAATTCTAAGTAGCTGTTCAAGTGTATTTCGTGTAGGCATATAGGTTACAGCATTAAACCCGAGTCTGTTTAATTCCTCGAATAATAAATCAAGATAATCGTCCTCGAATTTTTGAGTCTTTTTATCACCTGTAACCGAATTTCCAACATCACCTAAATATGCGTAAGCAGCTATTGCGCCAACCTCTTTTGCAAGGGCAATAACCTCTGTAACGTCTGGACATTCTGCTGTTGCATCAATATAAAATTTTTCAACCAAATCACTTTTTAACACTCCAAGTAGGTCATATTCCAAATATGGATTGCTTTTATCGGTTAAAAAGCCTTCAACCTTTTCTGAAAGCGCAATTTTAAGGTCATTTTTAAGAAAACCAACAACGTCAGCTTTATTTTGAATTATCTTTTTTGCAAGAGCAAATAAAATATGCCTTTCGGTTATGCTTCCACCCTCGTGTAGCTTTGAAAGTGGAACAACATCATGTTCGAAATCAAGCTCCATTGGTACTAATTTATTAATTTTTTCTATCATTGCAATGTTGCGTTTGTTTCTCTCAAGCGTATATGGTTTAAAAAATTCTGCTACCCTTTCAATTTTGCCGTGAGGAATAGCGTGAAGTGCCATATATGCAATGGTCGTTTGGTCTGGGTTGTTTATGCGCTTATTATTAAGCTTTGTTGAAGAAAAATCGGCTCTACATTCAACACCAATTGTTGTTGCAATCCCTACAATTTCACCAGCCTCGATAAATTCCCTGCAACCAGCAACGGAATCGTGGTCCATTATTCCTGCTGTTGTAAGGCCAGATTGATATGCCATCCAAACAGCCTTAGTAGGCGAGTAAGGAGAGAAGGAGTAGAAGGTGTGAATGTGGTTGTTTACATCACCTGTTGTTATAGGTGATGTAGTAGTGTCCACTAACTTTTTTAATTCTGATAATCTTATTTGTTTATCATTATGATTTAGGTTATCCATAATTATACTCCTAATTTGCTTCTTCTCATTTGTTCAACCTCTGTGAAGTTGTTTTTAACAATATGGTTTGGAAGAGGCATAATTTTTTGATGAATTGCATCTATAATCCAATCTGGTTGTGGGAAGAAATCTGCTTCAAGCTCGTATGAAGGAGTTATCCAGTTGCGTGCGCCAACAACGATAGGAGGAGCATCAAGGTAATCAAATGCAAGCTCGGATATTGTTTGTGCAAAATCTTTTAGATGAGAACCACGCTCACAAGCATCGCTTGCTAATAATATTTTTCCTGTTTTTTTAACGCTTTCAATAACCTTTTCGAAATTAAATGGAACGATTGAACGAGCATCAATAACCTCTGCTGATATTCCATATTTTTCTTCTAATTGCTTAGCGGCCTCTAATGCAGTATAAAGGGTTGAGCCTACTGTTAGAATTGTAATATCCTTACCTTGCTTTTTGATGTCTGGCTCGCCAATTTCGATTTCATAATAACCCTCTGGAACGCCTGCCTCGTGGAATTGCTCGCCAATGTCATATATTCTTTGGCTTTCAAAGAAAATAACAGGGTCGCTTCCTGCTAATGCGCTGTTCATAAGACCTTTTGCATCATAAGGAGTTACAGGGAACACACATTTTAATCCTGGAATATGTGCCACTAACGAAGTCCAGTCTTGTGAATGTTGTGCGCCATATTTTGAACCAACAGAAACACGAAGTACAACAGGCATTTTAAGCACGCCTGCGCTCATTGATTGCCATTTTGAAAGCTGATTAAATACCTCGTCCCCTGCACGACCAATAAAGTCACAATACATAAGCTCTACGATAACTCTGCCACCAGACATTGCATAACCAACTGCGCTACCAACTATTGCAGCCTCTGATATTGGTGAATTGAAGAATCTGTGATAAGGAAGAGCCTCTGTAAGACCACGATACACAGCAAATGCGCCGCCCCAATCTCTGTTATCCTCACCATAAGCGATAAGAGTTGGGTCGAGATAGAATTTATCCATAATAGCCTCGAAAATACCATCTCTCAGCTGATAAACCTTGTTTTTAGAAACAGGCTTGCCATTTTCAAACGCATATCTTGATTTTTTAGCTATTTGTTGAACTCTGAAATTATCCTCTTTTGGTGTTAATACTACTGGCTCTCTATCGTCCATTTTCTCTATTTTTGTGTTAGAGAACATAATTTTTTCAATTTCGTTAGCATTAATTCTTGGAGAAACAGTTTCATCAATCGCAAGCTTGCAGATTTTTGTCATAAGCTCTCTTGCATAAACATTTATGCCTTCGATTGTTTCTGTTTTTACAACCTTTGAATCGATTAACTTTTTGCTGTAAGCTAAAAGAACATCTTGCTCGCCCCATGCGTCCATCTCTTCTTTTGTTCTGTAGCTTGTTGCATCTGATGGAGAATGTCCAGTCATACGATATGTTAAAGTATCTAATAGAATTGGAGATTTGCCCTCGGCAATTAGCGCCATCTTGCGACGCATAGCATCAATTACTGCAAGTGGGTTGTAGCCATCAACACGTTCAGCGTGCATTTGGTCTGGGTTGATACCAGCACCAATTCTTGCTAATATGTTATAAGCCATTGTTTCGCCTACTGTTTGTCCACCCATACCATATAGGTTGTTAAAGAAGTTGAATATAATTGGAAGACCTTGATTATAGCCCTCTTCCCACAGCTGTGTGAATTGGTCCATTGCAGCCATATTCATAGCCTCAAATACTGGTCCACAACCAAGTGAAGCATCACCAACGTTAGAAATTACGATACCTTTTTTCTGATTTGCCTTTTTGTATAGTGCGCTGCCCATAGCAATAGTTGCAGAACCACCAACGATTGCGTTGTTTGGATATATACCAAATGGAGTGAAAAATGCGTGCATAGAGCCACCTAAGCCTTTGTTAAAGCCAGTTTCTCTTGCAAATACTTCGGCTAATGCACCGTATACTAAAAATTCAATTGCGATTTCTTTTATGTTTGTTTGGTTGCCCTCAACTACTTTTAATATTGAGCCACCAAAAAAGCTTTTCATTATGTTGTATAAAACATCATCGTCCATTTTGTGGATACAAACTAAGCCCTTTGCAAGAATTTCGCCATGGCTTCTGTGTGAACCGAAAATGTAATCATCATTATCAAGCAAATATGCTTGACCAACAGCAGATGCTTCTTGACCTAATGATAAATGCGCAGGGCCTGGGTTGTTGTATTCAACACCATTATAAGCATTTGTTGTTTTAATCATAAGTAGCATTGTTTCAAATTCACGAATAATTGCCATATCTCTGTAGATACGGGTAAAATCATCATTTGAAAAATTATTTGTTTCATCTTTGATTGATTTATTGTATTGGTTAACTGGGATATCTGTAAATTTAACAAAACCGCTCTTTCTTAGTACGTTTGGATCCATATATTGTGACTTTGGCATTTTTTAAAACCCTCCTATAATTTGAAAATTCCTTCTCGTATAATTTCGCACACTGTTGGATGTGGGAAAACAATTTCTTTTATATCGTCAACTCTCATTTCAGTTTCAATCATAATTCCTGCTCCATATATCATTTCAGAAGCATAACTACCTATCATGTGAACGCCGATTACCTTGCGATGTTTTTTGTCAACAAGCACTTTGCAAATTCCGTCAGTATCTGTGTTTTCTGCAACATAACGCCCACTATACATCATTGAAACATTAGCAACGTCGAATTCAATACCTTTTTCCTTTGCAGTTTCTTCTGTTTCACCAACTGCGCCAACCTCTGGGTTAGTGTATATAACAGATGGAATTGCGTTATACCTCATAATATCTTTTTTGCCAAGTATGTTATTTATTGCAACCTCTGCCTCACGATAAGCAGTGTGTGCAAGCATATATTTACCGTTAACGTCGCCTGCCGCATATACGTTTGGCACGTTAGTTTGGCAAAATCTATCAGTAACAACACAGCCACGCTCAACTTGAACGCCGATGTTTTCAAGACCAATTCCAGTAACAACTGGGCGTCTGCCTATTGAAAGAAGTATTTTATCAGCAACAACCTCGCCACCGTCATAAATAACCTTTCCATTTTCAACGCCTGTTACCTTTGAATTAAGCTTGAATTCCACACCTTTTTTGATGTAGTTGTTCATAAGAATTGTTGAAATTTCTTTATCTGTTGCGCCTGCAATATTAGGGAGCATTTCAATTACAGTAACCTTACTTCCAGCAGAGTTAAAATATGAAGCCATTTCAAGGCCGATTACTCCGCCACCAATAACTACAAGGTTTTTTGGAATTTCTTCTAAATCTAAAATTTCTCTATTAGTTAAAACATAGCCACCCTCTAAGCCCTCTTTAACACCAGGGATAGGAGGAACAACAGGCATAGAGCCAGTTGCAATTAAAAGGCGAGTGCCCTCATACACATCGTCGCCCACTTTAACGTGGTTTTTGTCAACAATTACGCCTTCACCGTTAACAACAGTAACCTTGTTAGCTTTCATTAAGCCTTTAATTCCAGAAACAAGTGTATGAACTACCTTGTTTTTGCGCTCAACTACTGCCTTGTGGTCTATGCTTGCGCCAGTTGTTGTAACGCCATATTTTTCGCTATGCTTAGCATAATCAAAAACCTTAGCGGAATATAGTAATGATTTTGAAGGAACGCATCCCTCATTTAAACACACGCCACCTAAATTTCTTTTTTCGATAAGCAAAACTTTAAGTCCTGCGTGCCCTGCTCTTTCAGCTGCAAGGTAGCCACCAGGGCCACCACCCAATATAATTAAATCATAAGTCATTTGTTTTTCCTCCTATTTAACCAACATAACGCTGAAATTTTCAAGGTTGTTCTTTAAGTCTTTAAGGAATTTAGCCGCAGGTGCACCATCTAATGCTCTGTGGTCAAATGTTAATGACAATCCCATAGCTGGGTATGTGCTTCCGTTTTTTGTACGCTCAACTATGTTACAAACGCCTAAAATACCAACCTGTGGTGGGTTTAAAACAGGAGTGAACGATTCAATATCAAGAGTTCCAAGGTTAGTTACAGTAAATGAACCACCCTTTAAACCATCTGGGCTTATAGTGCCTTGTTGACATTGCTCAACTAAGCCCTTGCTTGCTTTTGAAATCTCTGTAAGTGTTAATTTATTTGCGTTAAATAGTGTTGGAACCATTAAACCTCTTGCTGTATCAACAGCAATACCGATATGTGCATTGTTAAACAGCACCATTTTATCATCATAGAAATGTGCGTTTATTTCCTTGTGGTTAAGTAGTGTTCTTGAAACTGCATATAAAATTATATCGTTTATTGTTATGTTACCAAGCCCAAGAGCCTCACTGCTTGCTTTAATTTTCTTTCTAAATGCAAGAATGTCTGATACATCGAATGAAGAATTAAGTGTTAGCTGTGCAGTTGTTGAAAGTGAAGTGTGCATTGCCTTTGCAATGAATTTTCTGATATTAGGTAATTTTACCTCTTCAAAATCGTTTTCCGAGATAACAGGAGCAGAAGAAGTAGTAGCAACACCATTAGCTAAATCAGCAGTAGTAACTCTGCCACCAAGCCCAGTTCCTGCAACATCTGTTCCTAATGCTGAATACTCACCCTTAGCAGCAGGGGTAACAATTTTGCCCATATCTAATACCTTTTCAACATCACGTTCCATAATTCTACCGTTTGCACCAGTAGGCTGTGCATAGCGAACATCTGCGCCACTTTTTTGTGCCAAGCCTCTTGCACGAGGTGAAATTTTAAGCATATCATCACTATTTGCGCTAACAACAACCTCTGAAACAACAGGCGCTTTTACTTCTTCGGAAACTGCTACTGGTGTTTCTTCAACAGATGTACTACCCTCTGGAGCAAATTCTGCTGTGGATTCACCCTCATTACCAATTACGCATACATTTAAAAGACAAGTAACATCGTCGCCCTCTTCAAAATATACTTCAAGCATAATACCCTCAACCTTTGATTCTTCCTCAAAAGTTGCTTTATCTGTTTCGTAAGTAAATAATAAATCACCTACTGAAATCTTGTCGCCTTTGTTTTTGTGCCATTTTGCAATGATACAGCTTTCAACTGATTGCCCCTGACGAGGCATAATTACTGCTACTGCCATTATTTAGCCTCCTTTAATTTAACATCGTCTGCCCGCCTGTAACGGGAACTGCTTGACCTGTTTCATATTCTTGCTCAACTACATAAAATATTGCCCTTGCAACTGCAATTGTGTCACAGCCTCTGTTCATAGGCACTTTTGATTCGTAGAATTTCTTAACATCTTCAACTGTTTTTGCTCCTGGTACTTTTCCTGTGTTAAGGTATTGTACAAACAAGCCTTTAACAGGGTCTGACCATAAAGGACCATCAAAAAAGTTACCTGGGCAAATTGAATTTACCTTAATTTTAAATGGTACTAATTCAAGCGCAAAGCTTTGAGTTAAACCAATACCGCCAAATTTGCCACCAGCATAAGCAAAGTTTTTGTTGCTACCCTCTAAGCCAGATTTTGAGTTTATTTGAATAATATCAGTATAATAATTAGAGTTTATTTCATATTGTGACTTCATAACCTGCGAAGCAAATTTTGTGCAAAGGAAATATGCTGTGTAATTTATTTTTGTTACAAATTCAAAAGATTTTAAATCCATTTCCTCTAAGCTACCTGCTTTTAAAACACCTGCGTTGCTAACAAAAATATCAAGCCCACCATAATTTTTCACAGTTTCAAGCATCATATTTTGGATTGATTCCTCGTTGCCAACATCTACGCTAACAGGCATAGTTGCGTTCTCTCCATACAAGCTGTTTAGTTCCTTTGATACTGCTGATGCTAAATCAAAGTTTAAATCTGCAATAACAACAAACGCACCATTTTTCACCATTTCCTCGGCGATACCCTTGCCAAAGCCTTGTGCACTACCAGTTACAATACTAATTTTTTGGTCAAGACGTTTGTTAGTTGGGTTATTTGAAAAAGTGAAAAGACCTACATTTTCAACATAAACCTTGCTAACCTTTTGTCCTTTAAGCTCTGAAACATCATTTATTACTATATCAGCATCAGCCTTGCCACCCTCTGTGAATTTGAGAGTACCCTTATTATCCTCACCCATAAGTGACATTCTAATTTTCGGAGCGATATTTATCATTTATTTCACCTCAAGTAAATATTTTTCAGCCTTTGCACACCACAAGCCATTATTTTCTTTAACTATTTCAGCTAATTTTTTGAACATTTCATCTGTTTTGCCTAATTCTTCAAAATCAATAATTGCAGTTAAAGGCATTTCAATATTAGTGTATATAAGCTTTTTACCACCAGGTATTTTAGGAAGGTTAAGAGTTGTTTCGATAACTGCGTTTAGTCCACCAACGTGTGTTATCATTGCAGCAGGGTCTATAATTCCTTTTTCCATCATTTTAAGTGATTCAACCATATCATCTGTGTTTCCGCCACTTGTGCCTACAACGTGAGTTGCTGAATAATGTACATTGTAAAAATTAAATGGCGCAGAAAATTCTGGGTTAGTTGGTCCTGCAAAAAAGTTTAAGCAACCATCGTGCGCAAGCACTTTATCTGCAAGCTGAACAACAGGGGCAACAGGTGCATAAACAAATACATCATCATAGCCGTGTCCATCTGTTAGTGACATTAAATATTCAGCATCAGTTGTGTTTGCATATATAAGCTTAACGCCATTTTTAGCAGCTTTTTCAGGAGATAATATCTCTTTTGCACGATTAATTCTTGCATCATCAATATCTGTAACAACGATTAATGCTGGCTTGTGGTCGCAGTTAATAGCATAATCAATAGCACCAAGCCCCATTGGTCCTGCACCTGCAAGTATTGCCACATTTCCACCTTTTACTATGCCCATTCTATGAACGTATGAGCCCCCTGTTGTGTGGTAATTTGCGTGAAACGCACCAACAATACAAGACATAGGCTCTGCAAGTGAGCCATAGAAAAACGCATCACCCTCATAGTTTAAAAGACAATCCATTTCCATAACTTCTTTTGGCATTATTATGTAAGTTGCGTCGCCACCGATATATTGATATGAATAACCAGGTGCATCAAGCGTGCCCTTGTAGTTAAGTGCTGGTTGTATTGAAAACTTTTGACCAGCTTTGAATTTGTGTTGCCATTTTGAGCCGATTTCTACTAATTCACCACAAAATTCATGACCAATTATTACAGGGTTTTCAGCAACATCATTAGGTACACGCTTGTGCTCTGCCCCTTGTGTTGCTGCTTTGTAGCTTGACATACAAATGCTATCCGAAATAATTCTTGCAAGTATTTCGTCGTCTTTAATAGCTGGTAGTTCAAATTCCTCAAGTCTTAAATCACTTTTACCATACAGTCTTACTGCTTTTGTTTTCATTATTAAATCACTCCTACTTTATATTTTTTTGCTTCATTTAAAAACTCATCAGATGCTTTTTCATCTGAAATTATAACATCAATATCAGAAAATTTTGCGAAAGAAAATGGCATACTTTTGCCAATTTTCGAGCTATCCATTAGCATAACAACCTTTGATGCCTTTGAAACAACGTGTCTTTTGATTTCACATTCATTATAATTACCACAAGTAAAACCATTTTGCCCAGTAAAGCCAGAAGCAGCCATAAATGCAATATCAATATTTATATTTTTGAAAAAATCAAGAGCGTTAACTCCAGATAGTGAAAGGTTATCCCTGTTTAGGTTTCCACCAATAATATAAACAGATGCATTTGGATTTTTTATACATTCAAGTGCTATGTTTGGTGCGCTTGTTGAAATGAAAAGCTTTTGGTCGTTTATAAGCTGAGATAAATACATTGTTGTTGTTCCAGAGTCAAGAAATATTGAACGTCCCTCTTGAATTAGAGCAATAGCCTTTTTTGCAATTGTGTTTTTTTCCAAAATACTCTCCGATGCCCTTGTGGAGTATAGCTCCTCTTTAATTCGTGATAGGTGTACGATAGATTTTGCGCCACCACGAGTTCGCACAACATCACCTAATTGCTCTAACTTTTCCAAATCACGCCTAAGTGTCATTGACGAAATATTAGGGAACATAACTTCAAGCTCGGATAACGTAACCTTACCGTTTACTTCAATATACTTTTTAATTTTAGAAATTCTCTCTTGCATATCGACCCCTCTCTCTAATGTTAAATTCTAACACATAAATGTTACTAATTAACATTATATATAATTGTGATTAAAATGTCAAGAAATATTATTTCGAAAATTCAGTTGCTTTGTAGCTTTTTTTCTTTGATAAAAACTTGACAAACTTTATAAAAAGAATTATAATTATTGCATACCCACAGGGGGTATGTATGGAGGTGTTAGTCTGAAAGAAATTGAAAATTTCTGAAAGCTAATGCACAAGTGCAATTTTTCACACTTGTGGGAAAAATACTTTGCACGTGCGATAAATTGAATTTAAGCCCATAAAAAATTTCAATTGAAATTTTTGTTCCTGCAAGGGCGAATTCATTTCGCGCGTTAGCAGGAATGGAGCTTAAAATGTCTGATAATAAAGAGTGCAAAGAAGATGTCCTTAAAAGGCTAAGGAAAATAGAGGGGCAGGTTAAGGGCATTCAAAAAATGGTTGAAAACGGTAAGGAATGTTCGGATTTACTTATACAAGTAGCAGCCGTAAGGGCAGCTATTAATAAGGTAGGTGGATTAATCCTTGAAAACCATTCAAAAGAATGTATAGTAAAAGCACTAAGCAAAGATAATAGCGAAAATGCTATAAATGAATTAGTTGACACTATGGTTAGATTTATAAAATAAAGGAGTTGTTTTGTATGGGTAAAAAAATATTAATAGTTGGTGGGGTTGCAGGTGGTGCAAGTGCTGCTGCAAGGCTAAGGCGGTTGGATGAGGAAGCAGAGATTATATTATTTGAAAAAGGTGAATATATTTCTTATGCGAATTGTGGGCTTCCATATTATATAGGAGAGGTAATTACAGACAAGGCTAACCTTGTTGTAACTTCGCCTGCACAAATGCATAAGCGTTTTGGTATTGATGTGCGTGTTCAAAATGAGGTTACAAAAATAAACCCTAACGAAAAAACAGTTGAGGTTTTTGATTATATAAAAAAACAATCATACACCGAAAGCTATGACAAACTTGTTTTGTCCCCAGGCGCAAACCCTATAACACCAGAAATTCCAGGGATTGATTCCCCTAATGTTTTCACGTTAAGAAACATTCCAGATACCTATCGAATTAAAGAATTCGTGGATAATAATAAGCCTAAAAATGCTGTAATTATGGGCGCAGGCTATATTGGCTTAGAGGTTGCTGAAAATCTTCACAGGCTTGGGGTAGACATAACTGTTGTCGAGCTTGCCGACCATGTTATAGGTCCATTAGATTTTGAAATGGCATCAATTGTTCATCAGCATATGAAAGTAAAAAATGTTGAATTATATTTAAGTGATGCAGTTAAGTCTTGCGATTTTAGTGCAAAAGGTGTTGTGAAATTATCGAGTGGCAAAACAATTCCTGCGGATATGGTAGTTATGGGAATTGGCGTTCGTCCAGATAATAAGCTTGCAAAGGATGCAGGGCTTAAACTTGGTGTAACTGGTGGAATATGGACAGATGAAACGATGAGGACATCTAACCCTGATATTTATGCAGTAGGTGACGTGGTAGAGGTAACGGATTATATAACAAAAGCGCCAACACTTATACCACTTGCAAGCCCTGCTAATAAGCAGGGGAGGATTGCGGCAGACAATATTTGTGGTATTTCGTCTAAATATGAGGGAACACAAGGAACTTCAATTGCAAAAATTTTCGATACTACTGTTGCAATAACAGGAAGTAACGAACGAATACTAACGAAAAATGGCATAGAGTATGAAAAATCATTCACACATTCGGCATCTCATGCGGGGTATTACCCAGGTGCTATTCCAATGAGTATGAAGCTGATATTTGAAAAGGTAACAGGTAAAATATTGGGCGCACAAATTGTTGGATACGATGGTGTTGACAAGCGAATAGACGTTATTGCAACTGCAATTCGTGCAGGTATGACGGTAAGTGACCTTGAAACACTTGAGCTTGCGTATGCACCTCCATTTTCTTCTGCGAAAGACCCAGTTAATATGGCTGGCTACGTTGCCTCAAATATTTTATCTGGCACGCATAAGGTTTTCCATTGGAATGAACTGGCTGATATTGATTACAATAATTCTGTGCTAATTGATGTAAGAACAGAGCTTGAATTTAGTAATGGTTCAATTCCGTATGCAATAAATATACCAGTAGACGATTTGCGAGAAAGAGCTTCCGAAATTCCAAAAGGAAAGGATATTTATATTTTCTGCCAGGTTGGACTTCGTGGCTATATTGCATATAGAATTTTAAAGCAAAATGGTTTTGATAATATTAAAAACCTAAGTGGTGGTTATAAAACATATCAGCTTGCCACACAAAAGCAGGCAAATGAGGGCATTTTCAAGGACGATAAAATAACAAAGAATGACGATATGCAAGCAGTGCGTGTAGACGATGAAGCAAATGTTCACAAGATAGATGTTAAGGTTAACGCTTGTGGTTTACAATGCCCAGGTCCAATTTTGAAATTATATGAAGCAATTCAGCCAATGAATTATGGCGAGATATTAACCATTTCTTCAACAGACCCTGCATTTGAAGAAGATGTTAAGGTATGGTGTGAAAGAACTGGAAATGTGCTTTTGGAAACTAAATTTGAAAACAAAACATTTACAGCAACTATCCGTAAGGAAAAAGAAAGTGAACTTAATATGAACACATCAATAAATAATGATAAAACTTTGGTTGTGTTTAGTGGTGATTTGGATAAAGCGATTGCATCGTTTATTATCGCAAATGGAGCGGCGGCAATGGGTAGAAAGGTTACAATGTTTTTTACATTTTGGGGGCTTAATGTTCTTAGGAAAAACCAATATGTAAAGACTAAAAAAGATATTATTTCCAGAATGTTTGGAATGATGATGCCAAGAGGCTCACGAAAGCTTAAGCTTTCTAATATGAATATGGGCGGAATTGGTGCAGAAATGATACGCTTTGTTATGAAAAACAAGCATATTGATTCTATTGAGGAGCTAATGGCACAGGCACAAAGAAATGGTGTAAAGCTAATAGCTTGCAATATGTCAATGGACGTTATGGGCATAAAGCAGGAAGAGTTAATCGACGGTGTAAGCTCTGGTGGAGTTGCAACAATGCTTGGAAGTGCTGAACATTCTGACACTACAATGTTTATTTAATTAAAAAAATCCTTTTGTGATTGAAACTATCACAAGGGGATTTTTTGTTTAGTGTATTATTTTAACAAGAATTGCACAAAATGTATATATGTTATTCTACGAGGATGTGATTGTTTGTTTTTTAAGAAAAAGAGTAGTGAACAGCCAGAAAAAAAAGAACAGAGCACAAAAGATATGCCACCACAGGGGAGATTAGGCAAGGATATAAACGAAAACATTAAAATTTTCAAAGATATTTTTAAAAATGATGATACGCTTGTTATTAGAGAATTTGAAAACAGCGCAAAGGATAGTATTAAGCTGTGCTGTTTGTATTTTGACGGAATGGTTAATACCAAAGTATTAAATGACGACGTTATACGCCCAGCAATGTACAATTCAACAATTGGCATAGATGATGAAGTTATAACCTTGCTTCAAGAAAAAGTAATTTTTTCAAATGACGCTAAAAAAAGTTCAGAAATAGCTATTTTAATTGAATCAATGCTATATGGTGATACAATACTAATTGCCCATGGCAGTAGCGATGGGCTAATTTTAAATACAAAGGGCTGGCTAACGAGGTCAATAACCGAACCAGAGGCAGAAAAAGTGGAAAGAGGCCCAAGGGAGGGCTTTAACGAGGCAATTCTTGTTAACCTAAGTTTGTTAAGACGTAAAATTAAAACGCCTAACTTGAAATTTGAATTTAAAACAATTGGGGTTCAAACGAATACAAAAGTTTGTGTTTGTTATATTGATGGAATTGTTAACAAGAGCGTGCTCAAAGAGGTTAATGATAGGTTGGAAAAGATTAACATAGATGGCATTTTAGATTCTGGTTATATAACTGAAATGATAAAGGACGAGCCATTTAGCCCAATTAAAACAGTTGGTTCAACCGAAAGACCTGACGTAGTAGCCGCAAAGCTTTTGGAGGGGCGTGTTGCCGTTATTGTTGACGGAACCCCAATGGCGCTAACTGTTCCACACCTTTTTGTAGAATATTTTCAGACAAATGATGACTATTATGTTAATTATATATTTTCAAGCATCAACAGAATTCTAAGGATATTGGGAGCCTTTATAAGCATTAGTATCCCAGCTGTTTATCTTGCATTTGTTACGTATCATCAAGAACTAATGCCTACTTCGTTACTCCTAAGCGTTACATCAGCAAGGCAGGGTGTGCCAGTTCCAACAATTGTAGAGGAAATATTGATACTTTTAGCATTTGAGCTACTTAGAGAGGCGAGCCTTAGAATGCCATCTAATATAGGATCGGCGCTTAGTATTGTAGGTGCATTGGTATTAGGGCAGGCAGCGGTAGAGGCAAAGCTTGTAAGTGCTCCAATGGTAATTGTGGCTGCTCTTACTGGTATAACAGGACTTATGATAATTAAGCTAAAAGGAGCAACAATATTAGTAAGGTTAATTCTGTTATTTCTTTCTTCAATTGTTGGAATGTATGGGTATGTGTTTGGAATGGTAGGCTTGCTTATCTATTTATGCTCAATACGTTCGTTTGGTATTCCAATAATACAAGGGTTAAGTCCATCTACACCTTCGGATTTACAAGATGTTGGAATTCGAGTTCCTTGGTTTAATATGAGATACAGACCAAAATTTTTATCTCCAGATAATCCTATAAGAAATGGAAGTAAAGGTGATAAACGGTGAGAAAAATAGCATTTACACTTATACCTATAATCTTATCTAATATGTTTTTTCTTACTGGCTGTTGGAATTATCGAGAGGTGGATAATCTGGCAATCGTTGCTGGTATTGCAATAGATAAAAACAAGGCTACAAATAAGTATTTATTAACATCTGAAATTTTAAAAATAAGTAGTGGAAAGGATGGTAAAATCGAGTCTGAAAAACTTGAATCAGATGGGGACACAATCTTTGATGCAATAAGGAATACTATAAAAATGTCCGGACAAAAGCTTTATTGGAGCCATGCACATATTGTGGTTATTAGTAAGGATATTGCGAAAGAGGGGATTACTCCTATTCTTGATTTCTTAGACAGACAGCCAGAACCACGGTTAAACCTTAACGTTTTGGTCTCGAAAGCAGAAACAGCAAAAGAGGTATTAATGAAAAAAACTGTTGCTGGTGAGATTACTTCATTCTCAATAGATAAAATAATAGATGCAAGTAAGGCTACAGCAAAATTGCCATTTGAAAGGCTTTATAATATTATTAATGATTATTCTTCGGAAGGCAAATCAATGTCATTGCCTACAGTATCAGTAATTAAAAATATGGATAAGGAACTACTTGATGTTTCGGGAACCGCTTTATTTAATAAGGATAAGTTGGTTGGTTTTTTAAGCGATATAGAAACAAAACCTTTTTTGTATGCAAAAGATGAGCTCAAGGGTGGATTAGTTTGTTTTAAAGTTACGACTGATGTAGGAGATACGTTGGTTACGTTAGAGGTTACTAAAAATAAGTCGAAAATAAAACCAGCTTATGTAAATGGAAAAATAGTTATAAATATTGATGTTAATACAGACGCCACAATTGTAGAGATCGACAGCGCAGAAGACCTTTTAGATGATAAAGGTATAGAAACTATAAAATACTTTGCACAAAAAAATATTGAAGTCGATATTGAAGATATTATAAAAAAAGTACAAAGTGAATATGATACAGATGTTTTTGGTTTTGGAAAATTGGTAATGGAGTCAATGCCTTCCCATTGGAGGGAAGTGAAGGATGATTGGGATAATTATTTTAAGGATTTAGATGTAAATGTTAAATCGAAAGTTAATATTGCAAGTAGTTCCGATATTAAGACTCCTATCAAGGTAGGTGATTAGATTAAAATGATGATTTTAATTGTAACTTTAGTTTTTTCGTGTTTTGTTATACCAGATATTATTTCTATGTTTAGAGAAAAAGATTATCATTTAATATGGCTGTATTTAAGCATTTTAATCATTACCTATGTATTAAGTGTCTTAGTTGGTTTGGAAGTTAAAATACCAAGCCCACAGCCTTTAATTAAATCTGTAATTACCACTATTTTAGGTTCCCCAGAGTTGCCATAAAAAATATTAAAAGGCAGGAGGTTAGGTATGAATAAAGAAGTAATTTCCCGTAAGCAGGCTACATCAATAATTATATTGTATTGGTTAGGCTCAATATTAATAATGGGTACTACTGAAGCGGGGAAAGATTTGTGGATAGCGATTATTATAGCTACCATTGTCGCCATACCTGTTTTGTTTATATATTCACGGCTTATGAAATTGTACCCTGGTAAAGATTTTTTTGAAATATCAATTGATGTTTTTGGTAAAATTGGTGGGAAAATTTTAATCCTATTTTACATCGAGTATGCTCTGCACTTATCAGCATTAGAAACTAATAACTACTCGGAATTCTTTCATATAGGTATATTACCTGAAACCCCTAAATATGTTTTTGCAATTATGTTAGTAGCTATATGCATTTTTGCTGCAAAGATGGGTTTAGAGGTAACTGGCAGATGCGCAGAGATAAACATTTTTTTCGTACTTTTAAGCATTATTGTAATTACTTTGCTTTCTATACCATATTTTGATTTTTCAAATATTAAACCAGTACTTTATAATGGGTGGAAGCCTGTAATTGGAGCATCATTTACACTAAGTTCATTTCCGTTTGCAGAATCTGTTATATTTATTTATATATTAAGTTCATTAAAACAAGGTGAAAGCATTTATAAAGTAGTTTATTCGGCTCTTGGGGTTACTTCGATAGTTTTAATAGTAGTTTTAACAGGAATTATTCTGGTTTTAGGAGAATATCCAGCACAAATGTATTATTTTCCCACCCAACAATCAATTAGCATTATAGATATAGGAGATTTCATTCAAAGGCTTGATATATTTAGTCCTTTAGTTTATTTTTTAAACTATTTTATTAAGATTACTATATGCCTTATATTTGCAAGTAAGGGCTTTACAAAGTTATTTAATATTAGAGAGTATAAAAAGCTGGTAGTGCCACTTGGATTTTTTGTTTTCGTATTTTCTTTAATCCTATATGGTAGTGCAATGGAGACTTTTGCAGATGCAAAATATTATAAATATTATGCTTTTCCATTTCAATTTATATTTCCAATTATAATCCTTATTGTTGCAGAAATTAAAAATTTGATAAATAAAAAAAACGCAACATTTTAATATAAAAAAAGGTAGCCCAGTTATGGCTACCTTTTTTTATGTTTAATTGATTTTTTAATTATGTAAAAAACCATTCCAAAGTAAATTAAAATTAAAAATATGATTACTACAAAGACTAATTTAATATATTTTAGGTTAAAAAACCATAGTATGCTATTTCCAATGTATTTAACTGGGTTTACTGATAAGCTATTAGAGGCGGCAACATCAACCCTGCCAACATATTTTCCTAAATATGAATATTCTATACTGCCAATTATTTTGTCCTTTTCAACAGGGGCGCTAATATATTTTGGTATTTTCGTTTCTTTTTGTATGCTTTCAATTTTATCATCACGCAGTATAAAACATTTAAGGCTATTATATGTATATAGTAAAAGGTGGTCACTTGTCATTGAGTTTTTAACTTTTATTTCGCTAATTATCTCTTTTTGCGACACTATAGTTTTTTGAACAAAATCATTAAAGCCATATTCAAATAGGTTTTTAGCCTCAACAAGCGAGTAATTAACACCCTCATCAAGGATTGAGCCGAAAACTATGCAAATTAGCTCTGTTTCGTAGCGTTTACCATTCGTTGCAATAGAATAGCCCCCTGCACTTGATGATGCAGTTTTACCACCTCTTGCATTTTCGTATATATATTTTGTTTCTATGTATCTGCTAATTAAGTGGTTGCTTGTCCAAAAAGTTCTTTTTGGTTGCATATTGGTTGGTGGTATTGTTGCATTTTGAGTGTTTAATATGTCTTTTAGCTTAGGCGTGTTGCACATTTGCCTATAAAATTTTAACATATCAATAGCATTTGTATATTGATTTTCGTTATGGTTACCTGTTACATTAACAAAATTAGTGCCTGTGCAATTAAGCGACTTTGCCCGTTCGTTCATCATAGCTACAAAATTTTCAACAGAGCCACCACAGTGAATTGCAAGGGCAATTGCGGCATCATTTGCCGAGCCAACAGTCATAGCGGTAATTAGCGAACCAGTGGTTATTTGCTCACCTGGTTTTAGGTTCATCGATGGTTCAAGAAAAGTTAGGTATTCTTTTATATTATTTGGCACAGTAACAACCTCGTCCATACCACTTTTTTCATAAGCAACAAGTGCAGTAATAAGCTTTGTAAGCCCTGCTGGGTACACCTTTTCAGAAGAGTTTTTCTCGAAGAGGATTTGCTCGGTATTTAGCGCCGCAAGTATTGCGGATTTTGCCTTTATATCTGGTGTAGCAGCGAAAACGTGGGTAAAACTAATTAAAAATATGATTATTAAAAATAGCAAATATTTTTTCATAGACAAAACCTCTCATATTTGATATTCTTATTATATCAAATATAAAAAAATTTACAATATTTATTAATACTTTGTTCACACTTTTATATAAAAAGTTTTGTATAATAAGGAAAAGACTATTAGAATGGAGCTTAATATGAAGAAATTTAAAGAACTGAAAAAGAAAACGAAAATCGTAATAATATCAGTATTAGGGGTTGCGTTAGTAGCTGGGCTTGCTTTTGGAATACCAAAGGCTATTGCAACATTTGGTGCTAAAAAAACAACTGCTTCAACAACAGTAAAGGCAGAAAAAGGTAGTATTGAGGTTAAAATTAGTGGCTCGGGCACAATTCAGCCAATTTCAAGGTATGACATTATACCTCTTGTAAAGGGTAGTATTCTTGAAAGTAAATTTGAAGTTGGAAGCACAGTAAAAAAAGGCGATGTGCTTTATAGGTTTGATTCGACTGATTTGCAAAGTAATATACAAAAAACTCGAAATGGCTTATCACGCACAGAAATAACTGCTCAAACTAATAGCGAATCAATAAGAAATCTTCGTGTAACAGCACCGTCTAATGGAACGCTTACCAATTTCAACCTAAAACAAGGTGAACAGGTTTCAAATGGCAAGGTGGCAGATGTAATAAACAGCGATAATTTAATTGCAAGAATTCCATTTAATGGCGCACAGCTTGCGCAGATAAATGTTGGAGATAGCGCAACAATAACAAGCGCACAATATATGACAACAATTGATGGAACTGTTATATATAAAACAAATGCAGCAACTGCCGCAGGAGATGGTAGTGCACTTTATGATGTAGAAATACAGCTAAATAACCCAGGTGCATTAGCAAGTGGGCTTAGTGTTGGTGCGACTGTACATACTAATAGTGGAAGTATAACATCACCATCATCAGGTAAAACTGAAAATTCATCACAAAGCCCTGTTATACCAGAAGCAACAGGTAAGGTTAGTAAAATTTATGCAAGAAATAATCAACATGTGAACAAGGGTGATTTGCTATTTGAAATAGATAACGATACCTTAATTCAAAATAGAGATAGAACAAGCCTTGATATTAAGGATTCAGCGCTATCATTACAATCACAGCTAAAACAGCTTGAGGATTATAATATAACTTCACCGATTGATGGAGTTGTTATTACAAAGAATAGCAAAGCAGGTGACACAATTAACTCTGGCACAAGCTCAAGCACTGTTTTAATGGTTGTTGCCGATTTATCAAAAATGATATTTAACATGGACATTGACGAGCTTGATATTGCAAAGGTTCAATTAGGGCTTAAAGCAGATATAACTGCTGATGCACTTCCTAATGAAAAATATGTGGGCGAGGTAACAAAAATAGCAAGCGAGGGCGTTTCAGCAAATGGTGTTACTACATATAAAGTAGAAATAACTATTAACGAGCCTAAGAATTTGCGCCCTGCAATGAATGTAAACGCAAATATTGTAGTTAATAAAAAAGATGATGTAATTACAGTGCCAATAAGCGTTGTAAATGGGCTTAAAAATAATGCAGGTATGGTATTTGTTAAAGGTGATAGAACGAGTGCGCCAAAAGGAGATAGACCAGCAATCACAGATTCAACAAGCACTAGATGTACGCAAGACCCAACAGCAACTACTTCCCCACAAGCTAATAGGACACAAAGTAGCAATAGAAAACCATCTACTTCATCGAATATACCAGAAGGTTTCAGACCACAGCGTGTAGAAACAGGAATAGCTAATAGTGATAACATCGAAATTATTAGTGGTCTTAATGAGGGGGATGAGGTATTAGTTCCAGCAACGGCGACCACTAAAACCTCTACAACTGCTACTCAAGGCTTCGGCACAGGTGGAGGCGGGTTCCCTGCTGCAGGTGGTGGTTTCTCTGGTGGTAATAGGACTACTGGTGGAAGATAATGATAAAATTAGAAAATATGTATAAAATTTATTCTATGGGTGATAACGAGGTGCGTGCGCTAAATAATGTGTCGCTTCATATTAAACCAAAAGAATTTATAGCAATAGTTGGACCATCTGGTAGTGGTAAATCAACACTAATGAATATGATAGGTTGCCTTGATGCACCTACAAGTGGTAAGTATTACATAGATAATAACGAGGTAAGCACACTAAAAGATGATGACCTTGCGGATATTCGTAATAAAAAAATTGGTTTCATATTTCAAGGATTTAATTTGCTTAGTAAATTAACTGCAATAGAAAATGTAGAGCTTCCACTAATTTATAGGGGAATATCTAAGAGTGAAAGGCAACGATTGTCGCAAATTGCCCTCGACCGTGTTGGCTTAGGTGATAGAACACATCACAGACCAAATGAATTATCTGGTGGGCAACAGCAAAGGGTTGCAATTGCAAGGGCGTTATCTACAAGCCCTCCTATTATACTTGCTGACGAACCAACAGGTGCGCTGGATTCAAAATCTGGCATAGAGATAATGAAAATGCTACACGAAATACACGAGGCAGGCAACACAATTGTGCTAATTACACACGATAATGACATAGCAAAACAGGCAGACAGAATTGTAAGAATGCATGACGGTGAAATAATTTTTGATAGCGAGGTGGATAGCGAATGAACTACACACAAGCTATTAAAATGTCTATTAAAAGTATAATGGGCAACAAAATGCGTTCGCTGTTAACTATGCTTGGCATAATAATCGGCGTATGCGCAGTAATAATAATGATTAGCTTAGTTCAAGGCTCAACAAAAAGCATACTCGATAGGTTGGAAAGCATGGGCACAAATATGATTTCGGTGTCGCTAACAGGGCAAAAATCAAGCAAGGTGCTTTCTATGGTTGAAATGCAGGCATTAGTAGACAAAAATCCTACGACATTATCAGCGGTAGCACCAACAATCAATAGTAATGTTACAATAAAAGTTGGAACTGAAAATGCGAAAACATCTTTAATTGGAACAAATGATGCATACTCAACCATACAAAATACAAAGGTGCAAACTGGCGGTAGGTTTATGTCTGCAATGGATGTGCAAGAGCGCAGAAACGTAGCAATGATTGGAAGCTATATTTCAAAATTAACATATCCAGATTCCAGCCCAATAGGGAAAGAAATAAAAATTAATGGGCAAATTTTCACAATAATTGGAGTGCTTGAAGTTAAATCAACCTCAACAGCTGGCTCAACAGATGATAGGGTAATGATACCCTACACCACAGCAACAAGGCTTCTTAAAAATGCAACCGTGCGTAGCTTTTCTTTCCAAGCGAAAAGCTCAGACGTTTCTGCCGAGGCACTTAGTACTTTAAACACATACTTTAAAAAAGAACTTAAAAGTGATGATGCTTTTAGAGTGTTTAACCAAGCAGATATGCTTGAAAATGTTAATCAAATGACAGGCACTATGACAGCAATGCTTGGTGGAATAGCAGGGATATCCCTGCTTGTTGGTGGTATAGGAATTATGAATATAATGCTTGTATCTGTAACAGAGCGAACAAGGGAAATTGGTATTAGAAAAGCAATTGGCGCAAGACGAAAAAGCATATTAATACAATTTTTAATTGAATCCATAGTAGTTAGCGGTATGGGCGGAATTATTGGAATAATTCTTGGAGTGCTTGGCACATGGGGAATAGGAAGCTTGATTAAAATTAGTGCAACACCTTCGTTTGGTACGATGTTACTTGCAGGAGGATTTTCAGTAGCCGTAGGCGTATTTTTTGGCTGGTATCCTGCAAATAAAGCATCAAAGCTTAACCCAATTGAAGCACTTCGATTTGAATAGGAGAGAAAACAATGACAAAAATAACTGCAAGCTTAGTAGCAATCGTAATGATGTTTTCATTGTCTGTTAGTGCAAAATTTAATGATGTAGAAACTGGAACAAACTATGCCGATGCAATCGAAAGATTATCACAATATGGCATAATAAATGGTAAGGATGATGGTAACTTTGACCCACAAGGTAGCCTTACCCGTGCTGAAATGTCTAAGATTTCCACAGTTGTTGCAGGGCTTGACAGCCTCGCACCTGTAAGTAGTGGAACAAGCTTATTCTCAGATATGGATGGTAGCTATTGGGCAAGTGGATATGTTAACACTGCGGCGAAAAATAAATTAATTTTTGGTTATCCAAACGGAACATTTGAGCCAGAGCGTGAGCTTTCGTTTGCCGAGGCAGTTACAATAGTGCTTAGATTATTAGGATATTCCACAGACGAGCTTGGCAACAATTGGCCTATGGCGTATATGCAAAAGGCATCAGAGCTTAACCTTACAGCTGGAATAAATGGCGATGCTAATGATTTGATAAACAGAGCAAATATTGCACTAATTATTGACCGTGCATTAGTTACCGATATGAAAAAAGCGAGTGATACAGCAGCTTCAAAAAAACTGTTTGCACTAATGAATTATACAATTACAGACGAATGTATAGTTCTTGCAACAAATCAGCAGGATAAAACTCTTTTATCTAATGAAGTGAAAACAACTATTGGAACATATCAGTCAATTAACAATTCGGCAAGTAATTATGTTACAAAAAAGGTTAAACTTGTACTAAATGAAGATAAAAAAGTAGTTAATGCAATAGGTCTAACACAAACAGGCAAGGATATTGTGATAGATAGCATTGCAGGAACAGAGCTTGCTTATACTGAAAATGGTAATAAATCTTCAATTAACTTGGAAAATTCATCTGTTGTTTATTACCAAGGTAATAAGACAAATATCGAGAGTGTAAAACCAAAAATTGAATCTGGAATGACTATGGTAATATACTTTTCAGAGGGTGGGCAGTACGATTATGCAGTAATAAAAGATTTTGATATGATAGGCCCAGTAGTAGCACTTTCAAGTGTAAAAGATGGTGATACAAGCATTGGTGCTATATCCTTAAATAAAAGTGGAATAAACGTCATTCGTGATGGCTATCAAGCTAAAATTTCCGACATAAAGCGTTTTGACGTAGTTTATTACAACCCAATATCTAATACTATAAATGTATATTGTGACAAGGTTTCAGGCGTATATGAAAAAGCATATCCAAATAAAGCAACAGTTACCAAAATAACTCTTACAGGCAAGGATTATAGCGTAGGAACACAAGCGTCTGCATACAAGCTTGGTGAAAATAAGACTTCCTACAAATTAAATGATTATATGACATTGCTAATAGGCAAAGATGGCAACATAGTTGACGTGGTTGACTTAAACGGAACTGATGTTTCAAACTATGGAATAATACTTGGAACAAGAGAAACTATAAGCACAGATGTGGATACAAAAGGTAAACAGGAAACTCTTTTAAAGGTATTTACAATGAATGGCAATACACAAGAATTTAAAACAGACAAAGATTATAATGATTACCGAGGTAAAATAATTAAGTTTAATATCGCAAACGGGCTATTAGTTCCGAATTTTATAACTAATCACCCTATAACAGGAAAGGTTGATATAGCTAATAATTCAATTGGGAGTAATTGGTTAACTCGTGATTCTAAAGTAGTGGAGCTTGTTTTTGTCCCTGAAAAATACGCAACTGGCGAGGCAGTAGCACAGCTTATCGAGCTTTCGCAAATTTCACAACCAGAGCTTTCAACAACCAATGTAATTCACGCAGAGCTTAATAATAATTTTGGTGACATACAATTTATAGTTTTAGATAATGTTACTCAAAGTAAATATAGCTTTGGAATATTAACAAAGAAAAATGGTTCTAAAAATACTTTGGACATTGGTGGAGTAGAAACTGAATGTAGCGGAAACTTCTCTCCAAAAGAGGGTCAGCCTGTAATGGCTGTTATAAAAGGCAATTCTTTGGAGGAAATGTACTCGCTACTTGAAATTACAGCATATGAAAAATTTGAGGCAGTAGATGCGCAAAGAATAAAAATCGGTCAAAAAAGCTATAAAATTGCGCCAAAAGCAACTGCATATTTAATAAAGGATTATAAATATATACCAGTTTCGTTAAACGAGCTTTCAAATTATACTCTTAAAAACATAAGAATTTTTGCAGACAAAGCCCCAGCAGATGGCGGACTTATTAGAATAATGACATTTACACAATAAAATAATTAAGCTTTCAAAAACCCCTACAAATTAAATGTAGGGGTTTTTGTTGTCTAAATATCATTTGGAGTTATATATGATTTTCTACATACCATAAAATTGTTTCAGCAATCCCGTCTTTTAATTTATACTTGCAACTAAAATTTAGTTCGTTTTTTGCCTTGCTGCTATCTAATGCATAGCGTTTATCATGCCCAAGCCTGTCGGTAACTTTAATTATTGCATCGTGTGGTTTCCCTAAGGAGGTCAGAATTATTTTCGCCATTTCAATATTTGGAACCTCTTCCCCACTGCCTATATTATAAATTTCTCCTGGAATTCCACTAAATAATGCTTTAACAATTGCAGCACAGTGGTCCAAAACATGAATCCACTCTCTAACATTTGAACCATCCCCATATATAGGAATAGGCTCGTCTTTAATGGCTTTTGCAATGCAAGTTGGAATGAATTTTTCATTGTATTGGTAAGCGCCATAGTTATTGCAACACCTTGTAGTAATTACTGGCAACCCATAGGTTACGAAAAATGATCTTACTAAAAGGTCAGCCCCTGCCTTTGTTGCTGAATAAGGGCTGTTAGGCATTAAATCAGAACTTTCTGTAAAATAATCTGTATCATTATCAATACTGCCATAAACTTCGTCTGTTGAAACCTGTAAATATCTCCTATTTCCATAATCGTCCTTGCTCCATAAATTCCTAACACATTGAAGCAGGTTTAGCGTTCCCATAACATTTGATTGAACAAATACAGATGGGTCATCTATGCTTCTGTCGACATGAGATTCAGCAGCAAAGTTTATAACATAATTTGGTTTATATTTATTTAATACCTTTTTAACCTTTTTTGCATCGCAAATATCACCCTTTATAAATTTATATCTTGGATTATCTGCAATATCTTTTAGGTTTTTTAGGTTGCCTGCATAAGTTAGTTTATCGTAATTTATAACAAAAAAATCTTTTTGTGTTTCTAAAAAATATTTAATAAAATTGCTACCAATAAACCCTGCCCCACCAGTTACAAGTATAACTTTCATTTTTAACCCTCCGCCAAATAAATTAGTATTAAAGGTAAATTTCACTATTATCACCCACAAGAAACATTTTTGAAAATGGTCTTTTATCAGTAGCTTTTATTACAACATTTTTCCCTATTAGGCTACCGCTTACTTTTTTACCAATGCTACTTAGCTCTGCTTTTTCCAGAATAATGCAATTATCAATTTCGCAATCGTTAATCACGACCTCTTTTTGAATTGAAGTATATGGTCCAATATAGCTATTAGTAATAATAACATCATCTGCTATGGTGACAGGCCCTAAAATTTTACTATCTTTAATTACCACGTTTTCACCTGTCCAAACCTTGCCACAGCAAACAGAATTTACTGTATTTAGCGTTTTGAATTCACTTTCCATTCCATCTAAAATACGCATATTTGCTTCTAACATATCTTCTAATTTTCCTGTATCCTTCCACCAGCCCTGTATTATTTCATATGTTACTTTCCCACCCATTTCTATCAGCTTTTGTATAGCATCAGTAATTTCTAATTCGCCTCTTTTTGAAGGCTTTGTATTATCAATCGCCTCAAAAATACTTTTGTCAAATATATATATACCAGTAATTATTAGGTCACTTATAAACTCTTTTGGCTTTTCGACAAGCATTGTAATATGGTTGTTTTCCACTTTTGCTACGCCATATTGTGAAGGGTTTTCAACTTTATGAAGCATAAGCGTTGAATTTGAACTATTATCATAAAAATTACTAATTAATATGTCCAATTCCATACTAAATACATTATCACCGAGTATCATAAGAAAATCATCATTTCCTATAAAATCAGCTCCTATTTTCACAGCATGTGCAAGCCCTAAAGGCTGAGCTTGATGAATATAGCAAATAGTAACATTCCATATGCTTCCATCTCCAACAGTATTTTCTACTTCTTCGTGAGTATCTCCAACTATTATCCCAATTTCATTTATTCCTGCTTCAACAATTTTTTCGATAGTATGAAATAGTATAGGCTTATTTGCAAGTGGTAGTAGTTGCTTTGCGTTTGTATGGGTTAGTGGCCTTAATCTGCTACCCAAGCCACCACTTAAAATTAAAGCTTTCACAGAATCTCTCCTTATATTTGTTTTTTCTTAACCTGTTTACATAATATTTAAGCAAGCCATAAATTGTGCATAATTTTGAAGGTCACAAACAAAATATTTTGTCATATTATGAATTATAGAAAATATTTTATTTATGAAAGGAATAAGAAAAATGATTCCACCACTTATAAGCTATGTAACATTTAACCGTTTAGGCTTAACGGTAAAAAGTTTAACAGCACTATTAGATACTACTGATGATTTTGAACTGCACATCATAGATAACAAATCAACAGACGGAACTCGGCGGTTCATTCAAAGCTTAAATGACAGCCGTATTAAAACAAGAACACATATTAACATTAACGCAGGGCTAATATATTCGCTAAATATCAATCTTTCTAAAAGAAGACCAGAACAATATTTCATTACCTTAGATAATGATGTATGTATTCAAACAAATGACTGGGTATCAAAATTTATGGAAGTGTTTGAACAGTTTCCAGAAGTAGGGCTTTTAGGCGTTGAAAAGTCTATTGTGTACCCAAAACGATTACCTCCAATAATACACAGGAAAAAGAAAAATATAGCATATATTGAAATTGAAAATGCATACGCAGATGCCGAGAATAATTGTGTCCCTGGCAGTTTAATGTGCATAAGGCCAGAGCTTCTTAATGAAATAGGATATTTTAGTGAGGAAAACGGGTTTGGCACTATTGAACTTTGTTATAGAATTAATAACTATACAGATTTTAAAACCGGTTTTGTATCAACTATAAAAATGAAAATGCCACAAGATATAGAATGTTCAAATTGCATATATGCAGATAAGTGTATTCTTGATAAAGATAAAGAAACGTGTCTTTCAAAATACAACAAACTAAACAAAAATGATGAATTTATGGAAAAGTTTAAATGGAAGTTTGATGAAACCGTTATAGATATGGAAAGTGGTGCACGCCCAGTTTATTGTGCTTCTGCAAATGATGGAAATTCGACATCAAACAATTTATTTAATATGGAATGGTCAATGGATAATTTTGATTTCTATATTAAAAATGCAAATTAAGGAGGCGCATTCTTTGCTACAACCCTTTGAAAAACCTATATATATAACACAGCCACTTCTTCCCAACATTGATGATTTCAATGAAATGATAAAGTTAATTTGGGAAAGCAACCAGCTTAGTAATAATGGAAATATGGTAAAACAGCTTGAAAAGGAGCTTTCTAATTTTTTAGGTGCAGATTATCTTTCTGTTTTCGCAAACGGAACAATTGCACTTGAAATAGCTTGCAAGGCTTTAAGGCTGTCAGGCGAAGTCATTACTACGCCTTTTACCTTTGCAGCAACTGTAAATTCGCTCGTTTGGAACGGTATAAAGCCTGTCTTTTGTGATATTGAAGAAAATTCATTAAATATTAACGCAGAAATGATAGAACCATTAATAACAGAAAACACCACAGCAATAATGCCTGTACACGTTTTTGGAAACCCATGTGATGTAGAAAAAATTCAGAAAATTGCAGATAAATATAAGCTAAAAGTATTATACGATGCTGCACATACCTTTGGGGTGAAGGTAAATGACAAGCCAATTGCTTCATTTGGTGATATATCAATGTTTAGCTTCCATGCAACAAAGATTTATCATACAATTGAAGGAGGTGCGTTATCATTTAATACCCCTGAATTAAAAAACAGGGCAGAATTACTTCGCAACTTTGGGCTATTAGAAAATGGTAATGTAATCGAGCCTGGAACAAACGGAAAATTAAACGAAGTGCAAGCGTCTGTTGGAATATTACTCCTTAAAAAAGTGGAAAGCGAAATAATTAGAAGAAAAGAAATTACCAACCTTTATAGAAATTATCTTAAAAATGTCAAAGGAATTACCCTTAACAAAGACATAGATGGGGTTTTGCATAATTACCCTTATTTTGTTATAAGGGTTGATAAAAAGGAATTTGGTTTATCTCGTGACGAGCTTTTTGAAAAATTAAAGGAATATAATATAATGTCAAGAAAATATTTTTACCCTCTTTGTAGTAATTTTGATTGCTATAAAGACCTTCCTTCTGCTTCAAAATCAAAGCTTCCTGTGGCAAATAAAGTTGCCGAAACGGTGCTATCACTTCCGTTATACGGCAATTTGAATGATTGCGATGTAGAAAAAATTTGTAAAATCATATTAAGCGAGGGTCATTTATGAAGGATATAGTCATAATAGGTGCAGGTGGCTTTGGGCGTGAAGTTGTCCAGCTTATTGAAGATATTAATACAGATATAAAAACGTGGAATCTACTTGGCTTCATTGATGAAACAGTTGGAAAACAAGAAACATTTATAAACGATATTCCTGTGTTAGGGAATTTAGAATGGTTTGAAAAAGCAAATAAAAGTAATTTATATACTGTGTGTGCAATTGGAAACCCAAAAGACAAATATAACCTTATAAGCAGAGCTTCTGACTATGATATAAATTTTGCTAATTTAATACATCCTAATGCAAAAGTTAGTAAATATACTGAATTTGGCATTGATTGCATAATTTGCAACAACACATTTATATCAGTTAATACTAAGATAGGTAACCATATTTCAATAAATCCTGGTTGTGGCATTGGACATGATACTATTATTAAAGATTACTCAACCATATATTGGAATGTTATACTATCTGGGAATGTTTGTATAAATGAAGGGTGTGAGTTAGGGTCAAAGGCAGATGTGTTGCCTAAAATGACTGTTGGCAAATGGAGTATTATAGGGGCAGGTGCTGTTGTAACTTGTGACATACCAGATAATTGCACAGCAGTAGGTGTGCCTGCAAAGGAAATTAAAATCACTGAAAGGACTGATTATATGAACCAATCTTTTAATGATGAAGTAAATTCTTATTTTGATATAGATGACGAAGAGGGTGAAATATGCATAACGTGTCATGAAAACGAAAGCGAAACAATTTTAGTGGAAATTGAAGATGAAATGCCGATTATAGAGCCTAAAGAAAAAGAAATTTCTGATTCGAAAATTCCTCCATTTATAAATTTTGTGACTTTTAACCGACTTGGTCTTACTGTTAAAAATTTGAGCAAGATATTAGAATCCAAAGAGGATTTTGAAATGCACATTATTGATTGTAATTCAAAGGACAATAGCTGGGATTATATACAAAGCTTAACCGACAGCCGAATTAAATCTAAAACTCGTTTCGAAAAAAATTATGGGCCGATTTATCCACTTAATTATGCACTTACCAAAAGAAAGCCTAATCAATACTTTTTTACAATCGATAGCGACACTTATATTAAAACGGAAAATTGGATACAGCGTTTTATGGATGTTTTCGAGGCTTTTCCAGAGGTAGGTGTTCTTGGGTTAATGCGTGATAATCCATACCCAAGATTTATGCCACCCGTAATACCAAAAGTAAAAGATGATATATCATATCTTGAGCTAAAAAATGCAAAGCTTGGTGAAATTATGGACTTCATACCTGGGCAACTGCAATGCTTACGCCCAGAGCTTATAGAAAAAATAGGCTATTGGAGTGAGGAATGCGGTTATGGAGATGCAGAGCTCTCACCAAGGGTAACACATTATACCGATTTCAAGGTTGGCTTTTTAACCACAATTGAAATTGATATGACACAGCATGTTGGCTGCAACGAATGTATGGGTATAGCTTTTTGCAAGCTTAGTAAAAGTATTGGGTCGTGTTATACCATTAGCAAAAAGTCTAACCAGAATGAATCTTTTGTAAAAAAATTCGAATGGAAATATTACGAAGTATTTAAAGAGCTTGAAGAAGGAAAAAGGACAGTATATTGTGCTTCGTTGCATGACCCAAATTCTACGGAAAACCACTTATACCATAAAGATTGGGCTGAAGAAAATTTTAATTATTATCTACAAAATTCAAACTAAAAGAAGGGCACATTTGTATTTTGCATAGCAAAAACCCCTACAAACGTTCATTTGTAGGGGTTTTTTAGTTGGTGCGCCATCGCGGGTTCGAACCGCGGACCCACTGATTAAGAGTCAGTTGCTCTACCAACTGAGCTAATAGCGCATAATATGACCAACGGAGTAAATTATAATTCATAATAGTATATTTGTCAATACCTTTTTAATAATTAAAGTTGGTCATAATTAAATAATTGTTTATTTCTCTAAAATTTTGCAGTTGCCTGTAAGTACCGAGCCTTCATCAACAATTAAGCTATAAGATTGATGCTCTCCATTTACCTTTGCGGTATGTTTAATTGAAAGCTGACCTTTAACCGTGATATTTCCATTAAGAGTTCCAGCTACAATAGCGTTTGTGGCACTAACGTTTCCACGAATTAGTGCATTCTCGCCAACAATTAAATCTCCAGAAATATTTAAATTACCAACAATATTGCCATCAATTTTAATATTACCGTTAGTAGTCATATCACCGTTTATTTCAGTTCCAGCGCCTATTAAAGTATCAATTTTAACTACATCTGAATTGATTTTTAACTTGCTTGTAAGAATATCTTTTACTTTTGAAAAATCGTACATAACTTATCATCTCCTTAATTGCATATAATTACTATTTCTATAAAAGTTTAAAAACTCCTGCAAAAAATATAAATTATTAAAAAATGCTTGCAATTATTGGTTTTATAAGGTATAATATTAAAAGATAAAAAATACAGAATATATTATTGACAAAGAGTGGGTTGCTTCCCACTCTTTCGTTGTTGTTTATAACTTTTTTATTGTATAGGTGGTGTTTGAGGTGGCTTATTCAAAAATTGAAAAAAGCACATTAGAAATAGTAGAACCAATTGCAAGTGATATTGGTTATTTTGTTTATGATGTTGAATATATAAGGGAAGGACCACATTGGTTTTTGCGAATATATGTAGACCATGATGAGGGTGTTTCGCTTGATGATTGCGAAAAAATCAGTAGAACCGTTAGTGAAAAGCTTGATAGCACAAATATAATTCCAAATAATTATTTTCTTGAGGTGTCGTCACCAGGCATTGAGCGTGTTTTAAGGCAAGATTGGCATTATGACAAGGCGATTGGCTTAAACATACACGTAAAGCTGTTTAAAGCGGTTGAAGGGGCAAAGAAAATAGAGGGCGAGCTTGCTTCTCATACAGATGAAGAAATAATTATTAGGACACCACAAAATGATATAAAAATTTTAATTCAGAATATATCGAAGGCAAATGTTGTCTACGATTTTTAGAAGAATTAGTATAATAAGTTGTGAGGAGAGATTATAAAAAAATGAGCGAAGATTTTATAGCATTGCTGGAACAGTTTGAAAAGGAAAAGGGAATAAGCAGAGATGTCTTAATTGAGGCACTCGAAGTTGCGCTTGTTTCTGCCTACAAACGCAATTATGGTGCAAACCAAAATGTAAAGGTTCTAATAAACAGGCAAAATGGCTCTATGAATGTATTTTTGCAAAAAGAGGTTGTTGAAGAAGTATTTGATGATGAAACAGAAATTTCTCTTGAAGATGCAAAAAAAGTAAATCCAATTTACGAAATTGGCGATGTTTTAGAATGGGAAACACTTCCACAAACCTTCGGCAGAATTGCTGCACAAACAGCACGTCAGGTTGTAACCCAACGTATTCGTGAGGCAGAGCGTGGAATGATTTATAACGAATTCTTAAATAAAGAAAACGATATTATTCCAGGTATTGTTCAAAGAGTTGAAAAGAAAAAGATTATGGTTGATATAGGTAAAACAGAGGCAATGCTACTTCCACAAGAACAGGTTGCCGCTGATAAATATGAATATGGACAACGCATAAAGGTTTATGTGGTAGAGGTTCAGAAAACTACAAAAGGCCCACAAATTATTATTTCTCGTACACATCCAGGGCTTGTACGTCGCCTTTTTGAGCTTGAAGTTCCTGAAATTCAAGGTGGAGTTGTAGAAATTAAAAGTATTTCTCGTGAGGCAGGTTCAAGAACAAAGCTTGCAGTTGTTTCTAACGATCCAAATGTCGACCCAATAGGTGCTTGCGTAGGGCCAAGAGGAACAAGAGTTCAAAAGATTGTTGATGAACTAAAAGGCGAAAAAATTGACATAATAAAATACAGCGATAATATTGACGAATATGTTTCGGCGGCACTTGCACCTGCAAAGGTAATTAGTGCATCAGTTGATACAGAAAAAAGAATATGCACAGTTGTAGTAGTTGGCAATCAGCTTTCACTTGCTATTGGAAAAGAGGGTCAAAATGCTCGTCTTGCTGCTAAACTAACTGGCTGGAAAATAGATATCATTAAGAGCGAGGGCGATGATTTAGAAAGCAATGAAGCATAAAAAAATTATTAAAAATGGCAGATATGTGCCAGTAAGAACATGCGTTGCCTGCCGAGGCGTTACCCCACAAGAGAATTTAATCAGGGTTGTAAAATTGGCAGACGGAAAAATTGTAATAGATTTAAACCACAAGGCGCAGGGCAGAGGGGCATATATGTGCAGAAACAAAAGCTGTATAGAGAAAGCTCAGAAAATAAGAGGCTTAGAACGAGGGCTGAAATCTGCTGTCGCAAAGGAAGTATATGAGGAGTGCTATACATTTGAAAAATGATAAACTGCACAGTTTGATAGGTCTTGCACGCAGGGCTCGGAAATTGGTGTTAGGTTCGGGTGGCGTTGAAAATTCAGTTCGCCAAAGCAATAGCAAGCTTGTAATTTTGCCAATTGATGTTGCGCCAAACACACGCAAACGGCTATGTGATAAATGTAGCTTTTATAATGTAAAGGTTATAACATTAGGAACGAAAGATTCGCTTGGAAAAATAACAGGCGGTGATGAGGTTGCTGCAATATCAGTGATCGACGATAATTTTGCAAAAGCGTTAAAAAGTTTATACAAGGAAATTAATGGGGGTGGAAGTAATGGTGAAACCTAGAATACATGGAATCGCAAAGGAAATGAATGTTAGTAAAACAGAAGTACTTGAGCTTCTTATAAAGTTTGGGTTAAAGTCTAAAAATCATATGAGCACACTTGAAGAAAATGAGCTTAATATTATTTTAGAATACTTTACACAAAAAAATCAAGTAGAGGAATTTACCTTTATACTTGAAAAGCTTCAAAAGCATGCAGAAAAAGCAGCAGAGCCAGAGGTTTTTTCAGACGATTCGCTTGACGATTTAAACAAGCCAATCGAGAAAAAAGCACGCTATGTTGACACACGCACATCAAATGTTGACCTTGAAAAGTTTAATACAGAAAAAATTGACGAATTATTACCTGATAATATAAAAGAAGATGCTACCACCCAAAAGCAAAAGATTAAAAAAGGACAAACAAGGGTAAAATACGATAAAGTTGCAGAAGAAGAGGCAAGGCACCAAAAAGAGAAAAAGGTTAAAAAAGAAAAAATAACAATACAAATTCCAGACGAAATTTCTGTTGGTGATTTTGCAGAGCGTTTAGGGCAACCTGCTGCCGAGGTAGTAAAACGTCTTATGTTACTTGGTGTTATGGCATCAATAAGCCAAACAATTGATTTTGATACAGCCTCGCTAATTGCACAAGATTTTGAGGCAACTGTTGAAAAAGAAATAATTGTAACCGAGGAAGATATACTATTCAACGATGTAGACGACGCAGAGGAAGATTTAATCACTCGTGCGCCTGTTGTTGTTGTAATGGGACACGTTGACCACGGTAAGACTAAGCTTTTAGACTCAATCCGTAACACTAATATAATAGATACCGAAGCTGGTGGTATTACTCAGCATATTGGTGCTTGTAGGGTTACAATAAATGGCAGAAAAATAACATTTTTAGATACACCAGGTCACGAAGCGTTTACTTCAATGCGTGCTCGTGGTGCACAGGTTACTGATATAGCAATACTTGTTGTTGCAGCAGATGATGGAATAATGCCACAAACAATTGAGGCTATTAACCACGCAAAAGCAGCAAATATAAGCATAATTGTTGCAATAAATAAGGTGGATAAAGAATCAGCAAATGTTGAGCAAGTTAAGCAACAGCTTACAGAATATGGCTTGGTTGCAGAGGAATGGGGCGGCGATACAATTTGTGTTCCTGTATCTGCATTAAAGGGCGAAAATATAGACACACTATTAGAAATGGTGCTTTTAGTTGCCGATTTAAAAGAGTTAAAGTCTAACCCAAACCGTCTTGCAAAGGGAACAGTAATTGAATCACAGCTTGATAAGGGCAGAGGCCCTGTTGCAACCGTTCTTGTGCAAAATGGAACACTAAAAATTGGTGATGTAATTGTTGCAGGAACAGCTGTTGGTAAGGTTCGTGCTATGATGGACGATAAAGGTAAGCGTGTTAAAAAGGCAGGTCCAAGTGTTCCTGTTGAGATATTAGGTCTTAGCGAAGTTCCAGACGGTGGAGATGTATTCTATGCTGTTGAAAACGAAAGAAAAGCCCGTGAAGTTGTTGAAAAACGTAAACAGAAAATAAAAGATGAATATAATAAATCTACACAACAGGTAATTACGCTTGACTCATTATTGACCAAATTCAACAAGGACAAATGAAAGAGCTTAATATTATAATTAAAGCAGACGTTCAAGGCTCGGTAGAGGCTGTAAGACAATCACTTGAAAAGCTTACAAACGATGAAGTTCGTGTACGCATAATTCACGGTGGCGTTGGCGCAATAACAGCATCAGATATAATGCTTGCTTCTGCATCAAAAGCAATTATAATTGGTTTTAATGTTCGTCCAGACCCTGTAACTGCACAATCTGCTGTTCTTCAAAATGTTGAAATTCGATTATACAGAGTAATTTATCAAGCAATTGAGGAAATTGAAGCGGCAATGCGTGGTATGTTAGAGCCAACCTTCCGTGAAAATGTACTTGGTCATGCAGATGTTAGACAGGTATTTAAGGTGACAAATGTTGGAACAATTGCAGGTTGTTATGTGCTTGATGGCAAAATTACTCGTAATAGCGAGGTTCGTGTATTGCGTGATAGCGTTGTAATTCACGAGGGCAAGCTTGATTCGTTAAAGCGTTTCAAGGATGATGCAAAAGAAGTTGCAAGTAGCTATGAATGTGGTATTGGCATTGACCGTTTTAATGATTTGAAAATTGGCGACATTATAGAAAGCTTTGTAATGGAAGAAATCCCAAGATAAATTATACTAAATAATGCATTATTAGGCTCACAATAATTTTGTTTAATTTGTGAGTCGGAAAGAATGGTTATATCTATGTCAGTTAATAGAATTAACAGAATAAATGAAGAAGCAAGAAAAGAATTAAGCTCTATTATAAGAGAGCTAAAAGACCCACGAGTAAACAGCTTATGTAGTGTAGTAGCAGTTGACATAACTAAAGACTTGCGTTGGTGCAAGGTTTTTATTAGTGTGTTAGGTAGCGAAAAACAACAAAATGATACAATAGATGGTTTAAAAAGTGCGGCTGGCTTCGTTAGAAGAGAACTAAGCCACCGCTTAGCACTTCGTTACACCCCCGAAATGGTGTTCGAGCTTGACCATTCAATAGAACATGGTGCGCATATTAATCAGATTCTACATGACATAATAAGCGAGGATTAAAAATGTTTAGTCAAATAATATCAGCAATAAATAATAGTAAAAAAATTATAATACTACCACATAAAAGTGCGGATGGGGACTGTTTAGGTTCTGCGTTCGCACTTAAACTAATGCTTCAAAATATAGGCAAAGAGGTTGTAGTTTTGCTTGAAGAAAAGCCTTTCCCAAGAATTTGCAACATTTTGTTTGGTGTAGAGGACGAATGTGAAATAGATAATGATTTAGTTATTTGTGTGGATTGTGGCGATAAAGCAAGACTTGGCGATAGAATTAGCTTTTTTGAAAAGTGTTGTAGCACCATAAATATTGACCATCACCCAACTAATACTAATTTTGCAACGCATAATTATGTTAATTCTACTGCTGCCGCAACTGGCGAAATAATATTTGAATTGGCACAGTATATGAATATAGAAATAGACCAGAAAATTGCTACGAATATATACATAGCAATAGCGAGTGATACAGGTGGATTTAGCTATTCTAACACAAAACCACAAACACACAGAATCGCAGCAGAGCTTCTTGAAACTGGGTTTGATAACGCATCTATTAACCAATTTTTGTTTGATAGCAATTCAATGACAAGGTTAATGTTGATGAAGGAAGCCTTGAATTCACTTGAAGTATATGCAAATGGCAAAATAGCGATTGTTTCAATAACAGAAGAGCAAATGAAAAATATTGGCGCAGAGGAAGATGATGCAGGTGGGCTGATTTCACTTGCTCGTAGCCTTGATACTGCAAAGATTTCCTTATGTATTAAAGAACAAAATGATGGCAAGGAAGTAAAGGTTAGTATGCGTTCAAATGTTATTGATGTTTCGCAGCTTTCACAGAAATTTGGTGGTGGTGGGCATATCCGTGCAAGTGGCTGTACAATAAATGCAGATATCAAAACTGCAAAAGCAATGCTACTTAGTGAAATAGAAAAGCAAATATAGGTGGTTTTTATGAGCGAAATAAATGGTATTTTAAATGTATATAAACCACTTGGAATTACGTCGCACGATGTGGTTTATAAAATTCGCAGATTAACAGGAATAAAAAAAGTTGGGCATACAGGAACATTAGACCCAGATGCAGAGGGCGTTTTGCCAATTTGCATTGGCAAAGCGACAAAAGTTGCTGATATGCTAACCTTTTCAAATAAACGCTATACAGCAAAAATGAAATTTGGTGTAACAACCGATACACAAGATGCAAGCGGTAAGGTGTTAAGTGTAAAGGAGTTTAACTTAACAGACGAGCAAGTTGAAAATGCAATCAAAAAATTCATTGGTGAAATTGAGCAAGTTCCACCAATGTATTCTGCTATTAAAATAGGTGGCAAAAAGCTATATGAATTAGCACGAAAAGGTATTGAGGTTGAGCGCAAGCCAAGGAAGATTACCATATTTGAGGCTAATTTGCTTAGCATAAATGAAGATGTTGTAGAAATTGATGTATTGTGTTCCAAAGGCACATATATACGAACATTGTGCCAAGATATTGGCGAAGAATTAGGCTGTGGGGCGCATATGGCAGGGCTGATACGCACACAGACGTCAAACTTTACGGTTGACAAGGCATATACCTTTACACAGCTTGAAAATGGTAATATTGAAGAATTTGTACTTCCTGTTGACCAAATGTTTGATTATCCCAAAATTATTGTTGAAGGCGAGAATGAACGGAAAATATTAAATGGTAATTCTGTTGTAATTCCTAACTTAATAACCGAACAAAAATATCGAGTTTACGATAGTGAAAATAAATTTATATGCGTTTCAAAAGAATGTGATGGCAGGTTGACACTTATAAAAAGTTTTTATTGATGGAGTTAATATAATGAAGGTATTAAATTGTACACCAAAAAAAAATAGTCCGTGCTCTGTTGCTCTTGGCACATTTGATGGGCTACATATAGGTCATATAGAGCTTGTTAAGCAAGCAGTAGATTATGCAAAAGAACATAAAATAGATACCTGTGTGTTCACTTTTTCTGCTAATCCTTCAAATTCTAAATACATAACCTCTAACGAGCAAAGACAAAAAATTCTTTCAAGCCATGGTGTTGATGTTGTTGTTATGCAGGAATTTTCTCAGGTTTTTAAGAATTTATCTCCACAGGAATTTTTTAATGACTATATTGTAAGTAAGCTTAATGCTAAAATGATAACAGTTGGTTTTAATTATCGTTTTGGGCATAAGGGTTCAGGAAATATTGGTTTACTTTCTGAATTATGTGGTAATAATAATATTGAACTAATAGTTGTTCCTCCAGTTTCATATGAAAATGATGTTGTTAGTAGCACAAGAATTCGTGAATGTGTTGAAAATGGTGATTTGCAAGGCGCAAACTCAATGCTTGGCAGAGATTTTTCTATAATGGGAATTGTGCAAAGTGGCGATAGACTTGGCAGGCAGTTCGGTTTTCCAACTGCTAATGTTGCTGTGGATATAAACCACGTTATGCCACCACAAGGTGTTTATGCAACCATAACAGAGTGTAATGGTAAACTATATCACTCGATTACAAATTACGGAGGCAAGCCAACAATAAGGCAAGGCGTGAATGTTATTGAAACATATATTTTGGACTTTGATAAAGATATATATGGAAAAACAATAGAGGTTAGCTTTGTTAAAAAGCTTAGAGATATTACAGCCTTTACATCAACTAACGAGCTGATAATTCAGCTTAATAATGATAAAATAACTGCAAGGCAAATTTTTAACTGCTAGGAAATTGCTATAAAAATTGATTTATACTGTAAAAAACTAGGCAATTTCCTCACGCAAGCAATCATCGCCCCATTTAGGGGCTTGCTTGCAAGCAAGTTGCTTCGCAACTTTTTCAATATAATTGTTTACAAATGTGGACAATTGTGTTAAAATATATATTAGCCATTTCTGGGTTATAGGACAACGTACCACTCGCCTATTACTCGGGGTGTGCAAACAAATTTAGTGGAGGTGAAAACAATGTTCAAAGAATTAAAACAAGAGATTATTGATACACATAAGTTGCACGATGGCGATACTGGTTCACCAGAGGTTCAAATTGCAATCCTAACAGAGCGTATCAACCATCTTAATGAGCATCTTAAAATCAACAAGAAGGATCATCACTCACGTCGTGGTCTTTTGAAAATGGTTGGTCAAAGAAGAGGCTTACTTAACTATCTTACAAAGAAAGATATTGAAAGATACAGAGCGATTATCGCAAAACTTAATCTTAGGAAGTAACTTATTTAGCGAGTGGTACTTACAGTATCACTCGTTGGATTGTTTTAACGGGGTTAAATTAGTAGTTAGTATTTAGTTTTGTGTTTTTTAGAAAAAGTTGTGAAGCAACTCTTTTGCAAGCGAACCCCTAAATGGGGTGATGATTGCTTGCGAAGGAAATTACTGTTAAGTATCTTTCGATAGAGTAATTCATTGGAGGAATTTCATAGCAACTGTGAAAAGAGGACAAACCTAAGTGCTAATACTGATAACCCCTAAAATTTAAAGGAGGTTTTTAAACAATGGCATTAAAAATATTCGAAACAACAGTAGCAGGCAGAAAGCTTGTTATCGAAACAGGTAAAATGGCACAGCTTGCAAATGGCTCGTGCTTAGTTAGATATGGTGATACAACAGTTCACGTTGCTGCAACAGCATCTGAAAAACCAAGAGAAGGAATAGACTTTTTCCCTCTTAATGTTGATTATGAAGAGCGTATGTACTCGGTAGGTAAAATTCCTGGAAGCTTTATGAAGCGTGAAGGAAAGCTATCTGATAAGGCTGTTTTAACAAGCCGTGCAATTGATAGACCAATTCGACCACTTTTCCCACACGATTTGCGTAATGACGTTTCAGTTGTTGCGACAGTATTTTGTGTAGAGCAAGATAATTCACCCGAATTCGCTGCAATGGTAGGTACTGGTATTGCACTTGCAATTTCAGATATTCCTTTTAATGGTCCAATTGCAAGCGTATTTGTAGGTCTTGTTGATGGAAAATTTATAATAAACCCAACAGTAGAAGAGCGTGAGGCGAGCACACTTAACCTTACAGTTTCAGGCACAAAAGAATTAGTTGCTATGATAGAAGCAGGCGCAAATGAAGTTGATGAAGATACTATGTTTGATGCAATAATGTTTGCACACGAAGAAGTTAAAAAGATTTGTGCATTTATTGATGTAATAGCAAATGAAATTGGCAAAAAAGAGAAGTTTAAATATGAAGCTCGTGGCGTTAATGTGGAGCTTTATGACGTAGTAAAAGCTTTTGCATTAGATATGATAAAAGAAGCAATCGATACAGACGATAAAAATGTTCGTGATGCAAATATGACTGTTGTAAAAGAAAAAATCGATGCAGAATTTGCTGAAAAGTATGAAGATTATTCATCACAAATTGGCGAAGTTCTTTATAAATTGCAAAAATATGTTGTTCGTCGTTGGCTTATAGACGAGGGCAAACGTGTAGACGGTAGAGGAATTGACGAAATACGTCCATTATCTGCCGAGGTTGGCCTGCTTCCAAGAACTCACGGTACAGGACTTTTCTCTCGTGGACAAACACAAGTTCTAACTGTTGCAACTCTTGGTGCATTAGGTGATACTCAAAAATTAGATGGTCTTGATGAAGTTGTTGGCAAAAGATATATGCATCATTATAATTTTCCATCATACAGTGTTGGTGAAACTCGTCCATCTCGTGGCCCTGGTAGACGTGAAATTGGTCATGGTATGCTTGCTGAAAAGGCTTTAGAGCCAGTTATCCCATCAGAGGCAGAATTCCCATACGCAATACGTTTGGTTTCAGAGATATTATCATCAAATGGTTCAACATCACAAGGTAGTATTTGTGGTAGCACACTTGCACTTATGGACGCAGGTGTTCCAATTAAAGCACCTGTTGCTGGTATTTCTGTTGGTCTTATCACAGAGGACGACCATTTTATGACAATGCTTGATATTCAAGGTCTTGAAGATTTCCACGGAGATATGGACTTTAAGGTTGCAGGTACTAAAAAAGGTATTACAGCAATCCAAATGGATTTGAAAATAGATGGTTTAACACCAGAAATTATAAGAGAAGCATTAACAAAAACTCGTGATGCTCGTTATATGATATTAGATGGCGTTATGAAGGATGCAATTTCAGGACCTCGTGAGAATTTATCAAAATATGCTCCACGAGTAATCACAATGCAAATTGATCCAGACAAAATTCGTGATGTAATTGGTCCTGGTGGTAAGGTAATTCAAAAAATTATCGCTGAAACAGGCGTTAAAATTGATATCGACGATACAGGCAGAGTTCTTATTATGTCTTATAATGAAGAAGCAGGAGCCGCGGCGATTAAAACAATTACAGGTATAGTTAAAGAGCCAGAGATTGGCGAAATATATACTGGTAAAGTAATGCGCTTAATGGCATTTGGTGCTTTTGTAGAAATTCTTCCTGGCAAAGAAGGTCTTGTTCATATTTCAAAGCTTGACACTAAGCGTGTTGAAAAGGTAGAAGATGTTGTTAACGTTGGCGATGAAATTATCGTTAAGGTTATAGAAATAGACAAACAGGGCAGAATAAACTTGTCAAGAAAAGACGCTATGGCTTAATAGCAACTACAATATAAAGTTAGCGCCACATATACTGTGGCGCTTTTTTTAAAGGAGTATTTATGCACGAAATTATAGAGCTAAAAAACGGACTAAGAGTAGTAATCGAGAATATACCTTATGTAAAGTCTATATCTGTTGGTGTGTGGGTAGGGGCTGGCTCGTATGCAGAAACAAGGGCAAACAACGGTATATCACACTTTATTGAACATATGATGTTCAAAGGAACTAAAAAAAGAACGCCAAAGGAAATTGCAGAATCAATAGACGATATAGGTGGGCAGTTGAATGCCTTTACAAGCAGAGATTGCACCTGTTACTATGCAAAGGTATTGTCTGACCACTTAGATACAGCGATTGACGTTCTTTCAGATATGCTTTTTAATTCCTTATTCGATATAAATGACATATCTCTTGAAAAAGGTGTGGTTTTAGAGGAAATTAATATGTACAACGATTCCCCTGACGAGCTTGTACATGACCTTTTAATGGAAAAGGTTTGGCAGGGGAATTCATTAGGGTATTCAATACTTGGAACTTCTAAATCGCTAAAAAAAATAACTCGTGATGATATTTTAAGCTATATTGAAAATTACTATACACCACAAAATTCAATTATTTCTGTTGTAGGCAATTTTGACCGTTCTAATTTGCTTTCGTTAATAAATGATGCCTTTGGCAATTGGGAAAATAATGGTGTAGTTAAAAAATCACCAAACACTCCGAGGTTCACAGCTGGGAAAGATGAAATTACAAAGGATATCGAGCAAACACATCTTTGTGTTGGTTATGATGCACTCTCTCGTGGGCATCAGCTATTATATCCACTAATGGTAGTGAATACTGTTCTTGGTAGTGGAATGAGCTCTCGCCTTTTCCAAAAAATTCGTGAAGAAAAAGGGCTTGTATATTCGATTTATTCGTATCAATCTGTATTTGCCAAAGCAGGGCTGTTTACTATATATGCAGGAATGAACCCAGCACGCTTTGACGAAGTAAGCAAGCTTATATTTAAAGAAATTGATGAGCTTAAGAAAAATGGATTATCCGAGCACGAGGTAGCAAAAAGCAAGGAGCAATTAAAGGGTAGCTTAATTTTAGGCTTAGAAAGCACATCAAGCCGAATGAATTCGTATGGACAATCCTTGTTACTTATTGATAAAATTAGAACAATAGATGAAATGATAGAAAAAATTGATAGTGTAAATGTAGACAATGTTAAACAGGTTATAGATTTAGTATTCACACAGCCTGCAATATCAATAGTTCAAAAAGCACCCAATATTTAATGGGTGCTTTTTTTGCACAATTATCCCAAAGTTTTAATATAATATAATAGATTTCAAACGGGAGGTTGAGGGCAAACTTATGGATTTGCAAAAAAGTTTTCTAATATGTGGTGGAGATTTAAGACAGATAAAGCTTGCAGATAATCTTGCAGCTTATGGATATACTGTTATAGTTTATGGGTTTAATGAAGAAGTGAAGTTTAGTGAAAAAGTACAACGAATATACAATATTTGTGAAGCACTAAAAGATATTGATATAGTTGTTCTGCCACTACCATGCTCGGTTGATGATGAAACAGTTAATATGCCTATGTATCCTGAAAAGCTTACAATTACCGAGCTATTTAAAGATATAAACAAAAATCAAATAGTCTTAGCAGGCAAGGTGAGCAATAAAATTAAAAAGCTTGCTGGAATGTATAATATATACATAGTAGATTATTTTGAGCGTGAGGAATTAACTGTGCTAAACGCCATACCAACCTCTGAGGGGGCGATTCAAATCGCAATGGAGGAGTTACCCATAACACTTCATGGTAGTAATTGCTTAGTGCTTGGTTTTGGAAGAATAGGCAAGTTGTTATCAAAAGCGCTAAATGGGCTTGGGGCAATAACTTCAGTTGGCGCAAGAAAGTTTTCCGACCATGCATGGATAAAGGGATATGGTTATAACTGCATCCCCATTTGTGAGTTAGATAAAAAGCTTTCAGGCTTTGATGTAATTTTTAACACAATTCCAAACATTATATTAGATAAAGAAAAATTGTCAAAAGTAAGTCCAGATGCATTAATAATCGACCTTGCAAGTAAGCCTGGTGGAGTGGATTTTATTTTGGATAAGGAAAACTACCTGTCTTTAGATTTAATAATATTATGGACTATTTTTGCATATAAATATATGGGGCTTACTTACAAACAGGATAGGGCAATGTTGAAGAACAACCCGAGCGGTTTGTAAGGTTGCACTAAGGCATACGGTTTCGGCTGTGTGTCTTTTTGTATGCCTTAGGAGGAACAAATGCGTTAAACTTTGGGGTTTGGGGCAAAGCCCCAAGAATATCATTTTTTCATTGAAATAGATTTGCCTATTGATGAGAAATCTTCTAAAGGATTAAAATTGTTAAAATCTTTTTTCAAATCATCGCTAAACATTTCGACATATTCTTTTACCATTTCTAAGCTACTATGACCGAGAATTTTTTGAAGTCTGAAAATGTCACCGACCTTTTAGTAACCATTTTTTAGCAAATGTATTTCTATATAAATGTGGCGATGTTTTCATTACGCCATGATTTCTATTGTAACTACTAATAGCCTTTTCTAAGCCTTCTCTAGTAAGCTGTTTTCCACAGTAATTACAAAATAGATAGTCTTCACTTGAGCCTTTTCTAAATTTTAAATATTCAACCAATATTAAAATTAAAGAACGCGATAAAGGGATAGTCTGCTGTTTTCTATTCTTTGTTTTGGTAAGAATTATTGTATCACTTGAAAAATCAATATCTTGTATCTTTATATTGCAAATGGTTGATATTCTATTGCCGGTAGCAAGCAAATAATTTGTTACTACCCAGTTTCTGTACTCTGTAAAGGTACATGAATTCATATTTGGCTTTTTAAGTAATAATGCTAACTCACAATCGGTATATGTTATCTTTATTTTTTTCTCTGTTTTTAACAGTTGAATTTTAAAATTGGAAAGATAGCCAAGTTCCATACAATAATAGAGAATTGCTCTTATACCTCTTAGATAGCTGTTGATTGTTACAAAATTAGCGTTGGGTTTTGCAGTCTTCAAAAAGTTTATATATTCTATAATTGTATTACTGTCAATAATATTACAGCTATTATTCTCATCGAAAAATTCGCCGAAAATATTTAAAACAATCATGGTAGTATAAAATACTTTCTTTTGATAAGTTTCGGGCGGTTCTGTGCCTGATAAAGTCCTCGAAAGCAGATGATAAAGATTTGTCAGTTATGGAAAAATTATTGATTAAAAGTTTTTTCATTTCAACACCTCATATTAAAAGATATTGAAAATGCTTAAAAATATTACTCCGAATTAGTATAACAGATTAGGTAAAAACCATTAAAAAATCTGTTGTACTCAAATAAAGTGGCAAAATAAAAAACAAGCTCTAGCTTGTCCGTGGAATGCTAGAGCTTGTACATGTTCGCGACTTTTTATGGTGGGAAGAGATGGATTCGAACCATCGTAAGCGATGCTAACAGATTTACAGTTACTAACTTTTCAGGACAACTTTCAAATGCTTTGTTATTCTACTACTCTTTCAGATTACTAAGCAAATAGTCAAGCAAATTCAATATTTCCATATTATACCACGTGAGATAATACTTGTCAACTGTACAATTAAAATTTGTTAAAATTTATCAAGTGATATAGAATGAAGTTTTGCAATTCTTATAATATCCTCTTGATATTTTTTAGGCAATTTATCAAAATAACTTAGTAATTCTTTTTGATTTGGAGTTAATGGGGTTTGGTAGTAAAATTGTGTGTTTTCAGTTCGTCCAAATAAGTAATCAGCTGTTACATTAAAGTAATTGCACAATTGGGTTAATGTACACAAGTCAGGTTCACGCTTATTTAATTCATAGTTGGAAATCATTTTAGCAGAGCAACCGAGATTTTTTGCTGTCTCTATTTGAGTAACGTTTTTTCTTCTCTTAAATTCCGTAGCTTTTCACCTAATAATATCCTCATTCTGTTCACTTCCTCTTAATGTAAGTATAGTTAATAGAGCAGAAATTGTCATAATAATCCTCTAAAAGTTCTCAAAAATTATTGACAAAAGAACAATATGAGGATATTATATGATAAGTGGCTGATTTAAATAAACTTGAAAAATTGAGGAGGGATTTTTTATACTTAAATTTTGGAATAAGGAGGTATTGCTTAAGCCTTGTCAATGGTGACAAATAAGTAAGTAGTTTCAGGTTAATAAAAATTAAATTAAGGGAGATTTTAAAATGTTAAAAGGAAGAAAAAGTCGGTTAATTTCAATTTTTGTAGTGACAGGTTTGATTATTGGTAGTTTTACTGTTTTTGCAAAACAAAGTGAAGAAATCATCAAAATTTTGTATAGTAATATTAAGATTATGATTGATGGTGTGGAATATGAGCCGAAAGACGCAAACGGTTATCCGGTTGAACCGTTTATATATAACGGAACAACTTATTTGCCAGTCAGAGGTATCGCCAATGCTTTTGGTTCAAGTGTAAATTGGAATCCCGAAACAATGACGGTTAGTTTAGGTTCAAGTAAATTTGATTGGTTAGAGCAAATGGGATATGTTGATTATTATACTGATAGCAACCTAAATAATTTCAAACTATATAGCAATGAAAAATATAGTCGTGGAATTAAATTTTCTTTTGACCGTGGGGCATATCATGAGGGAACTCTTAAAGAAACTGATGTTGCTAAGCAAAAGGTTACATATAAAATAGATAAGAGATACAATAAGTTTTATACCACTTTGGTAAGCGAAGATGAGACTCGTCAAGACGATGTTGCAGTAAAGTTTTATGGAGATAATAATAAATTGCTGTATGCTTCACCATCATTAAATGGCAGCTCGAAACCTGTTGATATAAACTTTGATGTTTCAGGGTATGATTTTCTATATGTAGAAGCTAGTGGGGTATGCCGTCTTTGGGGCGGAAATATTATTCTTGACAATGCTCGATTTTCAATAGCGGAATAAAACCTGTTCCACCCACAAGTAACAAACCTGTTCTAATCCTATAAGAACAACATATAAATGTAATAACGCCCCACCCAACTCTCTAAAACGCACTATTTAACATACTTATGACATGTAGAGAAAGAGGGGTCACGGCTAAAATTTACCCGTGACCCCTCTTTCTCTACATGATAATATTCATATAATAAGTATAGTTAAGTGTTAGTAGAGAGTTGGGTGGGGTGTTGTGTGTAGTAGTGTAGTGTGTGGGGGGTGTAGTGTGTGTGTAGTGTGAGTGGTGGGTTAAGGTTGGTTGAGAGAGATAGAGAGATAATGAAGGAGGTCGAGCGTTGGAGATTTTTGTTAGGACGACAAATTAGAGTTTTATGTGGTTTTGTCGGACAGCGTGCTTGTGACAGACGATTAAAGAAATTAATTGATGCAGAATATTTAGAACGCAAATATTATATTTACGGAATACCGGGACTATATTTTGTAACCAAAAAAGCAGTTGAAATATTTAACCTTGATTTTTTTACGCCGAATATACGAATTGAACAGATAGAGCATGATATAGCAGTTATAGATACAGCAATATATTTAATTTCAAAAGGGGTTAATTTAAAGGATATAACAACAGAGCGTGAGTTAAAACATATTAACGGTTTTGGTAATCCAAAACATGAGCCGGATTTTTTGTATGAAAAAGAGGGGAAAACATATTGTGTAGAAGTAGAACTATCTGCAAAAAAACAATATACAGTAGAAAAAAATATTAAAGAAAACTATATAAAATATGATATTCAACAATGGTTTATTCCAGAGGGGAAAATTAAGATTGTGGAGTATGTAAAAAAGGCAAGCAATCAATATGCAAATGTAGAAATTATTCCTTTGGAGGAGGTGCAAAAGTATGTTAAATCTCTTTAAAAAAAGCAGAGTAGAAAGCAATTACCAAATTATAAATATTTTTTTATTAATATTTTTTTTAATAGTGCTATTCCCTGTTGTGCCTATTAGCTTAATAATTATAGTGTTGTGGTATATGATTGATAACGATAAGTATTTTGAACTTCCTTTTGTAGTGCCTACAATATTGTTAGGTTCGCTTTTGGGTATGTCATTTGTGGAAGTAAATGTATTCCGAATTTTCTATAATGAATTTCTGCAAATATTAGGAAGCAATATCAAATATATGTTGCAAGGCAATATATTAATGATGTTAAAAGAATACTCACATTATTCGCTGTATAGTTGGGTAATAATTGTATCAATTTCATTTTTACCGTCAGGTTATTTTGTATATAGAATGAATAAATTCAAAAAGCTTGAGAAAGTAGGCGTTACAAATTTTGATACAAAGATTAAAAAACTTGATAAAGGGGTAAAGCCGAATAGTAGCAACATTCTAATGACAGCTAAAGAGCCAAGTACTTTAATTGGATATAACCAAAATAAGAAAGCAGTGTATTGCGAAGATAAAGCAAAGCATATTTTTGTTGCAGGGACTACCGGAAGTGGTAAAACAGTATTGTTGTCTAATTTTATAAAAAGCGGAGTATCAAAAGGCTATGGAATGTTCATTGTTGATGGTAAGGGTGATGTGGGCGAGTGTTCTATGCTCGACATTACAGAAAAGTTTTGTGCGGAATTTAATAAACCGCTAATTGTTATTAATATGAGTGACCCTGAAAAGTCAGCAAAATATAACCCATTTGGCGGAGCAAGTGATACCATGTGCAAGGATATGTTAATTGTTACTGTCAAGCAAAATTCCCTACTTTATGGCAAACAAAATTCCCTACTTTTTCTCCTAAATTATAGGTTAACGAATATATCCTTATGATTCGCCCTGCGGTAGCCATCGCCAGAAAGACCAA
>Ga0247840_10000220_pt1 | contig 117265 bp, 96 predicted proteins | sample LaCruzMarch2015__FD_192404 | JGI IMG/M metagenome (GOLD analysis project Ga0247840, IMG submission 192404) | Freshwater microbial communities from meromictic Lake La Cruz, Castile-La Mancha, Spain - LaCruzMarch2015_17m | ecosystem: Environmental > Aquatic > Freshwater > Lake | place: Spain... | reverse complement strand
AACAGCACTTCTCCTGCTTGGATATAGAGAACCTGACAGTATGATAATAGATACTCAATAGCATCAAGATCAATGCCGCGAAAAAGTAATGATTTCCCCAAAGCATTTTTCAGCTCGGTAATTGAAATCGGAGAGTTTCTTGCGTAGGTTTGGCTCATAAGTTTATACCTTTAATTGAATTTATACATAACGACATTAATATTTGCGCATGTTGAAGATTATTTCACATTGGTGACGCGATAATCACGCGCAAAGAATTTTGCCACTGTGTATGATATCATAATTGCTACGAAAACAACATTAATAATATCGGCTTGAAACCCTTAGAAAAGGGTTGATTTTGAAAAACAACAAGGAAGATACCCGTGTAGCCGAAAGCTGGAATCAGGGGCGTTTTTGATTTATCTGATCCCGGCTTTTTAGTATCGACGGAATCAAAAGGGGGTTCTGAATTTAAAAATCCGGGTCGTGTGTTCTATGGTTTTGATTATCTGTCACTGAGCCATTACTGACTTTACCTACCAAGTCAACAAGGTGTCTTGACCAGTTTTAGTCAAGGTTAACAAAGGAAAGTTCATAGAAAACGGGAAATCCCGCTTTACCCATCTATCAGAAACTTGAAGGTACCCTGATAGATGGGCGTGTGATCATATTGGACCATTGCGCAAGGGACGCAATAAATTTCATAGACGTTCAAGTGGATAAACCATTCACCTTACCGGATTCCCGTAGAAAGCATTCTCTCTTTTTATTGATGAAGTATCACCGGTAAGCTTAACATCTACGGCTATTTGGCGATTGCAATTGAGATTTGCACAGTTACCATTATCAACGAGCTTCCCATCTGCCCCTACGGTAAAGCCTAGGGTGCGTGAAAGCTTACCATCCTGAAGGACTTTTATCTCGTACTCGCCTGGATTTGAAGAGAGGACATGGGCATCGGGATGGCTGTTCGTCTCCTCATTATTGAAAACGAGAACCGTGTTAAACCAGAAAGATTGAAGGCTCCATACGTATGGAGAGGACTCGAATGTACTATATGATTTCTTCTGATTTGCTTTTGATGACGCAATTTTCTTGCCCTTGTAAAAAAGAAACCCCTCCAAATGTGGAGAGTCCCCTCTAAACCAGAGGTCTGTCTTAAAAACCGGCGCTGGGTTAGCATTCCATCCGCTGGTTTGTTGCACATACCAGTCACTGTATATGAAGCCATAGAGAAGCCGCCAATCCTGGTCAACGTAGTAGTCAAACTTGGTCTTAAATGATTTGTTCCAGATATATTTTTTTACTTCGATTTTCCCGTTGAAAAGGGGCTCTCTCTTGCTTTCCAACTCATTGACAAGTGTGATTTTGAGGCCGAACATGCCTGCCTCCGAGGTTCCCTTATCGTCGGGAATTTCGTTGCCGGCGCGGGTGAATTCCCGCCACGCCCCCTTAGCGGTTTCATCACAGACAAGGTCAAAGGATATCCAAGGTTTACCGCTGGGGAATGAATATTCAACGAGGAATCTTGTTCCCGCCGGGATCGGTCCAAGAGCCTTGAAATCAAGGAGAGGCACCCAGCTCCAGAGTTTGTCGTTTCTTGTTCCGGAGGATGTTGGCAGAAAGGTGAGTGTGCGCGCCCAAACAACTATCGAAGTCTTGTCTACGGCTCGCTCCGCCATGGCAAAATCTTCTAGCGATCTGCTCACAGGAGCACCCTTCGTAAATCCTATGGCAGCTTTTTCTCCCGGAACGGTTACTGCTTGTACATTTTCTCCCCTGCTCGTTTCTGTTTGAACATTTTTTTCTTGAACTTGCTTATTCAACGCCCCTGAAGCAGCATCCTTTACGCTATCTATCCACCCTGCATTGACGGTCGATGACAGTAAAAAAATAAAAACCACAATATACATGCCTTTTTTCATCATGCCTTTGTCCTCCTGTGATTGATTATTCTTTCGATAAGACATTCCTCTTCATGGATCTGTTATAGACATACCTGAACGAATGATTTCCTGTAATCTATATTATTATGCCTCGGATAATAACAGTAACTGCAACGAATGGCAATCACTTATTTCCGTAGAGAATGGCGATTTGCTAATAATAAGAACGCACCTTCACCTCAACTTGAGGAAAAAAGAAGGCTACTTGAAGGGAAAGGTTGATAGGACGCAATGCCGCATTCGCCTGAATAATTTTGATATGCCCATGTGCGCACTGCTAAGACGTCGCTATTATGGCTCTTAGCTGCTGCGTAGCCGAAGGCTGGATTCGGGGGCGTTTTTAATTTATCTGATTCCGGCTTTTTGGTATCGATGGAATCAAACGGGGGTTCTGAATTTGAAAATCCGGTTCATACGAACTTTTATTTTTATAACCATATCAAAACGATGACTATTGTTTTTTTATAAATATGAAATCCCCTCCCTCGTGACCAGAGTTGCGAATCTCCTTGTATTCCGGTATTTGGTCAGATCTGCCAGCTACTCTAGATCTGACATGCTGATAGAAAAGCTCGTCTGCGGTAAAGGTTTTTGGTTCGATATCCTTAAGTGCCTTGATGAAAGAATCGGCGAATATCGAATGTCCTTTACCGCCGCTGTCCGATACAGGCTCGTTGCCGCCACTGGCCATCAAGGTCCGAGATGGGCGCTCCATCATCTTTTTCATAAATTCCTCTCGATCACCAGATTTCTTCAAATCCGTTTCAATATTCCTATCCAGTGTTCCTGAATAGCAGCTGTCTGACACAACAAGAACGTGACGAGACGATAATCTCTTGATATTGGACGTGATATCGTCGGCGATAATCCATTCGGTTGGATCATCCCGCTGAGCATCCACGGCTAGCCAATAAGCTTTGTTGGCCGTTTTTTCGAATTCACCATGACCAGCATAATAAATGAGAAAATGATCGTTTTCTCTCAGTATTTTCCGGTAGTTATTAAGACTGGAAAGAATGTCTTTCCGCTTGGCATTTTTAAGAACCTTGATATCGAAACCGAATTGATCCCTCAAAACCTTTCCGACTTCTTGAGCGTCATTCACCGCTGTCTGGAGTTTTGAAAGATACTGATAGTTGTTATTGCCGATGACCAGAGCATAATATTTCCCTGTGGAAAGCAGTGGTGAGGTTGCAGGGCGCGGCGCTTTCTTGGGGATCTTAGCCACCTTGACCACTTCCCGGCGGATGGTAAAATTCTCGGTCGTCTGGTTCTTGCGGATATCAATCGCTACAATCGTGATTTTATTATCACCGACCTTCAGAAGAATATCCGCTGAAAAATTACCGTTTTCATCCAGAATGGCTTTCTCATCATTGACGGTTACAGATGCCACGCCGCTGTCATCGGTGGCCCGGCCGGTTACGGTTATCAACTCTTCTCGAGCCACGACCTTTACACCTCTTTTTATCTCAGGTGAGGTAATGTTAATAATGGGGGGACGGATGTCTTTGACTTCCTTTATGGGCAATGGTTTCTGTTCATTACTATCCGCTACTTGCTTTTCCATGGCTAAGCGGTCTTGCTCAATATGTTCCGCAAGTTTTCTTTTTTCATGAATGTTTTTACTCATTAACAAAGCAATCTCTTTTAGACCACCAGGACTGCGTATCTCGCCGGCATCAAATACTTCGTATGTACGGATATCAATAATGCTGTACGATACGGTCAAATTCTCAACCATCCCCGCGATGACATAATTAGCCCCAACGATCTTTCCAAAACGTTTCGCGTCTTCAGGGCCTAAGGATCTCGTTTGTATCTCATTGAGAGCGGCCTCAACCTGATATTGTGGCACTATGATAAATTGACCACTCTGACGCAATGCCGCCTCCAGTTCTAAAGCCATGACTTTACCTAATGATCCCATATTGATGTCGTAAAACTCAATGACAGCAATTTTACTCTGCCCTTCGGCATAAACCTGGCCGACCCATACAAATATTATCAACACCAATAAAACTAATCTCTTTACCATTATTAAGCCTTATTGGTACTAATGATGGTTGTTATAATCTTTCTCTCCAGAAAACCATCCCCTGGCCGTTCAATGTATTAGAAAATGTATGAATGCGAATCTGGAAAAGTAAAATTCAACTGCCGAAAAGGATCATGATCAATAGTTAGAGGTGTTTTAAAAATACAACTCTTGGTCCGTAATTTCAATGAATATTTTCCTAAGGCAGCAATGAATACCATTCGAAAGGGTGCACTCCTTGTGTGATTACCTGACGCTTCCTTAGAAGAGGAAGCTATATTCATGCTTTTGAAACCCCCACATCCTTCAAATCTGGTGTGGGCGCTAAAACCGGAAAGTTAAAGAAGGTTAAAGGCAAGTTAAAGGAATTGTCTCGATAAAAATCGAAATTTGCTAATAAAATGGCGGAAGTGCATGGGAATCGAACCCATCCGATACAAATTAATCATTAGTAATATCAAATGCTTGTGCGGACATGAAAGGTTAGGGTTAAAGAAAAGTTAAAGGATTATTGGTTTACTCTTTTCACCTCGTTCATCTACCTATTGATATCCATTATATGATGATTTTAATTTATTATAAAGCTAACATAAACCCCATAAGTTACTCTTGTATAGGCATTCATTATTCGGCTGTTTTTTGTTCAAAAAGGAATATGTTGTCGTGGACGCCAATCAATTCTCGCACTGCAGGGTCGTCAAACAGCTGCTCCCAGGCTACCACTTCGTAACCGAGAGTCTGCAGGAGCGGCGCATAGTCCCGTCGCTTGCCATCCCTCTCACTCGAAAGAAACTGGGATGGATTGTTCGAAATGATCATCAGGTGCTGGACATTCATGGTCTTGATCCGCATCAACCACCACTCGACCGCAGCATACGTGCATTCTGAAAAACTATGGATGTTCAATGCAAGGTCATACTGCCCTGGGAGCAGTTTGTGTTCCACTTCGTCCAATGGAACCACCTGCACGCGATTCTGAAGCCCGCGGTGTTTCAGATAGAACTCGCAGAGGAAGGTCGATTCCGGGACCGCATCAACACAGGTATAGGACCCGATTTGCGGATTTGCCTCTAGCATCCTATGAGCCATGCGGCCGTAACCCGCGCCAATGTCTAATACGCGTAGATCGTCGCGCTCAATCACATTTAGATGCTTGTGCAGGAAATTGATCTCAAAGATAGAATCCATGAGGTCGCGGCTTACGAATCCGATGCCCGGAAAGTCGAATCCAATGCAGCCGAAAGCAGCGTCTTCGCGAAGCTTCCCGAGCAGACCAATGGAGTCCTTTCGCCTTACAGCATCAGCATAAATGAAATACTTCATTCTTGCTAACCGTGGATCAGAGCCGGTATGAGACCAAACATACGCGCTGTGGCCTCGAAAGGCACGCAGATCAACACCACCAAGGCCAATATCGGGCTCTGTATCCGATGTTCCCTTTCTTTCCCAGACTGAATGGACGGCGATCGGAAGATTAACCCGCGCGTAGCGCGATTTCAAATTACGCAATAGGCCTGCATCATCGCCAAAAACGGTGGTGAGAGTCTGTCCGGACAGGCACCGCTCGAAGCCCTCAAACTCGGCACGCTCTTCAGACGAAATACGATATATATTAAAGCCTATTCGCCACAGCAGACGGCGGATCATGTTCTTTCCTAGTCTTTTCGAAAGCCGTTTCCAGAATTTGAGCATCGATCAATCTCCGCAATTAAGTCATGTTACGCATAGAACGGGAATTACCAACTTGACAGATATTATTGATAAGACATTGTTTTTTCACGACGGGAGTATATTAAGAAGGATTTTGTATGTCAATTGAATTCTAACCACATGAATGCTAATCACATAATATGGGGTCGGTATCGATGATCATTACGCATTGAATGTGCGCTAGGAGGCTGCACAAGAGATGAGGATACAATCTGCGGTAGAATGCCTGGAACGGAGCATTGATGCCTGTTTGACTTTTTTCAACTTTCCTATTGAAGAATGAATCTCATTAAGAACGGCCAATATTATTGAGCGGCTAAATAAGGAGTTCAAAAGAAGAACCAGGCCGATGGAGATCTTGGCTGGGGAGGCGGCTTGTTATCGGATTTTGGCTTTTATTTGTCTGAAAATGGAATTGCATTGGCGGTCAAACCCTGTAGGAAAAGTGCGTAAGAACCTGCCTTTCTTCAAGGAATTGCCTATGAAAATTTTAAACAAAAATATTAATACTACCCCCACTTTACGATATTACTAAAGATCTTTCTGGCTGTTTCGATGCGTAACCTTACACTATCCAATGTTTTCATCAACAACAGATGCGACAGAATATATGATGGTCTAAAATAGAACTCCTTGTAAGCCGCCCGATAACAGACCTCCACGGCTCCCGGCGAGACGGTCGGAAGCTTCAGAATGGCATGAGACAAGTCGTATTCCTGCCACCGGGTATGCATGAGATAGCCATTTTCTTCAGCCCAAGCAAATAACGCCGTACCGGGAAAGGGTGTTGTGATATTGAAGATGGCATACTGAATGCCGATTTTTTTTGAATATTCTATGGTTGCCCGCATACTGTCTTCAGTTTCCTCCGGACTGCCGAGCATGAATGCGCCGCGAATGTCGATTTTTGCATTTTTTGTCCAGGCAACCACATCGGCATATTGTGATGTTTTAACGCGTTTGTTCACCGCTTTCAGTACATTCTCGTCTGTTGTCTCGAAACCGTACATGATCTGATGGCAACCCGCTTTTTTCATCAATTTGAGGATATCGGGTTTAACCGTATCTACCCGGGCAAAACAGGACCAGGAAATATCCTGCCTCTTGTTAAGCAGCAGCCTGCAAAGCTCTTCAACCCGTTGCGGATTTGCGGTAAAAGTATCGTCGTAGAAGGATATTTCCCGGATTCCATAGTGTGATTTCAGGAATGCAATCTGCTGATAAACATTATCCGCAGAGAGAAAACGAGTTTTTCGTCCGAACATGCCCGAATAGCAGAACGTACATTTACCCGGGCACCCCCGTGAGGTGATCATCCCGATGGAGGGATGTCGAATGGCCGCACCAATTGCGGAGCTGTATTTTCCCATGGGAAGCTTATGATAGGCGGGCATGGGAAGATCGTCCAACTCAACGAATTCATCCCCTTCCGGATTGACAACAACCCCACCATCCGCCATTTTCCATGTCAGATTCGGAATTCCCTTCAGCGGCTGGCGATCGGCAAGGCGGATAATCGCTTTTTCAGCCTCGCCCCGGATCACCATATCGCAGACATTATTATTCACCAGACTCTCATGAAAAACAGTCGGATGCACCCCTCCCATTAGGATCTTTTTGTCAGAATAGCGGTTTCGGATTTTGCGGGCAAGTCCGATGGCATTGTCAATCTCCGGCGTCGTAGAGGTAATGCCGATCACCTCCAAATCGGGAGTTATTGCGGACAGGATTTGCTCAGAGGAAAAATTCTCGGCATATGCATCCACAATTTCCGCTTTGTGACCATTTGCTTCAAGAACAGCAGCTAGGATGGCAAGCCCTAAGGGGGGAGTAATGGAGTTGACCACACCCCAGATGTTGTCTTTGGAAATATGTCGGTTAGGATTAATAAATAGGAATCTCATGTCTTTTATTAGTTTTCATTGTTTGCGGTACATAGGCGTTGTTTTCATGGCGACACAATAATTGTTCATACCCATCTGAAAATACCGGTGTCGCTCTGTGATCATTCCGGATTGACTTAAAAGTTTACTAAGATTATCGTGATTAAAATATTTCTTATGGTCTTTCATCTCAACTTCGCTGACGATATGAGACGATAAGCCAGGAATTCCGGGACCGGTTTGGCAATCTGACTGGGGAGCGGTAAGCACGGGCCAGCCTCATCTCTTTAAAACCCGCTCCGTTTCAGACATCATCCGCAGCGGATCTCTGAACTTAATTTCAAGCTTATCAGCATTGATCGCAACACATAGTTTTTCCACTCGGAACTTGTCAATGAAAATGAGACACCCCCGACAACAATTTATTGTAGCACCGTTTCACCACTGTTGTTGACGTGTTGGATAGTAATTGACTTATTCCTTTTGCGACTCTACAACAAAATTAACCTATCATTATTCTCAGACTTGTCAAGAAGTATCTGCATAAACTTAAAAAAGCCTGTTCATTCTACAAACCCAAGCAGATTCAATATCCCGATCTCTTTCTTGCAGTCCGGACATAGCCTATAAACACCACTCCTTACAGTTTCCAGAAAGATATTACCAAGCACTTCCATAGGCATTGTAAATCCCTCCTGCTCATCATATTCCACGAAACACCTGCTGCATATACTCATCTTTCCACCTCCCCAAATAGGTAAAAATGGCCATCTATTCGGTTTGCTGGCCAACCCTACCGCCCCTTGTGCGGACACGCTGTTTGCATCCTTTCCCTTTCGGGATTCGTTTTGCTCGCATGATTTACGACCGACTTCAGGCTGGTCGTTATCCCACCTTAGATCCAGTTTTCAAAGATCATCCCACCTCATTCATAAGAATGCTTTGCACCTCCTTGTCTTCAATTCCCAGATACCTCATCGTAATCGCAGGACTGGAATGATTAAACCTCTTGCATAACACCTCAAACCCGACACCATAGACTGTCCTTTGAACATACCCCCACGTCTCCCTCAGTGAATGAGCTCCAAAATTACCTTTCAAGTTAATCGACTTTGTCCATGCCTTGACCATGTTGTTGACGTATTGCACTGTGATCTGCTTCATCCCTTTTCGACTCTTGAACAGCATGGTCTCGTTGTCTGGTTTCATGACGTCGAGATATGTCTGCAACGATTTGAACACACTTTTATTCATCACCAACACATTTCGCTTGCCAGTTTTCCCTTCAGTAATAATCAATGAATCGCCAACCCGCATGTGTCGCACATCACCAACCTTGAGTTTCAGCAAATCACCTGTACGCAGCCCATTGTTTATCCCCATAACGAAAAGCAGATGATCTCTCGGACTGTCAGACAGCATTTTCGAGATTGCTTGAATGTCTTTTACTCGTCTGATCGGCTCAACAGTTGTGTGTGAACCCTTTTTTGGCCCATTATAGTTTTCACCTTTCTTCATGACCGACACCTCGATGAATCTTAATTTTGTTGTCAGGACGCTCACGGAGTTAATATTCAAAATCAAGCGAAGTCTTTCAATCTATCGAAGAAATGGTTATACCGCTGATGTTATGAGGATTATTGAAGAAAACTGAACATTAATTTTGTAACATTATTTAAGATTCAGAATTGGATTTTCTTGTCAGGGAAAAAATGGAAAATAAAAAAAGACATCAAAATATTTTTTGCAAAATTTATTTTTGATAAAAAAATACAAATATCAATGTAGGAATGTTTTCGCCAGAAACAACAGAATTGAACGTGAACTGAATTTGATATTTATACTTTATTCAAGAGAAAGATTTTCGTTTCCATGTCGGCATCACGCTTTTAAATTGGGTAGGGGATATTTTGTCTTGTAAAAGGAAATATATAATATTATTTTTTGAAATAGCACGTACCACCGTCAGCAGCACTCAGGCGCATTAAAATGCACTATGCAGGCTTTTATGTGCTCTGATCTAATCTCCTCGTTACACTTAAATCTGTTCTTGCTCGCCATGCCCCATAACGTATCGATCTATTGCGGTCAGGAGAGGTTTGCGCCCTATACGACTTGTTCGTACAGGACAATAGAGATGAGTCTTTTCTTGTCTACCGACACCCGCGTTAATTTTGCTTCATAAGAAATCTGACGGCTGCCCGCCGATTTCAGTTGGAGATTCGTCAGGTGAGGCATTTTCGGATGGGCCTGCCGCATGATGTCTTTGAGGGTCTGCCCCTGTCCCTCCCGAGGCTCTAGAAAGTCCTGAATGTTTGCGTTGTGCAGGTAAGAGCGGCTTTTGTTTGTCATGTTCATGGCCTTTTCCGTGACGCCGCAGATATGCCCGTCATCGTCGACCAAAAAAACAATACTTTCCGCATAATGTCTTGCCGCTAGCTGATCCTTCCTTTGCCTCATACAAAGATAGGCGTCCATGAGCTTCCGGTTTGCCTCTTCCAGTTGTTCGCATAATTCTTTCTGGACCTTCTCCGCCTGCTTTCTTTCTTTGATCTCTTTTTTCAATAATTTGAGCGTACCTTTGAGTTCCTCATTCTTCTGGTGCCATCGTGCCGTCCGATCCTGAACCCGCCGTTCCAGGGTTTGCTTGAAACCCTCCAGTGCCTTCTTGGCGGCGGCCATTTCGCGGCATGATTTCTCCAGATCATCTACGAGTAGTTCCAGCTTGAATTCACGGCTCTCGACTTTGACGATCATCATGCCGAACGCCTCGGCCAGATCTGTGATGGCCTTGGGATAGGTGTCGGTTTTAGTCAAATTAAAGATATTTTTGGCGATGGTGTAATTTCCCATAGACACCTGCATGGTTAGGCGCGTTAGCTTCCTAAACAAAGCGATGTTGTCTTTTTCCCCTTCGTTTTTTGCCGCCATCATCTTCTCCCCCGAGTCGAAAGATGTTTTTATTGATGCTATAAATTTTTTTTGAAATATTCAACGGTTATTTGTTATCAACGTGGGTAGCGAATCGTCAGCAGGTTAAATTCTTCTATGGCTGACCTATCAATGCGACTTTTGCGCATGGCGTGCAACTGCCAATGCATGATCAGAAATTAATTAATAGGTTACCCCCTATAGAGATACTTATTAATTAATTCTTCAATTACCTTAGAGATCAACAAAAGGTAAGTAATAATAAAGCTATAACTGTAATATGAGTTAAAAATGAAGAGTATCAAATTGGATGGAGTTAACTTTTATGTTTCTGAGTGATCTTTCAATGCGACTTTTGCACATGGCGTGCAGCTGTCAAGACAGGATCAGAAATTAATTAATAGGTTACCCCCTATAGAGATACTTATTAATTAATTCTTGACTTGCTTAAGATATATTATTTAAAGGTTAGCATTAAATTGATTTTTTCTCAGATATTAGTCACCAGTTGCATTGAAATGCTGTAGGCGGGCGTTTATGTTCCGATGACTTGTCGAGCAGACTTTCGCACATTGTATGTTGTATAATCCGATCTCTAAACCGGATGCAGATCAGATCAAGAATTTCATTTGAATCGATTCTATGGTTCAGGTTGCCACACCTCCCTTGATCAGTACCCGCTTTTTTCACCCCATGAATATCTTCCACCTCGAAAATTGATCTCAGTCAGAAGCCAGTAGTGATTTAAAGTCAGGATTAAAATTAATTAATAGGTCTCCCTCTATATAGATACTTATTAATTAAATTGAAGTTGAACACCTGTTGAAAAAATAGTTTTGATATTGAGGACATATCGATCTCTTGAAAAAGTTATTGGCACCACAGTGGATCGCTGCTCTTTGCCGATTGCATAGTGTCACATGTCTCCCCTTATGATCTGAGGGATGCGACATCAAGAGACCGAAAGACCTTGCAAGAGAGCCCCATGACCTGATGGCGGATCCCTTGTTTTCCCAGAAGCGATTTCGAATCACTTTTCCGTTTTTCTTCCAGGGTGCCAATCATAGCCCTGATGATCTTCCGCACCCTTCTGAGTCTTGTTCTCATTGAGGCAGACGATATAGCGGTGGTCGAGACAAATTACATCCTTTACTTTCAGGGTTGCAGGGGCTTTGGCGGATGAACCTTCGGAGTAAACCGCCCGATAGTTGCTGGCGTAATAATGCCCCCTGGTTGTTGATGGGAAAGATTTCAAAAAACTGCTTCTCTCGCCGCTTCCCCCCACAGAAATTTCTTCATGCTCGCAAAAATATTTTTGTGGCCAACCATGTTGCGATGCAACAATCTAGCTGATTTGTATTTTTTTACGAGAAAGTGTCGTAAAATGAAAAATGATGCAACCTATTGACAATGTGGAACTTTGTGTATATATTATAGCCCAAGCACGACGAGTATCAAAAAAGGAGGTGATATTTAGAGGAAGAGAACCACCATATAATAACCCCGAGAATTGCCGAGCCCCAAAATAAAAATGAAGAGATCACATGAGGTGATCAAAATATAACTAAAAGGAGATCGGCAATATGGAAAATGCATTACAAAAAGCGGCAATTCAACGGGAAAGCGAACAGGACAGCGGCAAAGTCATAACAATTCGAAGGCTAACCAAGAACAATCTCCGCCTTATTACCCGCTCTGCGGGCTTGGCAGGGGTGAGTCCACAACAGCAGCAACGGCAATACCTTCAAACTCTATTTGGGGGCTGTAAAGCGGGATGTATCGAAATCCGCCCTATTCCTGCTGACCCAAGAGACCGTCAATGGTTAACGGTTAGCACGAGGCATATCAAGAATATCCCTCAAGGCAAGAACATTTACATTGGAGTCGCCACCTGCAAGCATGGAGAAGGTGGGAAGAATGCCGTTGTTGAGATCCCTGCTGTCTGGGTAGATGTGGATTTCAAGGATACTTCTGAGGCGGAAGCTCAAAAAATCCTTGCCGGTTTTTCTCTAAAACCATCAATCCATGTCCAGTCCGGCAATGGCTGGCATCTTTACTGGCTCTTAAAGACACCCGCGGTTTCGCGGGACATTCCCAAGATTGAAGCTATCAACCGGAAACTGGCAGAGCATTTTGCCGGGGATATTAAGGCATGCGACGCTTCGCGGATTTTACGCCTACCCGGCACTTATAATGTTAAATACACCCCTCATCGTTTTGTAAGACTGCTGAGGTCCGACCCGACCAAGGCTTACCAGTTCTCAGATTTTGATTTCCTGCCTCCGCCTACACCTCCGCCTCCGCCAGCCATAGTCGCTCAACAGCCAAGCGTTTTATACAGCGTTGCAAAAGGAGAACGAAATTTTCGAACTACCCAACTGGCCGGGCATTTCTTAAGGAAGAATCTTCCGATAAGTGAGATTTACGAAATTCTCCGCCTCTGGAACAGGACGAATCGCCCCCCTTATCCTGATATGGAACTTATCAGGACCATAGACGGTATCCACAAATCACATATGGCCAAACAGCCTTCCGCAGCAGATTCCCACGATGATATTGAGGTAGCCCTTGAATACGGTGGGATCGATTTTAGTAAGTTGATCACCTTGGATATCCCTCCGATTGAATATCTTGTGAAACCATGGCTTTGTGAAGGAGATATAGCCATGATTTCGGCACAAAGGGGTATCGGCAAGACATGGCTGGCACTTTCCATCGGTATGGCCGTGACGCATGATCTGCCTATTGGAAACTGGAAAGCCGAAAAATATGTCGGATGCGTTTATATCGATGGAGAGATGGCGATACAAAGACTGAAGGCCAGGTATTCTGAATTATTAAATTGCCAGTACCAGCAAAAAGCCCCTTTTCGCCTGTATTCCGCAAATTTCATGAGAAGTTCTAACAAATCGCTGGATCTGGCGAGTTTTGCTACGGGGCCCTTCAAAACACCCAATCTGGCGGATTCTGCATGGAGAGAAAAAATTTCCACGCATCTTGCCAATCATCCGGAATATAAGCTTTTGATTCTGGACAATCTTGCCAGTCTGACACCGGGTGTAGATGAAAACCCACGATTTGAGTGGGATCCAATAAATCAATGGCTGTTGTTCCTACGTTCACAAGGTTTATCGGTAATTATGATTCATCACGCTGGCAAAAAGGGCGATCAGCGAGGAACGAGTGCCCATGAAGACAACATTGACGTTTCGATACAGCTAAAACGCCCTGGGGGTTATCAGTCTGAAGACGGTGCCAAGTTCAACGTGGAATTTAGCAAGACCCGCGAATTTTATGGCGAGGACGCAAAGACAATTTGCCTTAAGTTGAAAAAAACCGCTCAGGGGTTGGTTTGGGAAGCGGCAACCCAGCAGGATACTAAATCAGCAAAAATCATCGCTTTGATTAACGCGCGTTTTCAACAGAACGAGATTGCCAAAATAGTCGGATGCAAACCGCCATACGTGACCAAGGTAAAGCAGTCGGCCATTGAAGCGGGGTTTCTGGACAATGACGAGAAATTCACCGATAAAGGCGAGGAAGAATACGGGGACATCGACACGACCCGTTTACTGACAGAATAACAGAAATATAATCGAGGGAAGGGGCTGCAAAGCCCCTTTCCATTCTTTAGCGGAGACTTTCTCTTGATCCAGAACGTGAAATATATGATGCCGACCTTTAACTTAGGCGGCATATGCATGAAAGGATCAATTCAACAGCACAGTAAGTATAAATATTTCTATGTCGCATGGTCCGAAAAGGGCAAGGTCACTACCATCAGCCGTTACCGGGGTTATCTTTGTCGTGATGGAGAATTGCCTGGCATGACTGGTCGTGAGATGACCGAACGTCTCATTTCCCTGATGAGGGCCGACTTCGAAAACGGGACCTTCCGGATCGAAAAGTGGATCGGGCAACAGCCGTCAGACATAATTCCATATCTTCAAGAGTGGCTTGACGAGGATGGCAAGTGCCTGAGCCCGGCAACCCAAAGGGATTATCAGAATTCCATCACGAATCACCTTACGCCCTGGTTTAAAAAACATCCCTTTCAGCTTCAAGATATTCAATATGACGTGCTGTGCCGACTTTTGAATGACATCAACAGGACAGGCAAGGGCAAGAAAAATGTTCTCTATTGTCTCCGACGATGCCTTGTCCACGCTTACAAGTCCAACAGGATTTCAACGATGCCGATGTTCCCAGAGGAAAGAAAATATAATATCGTCGATCCGATCATCAAATGGCTTCCAGAAGATCGGCAGGTCAAAATTATAAAAGCGATCCCTGCTGAGCATCAACCGATCTTCTGGTTTCTTAAGTATCACATGCGGAGGCCGTCAGAGGCAATGGCGTTACACAGATCAGACTATTTCAAAGATCAAAATGCTTTCATTATAAGGCGCTCTTTCTCGGCGAAGCAGCTTGTAGAATACACGAAAACAAAGAAGCAGCATCTGATCCCTTGCCATTCAGAATTTAAAAAGATCATGGAAAAAATGCCGATAAGAATTGATAGTCCTTTCTTCTTTGTCAATCCTCATGGAAAACTTGCCGGGAAGCATTACCAGCACGATTATCTTGTGGACCTCTGGCACAAGGCCTGTGAACAGGTCGGCGAGGACATAGACATGTACTCAGGGCTCAAGCATTCATCATGCAGCCAGTACGTCAACGAAAAGCATTATTCTCTTGACCAGGTCCAGATGCTAACTGACCATGCCAGGCGTGACAGCGTCAAAAGATATGCCGTCCTTCAGCTTGAGGAAAAAAGAAGGCTGCTGGAAGGAAAAGGTTGATAGGACGCAATGCTGCATGCGCCTGAACAAATTTTGATATGCCCATGTGCGCACTGCTACGACGTCCCTATTATGGCTCTTAGCTGCTGCGTAGCCAGAGGCTGGAATCAGGGGCGTTTTTGATTTAACTGATCCCGTCGATTTAGTATGGATGGACTCAAATAGTTTACCTAGTCACAGGGAAGTAGAGCGTAAAGGTACTTCCTGTCCCCTCTACACTCTGGACATCTATGTAGCCTTTGTGATCTTGAACGGTTGCCCATACAATTGCTAATCCCAATCCTGTACCGCTCCGTCCCATAGTCTTCTTTGTATAGAATGGTTCAAATATCTTGTCCAAATCAGCGGTGGAAATACCTCTCCCTGTATCCGAGACACGCAGGACTACGAAGTCCCCTTCCTCCACCTTGTCATAACCTCTGACAGCCTTGTTAAGATAACAGTTTTCCGTGCAAATCATAACTTCTCCACTATCGAGAATAGCTTCCATGGCATTTGACATCAGGTTCATTACTGTTCTCTCCAAATGCAGGGGAGATCCCTTGATATTCAGCAAGCCTTTTTCAAGCTCTGTCTTGACGATTACATGGGGGTGGCATGTCTGCAACTTATCAAATGCTGGGGTAGCGAGAAGACTTGTAACAATGTTGTTGAGATCAACTTCCATAGATACAACAACGCCTCTTCGTGTCATTGTCATAAAGTCCTGAATAATGGCGGTACTCTTTTCACTGGATTCAAGTATATTTTTGGCATATTTACTTAGGGGATCGTCTGTTGGCATCTCATCAAAAAGCAATTCTGAATATCCCGTGATACTGGCAAAGACATTATTCAAATCGTGGGCGACCCCTCCAGCAAGTTTTCCTAAGGTCTCCATCTTCTCCGCGCTGCGCAAACGTTCTTCCAGGTTGTGTTTTTCCTCTTTCGCCTGCTTTTGTTCAATGAAACCGCGCTTAATAATGGAATTAATTTTTTCAATTCCCTTAAGAATGTTCTGGGGATATTTCTTTAGGGGATCGCCTTCTTGTATATCTAAATCGAGAAGTTCCGTGTTTCCCATTATTTCACTTAGAACATTATTTATATCATGAAGCAGCTTATCCACTATGGTATCCAAAGCCTCCATCTTCTCTGCACGACGCAAGTGTTCTTCCGCATTGAGTTTTCCATCTTTTCCCTGCTTTCGCTCAGTGATTTTTTCTCACATTCATTTACTTGCCCGTGATCGGACCTATGTAATTTAACAGTTTAGCTCCAAACACTAAAAAAAACGGAACGCTATCGAGTAAGCCGGAGTCTGTCCCTATCTTGCTGAATACCCTGCCCGGTTATAATTCTTATATATTGCTATCCTTCAACATGTCTATGTATTGGGATTAAATCTTCTTCAATCAGAGCCAGGCAAGCATCTACGACATCCTGATCCCAGTCATTTTTCTCTTTATTGTGTTCGAGTTCGACGATTACATCATCTTTGGACATCCCTTTTCTGTACGGTCGTTCGCTGAACATGGCATCCACAGCGTCAGCCACTGCTATGATTAGACAGAGCTCACCCTTTTGAGGTTTTCCTTCGGGATAGCCATTGCCGTTAACCTTCATGTGATGCTTTGCTGCCTGTCTCAAAGCCGGCTCCCACTCGAACAGCACACTGAGTATGCGGTCTGTCTCCATGGGGTGTTTATGCATCACCTTCCATTCATCAGCAGTAAGTTTCCGATTGGCATTAAGAATGGAATCCGGGATCCCGATTTTGCCAATGTCGTGCAATAGACCGATTCTTTCGAGGGCGAGAACATCCTCTTCACGCCCCATTTGTCGTGCGATTAATTGTGCATAATCGCTCACTCTCTGGGAGTGACCTTGAGTGTATCGGCTTTTTGATTCGAGTGCTTTGCTCAATACAATACAAGTTTTAAAAAGGCCTTTGCGTTGTGTCACTTTTTCGTATTTCCGTGTTTGATTTCTCCTTTCTCTCACACGCAGCAGGGAATCTAGAATACGGTTTTCCATCTCATGCAGACTGACGGGTTTACTCAAGAAATCAGAAGCCCCGGCTTTGAGGACATCTACTGCATGCTCCGTTTTGCCACTCTCATATCCGGTCACCATTATGAGAGTGGCCCAAGGATCTAAATCGAGAATGCGCCTTACAACTTCGATTCCATTGGGGCCCTGAGGAAAAAAATAGTCTATGATTCCAACATCTGCGGGATGCTTCTCCCACAACCTGATGGCCTCATCACCAAACTTCGCTACTACGACATCATATCCCTTGCGCTGGAAGTATTCCTCCCACACCCCCGAATCGAATTCTTCATCATCAGCTATGAGCAATCTAATCTTTTCTGTCATCCTGTCTCCTATAAACTGACATAATTATTTTGATTTTGGTCACCCGTATCTGGCTTATATCACGTGAATACCATTCTAAATTAAACCAAACCAATTTAATATGGAAGCCTTGTAAATAGCAGAGCGTCCATATCATAAAGGATTAATCAACGCAGCAATTATTTCGGATTGAAATGGGCCATTTCCACTGAAGTTAGTCCGTTTTATGGGGGAAGATATTCGTACTTTTACACCCACAGATTTCAACTTCTAGTGTGGGCGCTAAAACCGGAAAGTTAAAGAAAGTTAAAGGCAAGTTAAAGGAATTGTCTCGATAAAAATCGAAATTTGCTAATAAAATGGCGGAAGTGCATGGGAATCGAACCCACCTGGGACGGTTTTAGCGCCCCACACCAGATTTGAAGTCTGGGAGGCCCACCAGTGACCTTGGCACTTCCGCACGGAAACACAATATCTTATATCTTTTGTCAGCTCAATGATACAGATGCCATTAAGAGCCTTGATTTCTTATGCATAATCGGGACGGTCCGTCTGTTCCATGGACCTGTCCAGTAACTGAACTAACACCTCCTCGCCTTTCCGGAATAGTGTCGTCTGTTCCGGCAGGACGATGAGTCCATTGGCCCGGACCATAGATTTCAGGATCCCCGATCCCTGTTCCCCTGTCGATCTTACATAATAACGACCGGCTTCCCATCGGACCTGCCCGCGCATGAAATAGCGCATCCCCTCTTTTTTCGCAAGATCATCTTCCAGAATTGCCCGGATCATTTTCCGGTAAAGATTCTTATGTCCCATCATCTTAAGTATGGAAGGACGAACGAACTGCTCAAAGGAAACCATGGAAGAGACAGGATTTCCCGGCAGTCCGAAGACTGGAACGCCCTGGATGGAACCGAAGGCCAGGGGTTTGCCGGGACGCATCGCCACCTGCCAGAATTGCATGGCATTGCCTACTTCTTTCATAATGTCCTTGACGAGGTCATAATCTCCGACGGAGACGCCGCCCGAGGAGATGATCAGATCTGCCCGGGTAGCCGCCTGGAATTTCTCGATCAGGTTTTCCCGACGGTCTTTCACGATTCCCAATTGCATTACGGCGGCGCCGCTTTCGATAACCTGGGCGGCTGTGGCATAGCTGTTGCTGCTTATAATCTTCCAGGAAGAGGGCGGTTCGTCGATATCGACGAGCTCGTCACCCGTGGCCAGGATTGCCACCACCGGTTGCTGATAAACAGAGACAAAGGCGCGTCCCAAGGCGGCCAGCATCCCCACTTCCGCCGGACGTATGACAGACCCTCTGAAGATGACCGTTTCGCCCTCCCGGACATCCTCGCCGGCAAGGCGAATGTCCAATCCCTGCCGGGCTTCGACATGGATATGGACCTGGTGGCCGTCCTTTTGGGTGTCTTCCATACGGACAACGGCGTCGGCCCCTTCCGGGAGGGGAGCGCCGGTCATGATCCGGGAGGCCTGACCTGCCGCAAGGGCCTTTTGGGGGAATGTTCCAGCCGGTATATCCTCAATGACGTTCAGAATTATGGGAGCTGTACTTTTTGCTCCCCCCGTATCGCGGGCGCGGACGGCGTAACCGTCCATGGCGGAATTGTTTGTCGGCGGCAGGTGACGGGGGGCGATGACATCCTCGCCCAGAACCCGTCCCAAGGCCTCCAGGATATTCACTTTCTCCACCGGTAACGGGACGACTGTACCGAGAATGGTCTTCAATGCTTCATCTACACGTATCATGTTGGGAAAACTATATGAAAAGTGAGGTCTTGTCAACCATTACCCATTTTAACCTTGAAGAAAAACTGTTTATATTATAGGAAGACCTCCTTAAAATGGAAAATAATAATCAGGGTCGTGAAGATGAATAATAAAGAGATCCAGGGTGAGATCCGCAAGCTCCTCAAAGAAAGAAGGGCAATCCTCCTTGCCCATTACTATCAGCGGGATGAAGTTCAGGAGATTGCCGATTATCTGGGAGATTCCCTGGGTTTGAGCATGGAGGCGGCCAAGACGGATGCAGAAGTGATTGTCTTTGCCGGGGTTCATTTCATGGCGGAAAGCGCTTCCATCCTTGCTCCGGAGAAAACGGTTCTCCTGCCCAGAGCCGACGCCGGCTGTCCCCTTGCCGACATGATAGCGGTGGAGCAGCTCCTGGCGGCAAAGCGGCAATATCCCGATGCCACGGTGGTTACGTACATAAATTCCTCAGCGGAAATCAAAGCCCACAGCGATATCTGCTGCACCTCCGCCAACGCCCTGAAAGTGGTTCAATCAATTCAGGGGGAGGGACCGGTCCTGATGATTCCCGACGGCAATCTGGCCCGCTATGTAGCAAAGCGGACAATAAAGACGATCATCCCCTGGGAAGGATTTTGCCCCATCCATCATCACCTGACGGCAGCGCAAGTTAGTCGTGTTAAGGAAATCCATCCCGACGCCGTTTTTGCAGCCCATCCTGAATGTACCCTCGAAGTCCTGGCTCTCGCCGATTTTGTTGGGAGCACCACCGCCATTCTCAGTTACGCCGGAGAACCTCAGATCCGCAAATTGATCGTCGGCACGGAAAGGGGCATCTTTTGCCAACTGCGAAGCCGCTACCCGGGGAAGGTCTTTATTCCGGCCTCGGAAGAGATGCTTTGTGAAGACATGAAACATACCGCCCTCGCCGATATCCTGACCTCCCTGACAGAGATGAAGCACATCGTCAAGGTTCCGGAAGCAATAAGGATTCCCGCAAAACGGTCCCTTGACCGGATGCTGGAGCTATCTTAATTTCCTGTAATGAAAAAGATTATACGGCAGGCGATAAAGAATCCCGATCCGGTGTTGGCAGACCTGCTGAACCGGATCGGGAAAGGAGATAAATCCATCCCTGTCCATGGTGTGGAAGGAGCGGCGAAGTCCTTTTTAATGGCCCTGCTGCACCAACAAACTCCCCGACCCCTTTTGATCATCACCCCTACGGAAAAGGAAGCGAAGCAATGCTGCCGCGATTTGTCTTTTTTTTCCGGGGCCGGAAAGGTTTTTCTTTGTTCCCCCTGGGAGGTCGTCTCGACGGACCTCTTTGCCTGGCAACGGGAGGTGGAATTGTCGCGAAGCGAGGTTCTCTGCCGCCTCCAGGCCGAGGAACCCGTCATGGTTGTTGTTCCCGTGAAGGCTCTCCTCCAGAAAGTACCACCTAAAAGGATTCTCGCCGCTTATATCCGTCCGGTCGCGATGGGGGATTTCATCGAACGGGACGAATGGGTTCTTCACCTCCTCCAAGGAGGATATCACCGTGTTTCCCTTGTGGAAGGGAAGGGGGAATTCGCCGTCCGCGGCCATGTTGTCGATCTGTTTCCCACGATGGAATCGCACCCGTTGCGTCTGGAATTTATCGGTGATGAAATCGAATCCATCCGGCAATTCGACCCCGTATCCCAGCGATCTAAAAAAGAGGTGGTCGAATTTCTATTGACGCCGGCGAGAGAAATCATCATGACTGCGGACCGTCAAAGCCTCGGGATCCAGAATATCAAGGCCCGGGCCAACGACCTGGGGCTGCCGCGCCTGATGCGGGACCGGCTGGTGGAGCGGATGGCAAACGGCCTGACCATGTCCATCAATCCCCTGCTCCTTCCTCTTTTCTACGATGATGCGGAACATACCGGTTTTCTGCTGGATTACTTTTCCCCCGATGGATTGCTGATCTTTGACGATACTATGGCGATCGGACGTTCTCAGGAGGTCCTCGAGAATGAGATAGACCGACTCCTCATGAAGGAGGCCCATCAAGAGGAAAGGTTTTATCTGGAAAGGGATGCCCACTATTGGCCCGGCAGCATTATTCTTCAGGCCACGACAGGTTTCCAGTGCATTCATTTTGATAACCTGGCCCTCGGCATCCACCCTGATGGCGTGGCCTTTCGCATATCGACCGATACGGGAGTCAAATCCGGACTTCAGGTACAGGATGAGGCAGGAGAGATCCTTTTCCCCCTTGCCGAGCGGATCAGGGAATGGATTCGGGATGCCTATCAGGTATTTTTCCTCTGCAGCGGCTCCGAAGGGCGGCAACGCATGGTGCAACTCTGCGAAGCCTATCAGCTTCCCTATAATCTTTTCCCTGCCGATCAGCCCTTTTTAGATGGTTATTCTCTGTCGACGGGGAAGGGTGGTCTCGGCATTTGTGAAGGCAGGATTTCCGGCGGGATTGTTTACGAGGCCCTGCGCCTCGTACTGATTTCCGATGAGGAGATCTACGGACATAAGATTGCCATCCGGCGTGAGCGGCCTGTCAGGGAGGGCTACTTCCTCAAATCCTTCGGGGAACTCAAGGAAGGAAACTATGTCGTCCACAAGGAACACGGCATCGGTCTCTACCGCGGCCTCCAGAAGATTGCCGTGGAAAGAATCGAGAATGACTTCCTCCTCATTGAATACCTTGATCAGGACAAGCTTTATATTCCAGTGGATCGTCTGGATCAAATCCAGCGCTATTTAGGCCCCGATGGGGCCACGCCCAAAATAGACCGGCTGGGCGGATCTTCCTGGGAAACGGTCAAGGAGCGGGTGAAAAAGTCCATCCGTGATGTGGCGGAGGAACTGATGGCCGTTTATGCCGCTCGGGAGGTTATGGACCGCCAATCCTTTTCACCGCCGGACCGGCTTTACAATGAATTCTGCGCCGTCTTTGAATACGAGGAAACCCCGGACCAGGCTCGGGCGATTGAAGACATCCATCTCGACATGAGCCGGACAAAGCCCATGGATCGGCTGATTTGCGGCGATGCCGGCTTCGGGAAAACGGAAGTTGCGCTCCGGGCTTCCTTCCGTGCCGTCATGGAGGCAAAGCAGGTTGTAATCCTCGTGCCGACGACCATCCTGGCGGAACAGCACTACCAGACCTTTTCCCGGCGTTTCCGTGATTATCCGGTCCGGGTGGAGGCCCTCAACCGTTTCCGGACCAAGGCCGAGCAGGCGAAGATTGTGGAGGGAATCAACAGGGGAACCGTGGATATCGTCGTTGGGACCCATCGGCTCCTCCAGAAAGATATCCGGTTCAAGGACCTGGGGTTGGTCGTCATCGACGAGGAACAGCGCTTTGGCGTGACTCACAAGGAAAAACTCAAAAAGCTCCGGACCCTTGTTGATGTCCTGACCCTGACGGCTACGCCGATTCCCCGGACCCTCCATCTCTCCCTCGTCGGCATTCGTGATTTGTCAATTATCAACACGCCTCCGGAAGACCGCCAACCGATAAAAACTTATGTCATCGAATTCAACGAGGATATTATCAAAGAGGCGATCCATGGGGAACTGGATCGCCAAGGACAGGTCTTCTTTCTCCATGACCGGGTCCGCTCCATCTACTCTATGGCCAGATTCATTGAAAAGCTGATCCCCCGGGCCCGGGTGGCGGTCCTTCACGGGCAGATGAAGGCTGCGGAGATCGAGGCGACGATGGTAAGATTTATCCAGAAGGAAGTCAATGTCCTAGTCTGTACTACCATCATCGGTTCGGGAGTGGATATTCCGACCGCCAATACCATGATCGTCAATCGCGCCGATCGTTTCGGCCTTGCCCAGCTCTACCAGATCCGGGGCCGTGTAGGCCGGGCGAAAGAGGAAGCCCGGGCCTATCTCCTCGTTCCGAAAGGGGCCATGCTTTCCAGGGATGCCCAGAAACGCCTGCAGGTGATCATGGAATTCACCGATCCGGGATCGGGCTTCCGGATTGCTTCCAATGATCTTGAGATTCGCGGTGGCGGCAGCCTCCTGGGCGTTTCCCAGTCCGGTCATGTCTCGGCCGTGGGTTACGAGCTGTATACGGAACTTATGGAGAAAACGGTCCGGGAACTCAAGGGAGAGCCGGTCATTGACGAGGAAGTCAAGCCGGAAATCAATCTGGGGATACCGGCCATGATCCCCTCCGGGTACATGCCCGATGAACAGCGGCGCCTGGTGACCTATAAACGGATTTCCCTTGCCGCCGGAGAGGAGGATCTTGCCGAGATCCGTGCGGAACTCCTCGATTGCTATGGCTATGTTCCTGCGGAAATCGACCACCTTTTGGAAGTGATCAGAATCCGAAACGTCCTCAAACAAATAAAAGGCAAGAAAATGGGCTACGATGGGAAGCAACTGGTGGTTGTTTTTCAGCCGGACAGCCCCATCGATCCAGCCAGGATTCTCAAGCTGTCCCGGACCGTGGCCAAAGGGGTAAAGCTTACCCCGGACTTCAAGCTCATTGTCCCTCTTCCGGGTTTGACGGGAATGGAGATTACAACGACAATAAAGGATCTGCTGCGATCATTAAAAGACCCTTAACTATGGTAAAAAAGGATTGATCATGATAAACGTTCCAAGTAGAAGAACAAGAGCTTAATTAATGGGAGATTTTATGAAAAAGATTTGCCTGGCAATAGCCATGGGGATGCTGATGATAGCTACGGTTATTCCGGTTTCTGGAGAGGTTGTAGATCGGATTGTTGCCATTGTGAACGATGATGTCATCACCAGTTCGGAATTGAACAACGCTTTCGACCCCTACATGAAGAGGATTGAAGCGAGCGTCCCTGCTGGTAAAGAAAGGGAAAAGGTTGTTGCCGAGGGGAAAGCGACGATCCTGAACCGAATGATCGATAACAAGCTCGTCGAACAGGAAGCAAGAAAATCCGGCATTGTCATCAAAGAAGATGAAGTCATGGGCGTCATCAAAGACATCCTGAGGAGTAGAAATATGCAGATGTCGGATCTCCTGCAGGCACTGAACAAGGACGGGATGACCTTTGATGCTTATAAACAGGAGCTCAAGGAGCAACTGCAGCGGCAGCAACTTGTTCGCCGGGAGATTCGCTCCAAGATTGTCGTCACTGACGACGAAATAGGCGATTATTACCGGCAGCACCGAGATGAATATGAGGGCAAAGAGGCAATACGGATCAGGCAGATCCTCATTTCCGTTCCTGCCGCGGCGGATCCTGCTATCCGTGAACGGGCGCGGGAACTTGCCGAAAGTATTCTTAGGAAGATCAAAAACGGCGAACCATTTGAAGCTCTTGCGGCTCAATTCTCCCAGGGCCCGGCAGTTGCCGCCGGCGGCGACATCGGATTTGTGGAAAAAGGACAAATGCTGCCGGAGGTGGAAAAGGTTGCCCTGAACCTTAACATCGGCGACGTCAGCCCGGTCATTGAATCTTCCCAGGGGTTCTATATTATTCAGGTTGTTGACAAGCGTGGGGCCGGCTTGAAACCCATTACCGAGGTCCGTCAGGAAATCCTGACGAAACTGGAAGATGAAAAGGCGGCCAAAAAGTTTGACCAGTGGGTTGCCGATCTTCGCAATAAGTCGCTCATCGATATCAAGCTCTGAAATATATGGACTTTATCCGGGTTAAGGCCGCTTCCCAGCATAACCTCAAACACATAAATATCGATATTCCCCGGGATCAACTGGTGGTGATTACCGGCGTCAGTGGGTCAGGAAAATCCTCGCTGGCCTTTGACACCATTTATGCCGAGGGCCAGCGGCGCTATGTAGAGTCCCTTTCGGCCTATGCCCGTCAATTCATCGGTCAGATGGATAAGCCGGATGTAGAATCCATTGAAGGACTCTCCCCGGCGATTGCAATCGAACAGCGGACGGCTAGTCATAATCCCCGTTCCACTGTCGGCACGGTCACGGAAATTTATGATTATCTGCGCCTCCTGTATGCCCGGGTCGGGATTCCCCATTGCTACGAGTGCGGAAGGGAAATCCTCTCCCAGACCATCGATATGATGGTCGATGCCATCCTCGCTTTTCCGGAGAAAACAAAGTTTAACATCCTGGCCCCCATTGTGAGAGGTAAGAAAGGGGAGTTTCATAAGGAATTAAAGAAACTTCTGAAGGATGGGTTCGTCCGTATCCGGGTAGATGGGGAGGTCAGGGAATTAGCCGATGACATTGTCTTAGACAAGCAGAAGCGGCACGACATAGAGGTGCTGGTAGATCGCCTGCTCCTCAAGGATGGTATCAGAAAACGCCTGAGGGATTCACTGGAGACGGCGTCTCGCCTCTCCGAAGGTCTGGTCTGTGTCCAGGCGGTGGGGAGGGATGATCTGATCTTCAGCGAAAAGTACGCCTGTCCGGAGTGTGGAATCAGTGTTCCCGATCTTGCCCCGCGGATGTTCTCCTTTAATAGTCCTTACGGGGCCTGTTCAGAGTGCGATGGCCTGGGAAGCAAGATGTTTTTTGACGACAGCCTCGTTGTTCCCGATACCGGCCTGTCGATCCGGGAAGGGGCCATCGTCCCCTGGGCCGGCCGCAACTCCCTCAATTATCATCAAATGCTCGATGTCCTTGCCGAACATTATGGCTTCGACCTCAATACCCCTTTTGTCGAACTGTCCCTGCCAATCCAGAAGGCGCTGCTTTACGGATCAGGGAAGGAGAAGATACGATTTTACACCGACCGGGGCGGTCGCCGGTACTTCTATTCCCGGACTTTCGAGGGCGTCCTTAACGAACTGAACCGGCGCTACCTGGAAACGCAGTCCAATTCTGTCCGGATGGATCTGTCCCATTATATCAACATGCGGGAATGTCCCATCTGTCATGGGGCAAGACTGAAAAAAGAAACTCTCGCCGTTACTGTTGCCGGTAAAAATATTGACGATGTTTGCCGCCTTTCCATTCGGGAGGCCTATAACTTCTTTCAAGAGCTTCCCCTGAGCGATAAGGAGAAACAAATAGCCGAGCGGATTCTCAAGGAGATTCGGGAGCGGCTGCGCTTTCTTCTCGATGTGGGTATGGATTATCTCAGCCTTGACCGTTCATCAGGGACTCTTTCCGGAGGCGAGGGGCAGCGGATTCGTCTGGCCACCCAGATCGGTTCCGGGCTGGTCGGCGTCCTGTACGTCCTCGATGAACCGACCGTGGGTCTTCACCAGCGAGACAACGTCCGACTGATCGCCACCCTGCAGAAATTGCGGGATTTAGGCAATACGGTCCTTGTCGTCGAACACGACGCGGATATGATGATGTCCTCCAATCAAATCATTGATATGGGACCAGGGGCGGGTTTTGACGGGGGTGAGGTGGTGTTTCAGGGCAGCCCGCAGGAGATTTGCCGGGACAGCCATTCCCTTACCGGCCAATATCTCTCCGGCCGGAAGTCAATCCCCATCCCGGCCGGGAGAAGGGCGCCGAACAGCCGGTACATCGTCATCGAAGGGGCTAATGAGCACAACCTGAAAGATATCGATATCCTTGTCCCGGTCGGCATCTTCACTGCCGTAACGGGTGTCTCCGGTTCAGGAAAAAGCACGATGATCATCGAGACTCTCTACAAGGCCATTGCCCACCGTATCAACCGGCAAAGGGGTAACATTGGGAAGATCAGGAAGATAGTTGATCTTGGCGGCATTGAACGGGTTATTCTCATGAATCAGCAACCGATCGGCCGAACGCCCCGCTCCAATCCCGTAACCTATACAGGTATCTTTATCCATATCCGCGACCTCTTTGCAGGTCTTGCGGACTCCCGTATCCGTGGTTACCGGCCCGGCCGTTTCAGTTTCAATGTCAAGGGCGGGCGGTGCGAGGCCTGCGAGGGCAACGGTCTAATCAAGATTGAGATGCATTTTCTTCCTGATGTCTATGTAACCTGCGATGTCTGTCAGGGCCGCCGCTTCAACCAGGATACCCTCGATATATACTACAAGGAAAAGAATATCTCCGATGTCCTGAACATGACGGTCCAACAGGGGCTGCTCTTCTTTGAGAACATCCCGTCGATTCGTCAGAAGCTCCAGCTCCTGGCGGATGTCGGCCTTGGTTACATTCGCCTCGGTCAATCCGCAACCACCCTATCCGGAGGCGAAGCCCAGCGGATCAAGCTGTCCCGGGAGCTGGGGAAGAGAGCGAACAGCAACACCCTGTATATCCTTGACGAACCGACCATCGGCCTGCACTTTGAAGACATTCAGAAGCTTCTGACCGTGCTCATGCGCCTTGTGGACATGGGCAACACCGTTATCGTCATCGAGCACAACCTCGATGTCATCAAGTCTGCCGACTATGTCATTGATCTGGGTCCCGAGGGTGGTCCCGGCGGGGGGATGATCGTCGCTTCCGGAACACCGGAGGCGGTGGCCCTTTCCGATTCATCCTATACGGGTCAATTTTTGCGGAAGGTGCTTGTTGGGTCCTGAATAAGGATATGAGGAAGCGCAGCGACGTTATCATCAGGCCGGAGGTGGAAAATCTGCACTGAAAGGAGGAGCAAATGAGAAAGTTCAGAACGATTGGTTATCATAGTTTGGTGGTCTTTTTGTTTCTGCTCGTGTCGGGGGTTGCGACCGGTGAAACCATGCCCAAGGATCTGAAGTTCATGACGGAGCAGTATCCGCCCTACAATTTTATGGAAAACGGGCAATTGAAGGGGATCTCTGTGGATCTCCTGGAACAGATCACCGGCAGGTTGGGAATCGTCCTGAAGCAGAAAGATATCAACCTTGCCCCCTGGGAAGAAGGCTATCAGTTGACGCTCAAGAGAAAGGACACCCTCCTTTTCTCCACGACCAGAACTGTCGAGCGGGAAAAGAAATTTCAATGGGTCGGTCCTATATCCCCGACCAAGATCGTCCTTTTTACGCGGAAGGATATGCCGTCGCGCCTGACACCGGGAAGCGGCCTTAAAGATCTGAAGGTCGGCGCGATCCGGGATGACATCGGAGAACAACTGGTGGTGAAGGCCGGGGTGAAGAAGATGGATCTGACATCTTCGCTGAAGACCGGGGACCTCATTCGCCTCCTGGAGGAGGGGAAGATCGACGCCTGGGCCTATGAAGAAACGGCCGGGAGATGGTTCATCAAGCATGAGGCGGCTAATCCGGACAATATCAAGGTTGCCCGTGTCCTTTATGAAGGGGAGCTTTATTACGCCTTCAATCGCAAGACGCCCAAGGTTGTTGTCGCGGCCTTCCAGAAGGCGCTGGATGAGATCAAAAAGGAAAAAAGCGCTGATGGCTCCAGTTCCTACGAGAAGATTTTTGACCGTTATCTGAAACCCCGCTACATTCAGGACCGGATCTCTAATGATCAGGTAATTCAACTGGTAGATCTGACTACTACCGCCCTTGCCGCCGATGCACCTGCGACGATGAAAAAAATAACCACCGGGGAACACCCCTATCGGAACAGAAAAAATCCGGACCTGTATGTTTTTGCTTATGATACGGATGTCAACATGGTTGCCCACGGAGACAATGCCACGCTGGTGGGAAAGAACTTTCGGGGGAAGAAGGATGTAGAAGGAAAGGCCTTTCGCGATGCCATCGTCGCAGGCGCCCTGTCCAACGGCAGCGGCTGGGAGGATTACATTTACACCAGTCCCAAACAAAGCGGTCTCTACTACAAGACCACGTATTACAAGCGGGTTACGGGGAGCGACGGCAAAACCTATATCGTCTGTGCCGGTAAATTCAAGGATCAGCCCTGAGAATGAGCTTTTGTCGCGAATTCGATGGCTTTGAAGATCATGATATATCCTTCAAGTCTTTACAATATGCCCAATCCTGTGCTGAGGTCTTTAAACTGTTTTGGAAATTCAGGTGATGGTCATTGACTGTGTATTTCGCTGATCCCGTCACCCCGTACCGCGATGCAGGGCCGGGGTGACGGCGGTCTCGCCTGATGTTAATATTAAACTGCTATTTAAGCCTCCTCTTCCCGCCGGCAAGGGTGAAACAAATGGGAAAAAATAAGGTGACGGGGAAGGAGAGACAGCCCGGGGAACCACAAGCATAAGATGTTGATATTGCTATAAAAGTCTGTAAAGCCGCTCCCTCCCGCAGTGTCCGTTTTCGCTTAATTATATCATAGTGTTAACTTTGATGATTTAATCACCTTTTTCTGGGAGGCTCTTTTTTAGCATTGCCTTTGCGGAAATCAGCTCCTATCTGCTTGACGATGACGAACCTAATTGTATTAGGTATGTATTCCTGTCCCGTTGAACGACACATAACACAGACAGGCTGATTGCCCTTTATCCTTTCGCCCTGACCGTAAGAGCATTTGTTGCCCTGGAAAGAAAGAGAACTGATAAATCAAAGAACAACGAATGGTCCGGAAGTGGCCCGGAGAAATTAGAAAATACTGGGTAATCCAAACATCAAACTACACGTTTAAAAAATGGAAGAAGAATCTGACAAGTGGTCCGAAGGAATGAGAAATGTCATTATGAGTATTGTCAATCAGGGTCTAACACAGAGAAAGATCGTTTCAGAACTGAATAAGTTGAAACTTTTCGGGCAAATATTGGTTTGTTTTGAGTCGAGAATGATGTGCGAGGGAAGTGGTCATGCTCAAATTAACGACACCAGACGGCACACAGATTATACATTACGAAGGTTGGACTCGTCAAAAAAAGGATTACCAATGGGTCGATGGTTGTAGTGCAAAAGAGCTTGCGAAAGCATGGTTTAGGCTAGTGTACTTGGCGCCACCTAATGAGCTTATGGTTTTGCTTTGTTCCCCTTATTCCCCAAGCAGACAATCGCTGGAACAATGTCAGATATCAACTTCTGAAGGCAATCTGTGGTACAGCATTGCAGGCAAAGAAAGATACATCTATGGTTGCCGTATTTTTGATGCATGAGTTTCGCACAGTATTAACAACAGCAGAAAAGTTGAAAGTAAACGAAGATCCCTACATGATTATTTATCGGTGCTTGGATATCATTCAGAATCAGGTATGATAAGGCACCTCCACGGACCATTCATAGTGGATGGGATAGAGTGTTTTGTGGGCAAGATATCCTCATAATTATTGGAGTACCTGCCAATTCGACTTTTCTCCGTTTCAAGTATCGTCGATCGAGCTGTATCTGCACTTGGGTTAAATGCCGGTGTTATCGATCCACGCGACAAAATAAGCTTTCATAATTTGCGGTATACTCACGCTTTTTGGCTAGTGGATGGTGGAGAAAGAGAATGGTCAGCACCAGGCCGGTGATCAGTTTGTAAACTTCACAAAATAACTCTTGATCTTTGTCGCTACGTGTGATACATGTAATACGCATAACGCAAAGAGAGGTCAATCATGTCAAAGGTATTGAATATCCGGTTATCGGAAGACATCTCCACCAGGCTTGATATCCTGGCAGAAAAAACACAGAGGCCCAAGAGTTTCTATGTCAAGGAAATCCTGTCTCGTTATCTGGGAGAGTACGAGGACGCATATCTCTCCTTGGAGCGTTTGAATGACAAGAACTCTCGTTATTACAGCACCGAGGAAGTGGAGAAGTCCCTTGGCCTATAATCTTAAATGGAATGAGAAGGCTGTAGAGGACCTGCGGAGTCTTGACCGGAAAACTCAAAAGAAAATCATAGAGCGTATTAAGGAATACCTACCTGAAGATCCTGTCGGCTTAGGGAAACCCCTAAAAGGTATATTCAAAGGCTTGTATCGGTACCGATATGGTTCTTACCGGATTATCTACGCCATTGACCAGAGAGAAGAAGCCATTATGATTTTGAGAATTGGAGACAGGAAGGATGTCTATGATAAACCGGAAATGTAATTACACCACATCCGATTCCGTCCCCTGGCGGGAAGAATTCCCCGAATACAAGGATGAGGATTTGCCGGGTGTTTGTCTGCGCGGATCGAGGCATAAGGAAGGACTCACGCAGAAGCAGCTTTCCGAGGATTCTCAAAAGTGGGGAGAGATTTACCCGGCAAACAAAAAGGGACTAACCTGATGATGGCTAACCCCTTGATATTTCTGGTGGAGCTGGTCGGGATCGAACCGACGACCTCTTGAATGCCATTCAAGCGCTCTCCCAACTGAGCTACAACCCCAATGCTTCAATTTGAGGCCACCCAATATCATAGACGTTAAAATATTGTCAACAGTTTTTATCGGCTGAAAATTGCTGTGCCGCCTGGAATTCCCGGATGAGCAAGGCCTTTGGCACGCCGGTGTCGATAAAATCCCAGGGGAGGGTTTCCTTTGTGTCCCGGGGGCGATAAACGAAGAAATCGGGTGGAAAGAAGGCTTCGTTCAATGCCTTGGACCAAGCGCCCCGCTGTGAATGCAGGGCGAGGAGGACCGTGCCTATCCGCCGATCCCCCGTGGCGAGCAGGGCTTGGAGATAATTTCTTTTCGGCGGGTCCGCAAGGATCTTAATGTTTCCCTGCCCCCGGAAGGCCTCGGTTATCTTTTGGATTTTCTTCTTAATGGTTTGGATGTTTTCCAGGGGATACCACTGAAAAGGAGTCCCCGCTTTGGGGATGAACTGATTAATACTGACGGTGATCCTGCGGAAGCGTTTCTCCCGCGGGCCCGTCGTCGGTAAGGAAAGTTGCGAAAGTCGCTTGATTAATTCAATTATTGCCTCGATATCTGCCGCTGTTTCCGTCGGCAGTCCCACCATGAAATACAGGCGCACATGGAAAAATCCATGCTCCAGAAGATTTGTCGCCCCCCGGGTGATGTCTCCGTCCTGGATTCCTTTCCTGATGAGGTCTCTCAGTCTTTGCGAGCCGGCTTCCGGAGCCAGGGCCAGGGTTTCTATGCCTCCTTCTTTGAGAAGTTCGAGGAGTGTCGGTGTTAGTTGGTCCAGCCGGAAAGAACCGGTGCCGATCTTACCTTGCCGGGAAAGGATATCACGGCAGATGTCTATCAGTTCGGGATGATCCGAGACGGCCGTTCCGATGAGGCCGATTTTTTTTCCCGTCTCCAGACCGCGTCTTATTGATTTTTCAAGGTTTTCCCGGGTACGGAATCGGCCGGGACGATAGAGATACCCGGCAGCGCAGAATCGGCAGCCCCGAGAGCAGCCACGGCTTACCTCCGTCAGAAACATCGTTCCGAAATCCGTATCCGGCGACGAGATTACCGTCTCCGTCGAGAAAGCCTGAATATCCCGCACCCATTGCTTCCGGATCTTGCAGGGAAGGGAAGAGTCAACAGGGACCATATTATCGATCGGTCCGTCCGCCCGGTAGGTGACATTGTATAAGGCTGGAACATATGCCCCCGGGACGTCCTTTTGCAGCTTCAGAAGATTTTTTTTCCTGGTTTCCCTGGCTTCTCGGGGGCGGAGAAGGTTGGACAGAAATTCCGGCAGGATCTCCTCGGCCTCGCCGATAAGGAATAGATCGAAGAAATCCGCCAGCGGCTCCGGGTTCATGGTGACGCAAATACCGCCGCCGATGATGATCGGGTCGGATTCGTCGCGGTCATGGGAAAGGAGCTTGATCCTTGCCATATCCAGCATTTTAAGGATGTGAGGGTAATCGTTTTCAAAGGAAATGGAAAAGGCGACAATATCGAATTCCCGGAGCGGTTGCTGGGATTCAAGGCTGAAAAGAGAGAGGGGCCCCGGGGCGAAGAAACCTTCGTCCCCGGGGTCGGGAAGGAAAACGCGTTCACAAAGAACGGAGGGGTGTTGATTCAGAAGACGGTAAACTGTCTGAAAACCAAGATTGTCCATGCCCGTCCGATAACGGTTCGGATAGGCTAAACAGATGTTTAGAGAGTTTCCCCACAGCTTTTTTTCATAACCGTCTTCGCGGTCTAATAAATCCTTGTATTTTTTCTTGACTGCCCAGGACATTCGGTCCCGTCAGTCGGCCTGTCTTCTCAGGAAAGTCGGAATTTCAAGATCGGGATCGTCGTTGTCCTCGATCATGCCCATCTTTACCGTTGACATCTGGTCAATGGATCTGTCTTTCCTAAGGTAAGCGGGTTTAGAGATGTCTTCCCTTTTATGCCCGCTCATACTGGCCATATTCACGAGGTTATTTTTCCTGCGGGTTACATCTTCGAAGCCCGTGGCAATGACGGTAATTCTGATTTCGTCTCCCATGTTTTCATCGATGACGGTGCCGAAGATGATATTGGCGTCTTCATGAGCTTCCGCCTGGATCAGTGAGGAGGCTTCGTTGACTTCGAAAAGACTCATGTCCGGACCGCCGGTGATGTTGAGTAGAACACCGTGGGCCCCCTGAATGCTGTTGTCTTCCAGCAGGGGAGAAGAGATCGCCCGCTGGGCGGCTTCGATGGCGCGGTTCTCGCCGCTGGCCGTGCCGGTTCCCATCAGGGCCAGGCCCATGCTGGACATGGTGTTTTTCACGTCGGCAAAATCAAGATTGATCAGTCCCGGGATGATGATGAGGTCGGAGATACCTTTGACGGCGTGATAGAGGATGTCGTCGGCCTTTTTGAAGGCTTCGAGGAGGGACAGGTTGCGTCCTCCCAAACTCAGCAGCCGCTGATTGGGAACGACAATCAGGGTGTCGACAATCCTCCGCAATTCGTCAACCCCTTCTTCGGCCTGATAATTTCGGCGCTTCCCTTCGAACTGAAAAGGTTTCGTTACCACCGCCACCGTCAGGACGCCAAGTTCCTTGCAAATCTCGGCGATGACCGGGGCGCCTCCTGTTCCCGTACCCCCGCCGAGGCCGGCGGTAATGAACACCATATCTGCCCCTTCCAGGTGTTCCCTGAGCCGGTCTTTTGTTTCCGTGGCGGCCTGTCTCCCCACATCAGGATTAGCCCCTGCCCCGAGTCCCTTTGTCGCCTCGGTGCCGAGCTGGACCTTGATGGGAGAAATCGACGCCGCGAGGGCCTGTGTGTCGGTGTTGGCGACGATAAAATCGACACCTTTGAGGCTATAGGAAATCATCGTGTTTACCGCATTTCCTCCGCCTCCGCCGACCCCGATTACCTTGATCCTTGCCGTGTTTGCTGTAGACAATTCCGTTAACTCGAACATTTTCTTTCCTCCCCTAAAAGAATTCAATAAACCATTTTTTTATTCTACGAAACCAATTGCCAAAGGAACTGCCTTCCCCTCTCCGAAGGGTTTCTTTGGAAATATGTTGGCTGCCATAAACGATAAGTCCCACCCCGGTTGCATACATGGGGCTGTTGACGACATCCGTCAAACCGCCGATTCCCATGGGACATCCCCTGCGAACGGGCATGTTGAATACCTGCTCGGCCAGTTCCGGCATGCCTTCCATGATGGACGCCCCTCCGGTGATGACGACGCCCGCGGCCATAAGATCTTCATAACCGGAACGGACAAGTTCCTTATAGGACAGACGAAGGATCTCTTCCATACGGGGTTCGATAATGCGGCCAAGGATCTGGCGTGATACCTCTCTCGGTTCCCTCCCCCCGACACTGGGGACCTCTATGGTATCATCCTTGGGAATCAGGGGAGAATAAGCGCAGCCATAACTGATCTTAAGCTTTTCAGCCTCTGTGGCCGGCGTTCGGAGCCCCGTGGCGATGTCGCTGGTTACATAATTTCCCCCGACGGGCAGAACCGCCGTATGCTTTATTGTACCCTCCGAAAAGACGGCGATGTCCGTTGTCCCGCCACCGATATCGAGCATGACCACGCCGAGGTCTTTTTCATCGTTGCTCAGGACCGCTTCACTGGAGGCCAACTGCTCAAGAACAATTTCATCGATATCCAGGCCGACACGGCTGACCGATTTGGCGATATTCTGGATGGATGCCGAGGACCCGGTGACAATATGAACCTTGGCCTCCAGACGAACGCCGGACATACCAATAGGATCACGAATGCCATCCTGTTCATCAACAATATAGGATTGGGGTAAAGTATGGAGGATTTCCCGATCCAGAGGGATGGCGATGGCCTTCGAGGCTTCCACAGCCCGTTGAACATCCTCATCGTCGACTTCCCGGCCTTTGACGGCGACGATACCGAGGCTGTTCTGGCTCTTGATATGTCCGCCGGCAATGCCGACATAGACGGCGCTGATTTCGCACCCCGACATGTGTTCAGCTTCTTCTATCGCCTTCTTGATTGCCTCTACGGTGCTGTCTATGTTAACCACCACCCCTTTGCGCAGTCCTTCGGAAGGGCTGGAACCGATGCCGATGATATCGATGCCCTGATCCGTTATCTCGCCAACGATGGCGCATGTCTTGGTGGTTCCGATGTCCAGACCAACGATCACATTTGATTTTTTGGCCATGAAAGTCTCCCTTTTTCCTTTTCTTTTCATGTCTTAAATTCTTTCCTGGCGCCTGATGTAGCCGCAGGCGGCAGGATGTCCCGACGTTGGACGGTTATCTTTACCGGATCGCTCAAGTCAATATACAGGTGCCCTATTTTCTGATTCCTACGTTCCAGATCGACCATCACGGGAGGGAGACGCCTGAATTTATTTTCATAGTTGTCGAATCCCAAATGCAGGCACAAACCTGTGTTAGTAAAGACAGACAGTCCCAAGCGCTCATTGCCGTTGATCTCGGAGACGTTTTTTATATTCGGGAAATCTTTGGCCGTGGAAAGATACCGGAGCAGGTCAAGGGTCCTTCCCATGAGGACTCGATCTTCCTTGCCTGTCCCCTGATAACCAGTTAGAATAGGAAGATCCATCTCGTCATTCATTTCAAGTTTTTTGAACGTGACGCCATTGAGATCCATGAGATAAAAACTGTTATCCTTTTTCACCAAAGATACGGCTGTTCGCTCCCTCAGGTCGATAACCAGCCGGTCGGGGAGCTCTCTACCGATATAAGCATCTTTGATCCAGGGGTTGAGCATGATCCTTTTCTTCACATCTCCCAGGCTTACGGCAAAAATATTCTGGCGGGTCTTGACGGCGGCCAGGGAGAGGATCTCTTTTTCCGTCAGCTCCTTGCAGCCCCGGACCGAAATTTCGCGGATAGCGAAGTAGGGATGACTGATCAGATAAAGGTAACCCATAATAAGGAGCGCCGCCATCAAGCCTATTCCCGACAAGGCCATTGATGCCGTCACAAACTCCCTCACAGTCGCCCCTGCCCGCCTGCGCAGACGGTGCTTCCTGACCTCATAGCGGTAGGCATTGCCTTTGGCCCGGCGTTTAAACCAGTTCTTCACAAATCTTCTCCAATGGTGATTACTTCCGCTTCCAGACTGATACCCCTTTCGCTGAGGACTTTGTCCTGGATGATCCGGATCAGATCGAGGATATCACTTGCTTTTGCCTCCCCCATATTGACGATGAAATTGCCATGTTTTTCCGATACCCTAGCCCCGCCGATCTGTAAACCCTTCAGCCCTGATTCGTCGATGATCTTGCCTGCCGGATGTCCCGGGGGGTTCTTGAAGACAGACCCGGCGCTCCGGTATTCCAGGGGGTGTTTTCCTTTGCGTACTTTCCTGATTCCGGCGATCTTTTCTTTAACGAGCTCTTTGTTGCTCCGGGAAAGACGGAAGGTTGCATCCAGGATCACGGCGTCTTTTTCCGGCAAGACAAAGTGGCGATATTCAAAGTGAAGTTGGCTGCACGACCATGTTCGCGCCATTCCCCGGGCATCCATAAGGGTCAGCTCCGCCAGGGCGTCCTTGATCTCCCGGCCATAGGCACCGGCATTCATGATAACAGCGCCGCCGACGCTCCCCGGAATGCCGGCACAGAATTCCAGGCCCGTTAGTCCCTCTGATGCGGACAGATTAACCAGGTCGGAGAGGGAAGCTCCGGCTTCGGCCCGCAATAAAAGATCGCCGGAAGAATCTTGAAGAAGTCTGGAATCATTCATATGCTTGAGTCCGATGACAACACCCCGGAAACCACCGTCCCGCACGATCAGGTTGGTCCAGTTGCCAACGGGAACGTAGGGGATTTCATTTCTAATGAGGAAGGATAAAAGGTCGCGCAGTTGCTCCCTGTTCCGGGGAAAAACGAGGGCTTGAGCCGGGCCGCCGACACCCATGGAGGTGTGGCGGCTCAGGGGTTCATCAAAAAGGACGTCCCCTCCCATCAGTCTTTCCAGTTCCTGGCGAAATGTTGCGTTCATTCCTGCGCTGCCCTTTGTAAATACTCCTCGCCGATTTTCCAGACCGTGCCCGCCCCTTGCGTGATAATAACATCTCCAGGCCCGGCGATGGCGAGAAGTTTGTCGATAATGTCTTTGAAATCGGCTATGTAAAATACCTCCTTGAAACCATGTTCCCGGATCGCAGCGGCCAGTATCTCTGCATGGACCCCCGGGATAGGTGCTTCGCTTGCCGCATAAATATCCGTAATAATAAGGGTATCGGCATCGGGGAAGGCTTCGATAAATTCCTGAAACAGGGCCTTGGTCCGGGTATAGCGATGGGGCTGGAAGATCACGATCAGTCTGCCCTTCCAGACATGTCTTGCTGCCGCCAGGGTTGCCCGGATTTCGGTCGGGTGATGACCGTAATCATCAACAACGGTTACTTCCCGGGCTGTTCCTTTCACTTCCAGACGCCGGTGTACCCCGACAAAGGTTTTCAGCCCATCGGCAATGGCCTGAAAGTCCATGTCAACTTCCCTTGCCACGGCGATGGTGGCCAAGGCATTGTAAACATTGAATATTCCCGGAACATTGAGGACGGCGACGCCGAGGCGCTGTTCACGGTACAGGACGGTGAAAGTTGTCGACGCCCCTTGGATGCTGATATCGGTAGCCCGGTAGTCTGCGGGAAGGGACAATCCGTAGGTGATAATCTTTCTCTTGATTTGCGGCAGGATCTCCTTGACGTGCCCGTCGTCTATGCAGATCACCGTAGAGCCGTAAAAAGGAACAATGTTGGCGAATTGCAGAAAGGCGTCTTTGATTTCATCGATGTCCCGGTAATAGTCGAGATGTTCCCGGTCGATGTTGGTGATTACGGCGATACAGGGGGCCAGCTTCAGAAAGGAACCGTCGCTTTCATCCGCTTCGGCCACAATGATTTCACCATCCCCCATTTTGGCGTTACTGCCGATACTGGCCAATTTCCCGCCGATGACCATGGTAGGGTCCAGAAAGCCGTAGGCCAGAACCGTGGAAATCATGGAGGTTGTTGTTGTTTTGCCATGACTTCCCGAAACGGCTATGGAAAATTTCATTTTTAGAAGTTCGGCCAGCATCTCCGCCCGGGGAATCACCGGTATGTTTCGTCGGTGGGCCTCGACAACCTCGGGATTATCCTTTTTGACCGCCGTCGAGGTGACGACGACATCGACATCGTCTATATGCGATTCATGGTGCCCCTTGTGGATGACGGCGCCTAATGAGATCAGACGCTGCGTAATGTCTGTCTGCCCGAGGTCCGATCCGGTAATCCCGTAGCCAAGGTTCAGGAGCACCTCGGCAATACCGCTCATGCCGATCCCGCCGATGCCGACGAAATGGACCGTTCTGATCTTTCGACGCATGCTGTCTATTCTTCTCGTATCTGTCATTATATTCACCTTTAAATGGGGTCAGACTTACTAATAGACATTTAGCGCTAAATGTCTATTAGTAAGTCTGACCCCGTATTATTTTTATACAGGCTTCCGCCACGTCGTCTGCAGCCCGAAAATTTCCTAATTCCTTGGATCTTTTGCTCATATCCTCTATTGTTGCGGGATGATCCATAAGTCCCTTAATCGTGTCCGCCAGATGACGGCCGGATAAATCCTTTTCCGGGATCATGATTGCGGCCCGGGCATGGACGAGGATCTCGGCGTTCTTTGTCTGATGGTCATTGATGGCGAAAGGAAAGGGAACGAGAATCGCCGCCTTGCCCATGGCAGTGATCTCGGCAACCGAGGTGGCGCCGGCCCGGCAGATCAACAGGTCCGCCTCTAGATAGGCCTTTGCCATGTCCAAGATAAAAGGCTGAACCTCGGCGTTCATATTGATCTTTTTATAAGCGTCCCTGATTTCCTGGACATCCTTCTCGCCCGTCTGGTGAACGAATTTCAGCTTCTCCCTTGATCCCTCCAATTCGGCAGCGGCAGCAAGGACTACCATATTGATTGCATGGGCGCCTTGACTGCCTCCGAAAATGAGAATCTGAAAGGGTTCTAACTCTTTCTTTTTAGCCATTTCCGGGGCGGCGGCAAAGGAGTTGCGGATCGGGTTGCCGGTGACCACGCTTCTGTCTTCGGGAAACCAGTGTCCCTGGTCAGGAAAGGACAGGAATATTTTATCGACAAACTTGCTTAAAATGCGATTTGTTACTCCGGGCAGGGCATTCTGCTCGGCGATGGCTGTTTTTATCCCCATAAAATGGGCGGTCAGAACCGCGGGTCCGGACGCATAACCCCCTACGCCTATGACGACGTCCGGAGAATATCTGTTGATTATCTTAAATGCTTGCATCATGCTTCCCGGTACCTTGAAAGCGGCCTGCATGGATCTTTTCCATGAGCGGCCCTTGATTCCTTCGATATCGAGGGTTTCCAAAGAGTATCCCAGATCTTTAAGAACCCGTTTTTCCAAACCCCGGTCGGTACCCACAAAGAGAATCTCATTACCTCTGTCCTTTTTCAGAAAGGCCTCGGCGATGGCAATGCCCGGGAAAAGATGTCCCCCCGTCCCTCCCCCTGCGATCATTATCTTCACCGGCTCCTCCTGACTCCATCCCCACCCCGTCCCTCCCCTTGAAGGGGAGGGGGAAAATTACTTTTTGCGAAACCGTCACTTTTCATGAGCCGATATATTCAACAGGATGCCTACCATCGTGAGGCTCATAATCAGGGACGTCCCTCCATAGCTCAAGAAAGGCAGGGCAAGTCCTTTTAGGGGAATGAGTCCCATAACGCCGGCGATATTAATAAATGCCTCCAGGGCGATGACCATGGTCAGCCCCGACGCCAACAGGGTACTGAACATGTCGGGGGCCTTGAAAGAGATGAAAAAGCCCCGAGCTACAAAAACAACGAACAGGAAGATGACAATCGCCACGCCGATGAAACCACTTTCTTCGGCGATGACTGAAAGGATAAAATCCGTATGGGGTTCGGGGAGGTAAAAGAGTTTCTGCATACCGTCTCCCACGCCGACGCCTCCTATTCCCCCGGACCCGAAGGAGATGAGGGATTGGATGATCTGAAATCCGGAATGGAGGGGATCCTTCCATGGGTCCATAAATGTCGTAAGTCGCTCCACCCGGTAGCTCTTGAAGAAGAGTACGAACACCCCGACCGGGATGAGCATGGCCACGAGCCCGGCCAGGTATCTGGCTCTGCTGCCGGCAAGGTAGAGCATGAGCATCATGATTACGGTGATAATTGCGGCGGTGCCGAAATCAGGCTCGATGACGATCAGCCCGACCATGAGCATAGTGATCAACATGGGGATGACGATCCCACGCGTCAATTCCTTGAGATGATCGGCCTTGCGGGTCAGGAAGTGGGCAAGAAACAGGATAGTGGTAATTTTGACCAGTTCCGATACCTGAAAGGAAAAGATTCCCAACTTTAGCCACCTTTTGGCGCCTCCGACCTTCAACCCGACATGGGGGATCAAGACCAGGATGAGGAGAAGCACGGAGATGAGCACCCCGGGATAGGCGAATTTCTTCAATTCTTCGTAAGGTATTCTCGTCATCAGAATCATTATAGCCAAGCCGAGGAGGACGAAGAACATCTGTTTCTTAAGGAAAAATTGTCCATCCTTGAAGCGCTCCATGGCCATAATGGAGCTGGAGCTATAGATCATCACCGTCCCGACGGTCACGAGAATGAGGGTGACGATAAGCAGAATGATATCCGGGCTCCTGCGGGTTGTATCGAACTTAATCATGATGAACTCTTCAAAAGTTTAATAATGATCATTGAGCGAGCGCCTTTACCGTATCTTTAAAAAACTGTCCCCGGGCCTTGTAATCCCGGAACTCATCGAAGCTGGCGCAGCCTGGTGATAAAAGAATCACGTCTCCCGGTGCAGCTGCGGCGATGGCGGTTTCAATGCCTCCTTGCAGGGTGGGGCAAATGTGTGTTCCGACGATCCCGCCGATAACGGAATCGATAGTATTCCTTGCCTCGCCGAAAAGGATCAGCCCCTTTACCTTTTTCTTGAGCATGGGAATGAGGGCCTGAAAATCACCTTCCTTGTCCCGACCACCCATGAGGAGAATTACCGGTTTGCTGAAGGTTTCCAGAGCCCGGTAAACGGCGTCGACATTGGTCCCCTTGGAGTCGTCGTAGAATGATAGTCCGCCATATTCTCCCACGAATTCTATGCGATGGGCAATGCCGGGGTAAGTTTCCACGGCGGCAATGACCGCCAGGGGGTCACAACCGCAGTTTCTTGCGGCCATGAGAGCGGCCATGACATTTTCAACATTGTGACGGCCGGGTATCTTCACCATGTCTAAGGGATAGCTTTCTCTCTCTACTGGGGAGGGAGCGTAAACCAGTCGGCAATCGTCGCTGTAGATTCCTTGGGATACAATCCGGGTGCTGCTGAAGCGGAGCGTCCGGGCGGCTAATCGTTTCTGCAGCCCTTCCGTTCCAGGGTCATCGGCGTTCAGGATCGCTATATCGCTTGCCGACTGGTTGGCAAAGATCCGTTCCTTTGCCAGGCGATAGGCAGCAAAAGAGCCATGATAATCGAGATGATCGCTGGTGACGTTCAAAAGGATTGCCACGGCGGGATGAAAGCTTTCAATCCATTGGAGCTGGAAACTGCTTACCTCGATTACGGCATAATCGTCCTCCTGCGGTCCGTCCACATAACCGATAAGGGGGGCGCCGATATTTCCCCCGACAAAAGCCTTTTTGCCGCTTCCGGCCAGGATGTGACCGATGAGGTCGGTGGTCGTCGTCTTGCCGTTAGTGCCGGTAATGGCAATCATTGGGGGTTTGAGAAAACGGCTGGCAAGCTCAATTTCACTGAGAATCGGGATTTCCTGCCGAACCGCCTCCAGGAGAATGGGGTTGGTCGGCGGCGCCCCGGGAGAGGGGATAACGAGCTCTATCCCCTTGAGAATGCCGGGATCATGGGGAACGATCTTTGCCGCCCGCAGGTTATCGTTTAATGGGGAAACAGGCTTCTCGTCCGTCGCAACTACCCGCGCCCCACGGTTCAGCAGGAACTTCGTAGTGGCCAGGCCGGTTTTGGCCAGCCCGATGACGGCGATATTTTTCCCTTTCAGATCCATATCCATGAAGCTTTACTACCTCAATTTCAAAGTACTCAGGGCCACGAGGGCCAGGAGGATGGAAATGATCCAGAAACGGACGATTACCTTCGGTTCCGCCCATCCCTTGAGTTCAAAGTGATGGTGAAGGGGGGCCATCCGGAAAATTCGCTTGCCCTTGGAAATCTTGAACCAGCCCACCTGAAAGATGACGGAAAAGGTTTCCATGACAAAGATCCCACCCACGATGGCCAGGAGAATCTCTTGTTTGGTCAGGAGGGCCAGGGTTCCCAAGGCGCCGCCCAGAGACAGGGCCCCTACATCCCCCATGAAGACCTGGGCGGGGTAGGTGTTATACCAGAGAAAGCCGAGGCCGGCGCCGACCATGGCGCCGCAAAAAATAGCCAGTTCCCCCGTTCCTGATACGTAGGGGATTTGAAGATAAGTGGCGATTTTGATATTACCGGCGAAGTAGGCAAAAAACAGATAGGTCATGAAGCAGATAATGATCGGGCCAATGGCGAGGCCGTCCAGACCATCGGTGAGGTTGACGGCATTGGCGGCGCCGACAATGATAAAGGTGGCAAGCAGGATGTAAGCCCAGCCCAGATTGGGCAAGACGGTTTTGAAAAAGGGAACGGTAATATTGGATGTGAATCCCGGTTTCATATACAGGACGATGCCGACGAAAAGGGCAATGAAGATTTCAGCCCCCAGCCTTGTCTTTCCCGAGAGGCCACGGCTGCTCTTGCTGGTGATCTTCCCGTAATCGTCCACGAATCCGATCAATCCGAAACTGACGGTGACAAGAATCACCAGCCAGATGTACCATACGGTGAGGTTGGCCCACATGAGGGTAGAAATCACCACGGAAAAGATGATCAGGAGGCCCCCCATGGTGGGGGTTCCCTGCTTCACGAGATGGCTGTCGGGGCCGTCTTCCCGGATCGACTGGCCGATCTGGAGTTCCTGGAGTTTGCGGATAAGCCAGGGGCCGAGGATAAAGCAGATCACCAGGGCTGTTATTGCTGCGTAAATCGTTCTGAATGTAATGTAGCGAAAGACATTGAAGGAGGAGAAGGTCGTATGCAATGGATACAAGAGATGGTAGATCATCGGCGCCCCCTCCCGACCTGATTGACGATCATCTCTATGATGGTTTCCATCTTCATCCGCCGCGAGCCCTTGACGAGAATCCAGTCGCCCTCCTGGGCATAGGAAAGAATGTCCCTGGTAATCTCTTCCGGATCCTCCCGGAGGATGACCGCTGCTGCCGGCAAACCTTGTTTCGAGGCCCCTGCTGCTGTCGCCCCTGAGAACCTTCCCCGGAGATAAACTCTGTTTACTCCGGTGTCTGCCAGAAGGCCCCCGATTTTCTGATGCCAGATCTCCTCCTCATCCCCCAGTTCGAGCATGTCTCCCAGGACAACAACACTGCGACCCGTTCCTTTGAGATTACTCAGGGTCTTGATCGCTGCCCCCACGGAAGAGGGGTTGGCGTTGTAAGTGTCGTTAATCACAAAGGCTCCGTTGTTCAGGGGGAGGACTTCCATCCGTCCCGGAACGGGAGAAAAGTTGGTCAGTCCCCGGCCAATATCCGCTATTGTCGCGCCGGCTGCCCAGACGGATGCGGCAGCAGCAAGGGCATTCATAACCTGATGTTCGCCCGCAATCTGCATGGCGACTTCCTGATGTGCATCCCCGACATGCAGGGTAAAGCGGGTTCCTTGAGCGTGGCAATAAGTGATTTTTTCAGCGCCCACATCGGCCCCTTCCTTCAAACCGAAGGAGATGCAGCGACCTGCCCAGGCATCTCCGGACTTGCAGAGGAACGGGTCGTCATGGTTGATAATAATAGTACCCGACGGAGGCATGTTTAAAAACAGGTCCTTTTTTTCTTCCGCAACCCCTACGATGTTTCCAAAACCTTCCAGATGGGCAGGGCCGATATTGGTAATCAAACCAATATCCGGCACCGCGATCTTCGTCAGTCTGGCGATTTCACCGCGCTGATTTGTCCCCAACTCCAGAATGGCCGCGGTATGATCTTGGCTCAGGTTAAAGAGGGTCAGGGGAAGGCCGATGAGATTGTTGAAATTTCCTTCCGTTTTCAGGATTTTTCTGCCGGCGCCCAGAATGGCGGCCGCCATTTCCTTGGTCGTGGTTTTTCCTGACGAGCCCGTGATGGCGAGGATCGTGGGCGAGAATCTACAGCGCCAAAAGTGGGCCAGGTCTCCCAGGGCCTGCTGGGTATCGCGTACCATCATCACGGGGAGATCTTGCGGCATCTTTTCGGTCCGGCGGTGGGTGAGTAAGCCTGCAGCGCCCTTTTGAATGGCCTGGTCAAGGTAATGATGTCCATCGAAGGTTTCTCCCTGTAAGGCGACAAAGAGATTTCCCGGAGAGCATTGGCGGGAATCCGTAGAAACCCCTTTAAACAGAATATCCTCGTTGAGAAGACCGCCCTGCAGTATCCCTCCCGTCGCAGCGAGGATGTCATGAATGGAGAATACCGGCCCATTCTTCATGGCTGATTTCCTTTTCCGCCCCTGATCGTGGTCAAGGCTTCCCTGGCAACAATACGATCGTCAAAAAAGAGGCGTTCCGCGCCGACGAGCTGGTAATCTTCATGTCCCTTGCCGGCAATGAGGACGATATCGCCCTTTTCGGCGATGCCGATGGCTGTTTCAATAGCAGTTTTGCGATCAGGGATAACCGCGTAGCCTTTCTCCATGAGCTTGGTATGCACTTCTTCTTCTGTATATTTCCTGATTCCCTCCTTCGGGATGCCCACCTCTATTTCTTTGAGAATATCAGCAGGGTTTTCTGATCTGGGGTTGTCTGAGGTCAGGAAGGCAAGATCACTCAAGGTCACCGCCGCCCTGCCCATGAGAGGTCTCTTCCCCCGGTCCCGGTCGCCGCCGCAGCCGAAGACGGTGATGATGCGCTTTCTCTGAAAAGATGATAGATTCTGAAGGACCTTTTCCAGGGCGTCTTCCGTGTGGGCGTAATCCACAAATACATCCGGCTCTCCGGGCAGATTGACCCTTTCGAGACGTCCGGGAACACTGTGAAGGTTACCGATGCCGGCTATGATATCCTTATCCGGGATGCCGAGGGCTAGAGCGCCTGCTGCCGCCGCCAGGATATTGTAGAGATTGTGCCGTCCGATGAGGGAAGAAGATATAAGAGAGGCGCCGCCGTGCTGGCAAACCAGGGCTTCCGTTTTCTGGGGCGTAAGGGTGAAGCTTTCGACGCGGATATTACCAGGCGTTTCGATACCGAAACTCCAGGCCGGCAGGGGTACCTCGCTTAGCAATCTTCTTCCCCAGGGATCATCCCGGTTGACGATCATCCGGATGGGGCGACCCTTTTGCGACAGGGGAAGAACATCGGCGAAGAAGCGCTTCTTGACGGAAAAATAGCTTTCCATATTTCCGTGATAGTCCAGATGATCCTGGGAAAGGTTGGTGAAGATCCCCAGATCAAAATCACAGTCGTCAACCCGCTGCAAATCGACGGCATGAGAAGAAACCTCGGCGATGACATGGCTGACCCCGGCATCGACCATTTGCCTAAGGATGCGCTGCATGTCAAAGGATTCCGGCGTCGTATTCGGAGCCGGCATAATCGTGCCCCCGTAACGGTAATTCACGGTTCCCAGCACGCCCGGGGTTAAGCCGGCGGCCTTGATAATGGATTCCAGGATATAGGTAACCGTCGTTTTTCCATTGGTTCCGGTGACGGCGATCAGACAAAGTCCCGAGGAAGGATGGCCAAAAAAATTCTTTCCCAAAACACCCAGGATACGACGGCTGTCCCCGACCTGAATCGCCGTAATTCCGGCGGGAGGCGTGAAATCACGCTCATGCATTATGAAGCGCGCCCCCCTTTTCATGGCCTCGGTTATGTAATTATGCCCGTCTACCTTCAACCCGGGGATGGCCACAAAAAGACAATCATCTTCACATTTTCGTGAATCATAGCAGATTGAAGACACCTGCCCGTCGGCATTGCCTTGCATCTGACTTGTCTCGATGTCTTTTATAATTGTCGATAGTTGCAAAGAGACCCCTTATTGCCCCGTTTGAAAGGTAATGGTACAAGATCGGAAAGTGCTCAGCGGAACCCCCGGCAGTGGCTCCTGGGATACTGCCCAGCCGTTGCCTACCACCTTGATTTCGATGCTCTTTCCTTTCGCTTTTCTCAGGACATCCCGTATTGTCAATCCCCGGAAGTCAGGCATCAACGCTTCCTGCGGTTCGATTCCCATTCCTTGAGGACGGGAAATTGCGGGGGGAGTGGATACCAGCTGCAAAATTTCTTTTTTGGGGACGATGTCCTTTTCCTCGATGCGATTCTGTTCCCGGATATCGGTCTTGAAACTGTTCAGGATCTGTTCACCAATATTTTTGAAAACCGGCGCCGAAGCGACTCCTCCCCACCTGTCCCGCTGGGGTTCATCGAGAACTACGATAATGGCGATCTGGGGCGCTTCCGCCGGGAAGAAGCCCATGAAAGAAGTTCTTACCCGCTCCGATGAATAGACATGACGAGCGAAGTCGAATTTCTGGGAAGTGCCCGTCTTGCCGGCGACATTTACATTTTCGATGCGGGCCCTTTTCCCAGTACCGTCTTCCGCTCCCACAACATCCGTCATGATGGAAGCGATACGCTTTGCCGTGGCCGGCGATACGACCTTTCGGACCACCGTCGGACGGAACTCCCTGACGATCTGCCCTTTACGGTCAACGATTCCCTTGATGACGTAGGGCTTCATCAGTACGCCATCATTGGCGAGGGCGGAAAGGGCCGTGATGAGCTGGATGGGGGTAATGGATATCCCCTGTCCGAAGGCGATTCTGGTGAGATCCACTCGTGTCCAGTTTTGATGGGAGCGGAGCAGGCCCGTTGACTCACCGTTCAGGTCGATCCCGGTTTTACTTCCGAATCCGAACTTGGTAATATAAGAATGAAATTTTTCTCCTCCCATACGTTCGGCAATCTTCGCAGATCCGATATTGCTGGAATACTTGATGATTTCACGAACCGTCAAGGTACCGTGACGCTTCCGCTGGGCTTCATGGATAACCTTGTTTGCGATCACATAACTGCCATTCTCGCAAAAAATACGGTCCGTTTCCTTAACGGTTTTTTCTTCGAGGGCCGCGGCGACCAGAAAGGGTTTGAAAGTCGAGCCCGGATCATAACTATCTGTTATTGCTTTATTTTTTCCTGTTGCGGGACCGCCGCTGGTGGAATAATTGGGATCAAAGCTCGGCTCGTTTGCCAGCGCGAGAATTTCACCTGTCCGGGGATCCATGACTATCGCGTAACCCCCTTTTGCCCCCTTGTCGGTCACGGCGGCCTTCAACTGTGTTTCCACCAGGTGCTGAATGCGGCTGTCAATGGTCAGGATCAAGTGATAGCTGGATGTCTGTTCCGCCGCCGCCTTTTCGATTTGAGGCTGGAGCTTTTTCCCTTTGGCGTCCCGAACCCAGGCAAGCTTTTCCGGAACACCCTTGAGATAGTCCTCATATTTAAGTTCGAGCCCCTCAAGTCCCGTGGAATCAAGACCTACAAAACCAAGAAGGTGGCCGGCAAGTTCTCCGTTAGGGTAAAAACGCTTTGGTTCCTTGATCAGAAAGATCCCTTCCACATTCAAGGCTTCCACTTTTCTGGCCTGTTCGGGGGGTATTCTTCTGGCCAGCCAGGAAAAATTCTTGGTGCCGGAGATTTTCTTGATCATGGTTGCCCGGTCAAGGCCGATCAGGGGGGCTACTTTATCGGCCGCGTCTTGGGGATTTCTTATCTTTGAAGGATCGGCGCAAACCGAATCGGCCATCACACTGGCTGCGAGTTTTTCGCCATTGCGATCGAAAATGATACCTCGCTCCGGTTGGATCTGAAGGGTCTTGATGTGCTGTTTGGCTGCGAGCGCCTTTAATGTCTGGCCGGAGAGGATCTGTAACTGGAAGGCGCGGGTGATCAAGGCGATGAACAGGACCAGGAAAAAAACCATTAAGGTCACAATTCGAAACTTAAGCCATTTTTTTTCTTCCCGCATCTTCAATACCGAGCCAAAATTTATTTAATTGTGATGACCTGATTCTTGTCAGGATGGGTCATCTGTAACTTCTCCCTGGCAATTGCCGCGATGCGTTGTGGAGATTTTAAAGTGGCAATCTCGACCTTCAGTTTTTTCTGTTCATCCATCAACCGTTCTTTACGGCTGATTTCTTCGGCAATCTGATATTCAAGCTTCGTCATCTGGATATGGGAAGCGACGTAACAAAGGAGCACGGACATGAGCGCCAGGGCGGCTACGATGTAGATTGAATATTTGATCTCCCCGGTTTTCTTTTGTTCCTCTTGAACGTTTCCCTTCAGGGCTTCACTGACGGCCATTCTTTATATCCTTTCGGCGGTTCGAAGTTTGGCGCTTCTTGCCCTTGGATTATCAGAAATTTCTGCGTCTGACGGTGTGATGGGCCGACGGTAAATAACCCTGGTCTTCGCCTGTTTTTGGCAATTGCAGACAGGGATGTCGTGCGGACAGATGCAGGCATTTTCATAGGATCGAAAAGAGGTTTTTACTATCCTATCCTCCAGGGAATGGTAGGAAATTATGGAAAATCTGCCCCCCGTACGGAGCAGGTCGATCCCGTCATCGATGGCGTTTTGGAGGCTGGATAATTCGTTATTGACGGCGATACGAAGGGCCTGGAATGTCTTTGTCGCCGGATGCAACCGGTGTCCATGGAGTCTCTTGGGAATTACCGACAAAATTATGTTCGCCAATTCCGTTGTGGTTTCGATATTTTTTGATTTTCGCACGGCAACTATCGTCCTGGCAATCCGTCTGGCCATATTTTCTTCACCATATTCCCGGATGATCTTTGCCAACGACGATTCCGGAAGGGTGTTTACAAGGGTATAGGCGCTCATTTGTTGACGAAAATCCATACGCATGTCTAAAAAGGCCTCCTTTGAGAAACTGAATCCTCTCTCCGCCGCGTCCAGCTGATGAGACGACACCCCCAGATCGAGGAGGATGCCATCAACATGTCGAATATCCAGACTCACTAATATATCGCCAATGTCGGCAAAATTACCCCTTGTCAGTGTAACCCTGCCACGGAAGGGGCTTAATCGCTCTTCGGCTTCATGGAGCGCGTCTTCATCGGCGTCGATGCCGATCAACAATCCATCCGGTGCGCTTTCCTTAAGAATTTCAAACGCGTGTCCAGCGCCGCCCACGGTCCCGTCGACATAGACGCCTCCCGCTTTACAACCGAGGGAGGCGATGACTTCTCTGACCAGGGCCGGTTTGTGAAAATAGTGCATTTCATGGTTTCCTATCAGATTCCCAGGTTAGCCATGTAGTCCATGAAGTCGCCGGATTCATCGCTTTGATCGCCCATTTTCTTCATTTCGCCCTCGAAACGTTCCCGGTTCCAGATTTCTACGTTGCGAAGCATACCGACCAGTACGATGTCCTTCTCCAATTTCGCGTACTCTCGAAGATTGGGAGGGATGAGAACACGCCCTTGGCTGTCTATAGTACAATCTACAGCGCTGGACATGAAAAACCGCTGGAAATCACGGACCTGTCTGCGAAGGATGGATTGGTGCCAGACCTTTTCCTCGATGATCTCCCATTCATTATGGGGAAAGACCATGAGATAATCATTCATTTTGGTGACGACAATCTGGCCGTTGCTTTTTTCGGCAAATACTTCTCTCAGCCTAGAAGGGAAAATCACTCTTCCCTTGTCATCGATGGTGTGGTAATATTGTCCCCTAAATACAGACATCGACCTCTCCTCCACAATACTCCACTTTGCTCCACGTGGTGCACTATAAATGAGGCGCCTCAGATTTGTCAAGAAAAATTTATTATTTTTTCCTTAAGATTTGGTACTTTGAAACAGCTTGATGGTGTTCGATCATGGTCAAGGAAAACTGGTGGGATCCATTGTTATTTGCTACAAAATACAAATAATTTACGTTTGCCGGATAAAGGGCCGCCTTTAGTGAGTCGATGTCGGGATTGGCGATAGGTCCCGGCGGCAGTCCGCTATTGCGGTAGGTGTTGTGGGGTGTATCTCTTAATAGATGGCTTCTTCTTATTTTACCGTCAAAATCATCGAGGTTGTAGACAGCGGTAGGATCGCTTTGCAGTCTCATTCCTCTTTTCAAGCGATTGTGGAATACCGCTGAAACCAGTGGCTTTTCGTCCTTGAACCCCGTTTCTTTCCCAATCATGGAGGCAAGAGTGACGACCTCTGCGATGGTCATCCCCATTGCCGCTGCCCGCTGGCGCATGTCCGGGGTAAATCTTTTCCAGAACTCCTGGTTCATGACCTGGATTATTTCTTTCGATCCCATGGAGCGGTCAAGTTTGTATGTCTCCGGGTAGAGGTATCCTTCCATGGTTTTCCCGAGTATGTTGAGCGTCTTCACGAAATTTTGATCAAAAGCCAGCTTTAGAAATGTTTTTTCAGGGACCAATTTATATGCAGCTAGGCGTGCGGCAATTTCTCTGACGGTGAAATCTTCGGGGATGGTTACCATGTAGGCCTTGATGTCTCCCTTAACCAATTTATTGAGGATAGCGATGGGTGACAAAGTCGCAGAAAGTTCGTATTCACCGGCCCTGATCTGCCGGGCCGCACCTTTCATAATGGCCAGGGCATAAAAAAATGGCTTGTTTTTGACGAGTCCTGCATTGTCAAGGACATCGATGGCTTCCATGAATCCTGTCCCGCGGGGGATATCGATCAGGATCGTCTTGGATGAGGGTCCAACGGACTGACAGGAAAAATTGACAAAAGTCAGACTGCCCAAAATGAGCAGGACCAGAAAGAATAAAACGGACGGCTTTGTGTATAGAGTACGTGATAATTTCATGTCAGGTGCGAGTTAAGCGGTTTGTCGGGGAGAGAGTGATTTCAGATAATCCTGAAGGATAATGCTCGCAGCAAGTTTATCCACAACTTCCTTTCTTCTCTCTCGTTTCATATAAGAACGCATGAGGATTTCCTCCGCTTCTTTTGTTGAAAATGCTTCATCCCAGCGGATGATGGGTAGCTGCAGGTGCGACGCAAGGATTGCCGCAAAGCGATTGACCTTTTGACACTGAATTCCCTCGGCGCCGTCCAGCCGGACCGGATAGCCGATGACAATCCTTTCCGGGCAATATTTCTTTACAAGAGCGGTGATAGACTCCAGGTCCTTTTGCCTGTTTTTCCTCACGACTACGGTTACAGGCTGGGCAATCATGCCCATTTCATCCGATACGGCAACCCCAATCCGTTTCTCGCCGTAATCGAGACCGATAATTCTCATTCCATGGCTCCAATAAAGCCGATTCTAATATATGGTCAAACCTTTTTTTTCAAGACAAATTATCTTTTCATCATTTCTTCTTGACATTTCATCCCCTCTTTATATAATCCCTCGCCAAGCCGGAGTGGTGAAACTGGTAGACGCAGGGGACTCAAAATCCCCCGAGGGCAACTTCATGTCGGTTCGATTCCGACCTCCGGCACCATAAATAAAAACAAGGGCTTACGTGGTTAATGGCAATCCGTAGGCCCTTTCCTTTTTCTGCTTATTGCCATTCTCTTCCCACATCGACCTTGAAAACCCCCTGAATGACCTTCTGGGAGAAACCATCCTTGAACTCATGAAAAAATACGGAAAGCCTCAGCCCGAAAAGACATAGAACGTATCAAAACTCCAGCAAGGAATATTTGCAACTACAAATCAGTTTGCATTTTGCAATGCTTTCTGGCATAAGAAATCCATGAATGCGAAACAGAAAAAGACCCTGGCCATGATCTTTGAGAAGCCGACAAGATCAGACATTCCTTGGCAGGAAACCGTTTCGCTTCTCCTGGGGATCGGCGCCATCATGAAAGATGGTAAGGGAGCCCGTGTGAGGTTCAGGTGCCGTGATTACAGTCTTCATGTTCATGCACCGCACCCGGGAAGAGTCATAGCGAAAGGCGCAGTGGAGACGATACGGGGTTTTTTGACAGACATAGGAGTTGCACCATGAAGAATATTTTACAGCACAAAGGGTACACCGGGAATGTTCAATTTGATCAAGATGATATGCTTTTCTACGGTCGCGTTATGGGGATGAAAAAGGCCCATATCGCCTATGAGGGAAGGACTGTCGACGATCTTGTGAAGGATTTTCAGGATGGCGTTGACGATTACCTCGATATGTGCACCGAGGAGGGCAGGGAACCCGAAAAACCCTTTAAAGGCACATTCAATATCCGTCTCGATCCCGATCTTCATCAGAAGCTTGTTGCCCACGCCATGGATGAAGGGAAAACACTAAACGCTTTCATCAAAGACACCTTGCAGCGGGCCGTTTCCGAGGCGCACATCTGAGGCATAATATTGTCAAGGACAATTATTTGATGAGATAATAGGAGAAAAAGGAGATACACCATGATCTATGTGATCGCCACTATTGAACTGGCGGAAGGCAAGCGGGCTTTATATCTGGAAGAACTCAACAAGATTATTCCAATGGTAAGATCCGAGAGCGGATGTCTCGAATACGGTCCGGCAGCGGATGTCCCCACAGGTATACCGGTTCAGGAGCCGATCAACGAAAACGCAATTACCATTATCGAGCGGTGGTCAGATGTCGATGCCCTTAAAATTCATCTGACGGCTCCCCATATGAAGAGCTATCAGAAAGCGGTAAGTGATTATGTGATGCTTGTAAGGATAAGGGTCCTGTCGCCACTGCCGCTATAGCACCAGGTCGGAGGATCTTGCCCCGGATCTTGGCAAATCGTTTGCCAGTCTTTCGCATTGGTTTGAAATGTGTCTCCTGATGGACTGATTGTCGAAATGCAGGATTCATCGCATGATGGAGATGATGAAGATAACCTGAGATTATTTCAAGAGAGCGGCAATAAGAAACGGAGATATGGCAAGACCGGATAGAATAACTCCGATCAGGCAGAGCTTATTGAGCAGGTGTTCCTTGCCGATAATCTGTTCATCCCAGTCCGAAGTTTCAATGTAACGTTGAAAACGCCGGAGAGGAGCTGCTGATTTCAGGGGTTGAATGAGTCCCCGGTCCCTGTTTATCATGTGCCTTGCATCCGTGTAAGTCAATGTCTTCATTTCAGATCCTCTGTCCCTGTTATCGGGCGTTTGATTAAAATACTTTAATTCAAGAGTGATATTTCCTGATCACAGCAGTCACAACTCCTCCTATCCTGAGTTCCGTTCTGGCTATGATGTCAGGATACTTCGGGTTCGCTGCTTCCAGAACAATCTGCTTTCCCTTCTTTTGGAAATATTTCATTGTCCAATCACCATCCACTTCAGCGACGACAATGTCGCCGGTTTTGGGGGCTCTGCCTTTTTCAATGATAACCAGATCCCCTTCCATGATTCCCGCACCAGTCATGGAATCGCCGCTGACATTCAGAATAAAAGATGATTCGGGTTTTGTTATCAAGTATTCATCCATTGACATGATGTCGGAAAGAACTTCTTCTTCCGGCGATGGGAAGCCCGCTTGAACTGTACCAACCATAGGAATTGCAAGTGATTGTTTGGTCAGGCTCAGATGGCTTTTCCCATCCCTTTCAAGGAAGCCGCTGGCAATAAGCTTGTTGATCCAGAAGTGGACCACACTTTTTGATTTGACACCAAGAAGATCAAGCATCTCCTGATAGGACGGCATCCTCTTCTGCTGACGGAAGAAGCTGCTGATGATTTTCTGAACGGATTGAACTGACCTTTTCTCTTTCATGATTCCCGTATATAGAACATTTGTTCTATTGTCAAGAATTATTTTCAGGGAATTATTTTCTATTGATTCATGACCAGTATATGATAGAGTAACCCAAATTTGTGTTCACCGGAAATGTAGTGATTGAATGGATATTGCCGTACAAAAGGGATTAATAATGCCAATCATGTTATTCCAAAAAAAGGAGAGATGATGATGACGAGAAAAATGATTTTGGCAAGCGTTGCCTTTTTTTTCCTGGCCCTGATTTTGACGGGATGTGCGTACAAATCGGCCAAGCAGGGATCGGAAATGGACGCCAAGCGGGTGAAGAAAAACATTATTGAAGGCAAAACGACGAAACAGGAAGTCATTCTTGAATTCGGCGCCCCCAAAAAAACGCTGGAAAACGAGAAGATCTATATCTACGAATGGTCGGAAACCTTTGAGAAAAAGGTCGGAATTTACGGCGGAACGACCACCAGCATCTACCAGTTGACGGTCATTTTTGACGACAACGGCATTGCCAAGAAGAGCAAGATTGTCCAGGTGGGCACCGACACCTCATCCGGCATGGGTGATACAAAACAACCCGTAAAGTAGCTTGAGTCAATAGGGTATTGCCTTTTCATGACTCATGCTCCGCTGTTTCCTTGATGATCACTGTTTCTTGAGCTGACGGTCTCAGGAAAGAAAACTAAGGGCGGTGTCTATTCAACACCGCCCTTAATTTTGAGAGAGGCAGGTAATCATATCGTCCGGTCATATTACCTCTCTCGACTACTTCTGCCGCTATGGCAGAACTTATTTATGCTCAGTGCTGTCAGCCTTTCTTGTATTGATAAGGTGTGCACATGGGGTCAATCCAACCCTTGTATGCCTTCTTTTCCTTTTTCATGATCCTTGACTCCTCTCTCTCTTTCTTTCGGCCCTAAGATAATCTCGAAAGCTATTTTTAACAATCAGGGGAATGATGAATATGAGATGAGAAAAGGGCGGTTATCCGGATCAGGATATTTGATGTTGGGGGTCAGATTTTGTCTGATAGACTCTTGATCTGGGCTTTAGTTACAATCGTCCAGAAATGATGATTCCCCAGTGCAGGGATAGCCTCAGATAGAGGCAGACAGCGAGGGTCAGGGTCAGGAATCCCAGGACCAGCCAGTCCCTTCCTGTAATCTGCGGTTCGTAGTAGCTGGTTCTGGGAGCGTCGGGTTGGAAGCCTTTCGATTCAAGGGCCATGGCCAGAAAATTTGTGTAGCGCATGGCGGAGATGAATATGGGGATGGATAGGGGGGCGAATCTCTTGAAACGGCTGAAAACATTTTTCGAGTCCAGATCAAGTCCCCGGGAGACCTGGGCCTGGACAATGGTCGCCCCGGCATCGGCAAAAGTCGGGGCCAGGCGGATGGCGGTGGCGAGGGCGAAAGCGACGGGGTAGGGAATGCCGAGGCGAATCAGACCGTTGGTGATTTCCTCGTTTTTCGTTGTAGCTAAAAGCAGGAGCCCGGCGCTCACAAAGGTCATCAGTCGCAGGCCCATGGCAAGTCCATAAAGAAGGGACTCCCTGCTGACTTCAAGTCCATGCCATTGGAACAGAATTGTCTTGCCTTTAATGAAAAATGGCCAGAGGACGACGCTGAAGGCAAAAAGCAGGACCAGAAGAAACCGGAGTTTCCATAAAACTTTTATGGATTTAGCAGTTGTGAAGATAGCCAGGACGCCGGTGAGGATTAAAGCTATAAACAGAGGATGATTGAAGCACAGGCAGATGACAAAAATCAGCAGAACCCCGCCGATCTTGGTGCGGGGGTCGAGTTGGTGGAGCCATGTTGACTTATCGTTATACAATGTCAGGTTCATAATCATCTTTGATTTGAAAACGGAAATTCAATATGAACGCCGCGAAGTTCCTTTACCATACCGGTCAATGTGATTGCAGCCAGGCCGAGACGATTTCTGAGGCGGATAAGATCGGAAGGGGCAAGCGAGGCTGCGGCCAGCATGGCCTCGTCGGAAAAGACCGTCGATGTCGGTCCATCAAGGAGAATCCGTCCCTCCTTCATCAGGATGCTGCGTCTGGCGTAGGCCTCGGCGATCCACATGGCATGGGTGATGACAATAATCGTATGTCCAAGCTGGTTGAGACGTTTCAGCATCTCCATTGTGTCCCGTTGGTGCGCATAATCCAGTCCCGTCGTTGGTTCGTCGAGGATAATGACGGCGGGCTTGACGGCAAGGATTGACGCCACCGCCACGCGCTGTCTTTCTCCCCGGTTCAACAAGAAGGGGTTCCTGTCCTCAAAACCGCTCAGTCCCGTGGCATCGAGAGCTTCGGCAATATTATCTTCCCGTGTCTTGCTGTCCATCCCCAGGACGCGCGGTCCGAAGGCCACTTCTTCCCGGACGGTGGGGGCGAATATCTGGTGATCGGGATTCTGGAAAACATATCCCACCTCGCTGGCCAGCTCATGGCGCCGGTAATCTTTGACTGCCCGGCCCCGGACGAGCATGTTCCCTGCGGTGGGTTTAAGGAGGCCGTTGAAGTGCTTTGCCAGGGTTGTTTTTCCGGAGCCGTTCTGCCCCAGCATAGCCACGAAATCCCCTTCGTGAATGGTCAGATCGATACCATCAAGCGCGTTTATGGCGCCGGACGGATATTGGTATGAGAGGTTGCGAGTCTCCAGGATAACCTTGCCGGAGGCAAGTGCTGTTATTGCCTGGCGCTCCTGGCGATGCGGGCAATACAGACGATGGTTTTCAATCTCTGTCGCCGCGTCTTCCACGGTCAGGGGTTGTCCAGGCCAGTTCATCGCCTGGAAGAGGGCAATAGTTCCCAAGGGGCGGATGCCACAGGATTCGATCAGAGATGAATCCGTCAGAATTTCCGTGGGTGATCCCTTAGCGGCAAGACGTCCGTCTTTCAAAAGCCAGATTTGATCCGCATGCACCGCTGCCTCCGCGTCGAGGTCGGTCACGACAAGGGTCCGCTCCCGGGTTCTCAACCTTCTGATCAGGGAGAGGATGTGGAGGCGGCCTTCCGGGTCGATATCCGTTGTGGGCTCATCCATGACGAGCACCGGCGTTTCCATTGCCAAAACGGAACCGATGGCCAGTCGCTGTTTCTGCCCTCCCGAAAGGGTCGCCGTGTCCCTTCTCAACAGCTCTTCCAGGCCGACCACTCGCAAGTAGTTGCTAATCCTCTCTTCCATGGCAGTCCTTGGGAGGCATTGGTTTTCCAGTCCAAAGGCCATTTCCAGTTCCACGTTGGTTGAGAAGAGCTGGGCTTCGAAGTCCTGAAGGACTATCCCTACTGTCCGTGCCATGTCGGGGACACTGTTTTTGCCTGCTTCCATCCCCTCCACTGTTACCATGCCCGCGTAATCACCCCGCAAGAAGCAGGGGACGAGACCGTTGATTGCGCAGCAGAGGGTTGATTTGCCGGCGCCGCTGTGGCCCATGACCATTGTAAAGCTGCCTCGGGCCATTTCTCCGCAGATATCCTGCAAGGCCGGTACTGGGGTGTTCTGATAGGAAAAGGAAAGGCGGTCAAAGATAATGGATGAAGTCATGAAGACCTCATAGGAGCAGGCTTCCTCCAATGATCAGGCAGGTTGCCAGCCAGGAGACGATGGACCATGACAGCCCCGGCACGAAACCGCCAAAGACGCCCAGAACACACCCTGCTGCCACCAGCCAGGCGCCGAAGGATGATTTCATCGTCGTATTGGCGGCGGATACGTCCATGACATCGGGCCAGAAGAGACGCAACTGGTTTTTGGTAACATCGAAAACGGCGAGGAGGAGCAGGATTCCGATGAGGGAGCCGATGAAGTTGTTGATGGTGATGATCTTGGAGATGATCGAATAGGGGACCATGCCGATGGCATCGGTAAAGGTGCCGATGATTACTGCCGCTGCGGCGCCGGAAATGAAGGCAATGGCGATGTATGTTAACCAGTTGCGAACACTTTTGGCATCCCATCCATACGTACCGTTGGAGACGGGAATCAGAGTTGACCAGAGGGTATAGGGAAGGTATCCCATCAGGAAATTACCTATGAAACCGGCTATGGAGGCGGGACTGAGAGTGCCGCCGAAGATGTCGCCGATGACATTGCCGATGGCCAGACCCCAGGCCCCTGCCGGTCCGAAGAGAAAACCGAAGGTCATGGGAAAGACACCGGCTACCCGGACCTCTGTGATGCCGGGAATGATGGGAACAACCGTTTTGAAGGCGATCAGGGTTGCCGCATAGATAGCCGCGCAAACGGCGGTAAGAACAATCATCCGGGTGTTCTTCCACATCAGCAGGGCATGTTGCATCAGCTGGACCTCTTCTACGCCGAGTTTGTTTTCCCGGGTCTATAGTTTGGGCATGGTGATCTTGTCAACAAAAATACAATATTAACGGACAATCTCTAAACCTTGCCCGAAGGTGAATTTGACATTCTTAAAACCTTTTCGAGGTTCTTGTCGTAGTCGTATATGTCATCCCGGAAATGGATATGACCGCGGGTGTCAAACCATGCCGTCAGATAAATGACATATACAGGGATGTGTTTGGGAAGGTTGACCACTTGCCTTTTCCCCTTTTTTATTTCTTTAAGAAGCCTCTCTTTCGACCACGCAGGATCGTCTTTTAAAACCCATTCACCCAATTCATAGGGCTTTTCCACCCGGATGCACCCGTGGCTGTACATGCGCTTTGACCGCTGAAAAAGACTTTTCTGCGTCGTATCATGGAGATAGACGTCAAACTGGTTGGGAAACATGAATTTGATCCGGCCCAGGGGATTGACGCCAATATCCTGGATCATCCGGTAGGGGAACTTTTTGGGATTCATCTTGGCCCAATCTATGGTTTTTGGGTCGATTTCCTTGGCCGTGGGGCTCCAGTCTTTATAGATGCGGATACGCTTTTTAGTCAAGAAATCGGGATCCTTCTTGACCTTGGGAATCATTTCTTCCGCGACGATAGAATTGGGGAGATTCCAGGTCGGGTTGAGTTCCAGGTAGCTCATATTGTCCATGAAGACGGGAGTAGGTTGCGCTGATTTACCGACCACGGTTTTCATGGACATGATCGTAGTCTGGTTTTCCACAACAAAGAGGCGGTAATCGGGAATGTTCACCATAACGTAGCGCGGACCGAGTTCGTCGGGAAGCCAACGCCATCTCTCCATGTTCCATTCAATTTGACGGATGCGCTTCTCGACGGAAAAGTTCAATGCCTTTCTGGTTTCTTCACCCATGACGCCGGTTGTATTGAGACCATGTCGCTCCTGAAACCTTTGCAGGGCCTCCTGCAGACGACCGTCGAAATGGTCGTTTACTCCCAGAGCTGCTGCGTCGAGATCACCGGAGATGACCAATCGGTGCTTGAGGAGGGTTACGGCCTGGCCGGTGCTACCTTTTTTGAGGGTTGTCTTTTCCGGGATGGCAGCCCAGCCGCCTTCGGCGGCAATCCGCCGGTAATTAGCCAGTTCCGTCCGCAGTTGTGCATAAGCCGGATAACGGGGGGGGAGACTTTTCAAGGCCCCTTCTATGTTTTTCTTGTCCAGGGCGTCGTTGAGGACCTGGACAAGGTCCACGGAGCGGCGATAGGGAATCCACTGATAAAACCATTTTCCCGGATCGAGCCGACCCGTGGATACATGGACGCCGTAGGAAAAAAAGGCATCGGTCAGCATTATGTCCAGATCGGCCCAGGTTTCCACGTTGATGGAACTGCCGCCGTTTTGCCCCTGTTTGAATTGTGCGAGAAGGGATTCAGCCTGATCAACCTTGTAATCACTTGGATTTAGGCCTTCCAGGTCTGCCTCTCTGAGGATCTGAAGAAGTTTCTGTGCCTGATCAGAAACTTTTTTGTCGCGGATCCAGGCGGGCTGAAAGCGGCGCTCAGCGTAAAACCTTTCTCGCAAGGGGATGGCGCCTTTCGCAGATTTTATGGACCCATTCCCGGTTTTCATGTGGTTCAGGATGGCCTTCTGGATGTCCGTGTATGTCTGTACTTCCAGCGGTGAGACGCTGTTTGCCAGTTTCAGGGAAGGACCGGCTGGGGGCAAGCGGTTCTGGCTAATCTTCTGAGTATTCCGCGAGGGCGTGTCGACAGCCCGAGCCTCAAGGGGGATACATAAACCGATGAGAAAAAGAATCAGCAGGAGGGATCTAATTCTATCACGATACCTCAAGTATGGCATGTGGCATTTCTCCAAGTCAGCCTAGAGCTTGTCTGTAAATACGAACAAGCTCTTAAATTAAGAAGCCGGGATATAGAGATCCCGGCCCTCCAGCGGTGTCAATCTTCCTGCCTCAATAGAGAGTAAAAGTCAACATAAATAACGGGGTCAGACTTACTAATAGACATTTGCAGACAAATGTCTATTAGTAAGTCTGACCCCGTTATTCTCAATGGGCGTCGTCCCAGTTGCGTCCGTAACTGACGGAGACCTTCAGGGGAACCCGCAAAACCATAACCTGTTCCATTTCTTCCCTGACCAGCTCGATTACGGTTTCCACTTCTTCCTCGGTCACTTCGAAAACCAGTTCGTCATGGACCTGCATGATCATGGCCGCCGTCAGGTTTTGTGTGCAGAGTCTTCCGGCGATACGGATCATGGCCAATTTTATGAGATCTGCCGCCGTGCCCTGAATGGGGGTATTGACGGCCATGCGCTCGGCAAACTGGCGAATGTTGGCATTTGCAGCGTTAATTTCGGGTAGATAGCGACGCCGGTTCATCAGGGTGCAGACATAGCCATCCTGTCGTGCCTGTTCCAGAATCTGGTCGAGGTAGCGTTTCACTCCTTCATATTTCCGGAAATATTCATCGATATAGACCTGGGCGAGTTTCTGCGTCAGGTTGAGCTCCTTGGCGAGGCCGAAGGCGCTCATGCCATAAAGGATGCCGAAATTGATAACCTTGGCCTGGCGGCGCATTTCCTCGTTTACCAGCTCGGGAAAGACGCCGAAAATTGTCGAGGCGGTGCGGCTGTGGATGTCTTCTCCGGAGTGGAAGGCGTCGATGAGGGTCCGGTCTTCCGACAGATGGGCAAGGACCCGCAGCTCAATCTGGGAATAGTCGGCGGATACGAGCCTGCTCCCCGCCGGGGCGATGAAGGCCTGACGGATCCGCTTGCCCTCGACAGTCCGGATGGGGATATTCTGCAGGTTGGGATTGCTGCTGGAAAGCCTGCCCGTTGCCGTTACGGCTTGGTTATAAGAGGTGTGTACCCGCCCTGTCTGCGGGTGGACAAGGACCGGCAGGGCGTCGATATAGGTCGATTTCAGCTTGGAGATGCTCCGGTAGGCCAAGATCTCCGCAGGGAGTTCATGATGCCTGGCCAAGCTGGAAAGGACGTCTACATCGGTGGAGTATCCTTCCTTGGTTTTTTTCCCTTTGGCTAACCTGAGCTTGTCGAAAAGAATATGCTGGAGTTGCTTTGGCGACTGAATGTTGAATCTCTCTCCGGCGAGGCGATAGATCTTGTCGGCGGAAATCTCCAATAACTGCTGCAGTTCCATGGACATGGCGCGCAACAGCCCGTCGTCGATCAGGACGCCCTTTTCTTCCATCCCGGCAAGAATGGGAATCAGGGGCGTCTCCAGATCCCGAAAGAGCCCGATTAGATCTTCCCTGGCCAACTCATCGGAGAGGGAGGCGACGAGCGACAAGATCGCGTCGGCCCTCAGGCAGGCGTATGTCTCCATTTTGTCCACGGCGATGATGTCCGGGGGCAGCTGTTTGACGCCGCTGCCGGCAATCTCCTTGACGGTCATGATGCGGCGGTTCAGATGGTCCTGAACAAGATCGGGTAGCTCGAAACTGCGATGGGAGGGGTTCAGAACATAGGCGCCGACCAGGGTGTCGTATCCCAGGCCGCACAAAGACAGACCGTGCCTTTCCAGAACGATCTTGATTGTTTTGAGGTCATGGCCGTGTTTCAGAATGGCGGCATTGCCAAGGAGAGGAGAGATCACATTCCATACCTGCTCTTCCGTAAGCTGGGACGGCGCCCCGGCGTATGAATGGCCCAGGGGAACATAGACGGCTTTGCCGGGACGAATCCCCAGGGCGATACCGACAATCCCGGCGCGCATGGCTTCCGGGGAACTCAGAATGAGATCGAGAGAAAAAGATCCGGTGTTGCGTATTTCTTCATCTGCACCGATCAGTGCGGTCTTCGCGAGGATGGTCTCATATTGACCTGCCATCTGTTCTTCCCGAAGCATCAGTTCCTGGAGGAGCGAGGAAAACTCGAATTCCTTGAAAAGATCTTTCAGGACTTCCCTGTCCGGATTGCCGCTGCGGCTGTCGGCAAGTTCGAAAGGTATGTCCTCATCCGTCCGGATCCGCGCCAGTTCCCGGCTCATGATGATCTGCTCACGGTAACGGCGGATACATTCCTTCGCCTTGGCATTTTTTATCCGGTCAACATTCTGGAGGACGTTTTCAATGGTTCCGTATTCCTCAATCAGCCGGAGGGCCCCCTTCGGGCCTATTCCGGGCGCTCCGGGGATATTGTCCGATGCGTCGCCTGTCAATCCCATGATCTCCACCACCTTTTCGGGGGGGACGCCGAATTTCTCCCTTACCGCTGTCGCGTCATAGACCTTGTCTTTCATTGTATCGATAATGACGACATTCTCCCCGACCAATTGCATCATGTCCTTATCTCCCGAGACGATAACGACTTTCATCCCCTGTTCCGAATAGCGCCTGGCAAGAGTTCCGATGACGTCGTCGGCCTCGATGCCCTGCTTCTCCAGTACGGGGATGGAAAAACCGCGGATCATATCCTTGATATAGGGAATCTGGGGGATAAGGGTCTCCGGCATGGCCCGCCGTGTCGCCTTGTAGAGTTCATAGGCTTCATGGCGGAAGGTCGGCCCCTTCACATCAAAGGCGACGGCGATATAGTCTGGTTTCCATTCCTTGATGATCCTGATGAGCATGGTGGCAAACCCGTAAATGGCGTTGGTCGGGAAGCCTTTCGAGTTGGTGAGGCTGGGAATGGCATAGAAGGCCCGAAAGATGTAATTATTGCCGTCGATAAGAAACAGCGTGGGCTTGGGGGGGATATCCGTCATGAGTGTTTTCCTTGTCTAAACATCAAAGCGGGCGTCGATCTTGAAGGTCTGTACCGCCCGCATGTTCAGGATATCTTCAATGCCCGTCCTAATTTTTACCTGGGCGATAAAATCCTGTATTGCCGCTTCGGAAGGGGCGATGATGGTGAACCAGACATTATAATCGTGATTCCTCCGGTAGTTGTGGGTTACATAGGGAGAAGCGTTGACTGTTGCGGTGAACAACGCCATCTTGTCTGCAGGGACCCGGGCGGCGCAGAGGGTGCTGACGTAACCCAGTTTCCGGGGATCGAAGACTGCCCCGATCCTGCGAATCACCCCGTCGCCCTTCATTTTTTTCACCCTGTCCAGGACATCTTCTTCTCTGATGTCGAGTCTTTCCGCGACAACCCGGAACGGACAGGGAACCAGGGGAAATTCGTTCTGAAGGATATTCAAGATTTCTTTATCTATATCATCCATGTTACCCTTAGAAATAAATGCCGTACAATGGCGAGGCCTCCGGTTTGTAACGGGGGCTGCATTTTAGATCTTCCTCAGTAAGATAATTGTCACGTTTCTGGTCCAGTTGCTTGAAATTAATTCCGGCTGCGGCCCGCAACTCCTCCATGGTGACTTTCCCGTCTTTATTGGTGTCCAGGTCTGCGAATTTCGATTTTGCCCCTTTGATCTGGCTGAACTCGGACTTGCTCAGGGCGCCGTCCCGGTTCTTGTCATTTTCATTGAACACCCTCAAGGCCTCCTGATCAAATTCCTCCATGCTGAGCTTTCCGTCCTTGTTCTTATCCATCTCCTGGAAGGACTTGTCGGCGGCCCAAACCAATCCCGATAAAACAACAACGAGTATGAAGATAATACCTAAATTTTTCATCTGAAAATGCAACCTCATGTCCTTTATTTCCTGTTCCCTTCAAAGGGAGGTTTAGAATCTGCCCCGTATTTGATACGGGGGTGGGGATAGGGATGCGAATCCATTTTCATCCCCTATCTGCTTTCATTTCGACTTCCTTTGCGGCTTATAGAGACAATATGGTTCCTCAGCCAGATAATCCCCCGTCTTTTCGTAAGCCCGTGCCCGGCAGCCACCGCAGACGCGAATGAACTCGCATTCCCCGCATTTCCCCTTGTAGAGACTCAGATCCCTCAAGTCCTGAAAGATGGCTGACTGATTCCATACGTCCTGAAATCCCGTTTTTTTGATCTGCCCGCAGTCCAGCTCAAGATAGCCGCAGGGCTGGACCTGGCCGGTATGGGAGATGAAGCAGAAAGATATCCCGCCCAGGCAGCCGCGGGTCATGGCATTAAGGGGATGCCCCGCCCCTCCTCTTGCCACTTTGTTGGCTCCATCGACAGCGAGGGCAGTTAGCTTTCCCCCGTCTCCGTAAGAGGGGGCTTGTTTTGCCGTCGCCCCTCTGTTTAATCCGCCGCGATGCTGGTGAAAGATCCGGTAGTAATGGGGGGCGCAAGTGGCCTTGAGCTGAATGGGGCAGGCGAGGCTGCGCTCGTAAAACCACTCCAGGGTCCGTTCGTACTGCTCCGCCGAAATCTCCTGTTCCGCCAGTTCCTTTGCTCTCCCCGTGGGAACGAGGAGAAAGATGTGATGGGCGGCGGCGCCGATCTTCAGGGCCAAATCATGAATCTCTTTAGTATTATTGAGGTTGTCTCTCGTAATGGTGGTATTGATCTGAAACTCCATCCCCGCCCGCTGCATGGCCTCGATGCCCGCAAGGGCTCCGGCAAAGGCCCCGGTCACCCGGCGGAACCGATCATGGCTCTCCGCGTCGGGGCCGTCAAGACTGACGCTGACCCGGCGGATTCCCGCCGCCAGCATTTTTTTGGCTACCTCATCCGTGACCAGGGTGCCGTTGGTCGCCATGACCATTCGCAGGCCTTTCCGGTCGCCGTAGGCGGCGATCTCCCAGATATCCGGCCGCAATAATGGTTCCCCTCCCGTAAGAATGATCACCGGCTGACTGAAGGCGGCGATCTCGTCAAGGAGGCGGAGGCAGGCGGTGGTGTCCAATTCTCCCTCATAAGAGCCGGAAACTGACGAGGCCCGGCAATGGGCGCAGGCCAGGTTGCAGCTCCGGGTGACCTCCCAGGCCACCATCCTCAGCGTTGAGGGCAGGATACGATTATTTTTCAAATTCAAGGATTCCAACTTTGCGATGCCGTCATTTTTCCGCTAATACCTTGGCCGCCTCCAGGGCGAAATAGGTGATGATGATGTCTGTTCCTGCCCGTTTGATGGATGTGAGGACCTCCATCATGGCCCGCCGGCCGTCAAGCCAGCCAAGCTGGGCTGCCGCCTTGATCATGGCGAATTCGCCGCTGACGTTGTAGGCGGCGATGGGGAGGTCGAACTCTTCCCGGGCCCGGCGGATGACATCGAGGTAGGCCAGGGCCGGTTTGACCATAATGATGTCCGCCCCTTCCTCGACGTCGAGGGTGATCTCCCGGATGGCTTCGTCGCTGTTGGCCGGATCCATCTGGTAGGATTTCCGGTCCCCGAACTGGGGGGCGCTTTCCGCGGCATCCCGGAAGGGACCATAGAAACAGGAGGCATACTTTGCCGAGTAGGCCATGATCGGGATATTTTCAAAACCCGCTTCGTCCAGACCTTCCCGGATCGCGCCGATCTGACCGTCCATCATCGCCGAAGGGGCGACCATGTCCGCCCCGGACCGGGCATGGGAGACCGCCGTTTCGGCCAGGACCTCGAGGGTGGAATCGTTGTCCACTTCCCCTTTTTCGATCATCCCGCAGTGGCCGTGACTGGTGTATTCGCAGAGGCAGACATCAGTGACGACAAGGATATCGGGAACCTTGTTCTTGATTTCCCGGACGGCCTGCTGCATGATCCCGTCCCGGGCAAAGGCCCCGGAGGCGACTTCGTCCTTACGGGCGGGAATGCCGAAGAGGAGGAGGGCGGGGATGCCTGCTTCCCTGGCCGTCTTTGCCTCCTTTACGAGCTGGTCAACGGACATCTGAAAGCATCCCGGCATGGAAGGGATAGGCTTTTTAACCCCTTTGCCGGGAACGGCGAACAGGGGATACATGAAATCATCGACGGACAGCTTTGTCTCCCTGATCATCCGTCGGAAGTTCTCGTTTTTTCTCATCCTTCTTGGCCGGTATTCGGGAAAATACATACTCCATTCCTCCTTATATGTTTTTGAGCTTGATCTCCTCATCCGTCAGATAACAGGCGGGGTCGGGGGCCCAGATGTCTCCGGCGACGGACTCCGACCGGGCCCGGAAATTCCCCCCGCAGACTTCCAGCCAGCGGCAGGCTGCGCAGCGCCCCTGGACGTGGGGTTGTTTGTTTTTCAATTTTGCCATGAGCGCGTTGGATGTGTCCATCCATATTTCACTGAAGGGCCGCTGCCGGATGTTGCCAAAGGAGATATTCCGCCAGAACTGGTCGGCGTGAACCTCCCCGTCCCAACTGATGCAACCGATGCCGTTACCGGAACTGTTGCCTTCGTTCATTTCCAGGAGTTCCATGACTTCCGCCGCCCGCTCCGGATCCTCCCGGAGGAGACGCAGATAGACATAAGGGCCATCGGCGTGGTTGTCTACGGTGAGAATCTCCTTCTCCATCCCCCGATTAAAGAGCCCCCGGGTCCGGTCCATAATGAGATCCAAAAGCCGGCGGGTTTCCTCGTGATCAAGATCTTCTTCGACAAGTTTCGAGCCCCGCCCCGCATAGACAAGGTGGTAGAAACAGCAGCGGGGAATGTTTTCTTCCTCCAGGAGGTCGAAGATGGCGGGCACGTCGGCGACGTTATGACGATTGACGGTAAAGCGGACGCCGACCTTGATCCCCGCCTCCTGACAGTGGCGCAGGCCCTTCAGGGTCTGGTCGAAGGCGCCGGAAACGCCGCGGAAAAAGTCATGGGTTACTCTGGTCCCGTCGAGGCTGATTCCCACATAGGACAGGCCGATCTTCCGGAACAGGTCCGCCTTTTCCTTCGTAATCAGGGTCCCGTTCGTGGAGATGACGGCCCGCATCCCCTGATCCACAGCGTATTGAGCCAAATCGGGCAGGTCTTTTCTCATCAGGGGCTCGCCCCCGGAAAAGAGGAGCACCGGCGCGCCGAAGGCGGCGAGGTCCCGAATCATCACCCGGGCCTCCTCCGTTGTCAGTTCGTCAGGATAATCGATATTTTGAGAACTGGAGTAGCAGTGGATGCACCGGAGATTGCACCGGCGGGTCATGTTCCAGACGATTACAGGGCGCTTGTCGGCGGAGAACTGGAGGAGATGGGAGGGGAGCTTTTTTGATTCCCGCTGGTAGCGCAGGACATCCCCCGGCTCTACGGCCCCGCAGTATAATTTCGATATTCCAATCATAACGCAGTCCTTAACACTGCCTGTGACTCCTGTCAAATCTTCCCTTCGTCGCTTTCTTGACTTTTCTCGGCAGCTATACCATTATGATTACCAAATATTCTCGCCCGTGGGAATAATATAAGGAGTTTATATGTTTAATACTAAGTTATTAGTGATATTCATGATGGTCTTTGCCGTTATGTCGCTTGGGGGATGCAGCAGCATGAAGATCATGCACAGCTATAAAGACGCCGGTTTTCTTAGCGATTATTCCAAGCTGCGGCCGGATCCTGAAAACAGCGGTGCCGAGATGTGGATTAAACCCGGATTCAGGCTGAAGAATTATGACAAAATTCTCCTGGATAGCATTACCGTATGGTACAATGACAAAAGCGCGTATAAGGGGATTGATCCGTCCCGGCTCAGGATTCTTACTGATTATTTGCATGATGCAATTGTAAAGGCCCTTGGTCCTGATTACCCGGTTGTGACCGAACCTGGACCAGGTGTGCTCAGAATCCGCATCGCCATTACAGAGCTTGTCCCCACAAAGCCTGAAGTAAGCGTAGTTGTACTTGTATTGCCTTATGTCACGTTGGCGGATCTGCTTGCAAGTACAACTACCAAGGGTGGCTTTGGCAGCTCACCATACGTCGGAGATGCCGCTATTGAGGCAGAATTTCTGGATAGTGTTACAAATGAGGCGCTCCTTGAATATGTAGACAGGAGGATCGGAAAGAAATACGATTACGATTTTCATCGGGGACCGGAGAAATTCGTTACCCAGGCGGTAGTTTCCTACGCAGAAGCATATAGAACCTGGAGCTATACAAAAGAGGCCTTTGATTACTGGGCCAAGGAGTTAAGGAGGCGTCTTGATGAAGCCCATGGGAAAGGCAACCTAAAGAATAAATGATGGCATTAGGAGGACGTCATTCCCTCCTCCTCGGCAACGGGCAGTATGCGCTCCTGGTTTTCTTTTGAATATTATATCCATAGAAGTGCTTAGTTTGATTATTACTCTGTCCCCCTTTTGAGCGCTTATCAGACAATTTCTGTTGGCTTGTTTCCTTCCCTTCAAGGATAGGATGGGATGGGTTTGCGTGGCCATTTTTATCGTACTATTTGACGGGACAACGTCATGAGAGTTTCATTTGTCCGGCGAAGAAATTATGCAACCCCGCCACCAGGCCTTCGATGGTATAGGTTTCCTGCAAAATGTCCACCTTCAGGCCGGCCTTATGCACGGCGGCGGCGGTTACAGGGCCGATGGCGGCGATCTTGACCCGGGGGGGCAGGGCGTAATCCCGGCCCATGATCTCCTGAAAGTAAGTTACCGTCGAAGGACTGGTAAAGGTTATTACATCGACCTTTCCCTCCTTGATCAGGCTGTCTAATTCCTCGGGGCGGCGTCCTGAGGTAACGGTTCGGTAAACGGTGACGACGTCAACCCGGGCCCCCATTTTTTCCAGGCCCGCCGGGATGACGTCCCGGGCAGTTTCCGCCCGGGGCAGGAGGATTTTGGTTCCTCCGATGTCCTGGCCATGAAAGGCTTTTATGACGCCTTCCGAGATATACTCCTCCGGGACAAGATCCACCCTGATGCTCATCCCTTCCAGGATGGCCGCCGTTGCCGGACCGATGGTGGAGATCCGGATATTTTTCAGCTCCCGGACGTCCCGCCCCTGTTCCTGAAGGCGCTGGAAGAAAAAGCGGACGCCGTTGGCGCTGGTGAAGATAATCCATGCATAATCAGCGAGACGCCCCAATGCAGCATCCAGGGCGGCCCATGACTCGGGCGGGACGATTTGAATGGTCGGAAAATGGATTGCCCGGGCCCCCTGCTCATGGAGGAGGGCGGCGAAGGATTCCGCCTGGGCTTCCGGTCTGGTAATGACGATGCCCTTACCGAAGAGGGGCCTGTTTTCGAACCAGTTCAATGTCTCCCGGAGGCTGACGACGGGGCCGACGACGAGGAGCGACGGCGGCGTGAATCCCTGGGTCGCTGCCTTTTCGGCAATATCCGCCAGAACGCCGGTAAGGGTTTCCTGATCAACCGTCGTACCCCAGCGGATGAGGGCGGCAGGGGTCCGGGGATCTTTTCCGTGGGAGATGAGGGCAGCGGTGATCTGTGGGAGGTTTTTCACCCCCATGAAAAAGACGAGGGTCCCGATCCCCGCCAGGGCCTGCCAGTCGATGTCGCTCTTTTCCTTGGTCGGGTCTTCATGCCCCGTCACGAAGGCCAGGGTTGAGGTCAGGCCCCGGTGGGTCAGGGGAATTCCCGCGTAGGCGGGAACGGCGACAGCGGCGGTGACGCCGGGGATGATCTCGAAGGGAATCCCGGCGGCGGCGAGGGTCTCTGCCTCTTCCCCCCCCCGGCCGAAGATGAAGGGGTCGCCCCCCTTGAGGCGGGCTACCGTATGTCCTGCCTGTGCCTCTGCGACGAGGAGCCGGTTGATCTCCTCTTGGGGGAGGGTATGGTCGCCCCCTTTTTTTCCGGCGTAGATCAGGCGTGCATCTTTTTGGGCGTAGCCCAGAAGCTCTTCGCTGACGAGATGATCATAGATGATGACATCGGCCCGGGCGATGCCCTGGGCGCCCTTCACGGTGATCAGTCCCGGATCGCCGGGACCGGCGCCGATGATGTAAACTTTTCCTCGCTTATGCATTTGTTCTTTCCTCGCTTGATTTTATCGGCAGCTTTGATAAACCTGATCCAGGATGGCCCGGCCGCCACGACTGATTATGATTTCCGCTAATCGTGTTCCCAGGTCATCACAGGCGGCGGCGGTCCCCCGGACTTCTTCACGGATCAGGGTACGCCCGTCGATGGTTCCGAGCATGCCCACAATCTTGATATCCGGCCCCTCGGTTTTCGCGTATGCCGCCAGGGGAAGCTGGCAGCCTCCACCGAGGCGGCCGAGAAAGGCCCGTTCCGCCCGGGTTTCTCTCCATGTCGGTGGGTGATTGAGAAAGGCGACGGTTTTCTTGACTGATTCGTCGTCACTCCGCACCTCCAGGGCCAGGGTCCCCTGACCGACGGCGGGGAGGATCATCTCCACGGGGAGAAACTGGGTTACCCGGCTGATCCATCCCAGGCGCCGGATGCCGGCGGCGGCAATGACCACGGCGTCGAGATCCTCGGTCTCCACTTTTTTCAGTCTTGTATCCAGATTGCCCCGGAGGGGAACAATCTCCACATCCGGTAAAATGCTGCGGATCTGAAATCCCCGGCGCAGGGAGCCGGTGCCGATCCGGGCCCGCTGGGGCATGGCCTCGAACTTGATCCGGTTCTTCGCGACCAGGACATCCCGGGGGTCCTCCCGTTCGGGAGTGACGGCGATCTCCAATCCTTCGGGGAGCAGGGAGGGAACATCCTTCATGCTGTGGACGGCCAGATCGATGTCCCTCCGCAGCAGGGCATCCTCGATTTCCTTTACGAAAACCCCTTTCCCGCCGATCTTGACGAGGGCCACATCCTGCATGATGTCTCCCTTCGTCTTGATAATGATCAGTTCTACCCCGATCCCGGGGCTGTTTTTTTCGATCTTCTCCCTGATCCAGTTGGCCTGGGCCAATGCGAGGGCGCTGCCGCGCGTACCGATGCGTATGGTTCCTTTGATCATGTTTTTCCTTTCATCCCAGCCCATCCAGGCGGAACAGGCGCCGGATCGCGGCGACATAGGCCAGGGCCGACCCTTCCTGGCTTTCCTCCTTCAGACAGGTCACGGGGTCGTGGAGTATCTTGTTGACGATGGCGTTAGCCAATATCTCCACCCCTTCCCGGTCTTCCTCCCCCAAATTCCGTAACCACCCGTTGGCTCTTTCCAGCTCCGCCTGAATAATCCCCGCGGTTTTTTCCTTGAGGGAGACGATGGTCGGAACGACGGTCAGGGTGTTGAACCACTCGATGTATCTTTCCGCCTCCGCGGCGACGATCAGTTCCCCTTTTTCCGCCTCCCCCCTGCGGATCTGCATATTGTCATCGGCGATATCCTGAAGATTATCCATGTTGTAGAGATAGACATTGTCAATGTCTCCGGCCCGGGGATCGATGTCCCGGGGGACGGCGATATCGATGAGGAACAGGAGGCGGTTCTTGCGTCTTTTCAGGACGGCGGCGATCATGTCACAGGTGAGGATATAACCGGTTGCCCCGGTGGAGCTGATGACGATATCCACTTCCTGCAGGCTGTCCCCGAGGCGATCGAAATCCACGGGGACCCCTTGGAAATCCGCGGCCATCTGGATTGCCCGCTCATGAGTCCGGTTGGCAACGAAGATCTGATCTCCTCCGTGCTTGATCAGATGGCGGGCGGCAAGCTCTGACATTTCCCCCGCCCCGATGAGGAGCACCTTTTTCCCCTTGAGGGTACCGAAGATCTTTTTGGCCAATTCGACGGCGGCGTAACTAACGGAGACGGCATGGCTGGCGATGCCCGTCTCCGTACGGATCCTCTTTGCGACCCGGAAGGCCCGGTGGAGAAGTTTGTTCAGGATAATGCCTGAGGCCTGATGATCCACCGCGAGGCGATAGGCCTCCTTCACCTGGCCCAGGATCTGCGGCTCTCCCATGATGAGGGAATCGAGACTCGCGGCGACCCGGAAGAGATGGCGGATGGCATCGCTGTCACGATAGACGTACAGACATCTGGCCATGTCTTCTTCCCCGAGATTCCCATGACGGTAGATCAGGGCCTTGATTCTTTCTTCCGCGTTCGTATGCTCCTGTGTCCGGGCAAGGATTTCCACCCGGTTGCACGTTGAGAGATAGAGTGCCTCCCCGACCCCGGGGATCGCCTTTATCTCATCCAGGGGATTGAATCCCTCGTTGCAGGCAATACTCAGGCGTTCCCGGATTTCCACGGGGGCCGTTTTGTGATTCATGCCGATCAGGATCAGATTCATTGCTCAATAAAACCGATGGATGGTCGTGAAAAAAGACTTCTCGACGAGGAGGGCGGCGAGGAGAAGCACAAAGGCGACAACGGACAGGAGGGCCATCTTATGGCCCTTCCAGCCGATGGCGAGGCGCTGGTGGAGAAGCACGGCGTAAATGAGCCATACCGTCAGGGTCCAGATCTGCTTGGGGTCCCACTGCCAGTGGCTTCCCCAGACGGTTCTGGCCCAGATCGATCCTGCTAAGATCCCCAGGGTTAACAGGGGGACCCCCCAGAGAAGACAGGAATGATTGATCCGGTCAAGATCTTGGAGGGAGGGAAGTAACTTCATTAATTTGTTTGATTTTCTGCTTTTTATAAGTCCGTCCTGAATAAGATAAACGAGGCCGGCAACGGAGGCGACGGTAAACAGGGCTTCGCCGATAACCGCAAGCATGGCGTGGATGGTGACGAGTCCGCCCTGCAGGATCTCCGGAACTACCATGGGGCCGCCGATGCTAATGGAGGAGACGATCATGAGGACAAAGACGACCGGGGAGACAAAGGCCCCCAGGACTCTGGTCTTGGTCCGCAATTGAAAGGACAGATAGACGCCGGCCATGACCCAGGCAAAAAAGGAAAGGATATCATGGATGCGGAGGAAGGGGTTGTATCCTTTGCCCAGCCACGCTCCGAGAAAAAACAGGGTGTGCAGACCAAAGGCGGCCGTCAATATCCAAGTGGCCGCCCGGGCGGGAGATACACGGCGGGTCAGAAGAGAAAAGATGTAGATCAGCGTGCTTAGGAGGTAGGCAATGAGCGCACCCCTGAATAAGAAAGCATCAAGTAGCATGTCGATGTCCATCGTCACGAAATCCCGTTGTTTGCCCTGTTGATGAAAGGGGCCAGATCCATTTCCTGCGCCGTCAACTCATGAATAATTTGCTCGGCCTCTTGCCAGCGGCCCGCACGAATATGCTCTAGGAGCGGGGAGTTTACCAGGGCGGTAAAAATGTCCCGATTCTCGTCGGCCGAACGGCCGGCAGGGATGATCATTTCCCGCAAATATCCCAGCAAATCAAGATAGCACTCGTATTCCGGACCGAACCGGGTGGAAAGATCCTCGCGGAGTTTTCGGGCCAGGGCCGGGCTCTTGCCGTCCGTCGAAACGGCGATGGAGAGGCTTCCCCGGTTGACGATGGATGGCAGAATGAAATCGCAGCGACCCGGATCATCAACGATATTGACCATGACGCCCCGGGCCCGGCAATCGGCGGCGATCCGGTCATTGACCTCCTCCTGGTCCGTGGCGCCGATGACGAGAAAGGCCCCGGCGAGATAACGCTGATCGTAGTTATCGTCCAGATGGATGATTTGACCGTTTTCAGCCATAGCTGCGAGGCCGCCCGCGAGTTTTCTCGAAACAACGCTGACAACAGCTCCGCATTCAAGGAGCCGGAGAATTTTTCTCGCGGCAACTTCGCCGCCCCCGATGACGACACACCGTTTTTCTCTAATGTCCAGATAGATCGGGTAATATTTCAAGATCTCTCCTAAGATCCTTGATAACCACAGAAAAATGGTTCGCAAGCGGTGAATCAAATGTTTTTCGCCGTTCCGTAATCGAACTTAAAATCATGTAAGTATTCATAATTATATGCAAACTAATCAGAAGCGAAAAAGATTTTTGAGCCGCAGCGAAGCCATTTTTCAAGGGACTCTCTCCCGCTTCTTCTGATGATCTGGCGGGCACGCTATCACGACAGGTATAATATTTCAAGTTACTTGAAATATCATAAAAAAAAGGATATGTTCACACATCAAAGGGAGAAAGGATGCAAGGGGCGAGTCATGGTGCAGCAAAAAGAAAAATGGTTGAAAATAGAGATAATCCTATCCCCTGACTTAACCGATGCCCTGTCCAACTTCCTTATGGAGATCGGCGCCCAGGGGGTTTCCCAGGAACGCGGGGAGTTGCCGGATGGGAGGGACTTCCACGAGGATATTCTCCAGGAAACACTAAAGGCGTACCTTCCCCATGACGTCCGGGTGGACAGCCGCATCGATGCCCTTGAGGCCTATATCGATGACCTGATGCAACTGTTTCCCTCCCTTCCCAGGCCGGAATGGAGCACAGAATTGGTTATTGACGCCGATTGGGGAGAGGCGTGGAAAAAATACTTCAAGCCCCTGAGAGTCACAAAAAACATAATCATCAAGCCGACATGGGAGCGATACAGTCCCGGCGGACACGACATCATCATTGAGATGGATCCCGGCATGGCCTTCGGCACAGGTCAGCATCCCTCGACACGCATGTGTATTCAGGCCATGGAAGATCTGATCTTGCAAGACCGGACTGCCCGGGGCTGGCGGGTTATGGACGTAGGGGCGGGCACTGGTATTTTAGGGATCGCCGCTGCCAAGTTAGGGGCCGGAAGGGTTGTCTGTGTCGAAATCGACAAACAGGCCGCAGAGATTGCCGGGGAGAATGTCCGCATGAACGGCGTCGAGGATAAGGTTGATGTTATCCCCCAGGATGTGACGACTATTCATGAGACCTTTGATCTTATTGTTGCCAATCTTACGGCGAAAATGCTCATCAAGCTCCGGCCGCATCTCATCTCTCTCCTCAGGAGGGGAGGGGTTGTCGTTATGTCCGGCATCATTGAGCAGAACCGGGAGGATATGGAACATCACTTCTTTACGGAGCCATTTGTAGTCCAAAGGACGATAACGGAAAAAGAGTGGATCTGTTATGTCCTCACCAAAGAAGGCTATCGGTAGTGACGACGCCCCGCATTTTTTCGCCTCAGCCTTTATATGAACAGCAACTGTGTACCCTCGGGGAGGAGCACCAGCACTATCTGAGGCATGTCCTGCGCATCAGGATTGGCGATGCCCTCACCCTTTTCGATGGATCGGGAAGCGACTATCAGGGAGTTGTCGAGCGGTTGGATGCCCGGGAACTGGCGGTAAGGATCATCAACCGTGCCGCCATTGCCGGTAAAACCTGTCGCCTGACCTTGGCCCAGGCCCTTCCCAAGGGCTCCAAAATGGATGACATCGTGGAGAAGGCAACGGAATTGGGCGTGGATAGAATCATCCCCTTTCTCTCCTCCCGGTCGGTGCCGAAATGGTCAGCCGCGAAAGCGGCCGAACGGGTCGTCCGGTGGCGCAAGATTGCGATCGAGGCGGCCAGAAGGTGCAGGCGGCCCGATATCCCACCCATAGAAGGCGTCGTTGCTTACGAAGAGATGCTCAGGATGGCGCAGGGGGAAGAAGGTGTGCCCAGGGGGGCAGGGCAGGATATTGCAACGTATTCCCAGCTCTGGCCCGAATCAGTACCCGCCGTGAAGCATCCTGCCCCTGACGGCGTAAGGGACGACGCCTTCTCCAGAATCATCTTCTGGGAGGAAGGCGGCCAGAGCGTCAAGTCTATGCTCCATGGTGAAAACGGTCGAAAGGCCGGCCATTTTTTTCTGGTCATCGGCCCGGAAGGAGGATTCTCACGGGAAGAGGTTGACAGCGCCCAAGATGCGGGTTTCGCCGTTGCCGGCCTGGGATCTCAGGTCTTGCGGGTGGAAACGGCCTCCCTGGTGGTTCTCGCCATTCTGCAATACGAGTTGGGGATATTTTCAGGAGACCATCAGGAAACAACCATGCCGGAAGAGGAAAGATGATCTTAGTAGTTCCATGCCGGCATCTGTGAGACGCTTTATATAAGTGGACGTTGAGGGGAAATTTTGTCAAAATATAGAGGGGCGGCAATGTGAATGATTCCTATGGGGGGTTCTGGCGGAGGTGCCTGGCCTTCCTTATTGATCAGATTATTTTGTACAGCATCTATTTCGTCTTTTTCCTGATAGGGGGGCTGGCTTATACGTTCGGCCATCTGGCGCACGGTGATCTGTTTTCCCCCGGGGCGTTGCCTGATATGGCCTCCTGGTTCATGATCCTTTACTGGGGGGTGGTTGTCATTGTAACTGCCCTTTATTTTACATGTTTTGTTGCCATCACCGGACAGACGCCGGGCAAAATGGTTCTTGGTTTAAAAGTCGTGCCGCTAGAGGATGGCATCATGACCTTCGGCATGGCCTTTTTAAGATGGACAGGATATATTGTCTCCACTTTGTTCTTCTATCTCGGTTTTATCTGGATTGCTTTTGATTCCCGCAAACAGGGGTGGCATGACAAGATCGCCGGAACCGTGGTGGTGAGGAAGGGCAGCGGCGCTATACACCCGTAAGATCATCCTGGAAAAAGAAAAATACCTTGACAAATGCGTAGATATTTAATAGGTGTCCAATCTGTTCGCGGGCCGGTAGCTCAGTCGGTAGAGCATCGGACTGAAAATCCGAGTGTCGGCAGTTCAATTCTGCCCTGGCCCACCATTTGGAAAATATTAGGGGTTGCGATCATCGTCGCGCCCCTTTTTTTTGTTGATTTCCGATTTATTCCGTGCCCCGTTTGTGTTAACTGTTTTATTATATTAATATTTTTTACAGCCTTCATTGCAAGTCAATTTTATAATAAAAAATGCTTGACAAGTTGTTTCTTCATATGTAGTCTGCAACCTCAGCTTCAGAAATTTAGGGACCTTTAGCTTAACTAATATTTTGGATCGTAAAGAAGGAGGGAACTGCCATGATAAAGCGGATTGTTATTCTTTTGTTAACCATAGGTCTTGTTTTTCCATTTCCCATTTTTTCAGCAGTGATCGGCGAGTTTGCCGTCGTAACCGGTGATGTTACCGTGAAGCGGGCGGGGAAGGTTATGACGCCGAAAGCAAAGGATAAGGTGGAGACCCTTGATTTTATCCAGACCGGTAAGAATTCCAATGCCCGGGTCGTCTTATCCGATGAAACGGCCATGGCTTTGGGACCCAATTCCCGCCTGGAAATGAAACAGTTTGCCGTCCAGGGCGGCAAGACAACGGGTTTGTTCTCCGTCCCCGAGGGTCTCGTTCAGACAAAAGTTGCCAAGGCTTTAGGGCCCGGTTCCAGATTTGAGATTCAGACCCCGACGGCTATCGCCGGCGTCAGAGGGACTGCGTGGCTTACCTTGGTGGAACTCGCTGCCCAGTCGGCGGCAAAGAGTAGCTTCTATGCTTTGGAGCAGTCGGTGTTCGTTTTGAACCCGGCATTCCCGACGCAGGTTGCCACGCTCGCAGCAGGTAATTTCAGTGTCGTTGTCGCAGGTGCAGCGCCCACGGCAGCAGCAGCCTTTTCAGCAACCGTGGTTTCAGGTCTGACTGCAACGTTGGGCTCGGCGGCCATTCCGGGAGTCGCCGGAGCAGCCGGAGCAGCAGCAGTAGGAACAGCAGGTACGACAGCAGCCGGGACCGCAGGTACGGCAGCAGCTACGGCAACAGTTGCCGGTATTGGCGTCGGGACGATTGCCGCAGTGGCAGTGGTGGCAGCAGTGGTTGTGGCGGCAGTGGTTGCCTCAAACTCCAAGACCGACACGACGACCACCCATTCGACAACATCATCACATCATCACTAATATTCAGGTTATAACAATCTCCAAGCGGCTCGGGAAGAACACTTCCCGAGCCGCTTTTTTTGTTTCTGGCTGCTTCTTATTCCGAACGTTTCATATGACCTGCCTGCGGATGAAATCAACGGCGTTTTGAAAGATGATCAGACCCATGCCCGTTTCGGGGAGATCCTCCCGGGTCCAGCGGGGATGGTTGGTGCGGTGCAGGTAAGCCTCCGGGTGGGGCATGAGGCCGAAGATCCGGCCCGTGTCGTTGCAGATGCCGGCGATGGCGTCGATAGCGCCGTTGGGATTGGCGGGGTAGTCCATCGTTGGGGATCCGTCTTTAGCGCTGCTGTACTGGACGGCGATCCGATGTTCCTGATGGAGGCGCGCCAGGATGGAGGGATCAGGGACGATGAATTTGCCTTCCCCATGGCGTACGGGGAGATAGAGGGTTTTCGTTCCCCCGGTGTAGATACATGGCGATTCTGGGTTGACGGCGAGATGGACCCAGCGGTCTTCAAATCGTCCCGAGTCGTTGAAGCTCAAGGTTACGGTTTGGGTAAGGTAATCACCGTCGAAACCGGGGAGCAGGCCAAGCTTGACCAGGAGCTGAAAGCCGTTGCATACTCCAAGGATGAGCTTCCCATCCCTGATAAATCTGGTCATCTGGTCATAGAGCTTTTCCTCCGTTCCCCTGATGGTGGCATGGCGGATCCTGTTTGCCCCCGCCTTCGCGGAACCGAGATCGTCTCCGTCGAGGAAACCGCCGGGAAGATTGAGGAAATGATAGTCATCCAGGCGTTTTTCACCGTTCAGAAGTTCGCTGATGTGGACAATATCCACCACATCCGATCCGGCGAGGCGGCAGGCATGGGCCATCTCCACTTCGCAGTTTGTGCCGTTCCCGGTGATGACGATACTCTTGACAATTTTACTTATGGTGGCCTTGGTCATAATGAGCCTTCCTGTATGGGACAGATCTTATTCGGATTCTAAATCAAAGCGCTATCTTCGTTGGCATCGTCATCGGCTCCTCGCCGTATAAACAATACGCCTGCGTCGCCTCTTCCTCGCCGCCTTGATATCATCTTTGATTTAGAATCCGAATTAATTCCCTCAAGTTGTTTTGTTTTACTAATGGCTATATTTTAAAATGACAGCGTTTTCTGCCATGCCGCCTTTAAATCCGTTATGGATTCCCTCATCAGGATCTCTCCCGTCGTGCCAAGCAAGGACAGGAACGGGGAGGCGGTGACTTCGCCTACGGCGGCAAAGACCATGGGATGTATATTTGAAACCTCTCCTCTGAGAATATCTTCAAATTCCTTTTGATGATCCGGCGAAACCGTAGCCACGAAACGGCTCTGGGATTCGGAAAAGAGAAGATTATCGTCCCTTTCGATCCCTTCCCGAGGGATCTTTGCCAGATCTATCTCCATCCCCAGACCGCCGGCAAAGGCTGTTTCGGCCAGGGCCACCCCCAATCCGCCGTCAGAACAGTCGTGACACGAGGCCACCAGTCCTTTCCCGATCGCCCTGGTCAGGGCCTTATATAGCCTTTTTGCCTGTTCCGCATCCACCCTGGGGCAGGTATTTCCCACATAGCCATGGAGGGCGTACCATTCGGAAGCGCCCATTTCATTGCGGGTTTCTCCCAGGACATAAACAATATCTCCGGCTCGCTTGGCATCCATTGTTACCACCTGGCGGACATCGGCGATCTTGCCGATAACGGAAAAAAGCAGGGTTGGGGGGATGGATATCTTTGTATTGTCGATGGCGTAATCGTTCTTCATGCTGTCTTTTCCCGAGATGCAGGGGACGCCATAGGCGATTGTATAATCGAACACGGCCTTGTTGGCCCGGACCAACTGGGCGAGTTTGTATTCTCCGTCGGGGGTCTTTTCCGATTGCACCGGGTCGCACCAGCAGAAGTTGTCTAAGCCAGCAAGATGATCGAGGGACGCCCCCGTGGCAATGGCGTTCCGGACGGCCTCATCGATGGCGCAGGCCGCCATGTGGTAGGCATCGATATCGCTGTAGCGGGGGCAGATCCCGTTGGCAACGACGATCCCCTCGAAGGTGTCCAGGAGGGGCCGGATTACGGCGGCGTCGCTGGGGCCGTCATTCATGGACCCCACCAGGGGTTTGACTACGCTTCCCCCCTGAACTTCATGGTCGTACTGGCGGACGACGGATTCCTTGCTGCAGATGTTCAAACGGGAGAGCATCTCCTTGAGGGCTTGGCCCATATCCGCAGGGGGAGGTAAAACCGGCTCTTCCCGGCAGGGAGTTGACCACTTGGCCCGCAGATTCATCTGGGGCAGCCCGTCATGAAGAAAATCCATGCGCAGATAGGCAACGGTCTGATTGCCATAACGGACATGGAACATCCCGGAATCAGTATATTTCCCCAAAACCGTGGCCTCAACGTCCATCTTGGCGGCCAGGGCGAGAAAGGCGTCAATCCTGACCGGATCGATGGCCAGGGTCATCCTTTCCTGGGATTCGGAAATGAGAATTTCCCAGGGGTTCAAACCGGGGTACTTCAGGGGGGCGCACTTGAGATCCATATCGCATCCCCCGGACAGCCGGGCCGTTTCTCCCACCGAAGAGGACAGGCCGCCGGCGCCGTTATCAGTGATGCAACGGTATAGACGCAGGTCCCTGGCCTTGAGAAGAAAATCAGTCATCTTTTTCTGGGTAATGGGATCCCCGATCTGGACGGCGGTGACCGGAGATCCTTCATGAAGTTCCTCGGAAGAAAATGTAGCCCCGTGGATTCCGTCCTTGCCGATTCGTCCTCCCGTCATGACAATCAGGTCTCCCGGCAGGATCTCCTTGGTATGAGTGGGTTCCCCCTGGATCGTGGCGGGCATGATCCCCCCCGTACCGCAATAGACCAGGGGTTTCCCGAGGAATCGCTCATCAAAGACGAGGCAGCCGTTAATGGTGGGGATGCCGCTCTTGTTGCCCCCGTGTTCCACCCCTTCCCGGACCCCTTCATAGATCCGCCGGGGATGAAGTATCCTTTTCGGAAGCGGTTTGTCGTAGTCCGGCGGGGCGAAGCAGAAGACATCGGTGTTGAAGATCAGTTTGGCTCCGTAGCCGGTACCGAAGGGGTCCCGGTTGACCCCGACAATGCCGGTCAGGGCGCCTCCATAAGGATCCAGGGCCGACGGCGAATTATGGGTCTCCACCTTGAAAACGAGGCTATAATCTTCGTTGAAACGAATGACGCCGGCATTGTCCACAAAGACGGACAGACACAAGTCCTTTTCTCCCATTTTCTCCCGGATCTGCTGCGTCGATCCCTTGATGCAGGTCTTAAAGAGAGAATCGATGGTCTCCGTGTGACCGGCGCCGTCTTCATAGCTGATGACGGCATTGAATATCTTGTGCTTGCAATGTTCCGACCATGTCTGGGCCAGGCATTCGAGTTCTCCATCCGTAATCCTGGCGCCGAGGCCGACCTTTTTTCTTTCCTCACGGACCGCGGGATCACGAAGATAATCCCGGAGGATCTGCATCTCTTCCCGGGTCAGGGCGAGGACCCGTTCGTTGCTGATTGCTGACAGCGCCTCTTCGTCAACATCCAGATCGATCTCCTCGGTCCTGATTTGTTCGGCCCCGGTTACCCGGGGTACAAAGGGAGTCATCCCCTTGCGTGTATCCCAGTCCCGGCGTGGGATCACTTCATGGCGTTCAATAAGGTCGTTGGCAAGGAGATTTGTGGCGATCCGTTCCGCTTCCCCACGGTCCAGGTTTCCCCGGAGGAGATACTGGCGGGAGGTGTGAACGCTGAAGGGACGGTCCGTTGATTTTCCCAAAAGCAGCTCCATGGCTTCCCGGGCCGTCTTGCCTACATTGTCGGTGACGCCGGGCCGGAAGCCTACTTCGATAAGCCAGTCGAACTTGTCCGCCAGGGCCCCGTCGATGACATAGTGCTGAATAACAGCATCCGAAAGGGGTCCGGCAGCTGCTTTTTCCAGCTCTTCATAAGAAAAGACGCCGTCGATGGTGTATACATCAACCGTTTTTACATCGTCGATGGGGATATGGAGATGTTCGTTTATCCGTCGTTTGATCTTAGCGCCGAGGGCGTCTCGGAGCCCTTCCTTAAAGCCGATTTCAATGCGATGGGCCATTTTTCCTCACAGCATTTTTTTTGCGGCGAGTATAGGGAAAGGCTGGGGGTGTGTCAAGAAAAAGGATGATCAAGCTTTGCTGCATATGCGGATACATGGTGGATTGCCCGCATGGCGTCTGAAAGCGTATCAAAAACGGTAATTCCCTTTTCTAAAAACGCCCTTCTTGCCCGTCGGAGCAGTTCTTCCACATCCATATCCTCCTCCCCTCTTCTCGGATTGGGAAGGACGATCACTACAGGCTTTCCTGTAATATCAGTTACTTCCCTGGCCGCTACTGCCATTTCGAGGTAAGGAGTCATTTCCTGGAAGGACTTTGTCCCCATCAGTGTGCCCAATGCCTTGAAATGATACAGCAGGGGCGCCTGGATCTGAATATCCACCCGCTCATCTTTTGCCGCTTGGATCAATGCCTCCCGGATCATGCGCGGGGGAACGTAGGGATTGGCTATATCGATGGGATTGGCGGCGCTGGAGCCGGGTTTAGGCAAGCATGACAAGACGGCCTCATAAACATCTCCCTCCAGATGGGGAAGGGACAGACCGTAAGCTTCCGCCATGTCGCAGGCCGCCACGCCCAGGGCGCCGCCCCCGCCGGCAACGGTGATTCCCCTGTAAATCCGGTGGGGCAACTGGGAAAACGCTAGGCAGGTCTGAGCCATTTCTTCAAGGCTTTGGACCTGAATCGCCCCCGCCTGGCGGAGGGCTGCCTCCCAGATAACCCGGCTTCCTCCCAGGGAGGCGGTATGGCTTGTTACCGCCCGTTGCCCCGCCTCCGACAGCCCGCCTTTGTAAACGACAACAGGTTTGACCGCAGATGTTTCCCGGAGGGCCCTGATAAATCGCTCCCCGTCTTCCACCCCTTCCACATACAGCGATACAATACCCGTTTCGTCATCGTCTCTGAAGTACTCCAGCAGTTCCGTCTCCCGCAGGTCGGCGCCGTTGCCAAAACTGACCATCTTGCTGAAGTGGACACCTGTCCAGGGGCCCATAAATGCAAAATCTATAGACATGCCTCCACTTTGGGAAATAAAGGCGACGGGACCAGTCTCTCTGGACAGATCCGGTCCGGGAAGCATGGTGAGCCCGCTGCGGGGACAATAAATGCCGAAACAATTAGGGCCGATAACACGAATCCCCCTGCCGGCGATGGCGCGAATCTCGCCTTCCAGGGCAGCGCCCTCCGGTGTCCCCAACTCTTGAAAACCAGAGGAGATGATTTCGGCCCCGATGGCCCCTTTCCTCCGGCATTGTTCAAGTGTTTCAGGCGCTTGTGATGCTGCCACGGCAATAATAGCAAAGTCTATGCTTCCGGGAATATCAGCGATGCTTTGATATAATTTTCTCCCCATTATTTCGCCTCCCCGGGGATTGACGGGGAAAAGTTCTCCCTCGAAACCCATGGATAAAAGCGAAAGAAAAATTCCCCGGCCGAAGCCGAAACCCTCTGTCGATACCCCAGCGACAGCGACCCGGCGGGGATGAAAAATCCGGTCGAGTTTTTTATGCAACATGGCAGATTACCTCATTGAGTAACGGTTCGACAGCGTTCGCCATGTCCTGGCGTAACTTCAAACTATGAGACCTTTGAAAAATGGCTTCGCTGCGTCTCAAAAATCTTTTTCGCTTCTCGTCAGTATGCATATACTTATGATTAATTACGAGATGTTAAGCCAAATCTCGGAACGGCGAAAAACATTTGATTCGCCGCTTACGAACCATTTTTCTTCGGTTATGCAAAGCTCTCACTATATCAAACAGTCGTCTGCATATAGCGAAGTGGCAGTAAGACTTCAAGGAAAAAACAAAGGAACGCCAAGATTCGTGAACCCGTAAAAAGTAAATAATTGTCCATAATCGACGGCTTCATAAAAATATTCGCAGACAAGGCGCGCCAATCCTGAGGAATGAGGCGTACTTGTCGTACGCCGCAGTGACGAAGGATGCAGCGCAACGCCGCATCCGGACTTTTTACAAAGCCGTCATAAAACATCTTGACAAGGGGAAGCTGCGCCATTATGAAGCGCCATTAAACCTGTGGAAGGTGCATCATGGACAAGAAAGTAGCGGTGATCGGAGCGGGAAATGTGGGGGCGACGGTTGCCCAACGGCTTGTAGAAAAAACATTATGTGATGTGGTCTTGATAGATGTTCTGGAAGGCATCCCTCAAGGCAAGGCCTTGGATCTTGCCGAGGCGGCCCCTATTGAGAAACACGATGCTATGATCAGGGGAGCGAACAGCTATGAAGAATCGGCAGGATCGGATATCGTCATCATCACTGCGGGCGTTCCCCGGAAGCCCGGAATGAGCAGGGATGACCTCCTGGCAATCAATTCCCGGATCATGAAAGCAGTGGTTCAGGAAGTAGTAAAGTATTCACCGGCAGCCATTTTGATCATTGTCAGTAATCCCCTGGACGCGATGTGTCATGTCGCATACGAGGTCAGCGGGTTTCCCAGAAGCAGGGTGATAGGCATGGCGGGCGTCCTCGACGCGGCGCGGTTTCGTACCTTTATTGCGATGGCGTTGCAGGTATCAGTGGAGAATATTCACGCCACCGTCCTGGGTGGTCATGGCGATACAATGGTTCCCCTGCCCCGATATTCAACTGTTGCCGGTATTCCGTTGCCGGAAGTTCTCTCACCCCAGCATATCGAGGTGCTGGTTGATAGAACTCGTAACGGGGGGGCGGAAATTGTCGGTCTCCTGAAATCGGGTAGCGCCTTCTATGCCCCGGCATCGGCGGCAGTAGAGATGGCCGAGGCAATTCTCAAAGATCGAAAAAAGATTCTTCCCTGTGCAGCGTATCTCCAGGGGGAGTACGATATTCAAGACCTGTTCGTCGGCGTTCCGGTAAAATTGGGTAAAGGGGGCGTTGAAGAGATCATTCAGCTTCACCTTACGGACGGGGAGATGTCAGCTCTGAAAAAGTCGGCGCAATCGGTGCGGGAACTTGTTGATACCATGAAGCGCCTGTCCTGATTTTAAATTCAATCTCTGAACGGTGAAAAACATTAATTCATCGCTTGCGAACCATTTTTCTAGGGTTATGCAAAGATATCGGGGAGGGGACGAGGTCTGTACTCAAGGGGCAGACTTAAAGGCGGGCTGTTGCCTTTTGGGCGAGTGAGAGCCGAAGCGTGTATAGATGACGGCGCCCAGACCCATCATCAGGGCTAAGACCTTTACCATCCAGCCTATGTATGGTATCCAGCCGATCAGCCATAAGACGACGAGACCCCAGAATGTTTCCCGGATGATGGGCTGGGGTGGTCTTTTGAGCAATGCATACAGCTTCTGTCCGAGAAGTTGGGACATGGCGATAAAACCAAGCAGACCCGCAGAAACAACCAGGATCATCTCCAAAGGTATAAGCACAATGCCGATCACGGAGACGGTCAATAAAATAGCCAATGGAACAACCAGCACCATTCCCAGAAGTCCCCATAAGGTAATCTTTACGGTTTCTTCCTGAATGGAAGCAGCTATGACCCGGATAGGTTTGGGTATCAGGACCACGATCAGGACCGTAATAATCAGGACACTGAAAAAGATTGTCAGGGAAAAAATTGCGAATACCCAGGACCAGCCCTCCCATTCATCACTGAGGACCCTGGTGATTACATCGGAAATATTTGATGAATTGATCTCCGTGATCGTTCCCTGAATTTCCGCTCCCTTTCCTATGACAATCACGCCGCCAACGGTGAAGACGTTTCCCCTGACCACCGCCTTTCTTGTCAGAACAATGGAATTGCCGATAGCGATGACGTTTCCCTCGACAGTTCCTGAGACCGTGATCTGGCCATTGACCGTCAGGACATGGTTTATCCGCACCCCTTCTTCAACCGTGACGTCCTCTCCGATTTTGAAGATCGTAGCATTTTCCGCCTGGACGTTAACGGCAAAGCCGATGGTAATAATCAGCATGATTGCGACAATCGTTTTCTTCATTTTAAAATCCCTTTGACATCTCCGGCGAGCAGGCCTGATTTATATTATTCAGGAACTTATTATCTACAAACCTGCTTATATTTTTGTCTGGAGTACTATCGGAAAGGCTCGTAGCTGTCAATCATAAAATCATGAGATTATTTAGATTGCTAAAAATATTATGCTTTATGTTTTATAGTAATATAATTTAAAAAAAAGCTTGATTTTTTGTTTTTTGTCTTATAGTAACAGCAACAGAATGAGGCTGATATAAAAGGCGTGTTATCAAATGGTTTGTATATGATTAACCTCATAGTGGATGAAGTCAGGGAATGCATACCATGAACAGTATTATCTTAAATAATTGAGGAGGTAGAAAAATGCTTCGTAAAGGACAAGAAGAAGCGGAGAAAAAAGGCGGAGAAAGCGTAGCGGAGCTTCTCAGAACCAATAGGTTGCTGGAGCAGGAAAATGCCGAGAAAAAGGTCGCTGAGGAGGCATTGAAGAGACGGGAAGTGGAACTGGAGGCCACCGCCAGATCCCTAGAAGAGCTGAATGCTGCTCTCAAGGTGCTATTGAAGCATCGGGAAGATGACAAGAACGAAGTCGGGGTCAAGGTTATCGCCAACGTCAAGGAGCTGGTCCTGCCTTATGTCGGGAAGCTTAAGGCTACCCCCTTGAACGAAACCCAGGCGATTCTGGTGGATATCATCGACATGCACCTTGCCGAAATCACGTCTCCTTTTCTCATGAAGCTGACCTCGACATACCTGGGGTTCACTCCTAAAGAAATTCAGGTAGCCAGCCTCATCAGAGATGCGAAGAAGACCAAGGAAATCGCAGCGATCATGAATGTTTCCAAAAGCGCCATTGATTTGCACCGTAATCACATCCGGAACAAGCTTGGTTTAAATAACAAGAAAGTCAATCTTCGTTCTTATCTGTCTTCGCTGCCATAGAGGATTTGCCGGCGCTTTTTCGAGGAATTTGGTCGATTGACAGACCCAGGTCTTTGCGGTGATTCTCACCGTAGAGCCGGGTCTGCTCTTTTATGGCCGGCTCGCCCCCCATCCCCTTTTTGTGTGGAACGATTGTTCTATTGTCGGGGGATTTCCTGTTGACACACGGGAGAAAAGAGGATAGCTTGATCAACTACTTGGGTGAGGTGATCCTTGCACAAATCCCTTATCAAGGTCATTGCCACAGGCTGCGGCAGCGGGTATTTCCCTTTTGCTTCAGGAACGGCGGGAACCGTCGCTGCCATTCCCCTGTATCTGGTCCTATCACCACTGTCTTGGCCGCTGTACCTTGTGACTGTGGTGGCCTTTACTTTTCTGGCCTTTTATACGTCTCAGGAGGCGGAAATGATCTTCCAGGAGAAGGATTCCTCCCGGATAGTCATTGATGAATGGGCCGGTTTCCTATGGGCGATGTTTCTCGTATTGCCTACGGTTCCCCACCTGCTGGGTGGTTTTGTGCTCTTTCGTTTTTTTGATATTGTAAAAATCTTTCCCGCCAATTTCTTCCAGAATCAATTGCCCGGCGGATACGGGGTGGTTATGGACGACGTCGCGGCGGGCATTTACGCAAATGTAGTCCTGCACATCCTGATTCGCTATGTGAATCTGTGAGCAGGACAGGGGGATGATTTGAAGACCGGCATTATCACCATTGGCAACGAATTGACGAGTGGCGGCATCCAGGATACGAATACCGCGCTCATTGCACGTCAGTTCCATCTCCAGGGCTGGGAGGTTACGGCAACCCTGTCGGTGGGAGATGACGAGGCGATGATCAAGAAGGCCCTTGATTTCATCCTGCCCTTGACGGATGCCGTTGTCATTACCGGCGGTCTCGGCCCGACGGCCGACGATATTACAACTGCCGCTGTGGCCAGGGCTTTCAACTTGCCGCTGTATACGGATGAAGAGGTCTTGAATCATATCAAGGCGATCTTTTCCAGATACGGTTTTAAATGGACGGAGAACAATTCCAAACAGGCGGTTTTTCCCCAGGGAGCTCAAATCCTTGACAATCCCGTGGGAACGGCTGCCGGTTTTTCCCTGCGGGTCCACGGAAAGGTCCTTGCCGTTATTCCGGGGGTCCCGGTCGAGGTAAAAAGAATGGTGCCCGAAGCCGTCCTTCCCCTCCTTCACAGCTCTTTTCCCGAGGAAACAACCTATCTGGCGGTCCGAACCCTGAAGCTCTTCGGTCTCGGCGAAGCGGCGGTAGATCAGGAGGTAGCCGGGATAGATCTGCCGGGGCTCGGCGTCGGCATCGGTTTTTATCCCCGCTTCCCGGAAAATCATCTCGTCCTGTCCGCAAGAGACACACTGGAGGCTGCGGCCTGGTTAAGGGTTAAAGAGGCAGAGGAGGAGATCCACAAGCGCCTCGGTTCGTATATCTTTGCCTATGACGAAGAAACCCTGGAAGGCGTCGTGGGCGGATTACTCAAAGAAAAAGGACTTACGGTTTCCGTTGCCGAATCCTGCACCGGCGGGCTGATTACCGACCGCCTGACGGATATTCCGGGCAGCTCCATGTACCTGGAGCGGGGGCTGGTGACTTACAGTAACAGATCAAAAACGGATCTCCTCGGGGTTCCGGAAGATATCCTCCAAAAGCACGGAGCCGTCAGCGAGGAGACGGCCCGTCTCATGGCGGAAGGAGTAAGGAGGCTTGCCGGTTCGGATCTGGGACTTGCGACCACGGGAATTGCGGGGCCTGACGGCGGCTCGGAGGCCAAGCCGGTGGGAACTGTCTTCATCGCCCTTGCCGACGGCATGGAAACTAACTGCCGGAAGTTCTCCTATCGCTGGGATCGCCGTCGTATCAAGATTATTGCGTCTCAGGCAGCGCTGATCATGCTGAAGCGATACCTGACCGGGGAGACGAACCATGAGTGAAAATAAAAATATCCGCGCCTTTCTGGCCATCGATCCTCCGGAAGTTGTTCTTGATAACATCCAAGCGCTGCAAAACCGCCTTAAAAAAAGCATCCAGGGTGCGATTCGCTGGGTGCGCCCGGAAGGGATCCACCTTACCCTGAAATTTTTCGGGGACATATCGGCGTACGACGTAGAAAATATTTCTGAGACCATTGCCAGTAAGACGACTACCGTCCCGCCGATCACCCTGGAGATCAGGGGTATGGGGGCGTTTCCGGACGTGAACCGTCCCCGGGTCATTTGGCTGGGAATAACCGGGCAGCTGGCCCCCCTGCTATCTCTGCAAAGAGATCTGGAGGAGGTATTCTCCAAGCTGGGCTTTCCGAAAGAGAACCGGCCTTTCCGGGCACATTTAACCATGGGACGGGTCAGGGTTCCCAAAGGGATTATCGGCCTTGCTCCGTCCGTTGAGGCGGGGCGGAATCTGATGGCTGGAAATTTCACGGTTGGGGAAATAACGTTGTTCCAAAGCAGCCTATCGCCGCAGGGTGCCATATACTCGAAACTTGCGGCGTTTCCCCTGCAGGGATAAAAGATTGTCTCAGGAAGCACTACGAGTTGCAGACCATTACTTATCGAAAAAGGAGGGTTCACGATGGGGGTAGATATGGACAGAAACAAAGCGGTTGACTTGGCCATTAGCCAAATTGAACGTCAGTTTGGAAAAGGGGCCATTATGAAGTTAGGAGGATCAGAGAAGATTGATGTGCCGGTGATCTCTACGGGTACTCTCAGCCTTGACATTGCCCTCGGTGTCGGTGGCGTGCCGCGCGGCCGGATCATCGAGATATATGGTCCCGAATCGGGGGGCAAAACGACGTTAGCCCTCCACATCGTAGCCGAAGCCCAGAGGCAGAACGGCTTGGCGGCCTTCATCGATGCAGAACATGCCCTGGATGTAACCTATGCCCGAAAAATCGGCGTCAATACCGATGAGCTTTTGATTGCCCAGCCGGACTCAGGAGAGCAGGCCCTGGAGATTACCGAAACACTGGTAAGGAGTGGCGCCCTCGATGTCCTGGTAGTGGATTCAGTTGCCGCCCTGGTGCCCCGGGCGGAGCTGGAAGGAGAGATGGGAGATGCCCAGATGGGCCTTCAGGCGCGGCTCATGTCTCAGGCGCTCAGGAAGCTGACTGCCAGTATCAGTAAATCGAGAACAACCGTTATTTTCATCAACCAGTTACGCATGAAGATAGGTGTTTTCTTTGGCAACCCCGAAACCACAACAGGGGGTAACGCCCTAAAGTTTTACGCTTCCATGCGCCTCGACATCCGGAAAGTCACTTCCATTAAGCAGGGACAGGATGTCATCGGTATGCGCACCCGTGTCAAGGTCGTTAAAAACAAGGTTGCCCCGCCATTTCGAGAGACCGAATTCGATATCATCTTTGGCGAGGGTATTTCCCGGGAAGGAGATCTCCTTGACCTGGCAGCTGAAAACGCCATTATCGAAAAGAGTGGCGCCTGGTATTCCTACAAGGGTGATCGCCTGGGGCAGGGGAGGGACAATACGCGAGTTTTCCTGAAAGAACATCCTGAAATCTTTAGTGAGATAGAGGAAAGGGTGCTGGACAAATTTGGATTGAAAACCAGAATCTCGGAATGATTAAAGGTATATGGAGGAGCGACCGGAGTTTAACAAGGCGAAGAAGATCTGCTGGCGACTCCTGGCCCTGCGGGATCACGGTGAACGGGAGCTGGCAGGGAAACTAAAAAATAAAGGGTTTGAGGTCGAGATTATTGCGGAGGCGATTGATTATTTCCGCGAACTGGGGTATTTGAACGATCAGTTTTTTGCAGCGAACCAGGCGCGGCGCCTGGCGACGGGGAAAGGCTACGGGAATCGCAAGATCTCCTCTTTTCTTCTTGAAAAAGGGATTTCCGAAGCCATTGTAGGAGAAGCGATTGTTACCGCCCGGCAAGAGTGGAGCGAAGCGCAGGCATTAAAATCTTTGATCAGAAAAAAGACAATCAGCGGGGACATCCAGGATGATCCTAAAGGGAAGCAGCGGCTTGTCCGCTATCTCATGGGCAAGGGGTTTCCACCGGGATTGATTTTCGAGATGATTAACCGATCGGAGGAGGAAGACGGGTATGACGATGACAGCAAGTGAGATCAGGGATAAATTTTTAAAATTTTTCGAGGCCTACGGACATACTATCGTTCCGAGTTCCAGCCTTATCCCGAAGGACGATCCGACCCTTTTGTTTACCAATTCGGGGATGGTCCAGTTCAAGGACTGCTTTTTGGGACTTGAAGACCGAGGCTACACGAGGGCCACAAGTTCACAGAAATCCGTCCGGGCCGGAGGCAAACACAACGACCTGGAAAATGTCGGTTATACGGCCCGTCACCACACCTTCTTCGAGATGCTGGGAAATTTTTCCTTTGGCGACTATTTCAAAAAGGAGTCCATCGCCTGGGGATGGGAGTTTCTGATCGAAAAGATGGGCCTTCCCAAGGATAAACTCTGGATAACAATTTATCAGGACGACGACGAGGCCTTCGAGATCTGGAACAAGGAGATGGGGGTTCCGGCGGAGCGCATCGTCAGGATGGGAATGGAAAGTAATTTCTGGATGATGGGAGAAACCGGTCCCTGTGGTCCCTGTTCGGAGATCCTCTATGATCAGGGACCGTCTGTCGGTTGCGGACGTTCGGAATGCTCCGTCGAGTGCGACTGCGATCGCCACCTCGAGATCTGGAATCATGTCTTCACCCAGTTTGACCGGGATAAGGACGGTAATCTCAATCCCCTTCCGAAGCCTAACATCGATACCGGCATGGGGCTTGAGCGTCTCGCGGCCATAGTTCAGGGTGTGCAGAGCAACTATGATACGGATTTGTTTACCCCGATTATTCAAGGGATCGCCAGGATCAGCGGCCGGGTTTATGGAACCAACGGGGAGGCCGATGCGTCCATGCGGGTTATTGCCGATCATAGCCGGGCCGTAACCTTTCTGATTGGCGACGGCGTCATGCCCAGCAATGAGGGGCGGGGCTACGTCCTCCGGCGGATTCTCCGCCGGGCGGCCAGGCATGGGAAACTTCTTGGTCTCGACCGGCCTTTCCTCCACGAAGTCGTTTCCATAGTAGTGGATACCATGAAGGACGCCTATCCTGATCTTGTCGAAAAAGAGTCATATATTCGCAAGGTAATGGTTAATGAAGAGCAGCGCTTCATCGAAACCTTGGACACGGGACTGCGGATCTTGGGTGAGGAGGTGGCCGTCCTCAAGAATAAGAGTGAAAAAATTATTCCCGGTGAGGTTGTCTTCAAACTCTATGACACCTATGGATTCCCTGTGGACCTGACGGCGGATATCGTCCGCAAGGACGGCCTTTCTCTTGATATGGAAGGTTTTGAGAAGGCCATGGAAGCTCAACGGGAAAAGGCCCGGGAATCCTGGAAAGGGAGCGGCGAGCAGGCCTTTGCCGACAGCTATAAAAAGATCTCCGTCCGGGGCATTGCCACAACGTTCATCGGTTATCACGGCATTACAGAAGCCACGGCAAGGGTCACGGCAATTCTCAAAAAAGACGCCGAAGTGGATCAGATATCGGCGGGAGATAACGCCGAAATTTTCGTGGAAGAGACGCCGTTTTACGGTGAGAAAGGCGGTCAGGTGGGAGATACGGGGATTATCTCCGGCGACGGTTACCTCTTTGAGGTCTGGGATGCTCAATGTCCCACCGATACCCTGATCACCCATATCGGCAAGATGAAGCAGGGAACCATAAAGGTCGGTGATGTCGTGAATCTCAAGGTGGATGAAGTTACCCGGCGGGCGACGGAGGCCCATCATTCCGGTACTCATGTCCTTAACGCCGCCCTGCTGAAGACGCTGGGCGATCATATCAAGCAGGCGGGTTCGTCGGTAACGCCGGAGCGCCTCCGTTTCGACTTCACCCACTTTGCCCGGATCGAGCCCGAGGAACTGGATAATATCGAAACCATTGCGAACGACTATATTCGCCGGAATGCCGATGTAAACACCCGGGTCCTTCCCAAGGAAGAGGCCATGAAAACCGGGGCGGCGGCGGTTTTTGATGAAAAATACAGCGATAATGTCCGGGTGGTGAAAATGGGCGATTTCAGCATGGAGCTCTGTGGTGGCACCCATGTGAACCGCACCGGCGACATCGGCGCCCTCAAGGTTATCGGGGAATCGGCTGTGGCGGCAGGCGTCCGGAGGATCGAAGCAGTCACCGGCGCCGAGGCCATAAAATACTTCAAGGCCGTCGAATCAGAACTAAAGAAGGCGGCGGGCGTCCTCAGGGCCAATCCGATGGAGCTTGCCGAACGAATCGAGAAGATTCAGAAACACCAGAAGGAACTGGAAAGAGAAATCGAGATTCTTAAGGGCAAGCTGGCGGCCAAGGATTCGGCTGATCTGATCAGGAAGGCCAAGGAAATCAAAGGGGTTCAAGTCTTGACGGCCGTTGTTGAAGCCCCGGATGTGAAGACCCTGCGTGACTTCGGAGACAAGCTGCGCGACAAGCTGCACTCCGGCGTCATTCTCCTGGGCAGCGTAGTTGAAGGCAAGGCGATGCTCCTGTGCATGGTTACCAAGGATCTCGTGAGTCGTTACCACGCGGGAAACATCATCAAGGCCGTGGCCCCCGTTGTGGGCGGCAGCGGCGGCGGCAGACCGGATATGGCCCAGGCGGGGGGGCCTAATCCCGAAAACCTGGAGCAGGCGTTAGCCAAACTGGGAGAACTGATCTGATCGCGTCAGTTCTTGGTTTCCGGTTCTAAATCAAAGATGAAATCAAGGCGGCAAGGCAGAGGCGACGCAGGCGTATTATTAATACGTCGAGGAGCCGATTGCCGATGCTAACGCGGATAGCGCTTTGATTTAGAAGCGGAATTATTTCTTTTCATTTTGTTGGGATATTCCACCCGGTCCGGACTGATAGAGCATCAGGTCGGGTGTATAAATACGCACCTTATTGTCCTCCCCCATCTGCGTAAATGTCCGGGCCTTGAGGATGGAGTACCAGACGCCGATCGGGCGTCCCTTGTCGTCAGACATAATAAACCCGTGCTGGAATTCTCGATATTCCTGTGCCTTTTCCTGCATGTGGAGGATCATGTCCCGGAAACTCTCGGGCGTCGGTTTAATAGGTTTCCAGAGGTCGGAATCAAGAACGTACTGCTTCTTCAAGCCGATCAAGGCATTGGGGAAAAGATCCGGACCGCTGTAGTAATAATTCATACCCGGGTCGATCTTGAAGGCGTCGAAATCCTTTGTCACCTGGCCATCGGGATAGATGTTTCCGTATCTGCCGCCCGAGCACCCCGCCACGGGGAAGACCATGAACAAAATCAATATCATTACCACTATTCGCTGCCAATACATAATCTTCATACCTCCTCAATTCTTGCTGTCTATTCAAGAGCTTCCAAAATCAGTTTGGTGCCCTCCAAAGTAGTGTTGACGTTCTGCAACTGGTCTTCGGGGCTGAAAACTGCTATGGAGCCCAATCCCTTTGCCCTGTCTAAAAAACATGCCGACGCCTCTCCCAGTTTATCGATGGTCATTGCCATGATTTCTTCCCGGAGGGTCTGCCGGTAGGAATCGGTCAGTCCTGATAAATGGCGGATCATGGCCGTGTAGCCCTTATTGGATGGATCCATGGGCCGATCCAGAACGCCGATGGTCCCGATGACGGCCTTATCGAGATCCTCCTGGGAGATGTTTTGTTGATTCAGCGCCGTAACGGCGTCATCGTAGACCTTCAAGGTACGGAGAATGTGGGGATCCCGATATGACAAAAACGAGAAGACCCCGACGAGGGGATCATAGGACGACATCCCCCCGTACGCGCCTCCCTGTACACGAATCTGTTTGTAGAGATAGCCGTTCGATAAAAACCGTGATGCAACCATGAGGGCGGCCGTATCGCTGTGACCATAGGATGGCGCCGGCAGGGATCGAGCCACATAGGATACCTGCGCCGGGATGATGACTCCCCGGTCAACGGGTTCCAAAATTGGCGGCACAATGTTCTCCGCAAAATTTCCGGACGGGAATCTTGCGACGAGAGGGGCAAGGTTGTCGCACATCGTCGTCAGTCCCCGTTCCTCTGCCGTCAGATTGATGGTCAGTCTATCTTTTCTGAAAACCTCCGTTTTCAGACGGAGCAGTTTTTCCAAAAACCCCTCCCGGTTGTCGGCGAGTTCGTCGGCCATCTGCTTCAAGCAGTGGAGCTGTGTCTTACCGTGCCACTGTTCGTCACGCCATGCCGATACGGACAGGGACGAAGCTGCCAGACGCCGGGCAAAAAGGTGGCCCGAGGGGACAACGGAGGCATGAAACCGGTTCTTCTTTTCCACCAGGAGATCCTGCATGCGCCGTTGATCCGTCAGGTCGCCCGCACAGAGCAGATCCGACAGGATGCTGATCGCGTCCGGGATATTTCTGTCCAGGGTCTTGATGCGAAAGATCATTTCCTGCCAGGACCGCCCTTGATTCATGATCAAGCCGGCATTAAGCGAGCACCTGATTCCTCCCGTTTTCAGAGAAATACGTTTGGACATATCCTCATAACCCATGCCGGCGGCTCCCATCTGGGTGATGAATTTACCGAGGAGCGGAAGATATGGTTGCAGGTCATCGGGGATCGTGGAGATATCAAAGGCCAGATCCATGTAGGAGATGCCATTGGTAAACAGATCATGAGTCATCGCCTTGGTGTTGGCTACGGAAATATGTTTCCCGGGGATACTTTCCGTCTCGCTGCCGATATCCGTGATTTTCAGTCTGGGGAGCGTCGCCACGGCGGCGGCTGGATCCGGTTCCGTCTGGAATGCTTTTAACTCCCGGACCTCCTGATGTATCCTCTCCTGCTCACTTTTTGACAGGGATTCCTTGATCCCGTCCATCTTTTTTCTGAAGTCCCCTTCCCAGGTATCCATGCAGGTCGGACTCGGTTCCATTACCGAGAGGATACAATGAGGGTTATCAATCAACCAGCTTTGGATCAGCTCCTCAAAGAGCGACGGGTTCTCCCGCCACTTACGGCGGATCATCTCGATAAGGCCGGGGAAGTTCAGGCTATGGAGGGGATCTCCGTCATACATCCAGGTGTGAAAGACCCGGTTCATGAGGATGATGCCATAGGGATAGTTCTGGCGTACGATTTCCCGTCCCCGGAACTCGATTTGATGAAGAGTTCCTTCAATGAGTTCCTTGTCCACCCCTTCCCGGACGACCTTGGCCAGGGTGCCAAGAATCAGGGATTCAATGGCTTCTCCCTTTTGCACTTCTGTGCCCCGGAGGCCGACGGCGAATACCACCTGTTTGTAATCACGCTCAAAACCCGTGACTGGCGATAGATCCTGCCCCAGTCCAGAGTCAATAAGGGCCTTGCGCAACGCCCCGGCAGCGCTGCCCACGAGAACCCCGGTGATGACCTGCAGCAGAATCACCGTTTCTTCATCGGTGTTTTCCGTGAGCAACCAGGCCATGTTGACGCTTGCCTTGCCCTGGGGATCATCATCCTTGCCGATGGGAAAGATGTCTTGAACCGCCCGCGGTGATGACCACCTTTCCTGGGTGGGAATGGAAGAGTCCAGAGATATCCGGCTAAAATCCTTCAGCATCTCCTGAAGAAAAAGGAGGTGGTCGCCTGTGGGAATATCCCCGTAGATAAAGATCCGGGCGTTGCTTGGCGAATAGTAAGCCTGATGAAATTCCTTGAACTGCTCATAGGTCAGGTTGGGAATATCAGCCGGGTTTCCCCCGGAGTCAAAGCGGTAGATGGTGTCGGGAAAGATATTCTCCTGAATGGCCTTGTACATTAGATTGTCGGGAGATGAATAAGCCCCCTTCATCTCGTTGTAGACGATTCCGGAGATAGTCAGATTTTCTTGCCCCTCGGCGTTGGCAGCCCATTCTATGTGATGTCCCTCCTGCAGGAATGTTTCTCTGAGGAGGCGGGGCCGAAAGACCAGGTCCGTATAAACGCGGGCCAGATTGAAGAAATCGACTTTAACCTGACTGGCAACGGGATAAATGGTCTTATCGGGATAGGTGAAGGCGTTGATAAAGGTCTGCAATGATCCCCTCAAGAGTTCATTGAAGGCGTCTTTTACAGGATATTTTTCCGAACCGGCAAGGACCGCATGTTCCAGAATGTGGGGAAGGCCGGTGGAATCTGTAGGCGGCGTCCGGAAGGCGGCGGCGTAAAGATTTTCCCGGTCATCGCAGTGCAGGTGCAGAACCTTTGCCCCGGTGACGATATGTTCGATTTCATAAGCTGTAACGCGGATTTCGGGGATCTGTTCAATCCGCTTTACGAGAAAACCAAACTGTGTCTCACCGGCTCTCAACATTGCCTTCGGGCAATTATTTACTGCTGACATATCTATTTTTTCTCCTTAACTTACCGTAGGGCGCCATAACGGCGACTGATCAATTATATACCGGAGATTGGGTTTCGCGTCAAATTTTCAATGCCATGTCTAAATGAAGATAGCGCTTTGACTTGGAACTGGAATAGCCGCTCTTGACAGGGCGCCGTTTTACCGTGTAGGAGGGGACCGTGAAGAATAAACCCAACATGGTTGTTATCCTCGGTCCTACCGCATCGGGGAAGACCCGTCTGGCCGTCCGTCTGGCAAAGGATCGCGGGGGTGAGATCATTTCCGCCGACTCCCGGCAGGTTTATCGGGGCATGGACCTCGGTACAGGCAAGGATCTCCTCGACTATACCATAGATGGCGTCGTCATTCCCTTCCATCTTGTCGATATTGTTGAACCGACAGAAGAGTTTCACCTTTTTGCCTATCAGCGCCTTTTTCACCGCTGTTTTAAAGATATCACGGCACGAGGCGCTCTTCCGGTGCTTGTGGGTGGCAGCGGGATGTACCTGGAAGCAGTCATCCAGTCCTATGATCTGCAGGAGGTTCCTGAAAATAAGGACTTGCGCCGGGAATTGGACAATCTGGATATGGGTACTTTAGCCAGCCGGTTGCAGGCTATCCAATCCGATCTGCACAATAAGACGGATCTCCTGGACCGGGGACGCCTGGTGCGGGCAATCGAAATCGCTGAAGCTAAAAGGGTTGAAAGGGGGCAACCGGCAGACGGTATGACGGACGACAATCTTTTGGAATCCAGCTGCCGGCCTTCGGCCTCCAGCCCGAGGTATCTATCATCGATCCTCCGACCCCTGGTCATAGGCGTGCGGTGGGAGCGGGCCATCCTGCGCCAGCGCATAACGGAAAGACTCTACGCCCGTCTCCAGTCAGGCATGGTGGAGGAAGTAGCCGCCCTGCATCAAAGGGGTGTCAGTTGGGAAAGATTGCATCATTTCGGCCTTGAATACCGGTATATCAGCTTATATCTTCAGAACCAGATGAGCTTTGACGACATGGCGAAAACCCTGAATACCCGCATCCACCAGTTTGCCAAGCGGCAGGATACCTGGTTTCGGAGGATGGAAAGGCTGGGCGTCGTCGTCCACTGGATTCCGGGGGATGATTATGCCGCCCTGCGATCACTTGTGGAGGATCGCCTGACAGGATAATGTATTCCTCCCACCTTGACAAATATCTGCATCGCTATAGCGTTTATGAGGGCTATCCCCTTTACGGAGGCGAAATGGGCGATCTCGACCAGATCGTCGTCATTCCCGCTTTGGCAGAAAAAGAGGCCCTCTTTCACACCTTGGCCAGCCTGGCCCGTAACGGGGAAGATGAATTAAAGCACACCCTGGTCCTCTGCGTTATCAATAATCGTCCCTCCCCATTTGCGACGACGGAAGATATCCTGAATAACCTGGATACAATGATGATCATGAAAGGTATGATCAAGGGAGACCTGCCTGATCATCATCTTGCCGGCACGAATATCACCGCCCTTGTTCAGGAGACACTGGCAAGGCCGCTGCGTCTCGCCTTTATCGACGCCTCTTCGCCGGGGCATGAATTACCTCGCAAGGGCGGCGTCGGTCATGCAAGAAAGATCGGGATGGACAGGGCGCTTACTTTATTGGATCCCCTGCATCATGGAAAGAAAAGGATATTCTGTCTGGATGCAGACGCCCTTGTAGATCCAAACTATCTGTCTTCCCTTCGGAACCATTTTGAACGTTTTTCCCCACCGGGGGCGGTTGTTGCCTTTTCCCATCGCATACCGGATGATCGCTGCCTCGCGGCGGGAATTTGCTGTTATGAAATCTTTCTCAGGTATTATGTCCTCGGACTTGGTTGGGCCGGCTCTCCCTATGACTTTCACACCATTGGATCCACGATGGCCTGCACGGCATCTGCATACACCACTGTCCGCGGGATGCCCTGTCGGCAGGCGGGAGAAGATTTCTATTTTCTGAATAAATTAGCGAAACTCGCCCCCCTTGGCTATGTCGGCGACACCACTGTTTATCCCTCCGCCCGACCGTCAGGTAGGGTGCCTTTCGGGACGGGTCGGCGCATGCTGCGTTTTCTGGAGGGTGCTCATGATGAATATCTTACCTATGATCCCAGGGTCTTTGCTGTCCTGAAGGCATGGCTGAAGGAATTTGCCCGGGAACCCGACAGTTCCGGTAACGACCTCCTGGCAAGGGCGTTGTCGATTTCACCCCGGCTTCACGCCTTCCTTGATCGCAACGAATTTGCAACCGTGTGGGAAAGGATCAGAGGCACCAACCACGGTCATGAATATTTGACAAGACAATTCCATGGCTGGTTTGACGGTTTTAAAACCCTGAAACTGATTCATGAACTCTCGGCGGATGACTTTCCGCCGATTCATACGTTCAAGGCCTTGAAAGTCCTTTTCCAACAGATGAACATTCCCACTCCCGGCATCCTTGACGACAACGAATGCCGGAGCCTTGATGAACAGATGCTGGTTCTTGACTTTCTTCGTCAGAGAAGCTTTGATGGCCCCTAAGAGCCGATGCGCTGGAGAACGATGCTGTGGTCTCCCGTGTCCATATACATCTTGTTGCCATCGATGCGGTATCTGGAATTGATCACATAGTTTGGCTTGTTGATGACCAGCGTGGAGCCTACGACGCGGTAACTTTCGGTATCTGTATCGACCTTGCCATTTGTATGTGTCGTTGTCGTGGTAACCGTACCATCCTGATTGAAGCGCGTAATCATTGACTGGTAATGTTTCTTGGGGCGTGGTGTGACGCTTACAACTTGCCAGGTTGTATTCGCAAGGGGCTGCACTTCCGCTTGGGTCACCTTCTGGCGTTTCTTAGTATCTGACTTGTCTACCTCGTTACCGATGATATAGCCGAGTCCAAGACCAACTCCCGCGCCGATGAGGGTTCCTGCCGTGTTGTGACCGATGGCTTGCCCCACAAGCGCTCCCACGCCGGCGCCGCCAACGGCACCCATCTCGGACTTGTCCATGGTCGCGCAGCCGGCGCCGAATAAGAGCACTATGCAAAGTATACCCAAGCAAACATTCTTTTTCCATCCTTCGATTTTCTTCATCCCCAACTCCTTTCATCCCGTTATCAATTGATTATAACAGCTTAGTCGCGGAGGCCGCTTTATCCGGATACCTTTACTTAGGAGATCCTCACGCTCACTCGGGTCGTATCACAATTATCGAGAAAATTAAATCATTGATTGCGGAATGAAGCACTGAATCGACAACAAAGCCTCTCTCTAGGTTACCACATCCCACAAATCATTATCAGGTGATCAAAAGTATTACCTGAAAAACCCTGTCCCCAATCCAATAGACGGCAACAAGCGTAGTGATAAATATGAAAAAGAAGCGCATGAGGATAGTAGTCCGCTGACTCTGGCGGGCGATATATGAACGCGGCATGGAGCTTAGGATGAGCATGAATATGAGGAAAAAAGAGAATGGGTTAAGTAGGGCAGCATTGAAGAAGTCTCCCTGTATCAATGAAGTCATCGCCCTTGTCATTCCACAGCCTGGGCAAGGGATACCAGTTATCGCCTTGAACGGACAGAAAATGGGAATTTGGTGAATGAGATTTCCAACGGCGATAATCGACGTATTATGAATTAAGACGAGAAATAACAATATCCCAAGAAAGGCAAGAGAAGCTTTTCTGGGAATCAAATACATTTCCATTGTTTTATTTACCGAAAAATTTGTTTATTTCTTTCTGTTGAATAGCGTCAGCCACAATAGACAATCCGAAAATGGTAAGAAAAACACTCATGGCATCAATATTAGCGGAGACCATAATACCGTGCTTCGTCTGGGCTTCCATAAGAGATCTCGCAAATATGTACTGGAAATAAATATGGTAGATGCCACAGGTAATCAATGTCAGTAGCGCCCATTTTATAAAGCTGTATCTTTCTTCACCAAGGAGATAATTGATCGCTCGCATTTCTCTTGCCTGCCAAAATAAATTATAGATAAAGCATGTAATTATGCAAAATATTATATCTTTTGCGATACTTGATGTGAATTGATCTGCTGCTTCCTGTGAGAGCTGAGGGTTTTGCATGAGAGACCTCCTTATTTTTTAAATAACGATTCCTACTTCGATACCATATCAAGAAGGGAGCATCAACATGATAAACAATTGCACCCTGACAGGCAACATCGGCGCCGATCCCGAGATATTTTACAATTCTGATGACAATCCTGTGGCCTCATTTAAAATCACTTTTCAATCATCAAAGAAAAAGACCGCCTGGATCAAGGTGGTCTTTTCCCAGAGATTGGCAGAGATCGCTTCCATCTATGTCCATAAATGCGCCGGAATTGCTGTTGTCGGATACCCGGAGTGCACTTGAAGAAGGATTAAAGATGCCGGCGAAGGTTATTGACTTTCCGAAGGCGGTGAATGGTTAAAAAAAGACCCCCAGAGAGGCATCTCTGAGGGTCTTGTGTCCGGGCTCAAATGGTTCAGGGTGTAATTTGTAACCCCTTGATTTTATTTGGCGTCCCCACGGGGAGTCGAACCCCGGTTACAGGCGTGAAAGGCCATATTTCATATTTTACCGTAATTTACTTAATCGTTTCATTATTCATTAAAATTCATTAGTTTACGCTTCTATATTTTACCTTGACATACTCAAAAATACCCGTATATTGGTCTTGCCTGCTGGGGATAGTGCTGGGGATACAAGAAGCGCGTAGTTATTGAAAGGAGCCTTTACAATGCCTAAACAAGAGCGATTCAAGACGAAATATCCGGGCGTCTATTTTATCGAGGCGGATGGAGCCAGGGGAAAAGAAAAAATCTATTATATCTTCTATCGGCGCAACGGGAAGCAGATTGAGGAAAAGGCAGGGTGCCAGTATGCCGATGATATGACTGAAGCGAAGGCATCAGGGATTCGATCCGACAGGATGAGGGGTAAAGAGCCTTCAAATACTGAAAAGAGAGAAATAGAAAAGGCGGTCAAGTTGGCAGTGGAGGGAAAGTGGACGTTATCAAAATTATGGAAAGAATATTCCAGTCAGAGGCCGGATTCAGTCCCGATAAAGTTTGACGGTTATCGGTTCAAGAAATACCTGGAACCGACATATGGCAAAAAAGAGCCCTCTGAGTTGCACCAACTTGAAGTTGATCGACTTCGCATTAACCTCTTGAAAGAGAAGTCACCACAAACAGTAAAGCACGTCCTGGGGCTTTTAAAGCGTCTCTGCAATTTCGGATTGAAAAAACAGCTTTGCCAGGGAATCAATTTTAAGATCGAAATGCCACGGGTTGACAATCAGAGGACGGAAGATTTGACGACAGATCAGCTCAAGAGTCTATTGGTTGCTATTGATAACTCACCCGATACTGAAGCGGCGGACTTTATGAAAATGGCGCTGTTTACCGGCATGAGGCGCGGGGAACTGTTCAAGCTGCAATGGAATGACATCGACTTTGATCGAGGTTTTATCAATATCCGCCATGATCCCAAAGGCGGAAAAAGCCAGATGATACCATTGAATGAGCAAGCAAGGACTATCCTTGAGAATCACCCAAAGACGGCGGTAAATGTCTTTGCCAGGGCTAACAAGGAACCCTTCACGAATTTTATCAACAAGCGAGTCAGGATTATACGTGACACGGCGGGCCTTCCTTCGAGTTTCCGGCCATTGCACGGGCTACGCCATGCATACGCCTCTATGCTCGCATCATCCGGGCAAGTAGATATGTATGTTCTGCAAAAACTACTCACACATAAATCACCCCTTATGACACAGAGATATGCCCACCTTCGTGATGAGACCTTGAGGAAGGCGTCAACGCTGGCTGGGAACATCATTGCGCAGGCTGCAAAAGGAAAAGAAAAATCGAAATCAGAGACTACAACGACATAATGAAAAACCGAGGATAGGTCAGCGTCTTGAACAGGACGGACAAGCGAGGGTTCTTCCCCATTTACCCAAGAGTAAAACAATGAGACATGAGAGGAAAAGGTAATGGATGAAACAGTAAATGACAAATGGATTAGCGGTCAAGAGTTAAATAATTATCTCACGGAACTTGAGATTATCCAAGCCATCAAAAGTAAACAACTGACACCCTATGACAAAGACACAGGGGAAAAGATTGTTGATGTCACTACACTATTTCACAAGAAAAAATCATTTAAAGAAATCTTACAAGAGAAGAGGAAGGAGAGCGCCTACAACTGGTGTTATCATCTGACATTATGTGCCAAAGATGATAGTGGACATTATCGTCCTGCGACAGAAGCAGAAATGGCAGCGCATTCAAGAGAGGAATACAAGAACCAAGGAACTTCTTTTGTCGTTCTTGATGGACACGTGATGCATAAGTTTACCGCCGATTTGGCAAACTTGCAATTTGAATTATCAGAATTAAAGCGTAGCATTGTAGAAAAAGAAAATCTTATTAAATCTGATGTTCCGGATAATGATCCAATACGATTTGATGAAACCATAGGTAAAAGCAAGCTAAAGACGCAATGCCGTAAAATAGCAAGAGACTATATTTCAGTAAAAACCGCAGAAGAAAAAGTGCCAATTATAGCCGAGGCTATAAAAATTATCCGCAGGGACTTTGCCAGCAATTACACTGAAAGGCAGATCCGCAACTGGATAACCGAGAAGCCGCGCATTTTTCCAGTAGAGAGCAGCAAAAAGGGAAGAAGAAAAGATTCCTAATTCGTGTCCCATAGAACACTCCAACGCCAAAGAAATTCCCCAGTCAGGGGAATTTCTTTTTACTCAGCGATAATCATTCAATAATTAATTTCCCAAAATAATTTCCCCAAAATCTTACTCCGGGAGTTTAAGAGTAATTTACATTATTATTTCAATTGTTTACCATGCAGTCATGGAAGGCACTACTGCCAACCTGAACATATTAGGAGGTCAAACAATGGAAATCAATGAACTGCTCAAAAAACCCTACCTGAACGAGACAGAAGTGGCGGCAATCACTGGCCGGGCGCTTTCAACCCTTCGGAATGAACGTCACCTTCGGCGTGGTTTCCCTTATCTGAAGGTTTCAAAGCGTTCGATCAGATACAAGACAGAAGATGTTTTGGCTTGTATGGAAGCGCGCAGGATCAACTTTGACGATTCGATGAGGGCGAGGCGGTAATGGGAGCCATGAACCTAATCAAACGTTACAGTGAGGCATTGCAGGACATACCGGTTCCCGGTTGTGGCTGTCATCCTTATCTGCTGACCGTCAGTAATTACGGTGTCATTTGTGACTTCAGCGCAGAGCAGATCTTTACAGACATCCGGCGAGCAATCCCCCAGGGAACCAGACAAGTCTGTGACGGGGAGATCACGGACGCAATAAATAAGGCACTGGCCGACCGCACCGGGGGCACCTTTAGCCCACGCCAAAGGACGAAACCGGTAGTCAAAGACGGGAAAGCTGCCCTTCAAAGGATCATTGAGCAGGGGAAGATCAGCGATGAAACAGGCCTTCGGGAGACGTCGCCGGTTCGTCTTTCGGATATTTCAATAGGACTCACATAAGGAGGTGCTTGAATGGAAAAGGTGATTACCAAAAATACGGCAGAACTTGAACGGCTTGAAGGGGTCATTAACCGAAACCTGCAATCATTCTATGAGGTGGGTTTGGCACTAATGAAGATTCGTGATCTGGCACTTTACCGAGATGTGCTTGGATTCGACACATTTGAGGCATACTGCAAGCAAAAATGGGATTTCAGTCGTTCCTACGCCTACCGTCTGATCGATTCAGCAAAAGTAATCGAGATCGTGTCGCCAATTGGCGACAAAAAGCCAGAAACCGAATCCCAAGCCCGCGCCCTTGCCTGCCTAACACCAGAGCAGCAACGCGAGGCTTGGCAGAAGGTCATCGAGACAGCCCCAGAAGGAAAGGTCACGGCGGCGATTGTTAAAAAGGTTGTCCGTGAAATGATAGCGCCGAAAATGGAAGCGGTGTCGGAACCACTCAAACCGACAATTCCTAAAGACGCTATTTATTGCGCAGAAATTGCCATCAGTCATCTCGGAAAAATTTCTGATGATGACCCTAAAAAGGATGTGGCACTCGATATGATTCTGAACTGGATAAGTGACCACAGGGATATGAAGGTGCACCATGAATGACGCGATTCTGCTTCTCGAAACCCTCTACCGACCAGAGGATCTGCTTTGGGTCGGCGATCGGAACGAACCGGGGAGTATCGGCGATACGGTCAGGACTGCTGGCGAGTGGATCGCCATTTTCAGAAACGGTGGCGCAACGGCACCTCATATTATCCCCAACCCACTGACCGGTACACCTGCGCCTACAAAGGCAGGTGACAAGATCAGCCTACGAGGTGATTCGAATGTCGCAACATACCGCTTCTGTATGGTCGAGTTCGACAACCTGAATAAGGTGGATCAAATTCGCTTCTGGTCTGCGATCAAGCTGCCGATTGTTTGCCTGATAGATAGCGGCGGGAAGAGCATACATGCGTGGCTGGAGGTCTCCAAATTGGCCCAGGTTGAACGATCAGGTGAGTGGGAAGAACATGTCAAATGTAGCCTCTACAATGAGATTTTAATGCCTCTGGGGGTTGATACGGCTTGCAGTAACCCGGCACGTCTTTCACGGCTGCCGGGACATTATCGAAGCGAAAAACAGGCATGGCAACGGCTGCTTTGGTTGTCACCTGAAGGGAGGCCAATATGCCAGAAGTAAGCTACCTGAAGGTGGTCAAAGACCAGCTTCTTGCGACCGATATGCCGCCTACTATCAACGTGGCTGACTGGCTTGAATCGGAGCCCTCTGAGCCGGATCAGATTTTTGAGGATACCTTTGATGTCGGGGATAAGATTGCGATTATAGCATCCTCAAAAATGAGGAAGACTTTTTTTCTTTTGCAAATGCTTCTCTCGATAGCTGCCGGGCGTCGGTTCTTAGCGTGGGAAATATCAAAGCCACGGCGAATCCTTCACGTTCAATTTGAGATCCAAGATCAGCACTACCATCGGCGTGTCAAGCGAATGTCGAAGACGATGGGGATTACCTCTGCCGACCTGGGAGATCGCTTTCATATTTTGAATGCTCGTGGACTTGGCCTTTCTGGCCCAGAAGGGATCAGTAAGGTCGGGTTAATCGCGGAGACGATTAAGCCGGACATTATCAGCTTCGACCCCCTCTACAAAGTGGCAACGGGTGCAGAGAACGCGGCTGAGGACTTGAAGGGAATTCTGAATTGTTTTGACGAGATCGCAAATAAAACAGGCGCGGCGATTCTATACGTGCACCACGACTCAAAGGGAAATTCAGGCGACAGAGACGTTAGAGACAGGGGCGCGGGATCAAATGTTCTTGGCCGTGACTACGACGCCGCTATCACTCTCACACCCCACGCTCAAGAGCCGGATACCTCAGTGGTTGAAACACTCCTGAGAAACTACCGACCGCAGGAGCCGTTCGTCATTCAATGGTGCGAAAATGAAAAAACCGGGGGTTACCGTTTTGAGGAAAGGAGCGACATCCTGCCGCAGAAGAAGACATCCAGCACCAGAACGCAAGCACCGGTGCTCCCTTCATACTTGCCTTATGCCGTCTCTATTTTGGGGACTGAGGAAATGGAGATTGCTCCGTTCAAGGAACTTTTCAAGGGCAAGACCGGTCTGGGCGACACCAGAGTTAAGAGCTTCATGGCCTGGGCAACGTCTGGGGAGCATCCACCTCTCATAACGCGGGAAGAGCGAGGTATCGGGAGGCATAAAAAATGGGTCAAGGATGGAAGGAGCGCGGGCCGTGAAAGTTAACTATCCGGCCTCTCATCTTTTTCTAAGAGCGGTTAGAACGTTCAGAAAGGTTAATCTTTCTAAGAAAGTTCTAACCGCTCTAAGAACATAGAACGGTTAAACCCCTTTAGGGGTTAACCGCTCTGCTCTATGAGCTACGATGCAAGAAGGGGGAGGCCGGAAAATGAAGATCATCCCCCTCCCCTAAGGGCTGATCAAGGGACACCACAGGCCATGGCGGCCCACGCGGGGGGGGCGGGAAAGCTTAGTTAATGGCTGGAGTTGAAATAATGAATAAAGGCTTGTTTAGAAAGGAGATAATTTTATGCGGTGTCGGATGTCAAATACTATGCGCTACCCTACCGGGTTCTCGTAATCCTCCTATAGATACCATCAGTCGGCATCGACTGAGGATGATCATCCCGTTCTCTCCTGTCATAGAGAGGAGAGGGATGGCTGTTGGGTAGCGGGGTAGTTGTCACAGAATGGATTACAGGGGCACAGAGGTCATTCTCAGGCGTTCTATGCCCAGTATCTTTTAACAGATGGACTCAGCTTTGAAAGGAGCTTGAAATGATCGAAAATATTGGGAAAGACATCATAGAAGAAATCGCCCGGCTTCACTTGATCGTTGATAAAATGGGTATATGTATAAAGGGGCATATCACTGCCCAGTTCCAGGATGGAGAGAAGAGCATTTTTGCTGACTTCCATGCAGGGAACTATGACCGTATTGTCAAAGGTATGGTTTCAGATTTTCAACATCAAGATTGGGAGCAACTCGCCATAAATGCCACATTCCTTTGGTATTTGGACTGGTCGACGTTTCTGGGGCGGGATTTTCTTGCGAAGGGCGACGCGCCCGAAAACTTTAAATTGAATTAGGAGGATACATGAAAACCGATAAATTATATAATATTATGAATATAGCAACATTGGAAGGCAGCGAAAGCTTGGTTCCCGCAGTGAAAGAGGTTCCAGATATGACCAGAGAAATATCACTTGCACCGAAGATGAAGTTTTTGGACGGCGCAATGGTGCCTGACGCTAACTTTGACAGCAAAGAAGGTCTTGATCGATATATGGAAGCATTGACTGAAGCCACAGGGACAAAGGATTATGAATTGTCGATCAATTTTATTATGAAAGCACTTGATGGCTGTCTTGTCCAAAGGGACAACCAGAACATCCGGCCTATCAATAATGTTATTGCGACTATGGCGGAACTTAATCCCCAGGACGTCACAGAGGGGATGTTGGTAACGCAGATGATTGCCGTGTTTCATCAGTCGATGAAACACATGGAGGGGGCTACACAGGCCAATAGTATGGATCTGGTTGAAAGGCATACCAACATGGCAACAAAGCTCCAAAGGACGTTCACGGCCCAGATGGAGGCCCTGAACAGGCATAGGAGGAAGGGGATGCAAAAAGTCATCGTCCAGCATGTCCAGGTGAATAATGGCGGTCAGGCAATCGTCGGAAGTATTGAAGGGGGGGGTAGCAAAATTAGTGGAAAAAACTGAAAATCAACCTCTTGCGATGCATATCTCTGCCCGGTGTGGTGCGAAATGCAAGCGGACAGGGCAGCCATGCAGAGGCCCGGCGATGTCTAATGGTCGGTGCAGGATGCACGGGGGGAAATCCCCAGGCGCACCGCTGGGGAATAAGAACGCTTTGAAGCATGGGTATTATGAAAAGGAAGTAATTGAGAGCCGTCTAAAGATTCGCAGGCTACTTAATGAAGCGAAGTTGTTATTGTCAGATATGAAGTAGGAACAGGGGTGGAGAGGGCGCGAAGGTGCCCTCTCCACCAGATAAGCCCTGTTAACATGAACGGAAAGCAACTTCCTTGCGAAAGGGCGCTTACAGCTTTTCATTAAAGAAACGAGGTGAATTATGAAGACGGAAACAAAGCTATGGCGGCTCTTCCTTGAATTGGAAGGGGAAATCACCAGATTGGAGCAGGAGAATGTTGCCCTGAAGGAAAAGATAAGGCAATCAGAAGAACAGAAAATCCATAAACCTTCTCCAGCATTCCAGCGGGTGGATTGGGTGGAACTGGAATCAGGCAAGCGGTTTCTGACAAAGAAGGAATTGGCAAAATATCTCGGTATTGCAGCCGGGACGATTTCAAACCGACTTTCAGATGGCACCTTCCCTATAAGAGCAAGAAGACTGGGTCAATCCGTTCGCTTTGACATGAGAGAGGTTTTGGACTACCTGGAAACCAACATGCCCTTCTGGGAAAGGGATGCTGAGTCAAAGCGCGTGAGAAGATAAGCCATCAATAGAATATGAAAAGGAACTTCATGGAGACGGTAGAAATATTTTGCGGCGGCGCATGTAACGGTAATCCGGGGCCGGGTGCCCAGAAGGATTGATTTGGTGATTCACCTTTCGAATAAGCATTTGGCTGAATAATTTCATTGCTGTAGTAGATTTTCGATGAAAATAGTGATAAACGGAGCGCAAGAAAAGTGGCGAAAAATGTCCATCCCATAAATTATAATTGAGAGAATTATGGAATACTTAGTAAAAACCCCGTATCCTAGAAAAAGGGCGGGGTTTCTTATTGCAGATCAGACAGGATTTTTTACCTATCAGATAGACACTATTTTTTGTTTCGTTATGCTTTTGTAGCTTATGAATAAATTCCACATTTCACACATTTAATTAATTATATTAAAGGAGTTCATCTGATATGGCTGGGAAAAGCATAGAGCATCTTCAGGGACTGAGCATCAAGATCGACGAACTATATGAAGTCGGAAAGAAAGAAGAAGGACAAAAGCTACTTTCACAAGCGACGAAAAATGCAATGGAAATAGACGAAGCCTACCACTTCTTTTTTCTTGGAGAAATGGCGGGGTATCTTGAAGATAATCAAGAAGAGCGGTTAAGTCTTTATAAAAAAGCGTTATCTTTAAGAAGTAAAGATCCATTTCTGTTGCGTCAGAAAGGAGTCTCACTGTCAAAACTAGGGCGCAGGGAAGAAGCAATCACCTATCTTGACAAGGCGTTGGCCATCAACCCCGTTGATTATAAGTCCCTATCTCAGAAAGGAGTCTCACTGTCAAAACTAGAACGCTTGGAAGAGGCAATCACTTATTTTGACAAGGCGTTGGCCATCAACCCCGTTGATTATAATTCCCTACGTCAGAAAGGAGTCTCACTGTCAAAACTAGGGCGCAGGGAAGAGGCAATCACTTATTTTGACAAGGCGTTGGCCATCAACCCCGTTGATTATAATTCCCTACGTCAGAAAGGAGTCTCACTGTCAAAACTAGAACGCTGGGAAGAAGCAATCTCTTATTTTGAAAAGGCGTTGGCCATTAATCCCGTTGATTATGATTCCCTACGTCAGAAAGGAGTCTCACTGTCAAAACTAGAACGCTGGGAAGAAGCAATCTCTTATTTTGAAAAGGCGTTGGCCATCAAGCCTAATGATCATTATACTATGCGCGACTGGGCGATCATCGCATACAAAATGAAAAATCCCATAACTGCCCAAGATAAAATCAGGGAGGCAGTTAAGCTCTCCCGACAGGAACACGAAGATAATTTTCGCCTGATAATGAGGCTTACAGGGAAAAATCCCGACAAAGAATGGAAAGCCCTTTTCCCCGATGATATTGACTTGCATGGTGAAAAAGTCGACAAGTTAACCGACATTCGTGGATTTGTAGGCACTATAAGGAATCGTCTTGCAAAAAACTGCGATAAATTTCTGGCGCTGAAAGAAGCTGCGGAGACCAAGGAGAAGATGTTCCTTCTCCCAGAATCGCATCTTGCCAAAAATATTTCTATTCTACTGACATTGAGGAAATGGAACTCTTATACTCCAGCAATACCACCGGAAGAAGGCGAACGGTGCTTGGGAGGTGGTTATTTTATCTATCACAATGGTAAAGGTATTGTCATAGATCCAGGATACAATTTTATTGAAAACTTCCATGATGCTGGGTGCCGAATCCACGATATAGATGCTATTCTGATATCCCATGCTCATAACGATCATACTATCGATTTTGAATCGATTTGCACATTGCTTTATCAATACAACAGAGATGCACCCAAGAATGGGAGGCCGATAAAAAAATTTGATTTATATCTTAATAATAGTGCTTTCAAGAAGTTCTCCGGTTTACTAAATTTGATGGATAGCAATTTTGAAATAGTTCGCACTCTGAATGTTGAAAATGAATATCAGATTACAGAAGGAGTGCATCTGAGTGTTCTTCCCGCTTTTCATGATGATGTTGTGTCACGCAACCAAAGCGTTGGTTTTTTATTAACCTTCAGTTTAGATGAAAAATTAAAAAAAATATTATTTACCTGCGATACGGGGCTCTTTCCTCTTTGCAAAGATGGAGATGAGCTGAAGCCAGATATGAATGGAGAGGAACTGTGGAAGATGTATCCAATTTCAACAATGGAGAATTTGGATTTGATGGTGATTCATATTGGATCAATAAAAAGGGAAGAGTTACATGTAGATCTCAATCTGGGAATTGAAAAATGCCTTTATGCAAACCATTTGGGAATAATAGGCGTGGCTCGAATGATTACCAAATTGAAGCCAAGTTTGGCAATAATTTCGGAATTCGGGGAAGAAATGCGCCAGTTCAGGCGAGATATTGTTAAACAGATTGAGAAAAAGGTAGTTAATAAGGCGATCAAAGTAAAACGATTCCCCCGTTTAGCACCGGGTGATTTGGCATTCATTTACGATATCGCCCAAGGAAAATTTCTCTGTTGTTCCAGTAATAAGTGGATAGATGTCAGTAAAATCGACTTCGATTATGATGACGATGAAAAGAAAGAAGATATTTGCTATTTTGACAAAGATATTTTGAAAAGCATCAGAGGAAGCGCCTACGCAGGTAAGATCAAAGGCTTTAAGAAAAGGCGCCAAAATAAGGAAGGAATGTATTTCCAGCTATAGAATATATGGATAAAGAAATAGTCAACATATATAATGTAAATGAGTTATGATGGATGCTCGGGAATATCGCTATCCCAGCAGATAATACGGTTATTCATCGACAGAGAATCTGGAAAGGTTTGTGTTATCGAGTGCAGTGCGGCTTGCCTACTATAAAGCAAATAACAGGTTCAGGATGTAAATGATAACACGCATTATGACCCGTTAAGCTTAGGACTTGAATATGATGCCCAGAGTGATAAACTTTTCTGTGAAGATTGGGAGCGTTTAAAAAAAAGAGGGCGCTCTAAATTAGAGCCTTGCCATAAGGTTTTAGGGGCATATCTTCGGTAGGAATGGAAAAAAGACGTAATTCTTCTTCCCTTTGTATTCGATTACGTCCTTGGACTCTAAGAAACTCTAAAAATACTGGTTTTACCGAGATTAAACAATCTAATTTCCTCTGGCAAATTATGCATTGGATCGCAATGCTTCACAATCTGACTTCGTCTTCGATACGCGATGAGTGAATCAGGAGACATCCTTGGGTCACCGTGGACAACATAATCATCCCAGAATAACAATACGGCACTTATTGAAGAGTTGTCCTTTTGGATCGCATTGCTAACGATTTCTTTAATATGAAGAACACTTTGTGGGATTTCATCGGAAAAGACATTAGGGTTTCTTACCTTCTCAGTAATGTCTATGACGGCTATCCCATAACATTGGACACCTAATTTCTTGACCTGGTTATTGGCCTTATTAATTACCTTTGCGAAACGTAAGTCATTAGAATCCCTTTGAATTCTCTTGCAATCTGTGACAAGTGGGAGCGATAAGTCTTCTTCAATGACTTGAAAATCCGGATACCCCTCTTCCTCATATGCCGTGACTTTGTGGCCCTCCGAGATGTGCCACGCTGCGTAAAATAACTCCGTCATGACGCTCTTGAACCCATTCCCATCTGGCTGGAGAATGACTTGTTTTAGCCGACGCCTTACACTCTGACTTCCATAGTTTGCAAATGAACCAAGTATAAGGTTGCTAATATCTCCACCGCTACATTGAAGAATGATTTGGCTATCCAATATGACTTTGGCAATGTCCGGAAGAATCTGAAGATCTGCTGGATACTTCAAAAGCCCGGCTTGTTTAATGAGCTTCAAACAGAGTTTCCAATTGATATATGCTGGATGGCTCGATTTTTTTCTCTCTCTATCAGAAAACCACTGTTGTCCGAATAAGTCCTCTAGTATTTTCATGTAAAATTCAAAGTTGAGACTTGGCATTACCACCTCTGGATCTTTAGCACGAACATTGACTTGATTAATTTCTGCTTTTTGGCTTTCTTTTTCTACCAAAGGTTGTCCGTCCATTTCTAGTCGAGTAACTTGCCAGCTCTTAAATATTGCTACAACTTCATGGGCAATCTGAGGAAACAAAGTAGATGGGATAATAAAAAGTCCTCTGAAATTGGATCAATGCCGTCAGCTCTTGCTAAAATAACAGTGATCTCCAAAGTCCAGGGATTTATATTTACGGAGATTTGGAACGCAGGAGAAATTACAACAATGCATGTAATAGCTTTTGCCGAGGAGAGCTCATTGGCTTTCACTAACATAGTAAATCTGCCCGTTCCAAAATCGTTCTCGTCAGGTATTGCAAGGACTGAGTATTCAATCTCTGGGCTGGGATTCTGTCTTCGATGCTTTATGGCCATATTTATGTCCTTTTCGAAAACGTTGCATAGAAGATCAGAGTTGTCAATTTCCTGCTTCACTCCAATAATGAATATCGTTTGAGATTGTGGATGCAGATCATAATTATTGAATACTACATTTCAAGAGAGTGTCGATCAGGCTGCTTGTTGATAACATGATTGATCTTGGTTCGCCAAGTTAGAGACGCTATAAACAAATACCACCAAATATAAAACATAATATAATAGAATAAAACACTTGACATATGCTTATAGATAGTATAAATATAATTCAAAAAAGGGGATTATATTTATAAAGGTGGCAAGCATGACGAAAGCGAAAAAGATGGCAAAGACGACAGGGACAGCGACCAAAAATATTGCATATCTTAGAGTGTCCACAAATGCCCAGGATGTTGAGAAGAACAAGACCGACATTCTGAAATTTGCCAATGACAGGAGTTTCGGGAAAATAATTTTTGTTGAAGAAACAGCGTCGGGTGCAAAGTCTTGGAAGGAGCGCAAAATCAAAAAGATCATTGATGACCTTTGCGAAGGCGACCGTTTAATCGTTTCTGAGCTGTCCAGGCTGGGACGCAGTATGCTTGAAATCATGGAAATACTTAAAGTGGCAAAAGACAAGGGTATTGCCCTTTATGCTATCAAGAATGGATGGGAATTGAACGGCACGATTGGAAGCAAGATAGTTGCAATGGTCTTTGGTATGGCGGCAGAAATCGAGAGAGATTTGATAGTTCAGAGGACAACCGAAGGACTGCGGGCTGCACGGGCGAAGGGCAAATTGTTGGGTAGACCAAAAGGGCCAGGGAAAAGTAAGCTGGACGCTTTCAGAGAAGAGATTGTAGCGTTGCTGAAGACAGGATCAACACAAGTCTACTTGGCAAAGAAATACGGCACGACCCAGCCGAATCTTTATAATTGGCTCAAAAAGAACGGGTTGAAGGACATCAAGCCCGAATATTGAAAACAATAGATACATGAAGTTCGATCATTAAAGTTACAAGATATTACAGTCTTTTTTAATATTTTATTAGACTCTCGTTTCATCCATTGTGTTTTCATTATAGCCTTCAATTCGCCTCTCATTATAAGCATTAAGGAAGGCATCAACTATTTCTGATTTAAACGAAGTCTCAGTGTTTTTTATTATTTCTTTTATGGCATAGTGTTCGCTATAAGCTGTCCTATAAGGGCGGGCGCTACACATAGCCTCGAATACATCGGAAATTGAAATGATCTGTGCTTCAAGCTTAATTTCTTCACCGCGAAGTTTATTTGGATAACCAGATCCGTCTAGCTTTTCATGATGTTGTAATGCAATTTCTGCAATATCAAGCGGAAAGTTAGCATTTTTAAAAATCGAAAAACCGTAAACTGGATGTTGTTTTATAAGCGAAAATTCATGTTCTGTTAATGATCCTGGTTTGCAGAGGAGTGAAATAGGGATAGATATTTTACCAATATCATGAAGAGAGGCTGCGAGCTGAATATTTCTAATAGTATGCTGATCAAGGTTCATTTCTTTAGCTATTGCTGTAGCAATTTTTGATACACGCATTTGATGACCTTTTGTATATGAATCTGCCTGTTCATATAATTCCAACATAATACTAATTGTTCCGTCTAAGGATTGTTGTTCTTTCTCATAAGCTATACTGAGCTCTTCTTTTGCACGAACCAATTCTGTCACATCTTCATATGTTGCAATAATCCTTCTATCTGCTTCGTAGTTATCGGTCACACGCGCTGCCTTCACTTTACATAGTTTTATTGTTCCATCAGAATGAGTAAATGGAACATAATCTTGGGAGGTATAAACTTTATCCTTTAATAAACTTCTATGAACTTCTTTCCCGATATTTACATAAGTTGAATCATTCTGATACATTATTCGTGTATTCTCGCCTACTATTTCGTCAGGATTCAGGCCAAATATTTCTCTCATTTGATCATTTGAATATTTAATAATTCGATTTTCTAATTCTATAATAGGAAGAGGTAGCGCATCTAAGATAGACAGCTTTACGGCCTCTTCATTCTCTATTGCTATCTTTTTTTCTAAACGAATATTATCTATGTCCCTCATATCACGGGCTATTATGGCTATAAAATCACTTGATATATATAATGCTGATAATTTCACATGAATAATCTTATTGTCTTTTGATTTAAGATTTGTATCATAGTCATATAGAGTTGATTTATTTAACAATTCTAATTTGTGCATAATGTCATCAACTACTATATTTCCATTTTCTCCTGAAGTATCGCAGAAAATGGTGCTACAATGAACATTTTTAAATGAATCATGGCCATAATTTAATAATGTTCTAGCTCTTTTATTAGGAAGTTGCACATACCCATCTTTGTTTGAAACTATTATTATGTCACATGAATTATTAAATATTTTAAAAATATTATTTTTGTCCATTGCAAGTTTTTTTGATAGAGATTCAAGTTCGGCTGATTTCTTTAGCCTAGCATTGTCCCTATACGCAATGGCAAAGAGCACTGATAGCAATAATATATAAGACAATCTCAATGAAAAATGTCTTATATATAATTTCAACAAGATACCGACTTCAACATGAGTAAATACTGATGCTATTATTGTAATAGACGACAATAGCATTAGTATTACAAAGATTACCTGCTTTCTATATTCTTTCCATTGCACCTTATCTTCAAGTAGAGAAATCACAATTGGGATCACAAAAAAAATGAAGAAATCGGATTCAATATTTCTTGTAGCTGCATATAATGACATTATAAATATGGAGTCAAAGCCAAATTGCGACTTTACAGAGGAATTTGAAAAAAATTGATTTTGCTTAGCATGCCAAATAATAATGCATATGGCATTGTAGACAGCATAACATACTATTGTAATGTAAGAAATATATTGAGGTTCAGCCTGATGAAATACTGTTCTCATCAAAGCTGTAAAGATTACAAATAATCTTACATAAAAAAGAGATATTAGAAGAAACTTACGTATTCCTAACTGACGCAGCTTTTCTTTGAAATCTTCTGTTAACTTATATTTCTGTGATGTTATTGATAGATATATATTAGTATAAAATCGCATATTATAACCCCTCAATTGAAACATATTTTTTAAAATGTGGGTGATATTAACTATATTTATTATTCTGTCAAGAATAAATGTGAAGGAAATATCTATTATGTAAATCTTAAACTAATCCACTGACGTAGTCAGTGGTGGGGCGTGGGGGCGGAGGCCCCACACCTTTAGCGAATCAACACAGTTGATGAGCAGAGGGATTTTGTTGTAACCTAAAAGCGGGAGGTATT